>Ga0256407_10000556_pt1 | contig 88350 bp, 62 predicted proteins | sample RumenRJG_04DNA_FD_193489 | JGI IMG/M metagenome (GOLD analysis project Ga0256407, IMG submission 193489) | Bovine rumen microbial communities from Lethbridge, Alberta, Canada - RJG_04 | ecosystem: Host-associated > Mammals > Digestive system > Stomach > Rumen | place: Canada: Alberta... | reverse complement strand
ACGAAAAGTACAACGAAGCTATTGAATACGTGAAGTCCGTTGAAAACAACGAATTCACCGACCTCTGCAGCCGTCACTTGTACGAACTCGCCGCCAACTGCGTGATGACCCAGTTGCTCCTCCGCGATGCCACCAAGGCACCGGAACTGTTCGACAAGAGCATGAAGGTGTACTTGAACCTCGCCGAAGCTGAAGTTGCAAAGCACTACAACTTCGTGAAGAGCCTCCGCGTGGAATCGCTCGAAAGCTACAAGCAGGCTTAGTTAGTAGGAAGTAGACGGTAGACAGTGATTAGGTAATAATCGCGGCTACGCCGCCTACTGAAACGCGAAAAGAAATTGCCCCGACTCTGACGAGTCGGGGTTTTCTTTATATCCCAATTATTTTCCATCCCGCGCGCTATCACCCGAAAAATTGTATAGCTTTATAAATAGATGGAGAAATTTTATGGGAGCGAACAACGAATTTCAGAAGATTGATCTGAATGATTACATCCAGACGGGCGAAGGCGGGACTGCGCTCGCGTATACGCATAGGAACGGCAAATCGCTTGCAAAGTTGTACAATCCGGATTTTGATGCAAATACAATAAAAAATGAATTTTGGGCATCGCGGACGGCTTTCGAGTTGGGCATTTCTACACCGGAACCGTTTCGTTTGATTACAGACGGCAAGCGTTTTGGCGGTGAGTACGAGCTCATTGAAGGCAAGCGTTCTTTTTCGCGAATCATTTCGCAGGAGCCCGAGCGGCTAGAAGAGATTTCCTTGGAATTTGCACGCATGGCACGAGAGCTCCACACAACAAAAGCAGATACTTCGCGGCTCAAGTCTTACAAGCAGATGATTACGCAGTTCTATTCCGACGAAGATTTTGTACCGGAAGACTACAGAAAGCGCATCCTGAAATTTTTGGATAAAGTTCCAGATACTGAGACTTGCCTCCATGGCGATTTGCAGATTGGTAATGCCATCACCGACGGAAAGAGGACTTTCTGGATTGACTTGGGTGGGTTCGGATACGGAGCTCCGGAATGGGACCTTGCACTTATGTGGAACTTGGCGCACATGCCAGATGCGGATAAACTAGACTTTCTATTTCATCTGCCGTCAGAAACGATGAAGACCCACTGGAACATTTTCTTTTCGGCCTATCTCGGGACTAACGACAAACAGCAAATCGAAGAAGCGACCCGCCGGCTTCCGCTATTTGCTGCAGCGAAAATTCCGTACATGTTCGGAATAGCGTTCCATAAAAATGTGCCCGAGGAATTTTTCGCTCTTCTCACTCAGATGTTGGACCAATCAGACACAGGTAAGGAGTAACCATGAAACTCGAATTCGGTTTACAGACTCGCGAGGAACTTGACGAGGCGAGCGCAATTATGGCCAGGGCATACGAGGATTACGACTATGTCACGCTCTATTTCCGTGATGCAGAAAAAAGCCGAAAGGGGGTGCAGATTTTTATGAACTGCGTCCTAAAAGCAAATTATGGAAAAGCAGATTTACTGGCAGCGCATCGGGACGGCAAGCTGGTTGCCCGCGCAACACTGGAGGCACCCGGCTTCAAGAAACCTTCCGCATTCCAATACATCATACACGGTTTTTGGCGAGTATACCTTAACACGAAATGGAGCGAAATCAATGGATTCGTGGCTATGGACGAAGGCGCCAGCAAGCCCTGCCACGATTTTCAGAAATCAGGGCCGGACATCTGGTATCTCAGCATGCTCGAAGTAGACCCGTCTGCACAAGGGCAGGGTGTCGGTTCGCAATTTTTAACTTATATGGAAGATTATGTACGAGAACGCGGCGGCAAGCAGTTGGCGCTATTCACAAATTCAAAAGAAAACCTCGCTTTTTACAGCAAGCGAGGATACGAGGTTTTCCACGAATGTGAAATTGAGCACGACGGCCGAAAAATCGGCAGCTGGAGCATGAAGAAGACGCTATAGACGAAAGAAATGATGATAAGAAAAATCCGATGAGCTTTACCTTTCGCATCTTTTTTGCATAAATTTATAGCATGAAACCCGCTCTAAAAATAATTGCAATTTTGCTCATCATTTGCGTTACAAGTGTAACGACTGCGCTTGTCATGAAAAAGCTGTACTCCGACACAAAACGAACGAGCATCACAAGCGAGTTTGTGGAGCAGCAAATCAGCGAGATTTCAGAGCTTGCGACCCTCCACCACCACTACCGCAAAAATGCGAACTACCAGGACGCGAAAAAGCTTCTCGAATACATGCCCGACTGGAGAATCAACAAATCCATCAAGGAATTTTCGCTTGTTTATGAGGGCGATGTCAAGCTGGGTTATGACTTGAAAGACATCAAAATTCTTGTCGAGCCGAACACGCAAAGTATTTTCATTTACCTTCCGGAGCCCAGGATTCTAAGCCACAGCATCGATTTCGAGAGCATACAAATTCTTTGGGAAAGGCAGGGCTGGTTCAACAACATCCGTTTTGAGGACTTCAAGCAGTTCTTTATTTCCGAACAAAAAAAGTACAAGCAGGAAAACAGCGAGGAGCTCAAGCGCAGAGCCCGCGAACACGCGATGAAGTTAATCCAGTTGCGGCTCGGGACAACCATAGAACACGGCTACAAGGTCAATCTGGAGCAACGCGACCACGTGCAAGAAATCCCGATTTCAGAATAAATCAATCTTCGCTTAATTCTGTCGGCTTTTCGCTGTCGAGAATGCACCAAACAGAACTGTCTTTAATTTTAGTAGGACGGCACAATCTTGGATAAACGCCTTTGGGAGTCTTCATGTTGCGGGCGGTGCAATCGACAAAACTATTGCGGTAATTTTCCCAGTCCTTGCACTGTTCCTCCGGAGTTCTCGCAGCGTCACGTACAAAATCTTCGGTCGTGCAAGTTTCATTTTCAAAAATCCATGTACTGCCCCAATCCGTAATAGTCAAGCCGTACTTTTTAATGGAAATTGTATCGACATAACTTGAATCAACTTTATTCGCAACAGATGTCACCATGGTATCTTTTTCGAAGACGCTTTTTTTCCATGTACTTGGCGTAGTTTCCTTGGGTTCATAAGACGGATTTGTGGCAATCCAAATAGTCATCGTCGAATCCGTCAACTGCGTTAGCTGCAACTGCTTTTCAGATACGCCAAAGTAGTATTCATCATCTCCGACCTTAATTTTTCGCGAGTATGCTTCCGCATTTTGGCACGACCCCCAAATTGGGACATTTCTGCAATTCCGGATATTCGAGAACATAAGCGAATCCTCTCGAACGACAAGTACGCAATTCGAAACATCACGAACGCCCATATAATCTGTAACGATTTTGCCGTTTTCATAAACATGCATGACCATACAATACGGATTAACTATTTCATCGGTCGTGATGAAATGTCCAAGGAACTGACCTGCTTTTTCTCTGGTTTCATTCGAGAATGTATCCGGGTCGATCGTATATTTTATAAGCTGAGGTCTGATTCCCGTCGTGTCAAAAGGGAGCGTTTCGGATACGGAACTTTGCAATACAGATTCTTCAGAAGAAGAGCTTTCAGCCGATTCCTGCGATGATGAACTTACACCAGCCTCTTCATTTTTGCCAAAATCCAAAGCCTGAACCGAATTAGAATCGGTACAAGCAAAAAGAGCAAGAGCAACATAACCCGTTAACGCGAAAGGCAAAAACTTTTTCAGCATAAAATTCTCCTGTTTCGCAAAATATAGTTTATTAAAACTTCACTGGACGGGGCTTAAGCTCCATGACGCAGGAGCCCCCAAAAAAACTGGCCGCCCCGCGAGGGACGACCAATTTAATTTTCGATTTGGATCCTATCGCCTCTGTCGAGGCTCCAGGATGACAGCAGGCGAACTTAGTTACCGCGTTCGAAGCGGATGAAGTTCACGACCTTCAAGCTGGTAAGGCCGAGCTGCTTTGCAACGACTTCCTGGAGGTAGTCCTTGACAGAGAGCTTCTTCGGGTTCTTTTCAGACATGAAGAATTCCTGGTCTTCGAGAACGATTTCCTTAAGGACCTTAGCCACGCGGCCATCAATCTGGCGCTGCATGAATTCAGGCTTGGTCTGCTTGCCAGAAGCTTCGATCTGAGCCTTGGCAATTTCCTTTTCCTTTTCGATCGTTTCAGCCGGAACTGCAGCATCGTTCAAAGCAACCGGAGCGAAAGCAGCGGCCTGCATAGCGATGTCTTTAGCAGCCTGCTTGAGAGCAGCTTCGTCAGCAGAGCCTTCGAAAGCGAGTTCAGTGATAACACCGATCTTGCCCTTCATGTGGCTGTAAACGCCAAACACGGAGTTCGGGACCTTCTTGATTTCTGCGAACTTGCGGAAGTCAATGTTTTCCTGAATCTTCACGAGGACGTCCTGGAGGCGGTCATTGATCTTGACGCCATCGACGACAGCGTTCTTGAGATCTTCGACGGAAGCGATATCCTGCGTTTCAACAGCCTTGGTGGCCATAGCAGCGAGGGCAACGAAGTCGTCGTTGTTGGAAACCGGTTCAGTTTCGCAGGTGAGTTCGAAAGCGGCAGCCTTGTCAGCAGTTTCGATAAGGTAAACGCGGCCTTCCTTAGCAGCCTTGTCTGCGCGCTTTGCAGCGACAGCAGCACCGTGCTTGCGGAGGAGTTCAACGGCCTTGTCCATGTCACCGTCAGTTTCGACGAGTGCCTTCTTGCACTGCATCATGCCGACGCCAGTCTTCTGGCGGAGTTCGTTAACGAGGGATGCGGTAATCTGCATATTACTTGTCCTCGCCGTTGTCGAACTTCTTCACTTCTTCCTTGGATTCCTTCTTGTCAGCAGCGACGCGCGGCTTGACGTTAGCAGCGATGTAGTCCACAATGAGCTTGAGGGACTTCACAGCGTCGTCGTTTGCCGGAATCGGGTAGTCCACGAGGGTCGGATTGACGTTCGTGTCGCAGATGCCGATGATAGGAATGTGGAGACGGCGAGCTTCTGCAACAGCGATCTTTTCGTGAGCGAGGTCGGTCACGACGAGAAGGCCCGGGAGGTTCACCATTTCACGGATACCACCGAACACGTCGAGGAGCTTGGCGCGTTCACGAGTCTTGTCGAGGACTTCCTTCTTGGAGAGAGCCTGGAAGGTGCCGTCCTGTTCCATGGTGTCGATCTTGTCAATCTTCTTGATGGACTTGCGGACAGTCTGGAAGTTCGTGAGCATACCGCCCAACCAACGGTTGGTGACGGAGAACTGGTTGCAGGTAGCAGCAGCGTCGAGCACGCACTGACGTGCAGTCGGCTTCGTGCCAACGAAGAGCACGGTCTTGCCAGATTCAGAAATCTTGGCAGCAGCCTTAGCAGCTTCTTCGAGGAGGTCACGAGTCTTGGAGAGGTTGAGAACGTAGATGCCGTTCTTTTCTGCCAAGATGTACGGTTTCATTTTCGGATTCCAGCGCTGAGTCTGGTGACCAAAGTGGGAGCCTGCAGCAAGCAGATCTTCGACGGAAGGCAAATTAGCCATAGTATATTTTCCTTTTCGGTTGTTACTACCCGGACTGCAATTAAGCCACAAAGCGAAGTCAATATTAATTGTACCGCGCCACCGAAGCGACTCTTGCAAGCCGGTGATTGTTTACGCCCAGGCGATATTGTCTGAGCTAGCCCAAAGATAGAAATTTTAGTGGTTAGTGGCTAGTGTGGGATCGCAAGGATGGCGGGGAAAAGGCTTTTTACAGACACACAACAGGCTTAAAAAAAATTTTTATTTCGCTTTACATTTTCGAATTACAATACGATAATATAGTATGAGCTTGTTTCAAGACATTAAAAACACACTCAGGACTGACGGCAACTCCACGGGGCTGCCGTGCATGGATATTAAAATGGCGGATTTCGATGAATTTCGTCATCTTAAAAACGAACATTTACGAAAAAATTTTAAAGGACCGCGCCGGATGTCAGCTTTTGACATTCGGGGATTCTATATTTAGGGACATGAGAATGATTAAGATTTTCGGCATTTATTTCTTCGGCACCGCACCGCCACCCTGACGGGCCACAGGTCTATCCTTCACAGGACCAATAAAAAAATTTTGCAGTAAAGATTGACATAAGTATAGAAAGACTTTAAGAGCCTTTTGATTTAATGAATTTTAAATCAAGGGGCTCTTTTTTGTTTTTCGGCAGAAACCGCCCGCCACCGGGCAAACACCCCTAAAAGGAGGACGCACATGCGTCAGAACCACCCCCAAGCCACCACCACCCAAATCTGCAATCACATTGCAATCGCCCAGACAGCACCGACCGCAGACGCCTATGAAAAGGCAATGCATGCCCTTTGGAAAATTTTCGGGGACAAATTCACCGACACCGTAGCCAAGAAGTCGTACCTGATCGACTCCGACTTCAGCCTCAAGGGGTATTCCCTCAAGGACCGCAGAAACAGCCTGGCTAGCTACGCCTACATACTGTTCTGCAAAGTCGTCAAGGATTATGAGCCGAGCAGGAAGGTTCCCTTCGAAGCCTACTTTGCCAAAATCGGGGGATGGCGCCTGCGCGACGAAAAGCGCAAAAACTCCAAACGCAGTAAGCGCGAAGAACTCGAAAAAGACGCAAAGTACAGCGACGACGAAGATTCATATTCCCGCATCGACAATTGCGACGTGAACCCATTTACCGGGGAACGCAATGTTTTGGAAAGCGACTTCGAAACAGAAGATTCTATCGCCCGCATCAGGGAACGCCTTGCAGACGACCCAAAGGTACTCCATAGATTCGACGTCATGTACGAGCTTTGCCGTTCAGGCGAATACTCCGATGCCGAAGCCGCCAGGCGCCTCGGGTGCAAACGTCCCAACATGAAAAACGTCAAGAAGAGCATCATGCTGAAGTTGATCAGCTGCGGACTCGAAAACGATTGCCGCCTGCTGATGGCTGCATAACAGAGAGACGGAGAAAAAGTGCCGTGTTCAAATTATACGGCATTTTTTCACTTTTCTACTTAACATTTGCAAAACAACAAACGATATAACTATAGAACTATTCATCAAGGAGTGGCTATGCCGAAGAAAAAGCAATACCAAGTCGTAAACGCCCGCGTAGAAGTGTTAAGCGGCGGACCAGAGCCGGGAATCGTCGTTGCCGAGTTGGAACTTCTGCCCCAAACCGCAAAAGGCAAGCCGTTTTTCTTAACAATCGATGAAGTCGATGGCATGCCTACAATATTCAAGACAGAAACATCCGTATTCGACTGGTTCGTAAACCAAGCCGAACATGAAAACGACCTAATTAACCTGCAAAACAAAGCCTCGCTGTACGAAGGCGAAGGCTACGCCGAGCTTTTCGAGAATCACAAAGGGATCGAATGCTATGAAGGGCTACGCTACCTGATTTACGTGACACGCGCTGAATGGAAGGACCTCAAGTCATTCATCAAGAAGACCAAAGGCAAGCTACTCAGCGAAATCGAGATTCCAAAATCCGACGTCGAAGAGGACTGGGAAAACGGAGAAGAGGACTTTTAAGGTCCTCTTTTTTTGTTTTATGCAAAATTTTACCGAAAAACATCGCCACTCTTCATCCGACGCGAATAGAGGTACGGCAGTTCTCTCGTTCTATTATAATGCCTAATCATATTCGATTTCGGGCTATCCATCTTGTGGTGCGGATCGTCAATACGGATGCAACGGACGGGATAAAAATCTTCAGGTTTCATTCGCCCCTTTTCTATGGCTGCATGCGACAACACATTTTCTTCGGTAGAAAAATCGTCCGGAAAGATTACCGAGGCAAAGCCATCACTTGTCCACACGATACTCAGGGAATCCACAAATTCGAAAGTCTCTTTTTCGACATTGTAAAACCCAGACAAGTTCAAATAAATAGTATCAATAAAGTTAAGCGGACCGTCATGAAAGCGGCTACGAAGACGTTTTAAACCGCTCGGATCCTGTTTATCAACAGCCCTAATCGGACTGAAAACGGACGAAAACACGATATGAAGCCCTTCGAAATGAAGCGCTGCATTCTGCTCGGCAGACGCAACACTCCAACCGGCAGGACAAACTCGCCCCCTTTCAAAAAAGGGATAGTAGCGTCCCCGTTCGCAGGTAGAATCTAGACATTTGCTCTTCCAAGTTTTGAACCTCAAGTTTTCCAGCATCAATTGGAACGTCACAGTATCATCCGCTATAACCCCCGAATCATTTTCGGACTTCAGATAGTTTCTGAACTCCGTAAGCTTCAGCACTATATATTCGTTGCTGTCGCGTGGATCCACAAAGGTCTCGAGATTCTGGAAATAGCAGTCCCCGTCCCCCTTTTCAGAGCAGTACTCGTAATTATGGGGAGTTTTCCACGAAATCTCTAGCCAGCCGGACACCAATGCACCCACAACATACCAGAAAGCCATCACGATTAGCAACAAGCCCAAAGGCTGGCCGAAAATTTTATAAGAAAAGATTTTAAAGAATTTCACTCTAACCTCCAAAGAAGCGTACACAATGATATCGATTAAACACATTCTCTTGTAAATACATCAAGTCAAAAAAATTTAAAAACAACCTCCAAAATACTCCCCGCAAATAGTCCGGGCTTCCGTCCAGCCAATATTTTTTGAGAAAAACAGTTTTCCCAGTTTACTTTTTCACATCAGCAATCGATATATAACACGGATATGATTTGGACGTCTACACTCTTCAATCTCAAAAGTTTAGAAAACTTTACAAAAGAAATTTTCGGCTGTCATATTATGACATACCGGTTTTCTATATTTAGGAGCATGAGATTGAATAAGATTTTCTCTATTCGTTTTTCCAGCGCATTGAACAGCGCAACACCGATTTTCGTCTATATAGGTCCAGCAAACGGCTTGACCAAATAAACAACATTTCAGCAATTCACGCCATAGTCTTTTGATAAAAAACTATCAAAGGGCGTTTTGCCGTCTTGTCTCAAAATTTTCAACTTCCCAAAGGAGCTTGCTTATGCAGCACAACAACACCAAGGCTACCGCCGCCCAGATCAACAACCTCATCGCCATTGCCCAGGCCGCCCCGAGCGAATACGCCCACGACAAGGCAATGTACACCCTTTGGGACATCTTCGGGGACTACGTCATGGCACTCGTCGCCAAGAACTCGTTCCAGATTTGCTCCGATTTTAACCTCAACGGCTGCAGCCCCAAGGAACGCAAGGCCAACCTGGCCGGTGACGCCTACATGGTCTTCTGCAAGGCTGTACAGGATTTCGACCCGACCTTGAAAGTTCCCTTCGAAGCGTTCTTCGCCCAAAAAATCAGCTGGCACATGGCTGACGAAAAGCGCAAAAACGCCAAGCGCGACAAAGTCGAAAAAGCCGAAAGCAGGCTGAAAAAAAACGATGACGAAGCCGACTCCATCATTGACAACGGCGATATGAACCCATTCACCGGGGAACGCAACGTGCTCGAAAGCGACTACGAACAGTGCGAAATCATCGACATCATCAGGCACCGCCTCGCCAACAGCCCCAAGATGCTCAAGGCATTCGACACCATGTACGAGGTGAGCCGCAATTGCGACAAGTACACCGACGTCGAAGTCGCCGAAGCGCTGCACTGCACCCGCGCCAACACGGGAAAGATCAAGAAGAACATTTGCAAGTTTTTGATTGACTGCGGGCTCGAAGACGAATGCCGCCTCCTCATGGCGGCGTAACGCCTAGTCAATAACGTAAAATTCCATAGTAACCTCCTAATTGAAAAAGCCCGGTGGCCGTCAGGTCATCGGGTTTTGTCATAGTAAAATGCGCCTTATTGACTTCCTTTTTGCCTCACTATATATTATCCTAAAATTTCTGTGGATGAAGTTAAATAGCAGGTAGGGAAAATAGTAAGGAGAGCCCATGAAGACGAAGAGCAAGAAGCAAGAGAAGGTTAAACTGCCCAAAGGTTTCAAGCTAATTGACGATTTTCTTTCTACGGAAGAAATTGAGGCTCTTGAAAACGACACCACAATGAGAGATCCGATAATCATCACCGGAGGACACGAGTCGGAAACTATCGAGGAATCCATAGCACGCATCAGCCGTGCCATAGCCGAAGCGAAGGAAGAAAAGAAGATGTATTCCATAAGAGAATCAACAAAATGAAATAGCGAAAAATTTTGAGAGACAATACTAATCCAGATTAGAACGCGTTCATAGACGAGCGAAGACTAGCTCTGCGCAACGCAGCAGCAGGCATGTGCGAAACAGAAATCCAAGCTGAAATCGCAGCATACCGTTCCGGCAAATAAATTTCGCCCTAAAGACAACTCATTCAACAACGATAATCTCGTAAAGTTGGCAAATACAGATTCTAGCAAGAGTCATAGCAACCCAATCACCTTATTTCACTTTTTCAATCCAGATTTGATCGCTAAAATCAAAGCGAGCTTCTAGAATTTGGCTTTTATTCCAATCTATTTCAAAATCAGGAAGATAGCTAATCCACGGTTGGAACCGCAAATCTTCAGTTAAAAGCTTTTTTCGACCATTCAATTCAAAGTCAGTATATACCCAAGCTTCCTTTGCAAATTGACATACATTCAGGAATTCACCCTTAGCAAACAAACCAGCCTTAACTCTAGTAATAAGTCCAGAATCAACAGCAATTCGAATACCAGCCTCTAAGCCATGATTCAAAGTTAAATTTGAGCCATATTTCGCAGCAATCGTATCATGGATATATTGACGATTTACCGTATCCTGCAAATTGAACAATTTAGCAAAAGCCACTAATAAATCATACAAAAACGGATAGCGCAAACAAATCAAGCACACAGCAATCATAGACCTGTCGCATTTAGACAATTTTGCATAGGACACGGCATCGAACTCTTTTCGCAAAGCTTTTGTCAGTGCATTTTTCGCAATTACAGAAGCGACAATCGTATTAACAGCTTTTTTATTCCTATTATTTCCTTTGTTGTAATCCGCCATGCGTAGCGCAATTTCATCACGATTCACAGAACCTCCATGAATCAATTCTAGTACGGCATCCGACATAACGTCCATAGGCATAAACTGCTCTAATCCTATTATCTTCTTTTCGGTCATTTTACTATACCTACAGGAATCATCAGTTCCATAATATGGCTTCCGCCATGAGTAATTTCTGTTTCGCCAGATTTGCCAAAGCCATTGTTATTTACAAAATAAACGGACTTTTCTCTTTTGGCAAGGCCCTGGTTCGAGTGGTTCTCTATAAACGCCAAAGCCTGATCTTCTGTATCAAAACGCATAAAACGTTTACTGCGCGACAAAGAAACTTGTTTTTCATTAGCTTTAACACCAAGATTCAACTGTGCATCTACATTTCCATGATCGGTTGTAATATAGATGTCAAAACCATTTTCTTTCAGAGACCCTATAAATTTGCAAATGCCAGATTGCTCAATCCAAAGGTGTGTACTTTGCCAAAGCTGCCTATACCCCAAAATTGAGCCATGCATCATAGAATCCAAGGCATTATACACGAAACCTGCAACTTTCACATCAGAAAAAGGTATTTCAGCAGATTCTGCAACATTGATTTTCTGGAATGAAATCTGATATTCTTGCCACGATCTTTTTTTCATCCAATAATTCTTGAAGTGTTTATCTTCTTTAGAATTATCCTCTTCTAGATTCGGTCTTTCGCCACGAAATACAGATTGTCTAGCCCACGCCGTGATGCTCGGGAGCCAAGAGAAAGACGCCTTTTCTGTAACGTCGGGGCTAACCTTTTTGATGGACTCTTTTAGCATATGCCATTGCCACAGATTCATTCCATCAATAACGATAAAGGCGATTTTCTTTATGGGCGAAGAAGCATTTACAAAGTCAAGAACCTTGTCTATTGTTATCGGATGCCGAATCCCGCTATAAGAAAACTGTTTCTCGTATTCGTTTTCTCGGAAAATTTGGAAACGATTATTCAACGCATCTATTGCAGCACAGTATTCCGTTTCGAGTCCATCAATGTTTAATCCGTAAACCAAATCACCTAATTCGCCAATTGCAGGAGCCAAATCGAACCATTCTTTATATCGATTTTCAATGGATTTTGTTTTCTCGCGCAAATACTCAATCAAGTCTCTAGCTCGTTCTTTCGCCTTTGTATTGACATTTCCAACAAGTCCTTTAATTTTCAAATCTGCAAGACTTTTCTCAAGCATCGGTTCTGTTACATCAACATTCGATTCATCTAAATTGTTCAAGAATTCAAAAAGCTTTTCTCGATTGCATAGTTCTTGTGCTTTCGAACCAAAATACGGTTTTGCCATATTCGTCAAAAAAACGCTTATCGCCTTATTCGGAGAATCATCATTTTTGAATACCGAAATCAGTATGTCAAGCATTCTCTCTTTTGATTTGCTATAATTCCAGGCATTCAAATCAACATTGTATAAGTTCTCTAAAAGAAATCTAACAGTATCATCATAAGAGAGCAGAGAATATACATGTCTAGAATCAATCGTATTCAAGGCATTAAATGACAAACCTTCTACTGCTTTGCTGTCGTAATTAGGGAAGATTTCAATTGGGTTTAATTCTCGTACAAAAGCGGATACACGAATATCATCTTGAACATTCCATCGTCCTGAAACAATCAAAATATGTAGACTTTTTCCGCGACAATCCTTTTCAAAAACCATTCGTGCGGGAACGCCCGGTTCTGAGAAAAACAAGGAATATCCCAAAATACGCAATCGTTCCTGAATTTCTTCAATTTGAAGATATCCTTGTGAATCTACAACAACAATTGGCTGTTGCGTCGCCGGAGTTATCGGCAAAATTATTCTGTCAACCCAGTTATCCATTTTCAACTTTCACAATCATCAAACATTCCAATTCAGGAACTACTTGTGACATAGAACCAAACGAGTCCAACCATTCGTCGTATTCCTTTTGCAATTTTTGCATTCTATAATTACGAATAGCTTCTATTCCAATTCTAGAGATTTGCCTCTGCTGGAACGAATAAGCCTTTTCCTTGTTCTGCTTCATTGTACGAGAATGGCTGTTAATCGCCTGTTCCATTTCATTATAGACATCTAATAAAGTATGTTCCGCATTTTTTTCTGCAGCGTCAAATATCATGTTTCCGTCAAGGGCATTCCCTGCTACAACACCTGCAATTTCTCCCATAGACAAATCTGTCCAAAAGCGTGCAGCGTACGCAACAAAAGAATCTCCTTCATTAGAAATAAACACTGGAGCAATCTTGTACTGTTTTTCATAAGCGTTTCTTGCCGACACTTTCCACAACATAAAGGTTCCACATACCTGTTCTGGATTATTGATTTTTAATACGGGAACAGGCGTTTCCCTCGTAATCGGTGCGGCCTTTCTCAGGATTCGCTGGATGAAGTCGCTTTGCACAGTCAACATTTCCGGAATCGGATTTTCCAAGCTTTCCTTAGTATCAAAAGTATAATACTTTGGATCCGAATTCTTTTCTTTGACCAAAATCCCATTCAACGTTCTTTCATAAGGAATCTTGTTGTCGTCAAAATAGGCGCAAGTCATCTTTTCTAGCCAATTCGGAATAGGGCTATAACGAACACTATCGGTTTTTTCAACAGTAATTTTGCTACTATCCGTTACAGGCAAGACTCGTTCTGTTGACTTATAGTCGTTCAATTTATTCTTAATGTCTTCCAACCATTTGTCACTTTCCTCTTGGAATTTTGAAGGATCCAAAAGAGAAGTCAAATACAGCTTATTAACCTTGTCTACTTCAATTGTAGAATCAAGAACATCTGCGGTCTTATCAATCCCAAGTTCGTCTAAAATCAAACTCAATTTATGTCCAATAACATTATATATTTTGTCATCAATGGAATTGTTGACCATAAAGTTATAGGCTTCTACTTCAAAGGGCTGACCAATACGGTCCACACGACCTATTCTCTGTTCAATCGCCATCGGATTCCAGGGCAGGTCATAGTTAATTACAATATGAGCGAATTGCATGTTCAATGATTCGCCGGCCGCATCTGTAGAAACCATAATCTGAGTTTTTTCTTTAAACTCCTTAAGAGCCTTGCCTCTAGATATATGGTCCATACTACCATTAATAAACGAGCAATTGAAACCACCACGATTTTTTAGCTCTTTACAAAGCATTCTTTGTGTCGCAGTAAATTCCGTAAAGACAAGGAACTTTAAGTCCGGATTATCTTCTTTCTTTTTAAGTTCATCAAGAAGGTTCAACAAGGTTTCAAGTTTGATGTCAACCTCGGAGTTCAAACAATCTTGCGCCTCAGCAATAAGCCCCTGAAGGTCTCCAGATTCTCCTGCATATGCGGCACCTGTTTCGCTTGCAATATATTCAGCCTGTTCACCAATAACACCTTCTTCCAGCACATCGTCTAAGGAAGTCGGCGCCTTGCGCCTCACATTTTCTTCCGAGATACGCCTAGCGCGATTACGCATGCAATCTATAACTGCCTGCGTAGAAGAAGACATCACCCGCTGAAACACCAGCATTGCTAAATAGTAATATGGATTGTTTTGAGCCGATGCAATCCCAAAACCATTTCTAACATATGCAGAAACATGATCATAAAGCTTCTTTTGCTTAGCATGTCTCACTTCATCATAGCATGCCCTTATTCGATACGTATTTCGCTTATTGAACAAGGGTTTGCCAGTATAATCTATCGCCTGACGCTTTTCTGTACGAACTACATAGGGCTCAAGTTCCGCTATCGAGGGCATGTCCGCACCGGTAAAGGCATCACTATTCAGCAAGCCCATGATGCGTCTAAAGTGATCCGACTTTCCTCTATGCGGTGTTGCCGAAAGCAAAAGTACATTCGGCACAGCATTGCAGAGGATTTCCGCCATCTGGTAGCGGCCCACATTCGCTTCACGGCCACCAACCTTATGACATTCATCTATGATTATAAGGTCAAAATCGGCCTTTACCACACTTTCAATTCGGGTACGGTTATATTCAGCAATTCTTTCGTCTGACCATCCCTGGCGTTGAGTCAAAGGTTTTAGCGCATCGGTGGAAACAATCAACTGGTTGTGCTGAGTCCAAAAATTAATTTCATTATCGGCATCCATACCAGCGACCATTCGAGACATAGCTCCAATGTATCCGGAATCATACACTTGAAATTTTTCATTAAAGTGTTTTTTTAATTCCAACTGCCATTGGGTCATCGCAGATACCGGAACGATAATCAGAGTTCGCTTGACAATTCCACGAAGCTTCAATTCCTTAAGAACTAGGCCAGCTTCAATCGTTTTACCCATACCCACTTCGTCGGCAATAAGGAATCTCATGAATGAGCCACTCATCACCTTTTCCAAGGCTAGAATCTGGTGAGGCAAGGGAATTACATTGCTTTCATACGGGGCAATAATCCCTTGCGAACCGATTTCATTCTGGATTCTTGCCGCCATGGACTTGAACTGCAAAAATGCAGGGGTAACGCTTGCATTTTCACTCTGTAAATCCTCTGAACGAACTTCAATGATTTTACCTGAAGTGAGAATCTTTATTTGCGAGATAGACCTACCAAGAACGCTCTTGGTAGATAAAACTTCAACGGGCTGGTTATTGTATAACATAAGGAACTAGATCCTAGTGCAAGCGATATCGTAGTAGTTGAGAAGGGTTTCGTCTTCGGTGAGGATGTTTTCGGGAATGGAGTCGCCCATAGTCTTGATGCGGACAAAATCCTTTTCCTGGAAACATTTCTTGAAACCAGCCTTGACAGCTTCAAGACGAACTTCTTTAATTTTCCTACGTCTACCTCTAGCCTCAAGTTCATCAATTTCTTTGCAATATGAATCCCACAACTTGAGCAGAGCCTTATTGCGCAAGGCTTCCCTATCCTTAGCTTCATTCAGGTTAGGAACTCGCCAAGTGCCATCTGTTTGCTGGATATAGTTTTCTTCAAGAATCGTCTTAAGTTCAATAGGATTTTCTCCCTTACGCGCAGCCATATTCGCCTTAAGAAAATCTGGTTGCAAATCCTGATACTTTTGAGGTTTCTTATTCAACCGGACATTCAGCCATGCAATAGCATCGCCTTCTGTTACGATAAGATCGAGTCCCAAAGACAACTGCGATGGGTTGAACTTATGCTTTTGCTTAAGAGCGGCGTACTCAGTCAACTGAGAACGAGTAAAAACCATATCATCTTCTTGAACAAAACGTCTTCGTAAACCATCCTGGAAATCTGCTGCATCAATAGGTACAGGGAGTCCCCGCATCAAGAAGAACGTGATAAGACGGTCATAAAGGACCTTCGGACTACGTTCTACAATGGAAACAAATTCAACACCATCCTTAAATGAGGGCATGGGCAAGTGAGACAATTGTTCTTCAACAAAGGACCAAATATTAGCTTGTGAATCCTGAATTGTAAATTTTTGCAAGAACGTCTCAGACGGCTTATAACAACTGATAACAAGATCCTGCTTAACAGCTGTAGGCGTATTTACAGCTTTAAAGCTCCCCTGTTGCTTATCGAGTGCAGCTACATTCGCCATCACAAAGCCAACTCGATTTAATGCCAGTTGAATACTGTTCCAAACACTAGCTGACGTGTTACTAAACTCAACCGTCATCCACCGTCCAGGTTTTAGAACTCGATAGTACTCAGCAAAGCATTTTTCCATCAAAGCCTGATATTCTAAAAGGCCCTTTCGCTGGGTGTCATTTTCTATAGCTTCTTCTTTATTATTTGTTTTTACTTTGAGCCATGCTTCCTGTATAAAATTCAGTTCGGAATATGCAATATTTGCACCAAACGGAGGATCTGTAAAAATATAATCAATGGAATTATCGGAAAGCAATGTATTTTCAGCAGAGTTTATCGACAAAACACTTCTCTGCGACAACAAATTTACAGCATCACAAAGTTTATTGATTTTATTATTAAACGCCACAAAAACATTCGATTCAGAAACTTGCGAGCCAATATACAATGTTCCACTTAATGGATTATAAGGAAAAGAGACTCCCGGTCTATAACGATTTAACTTTGAAATGTTTATTAATTGGCTATTAATCATTAAATGCTGCAAAGGCATTGTACATTTATCTTTAACTGCAGCCAAGGCCCAAAGATTTCTTTTTGTGTAAAAATGGTGAACATTAGTAATACCAGCACCATCATTACGTCGAGATTCCTTCCCTTCGCATGTTCGTTCAGAAGGAAACCAATAGGGGATATCTACACTTTCTAGTCTTTCTAGTAATTCATAATCAAAGGAATCAGGTCTTTTTTCATGTTTTTGACCATTCTCATCTATATATTGAATTAAGACAGGAACAGTTTTTGCACGCTGAATCGTCTTGTTCATCACCTTATCAAAATATGTTTGCAGGGCTTTCGATAACCTTTTCTTAGTATGCAACGTTCCACAAGTCGGACAAACAAATTCATCCTTCACATGTCCATTTTCTACATCAACAGCAACATCAAAAAAAACAATTTCGTTTCCACAAGCAGGACAAACAAAAACGTCACTCCATACAATATAATTTATATGTCCTAAGCTACCATCCGTATGATGAGTCTGATAAATCCAGTCACATTCTTTTTCAACTTGTGATAGAATTTTTTTTGTTTCTGATTTAAAACGACCAACATTCACCGGAGTATTATAATTGTACGCAATAAAACTAGCAACAGGACTCAAATCATTGCAAATTGCAAATCTAGATCCCCAAACAGGTTTTTTATGGCCAAATTTCAAAAATTCCTGTTCAATTTTTAATTTGGTTTCCGCATCAGGTTTACCACACATTTGCGCGGCAACGCCGGTCATACCAGTTCCTGCAAAGCCATCAAAAATAATGTCTCCCGGCTGCGTGTAATGCAGAATATACCGCATTATCGCCGGATGCGGGACCTTGGTGTGGTAACTATGCGCATTGTAAATAGGGTTATTCTTTCCTTCGCTCACGTCGCTAGCATAAGGCGTCCGCACTTCAAAACCAGCCTTGCGTTTGCCCTGAGTTTCCAACACCTTCTTTTCTTCTTCCCATTCGGCAACAAAATCGTTTAGCCACGGGTTCGGACAAGCCGTATAATACGGAGGATCACTCAAATTTATAATGTCGTCATCTTCACCAATGGGGAACCCTTCCATCTTTTTCAGTTCAGGCAATTTCTTACGCAGTTCTTCTCTAAAATATTCTCTGCGTTCGTCATCGCTGGCAAAGGTCTTACCAAGGCATTTTACTTCTTTATTTGCTTTTTCGGCCTTGCCTTCTGAGCAGCTAATATTAGTCACAGAATCCAAATCTAAGCGATTGTCGTTCATAGGTAAATCCTTTTCTTGATTTGATTACTTACCAGAAAGAATAATTCGAATTTTGGAACGTTCCTTCCCGCTACAACGCTTTTCGAGGTAGTTTTCAAAGGCTCTCTTCGCCTCATCAACCGTCAACGGCTTACTGAACACATCGGCAAAGTCGTTGTTATTCAGTTCAACCTTATCAAACCCCTTTGAAAGTTCATTGATAACATCCCTAATGATAGCAGCGTTTTCTTGCGTAATTTTAGACTTGCCTTCCTTGAACTGCGTTGCGATGGCCTGCTGCCCCTGTGCAAGAAGACTCAAGTTCCTGCTCGCTTCCGGATCCTTAAAGGTCGCCTTCATGGCATCAACCCATTTTTCATAAATGGAATCAAGTTTTTCTTCTAGTTCTCGGATGGTTACCGTAGGTTTGTTATAGTTTTCACGCGGGCTAAAGTCATGATACGGATTGTCCTTAATCTTCTGTTTGGTAACATCTTCTGCCACCTTGAGGCTATTGATGGTATTCAACCAATTCTCGTAATCCGTCTTGGTCAACACCGTCACGTCCTTGATAATGTCGCAGACCAATTTCTTGGGAGAATTCAGCAGTTTGTCGCGTTTTTGTCCATCCGAATAACTCAGGCGATTTTTCTGATATTCATTAAGGTAGTAATCTGCATAGGAGTCCTTTAGGCTATTCAATTTGGCTTCATACTGCTTTTGAGACTTATCGTCTTCTTGCAACTTCTGAGGCAATTCAGCAATAGCGGCCTCCATATCATTGAACAACGGAGTTTCACTTTGCACCACATAAGACTTTGCCTGGTTCAAATACCTAATCAACGCCTCGAATTTTTGTGCTTTTTCCTTAAGGGCTTCAACCTTGTCGCAAATCGGATAGGCATCAAAGGCTGCAGTAATTTCTTCTTCCGTATTCTTGAAACCATTCAATTTCCCCTTGGTATCCAAGTTGCTCACGGTATCAAGCATCGTTTGCAGGGCACCTAATTTCTTTATATAATCGTCCTTAGTCGCAGTATCAATCAAGACGTTTCCATTGCATTGAACGCCTTCTTGCAAAACAGCAATAGTGCGGACAACCTTGTCAACCATTTCCTTGGTCGCCGTTGCCAATTTTGTGAATGTAGATGCTTCTTGCAATTCTCCAGTCAGGTCACCAATGCCAAGACTAATAAACAATTTCTTAAGTGCTTTTATAGGCAAGCCAGACGGTTGTCTAATTGAGTTGAACAAATAATATTTTTCAACAGGGAATTGCAAAACGCTATCAAGATTCTGAGAAGTCAGTGTGACATCGCCATTCCAGCAAATTTCAATATCACCCGTAAACACCAATGCAGCAAGAACCACAAATTCCAGCTGATATTCAAGTTTATAGTCAACAGAATAATACAGGTTCAAAGGCTGGTAATGCGCATAAATAATTTCTTCGCGGTTCAACACCTTACCGGAGCCTTTGTTGACAAGAGCCTGCTTTATGGCACCGGCATACTTTGAATTCTGTATGTCAACACTAGAGCCTCCAGCAAGTCCGAGACCTTGCAAAATAGCCTGACCATCACGATTCGGAGTATTGTATTTGACAATCTTAGTCAAAGCGCTCTTTACGCGTTGTTCCAAGTTTTCGCTTGTGATATGCGTAAGCAGTTCATTAAATTTCGGATAATCAGGGAACTTAGAATTGAACTTGGCATCCAAAATCTTTGCAGCCACATCTGAGAAGAGGGCCAATTTACTTCCACCCTCTGGTGGCAACTGGTAATTTCTCAAAAGTTCCGATTTACCCTTATAAAAGACCTTTATCTTTTCGACAAATTCTTTATTAAACAGGTCACGGACTTTCTTTTGATGATCTTCGACTTGCGTCTGGAAAAGCTTTTTTTGGTCACTAGATGCGTCTGTCATCTTAGCAATAGCTGCAGCATACAGACAAACTTCATTCTTGAACTGATCACTAAAATCGGTCAAGTCGTAATAAACTTCATCATCCAAATCACTTCGGGCCATTCCGCCAAACAACGGGCAGAAATACACATAGAATTCCTGAATAGGTTCGGTAGTAGAACGCTCATTCGGGTTCCCAAAGAAAATGTAGCCGCGGCGGAAACTCTTTGTGGATTTCCATTCAAGTTCATGAGCCCAAATATTGAAACCAGTCCTATACGGATTAGTCTCAATGCCTAGCAATTGCTTAAGCAAGTTGAAAAAATTTGCATCCGCAAGTTGAGGAGTCTTGCTAATGACAGTTTCGGCATAATCCTTTACAATTTGGTCAACATTGATGCCGCCTTCACTACGGATATAGTAGTCCTCGGTCTGCTCTTCCTTAGCGACATACTGGCCTTGCGTAGCCTTCTGGAGCTGATCAGCAACCGTTTCAATCGTCGCTTTTAGCAGTTCCGCATCATCCATTCCCGGAAGTGTCACACAAAGGTCTTCCTTAAGAGTATAGGCACTCGCACCAGAATGTTTGTCCAAGTCGTCGCACAAGGCCTTGATTGCGAGGGCATTCGCGATACGCTTTGCCAAGGGCTTTTTGCCAGCACGAGCCTGCACAAAGAAACCGTTGATACGTTCGTCAATAATTTCCACCTTATCTTTAATAGTGGCTATATCAGGAATAGAAAGCAATGAAGAATCCGCTTTAAGGTCTTCAAAGTAGCTGTCATACGTAATAAGCCCCGGATTGTCTTCAGGAACAGCCTGCTCCATTAAAATCGAAAAACGGTTGCTCAAAATCTTGAGGATTTCACGCTTGTCCTTTCCATGTTTAATCTGTTGGAACTGAGCAATATAACTTGGATGAACAGGGAAAAGCTCAACAAAATCATTGAGATTCGTGTTCAAGCCATCAAAAAGGTGCGAGAACTTATTAAGGTGTTCACGAATTTTCTGCTTCTGTTCCGTAGTTTTCTTCAAAAGACGGTTTTTCACAACAAAGGCTACATCTTCCTTTGTAATCGAAACATCCTCAAATCTTGCCTGAACTTTATTCAGTGCGTCCGCGGCATGAGAAAGTTGCGGATCTCGATAAAGCTGTTCCTGCACACCATAAATAATTTTGAATCGAGAACCATCACACACTTCACCTAATTGACGAAGCGTCATAAGGTCACCATTAATATCAATCGCATTACGAGACTTGAGATACTCCAAAAGTTCGTCAATAACAACAAGGAAATGTTTGTCTGGGTAAGCCTCTTCAAACGCAGCCATCATCTGCTGCAATTGTTCCTTATAGGTGTCTTTTGAATGAGGGTCAAATTTAAAATCTACACCAATACTCTTGAAATACTTTTCTATGCGGTAGCAGACCAAATCAAAAAGAGGTTGGTTCGTACCCACTTCAAATCGCAAAACCTTATAATGTCCCGCAAAGGACTCAAACGCCAGTTTCACGGAATCATTGTTGACATACTGAAGCATACTCGCATTTTCTGCTACTGCAGAAATTACAGACATCAAATGCGATTTACCGGTACCATAACTACCAACAACAGAAATTCCCTTCTGCTCTTGAACAGAACCACCGACACTCAAATTGGGAACAACGAGTTCGCAAAGAATCTGCGTCATCTTTTCCGAGAAAACATAGGTTTCCACATTATGTTTAAGCTTTTCATCTGTGGCATCGGCCAACTTGATGACGGTAGTAAGCGGTTCAAATTCAATCAGACTAGAGTATTTCATTGTCCGTCTCCATGATGTTTAAAACATTTGGTTGAAAGTTTATGGTTCGTGTTGCAGAAGATGCATTCCAAGCCAACCTACAACCATCAAGAACCAAGTAAGGCCAATACAAATAGACATCGTAATTGACCGAAAAATTTAACAGAAATTGAGGAACATTCAATTTAAAATCCGGCTCCTGCAAAATGCCAATATTGCTAAAGAGAATCCCCTTGGTATTAGAGGTAAGATTATCATTTACAATATTCCTAAAAAAAGATGCCGCATCCATGCAAGATTCATCAATAAAATCCTGCGGGTCTTTTTCATATACTGCCAGCAACGCCTGTCCGAGGTCTATGGACAAAACAGACTGCCCGACATTCAAGTCAGACTCATCGCGGATTATTTTTATTCTGTTTCTCACTACAGTAATATTCCCTCAAGACAAGCTATAAAAGCACCCCACCAATTCTATGTAAACATAATAAAAACATTAGTTAATGTAACTTTTTTTGCAGACATAGATTCATTATTTCGCGCTCATCAAAAAATTCTACAATTTCACCTCAATTTTTCCTTCCAACCTCCCTATAGCCACCCAAATCAGGCGGTCATAAAGATTTCCAAGAACCAGATTCATCTTTATATCGTTCTAAAGAGGAGGCTTTGTTAAGAGAATTATCAAAAAAAAACACAATCGCCTTTGCTAACGGCAAGAGAGGATCTATTGTTTTCGGAGTCGAAGACTCCACGCTCAAAATTACAGGCGTTCCGTCGGCAAACGTATTCAAGTTCATGGAATCGATTACAAACGAGATTAGCGACAATTGCTCTCCGCAAATTTTCCACACTTGCATCTTGAAACCATCGAAGACAAGACCATTGTCATGATGGAAATTTTCAGAGGCAATCGCCCACCCTACTTTTTCAAGCCCGAAAAACTAGAGCCTAGCCTTTTCTTTTACAAAATCTCCCTTTTTTGCGATATTTTAAAGGAAGAACCCTCATCCAAGGAGTTTTTATGATAAAAACCTTCAAAAATGCCGTAACAAAAAGCAAGGCCGTTCCCGGGATCAAGTTAAAAATCAGCTCCAACGACCATTTCATCGTCACCAACAACGGCAAGCGTATCCTTGTTGACACTGGTTGCCCATTTGACATTAATGACATAAACTTACAACGATTTCCCGGACTACGACAGCATCTAAAAGGGGCATGCGAGCCACTTAATACGCACATAGATGAATTCTGGGGGATGGAGTTCCTTGCACAGCACAAGGTGCTTTTCGACTATCAGAAAGAAACCCTGACCGTTGCAGACCCGAACGACAACCTTACGGTAGACCACCCCGTCGCCGAATTGCCCATGCACAACGTTTATGGCCCCGCAAGAATCATTGTTACAATGAACATCGCCGGCATCGACCGCAACATTCTTTTCGACTCGGGCGCCTGCATCGCGAACTACCTAACCAAATCCATTACGAATACGGAGAAATACCTCCGTACAGTCACTGATTATCACCCACAAATCGGTTTTTACGACGTTGACCTGTACGAGCATTTCGTAACGTATCCCGTAAAAATCGGCAACGAAACGGTAAGCATTCCCTTCGGGTTCCAACCAGCTAAGGTAGAACCCCACGTAAAGGCTGCAGGAGCTGACGGAGTCATCGGGATTGGGCTATACGAGAAGTTCCAAATACTGGTCGACTACCCCAATAGGCGGCTTGTTCTGGGAAAGTATGAATAGAACGAAAGACGGTAAATTTAAAAGGGTGCCTAAAGGCGTCCCGCTTTTTATTCCTTAATCAATCTTACAGAGAACAGGGTACTCTTAACCTGTGGGTGCATCTTGAAGTCATCGTGATAATGGTCAAGCGTCCAATAGCACCCCTGGGAATCTATCTGGTCAGTAGTCCAGAATTGAGTACATACCTCAAACAATTTAAAACTGCAACGTTTAAGAACCTCCGTATCAGAGCATTCATTCAGGCAATCAAATCTTTGAGACTGTTTAATAACAAAAAGTTCTCCCATTCCCGTCGGCACAGCATGGAAACCAAATTCATCCGTACCCGCACCAGACGCCCAAAAGTTTTTGGTTTTCAGCGCCTTGCCAACTGCAATCTGTGTATGCGATTTGATATAGTCATATAGTTTCTGAAAATCTTCGTTGCTCGGCAATCTCCAACCCGGCGGAGCCACCCTGTTTGCGGCATCCCATGTATATAAAAAGCCTCTTTCTTTAACGAGAGCCGCCTCATTAACACCATACTCATGATAAGCATAAGCGTCATCAGTCTTGTACCTGAAATTTTCGCTCATCCAAATCTGGTCACCAATTTGAACAGACCTATAAACCTGACCATCCCTACGATCTCGATAGATGTCTTTGGGCAAATACAAAGAACTTTTATCCTGACCACACCAAAGCATCATATTAGAATCATAGGGAGCGCCATCCTTCAAAGCATTGAGATACTCTTTTGTGCGGGAATGGACTTGTCTGCAGATTTCGTCTATGCGGTCTTTGACGTTTTCGCATAAGCGCAAATAGCATACCCTGTTAAGGGTGTTCTCGTCACCGGCAAGAAAATCGCGAACATCATCGGTAAAATAAATTTCTGCAGCCTCAAGAATTCGACCATAATCATCCAATTCATCGTCATTAGGAAGCAAGCCAGCCTCTAAAACAACTTGCACCGCAGAAAGCAATCCTCCCATCCCACAATTAATTATGGGCCAGCCACTTGCGAGGGCATAGTCAAAGAAAAGTTTTTCTCCATCCTTCTTTTCTGCAATAATTTGCGGAATCAGCGATGTAAAAAAGCATGCCACAGAGAAGCAATGCTCATGAAAAAGGTTATCGCTGCACTTCGCCGGTCTTTGTAGATTACGAGATCCTTCTGCCTGCAAAACGAAATTGACCGGTTTGCCACCAAAACCGCGTTCAATCTCAAACCATTTCCTAAGATCCTGTGAAAAATACTCGTAATGGTACTGCTTAAAATCGGCTATTGTTTGAGCAAGAGATTCGTTCATAACCTATTCACCTCGCTTTTTTACTTAATATATCCTCAAAATACCGAAAATGACCGGTAATTTATAGACATTTAAAGTTGAATAAAGGATTAAGTTACCCCGCAAGTTTGGCCATTACAAGCCAATCCGGGGTCGGTTCCCGGTAATTATTATAGAGGTATTCCATCTGTTCCATGTTTTTCTCCTAGTGAACACCCAACTTTCGACCAAGCCAGCAATAGAACTTGCCGATGGACCGTGTAAGTGGATCCATACGTCCCGTCATGTTGTAGATCCCCGTCCATACATTAAGGTATGTCAGCAGGCAGTAAAATGCAATTACCCCAATACTCAAGGCAAAAATATCATAAAAGACCACTTCCAAAGCCGAAACCATACAAATAAGCGTCCAAACGACAAAAGTCACCCAACACCCGCCTACAACACCAAAACGCCTAAAGATAATCCTTCCAATGGGATTACTTTCAAGAGAGATTGCGCGATTCGCCCCAATAAAGCCGGTTTGTCTTTTCACGCCTCTGATAGTAGTCACCACGTCGATAAGCTTGGTGAGCGACGCAACCGCAGCCATCACAATGACCACGATACCGATAGTTTCCATCAGGCAACCTCCTTTAGTCCGTGTTTCCTACTGTAAAAATATCTATTCTAAAATTAAGGGTTTATTTTATGACAAGTAAAACACGAGCAACCCTCAACCAAAGACCGTCATCTTTCAAAGAAAAATGATACTCTAAACGAGTTTACAAACAGGGTTTACCCCTTCAAAAACTCCAAAATCCTAGCTCGATAATCCGGGGCTTCGTCGTAGGCGGCATGGCCGTAGTTCTCGTAAACGTAGAGTTCCGTCGGCACACCATTTTTCTGGAGCACTTCTGCGATTTCGCGAGAGGCGATTACGCCCAAGACCTGGTCAAGTTCGGCGCCCAAAACGAGCGTCGGGCATTTGAGTTTTTCGAGTCCTGCAAAAGCATCGTATTCAAGGCAGGCGCGAGCAAGCACGCAGAAGCGTGCCATGTCCTGTTCGGTCGCATTCGTGTTCATGCGCATCAGGCTCTTTTTGTACTTGCGGATTGTTTCGGCAGAAAAAACTTTGTCTATAAAATTCGAGCAGAGGGCTTCGATATCGCGAGCTTCGGCGAGGCGTTGCCATTCCGTCATCACCGCACGAGACATATCGTTCAAGCGAGCAGCACTGCAACCAAGCGCCAAGCGTTCGACCTTCTGCGGGTATTGTTCAGCAATGATTTGCGAAATCATGCCACCCTGCGAAATTCCAATGAAGCAGGCGCGTTCAATGCCCAACGCATCCATCGCTTCGGCAGTATCAGCCGCCATCTGTTCCATCGGATACGATTCACCGAAATTCTTTTTGCGGTCGAACATGTAGACCGTAAAATCGTCTGCGAATATCTTGTACGAATCCACCACCATCGAGGCAAGGCCCATCATACTCTTGAGACTCATCCCCGGCAGCAACACGAGCATGCGCGCGCCTGTGCCAAACTTGAGGTAGTCCATTTCAAAATTGTCGGTTTTTACGGTCTGTACGGTATAATCAATCATATTTTAAAGATACTATAATTTTAAGGTCTTCAGATATGCTTTCTGCACATCCGTGATGCGATAGCTTTCAATCGCCTTCTGGATAGTCTTGTTATGCGTCCATGTATCGAGCGCATGTTTTTCAATGAACGGGAGCGTCGCCTCGTACTGCTTTGCTAGCGCAGTCGCAAAGAACCACGCCACCATCATATTGAGGTAATATTCCTCGCTGCGGATTTTCGAAACCCATTTCAAAAATTTCGGATCAAAGTCATCGTCCAAAAAGAACGACATCAAAGTTTCGATGCCAAAGCGAACCGTGTAAACACCCGTCACGGGAGCACTCATCCAACGTTCAACATCTTTCAAAAGGTGTTTGCGGTTCGCAGCCTTCGCAAAAACCTTGGGGCGCATCTGGTCGCAAGTTGCCCAGTTATCCACATACGGCAAGAAAGCATCAATGTGCGACACGCAATCATCATAGTCCTTAATCAAGGACAAAATAAACGCATGGATTTGATTTTCGTCGTAATACTTATGCGGAAGCATGGTCAAGAATTTTTCCACGTCAGGGCGGTTTGCAAATTCCTTTGCTATGGCACGCAAGTCAGGAGTGCGCACGCCAATAATCGTCTTTGCATCCGTCGTCGGAATCAGCTTGCTATGGAAAGCCTTGAACTTTAAATCCTGTTTTGCAAAAAGCGCTTTTTGGATTTCATTAACGACATTCATTACTTAATCTTACCTCGCCAAATTAACCTTTTCCATCGGCAGACTCCATGGATAATTCGCCTCCGCGGAATTGGGTTCTTTCACAGGAATCACGACCGCATTAGGATAAGTCCCAAAATCCACGCAAATCAAAAACACCGGAAAAACAAGGGCAAACAAGACCGCCAATTCCCTATTCCCAGCTTCAAGCTCTTCCCTTTCTTCTTTTTTCGTCTTCCCCGTCCACCAATCGCGATCATCATCGTGGCTGTGATCGATTTCTTTCTTTTCTCGATGCACGTACGCGGCACCATAGACAACGTCATCCTTTTTCGCTTCCAAATACATTTCGCTTTCTGCCGTATTTTCAATAGTGCAGGCATCGCTAGCAGAACACACCAATTCGCCATTCCGGTAAATGGAATAATCCCCAGCCCCATCCGAAACAGAAACGCTCATATAAGAAGCACAGCCCACCAGCCAAAACGAAATCACGAACAAAATGCAAAAGAATCTCATACGCCAAACTTCACTCCAACAGAAAAACCATGAACAACTTCTTTCGAGCCATCAAGGATATTTTTCATTTTATAAATTTCTCTGAAATAGCGAGATTCCAGCATAATATGAACTTCATTTTTCAACTTTAATGAAAGTCCCAATTCCACAAAATATCCCGGTGTCACAACGGATTCACTTTCCGTTTTTTCTTCTTTAAGACCATACCTGTTTTCAAACTCTGTTTTGATTTCCGTTGCGACGAGTCCACCATTGATACCGGCACCCAGATACGGGACCACAAAACGACGCCCGAACATATACGCCACAGAAAAAGAAGCACCCAGCACGGAGCCATGCACGCCTTTGGGTTTTGAGCCCAAGAAGGCAATATTCAAATTTGCCGCCATCTTGATAGATTCCACATTGAACTGCACAAACGGTTCATAATTGTAATCCACAAACTTTATCGGAGCAATCAGCCCTATAGCGCCAAAACCGAAACCACAAATAAATTCTTTTTCCCAGCGATCCATTTTCCGAGCAACATAACTTGCAACAGGAGCAAAGTCCTCCGGTGAATAAGCGATGCGCCCATAAGACCACAGCACTTCACCTTCCGGACTCTGTTTTTCATAAATGACCGCTACCCCTTTTTCTTTGCGAATCAACTTTATTTGCAGCGAGTAATCGCAATCAGACTTATTGGGGACAACTTCATCGCCTTCAACGGCAACATATTCTTTAGTTAAAGAAACAATTTTTTCAGCATAGTCTTCGTGAACATTTTTCAAATGCACCGGCAATATGTAATACGACGTTTTCGCCCACAAAGGCGCCGCAAGCAGAACTGCAAAAATAAAAGGACAAATAAATTTCATGAAAGCAAAGCACCCCAAAACGCAATCAAACTTGAACTACCGCACAATATTCCGACAATTCAAGCGAAGAGCTCCGTAAACATAAGCCGTACCATTACGCGTTTCGCAAGTTTCATCATACGATTCATCGCATGCCTCGACAACCTTCGGAGATGCCATCGAATAGCAGCCCTCTACTGTCGCTTCATTATTATGACACTTAGCGAAGCCCAATTCCAGAGTCAAAGAGTCGCAATTATCCATAGGCAAGCAAAACGACACCTTCGATATATTGTAAGCCATCGGGTAATACCCCTGCATCGTCGTCATATCAATACGGCACAACGTCTTCGAAGTTGCAACGCTCGAAGAACTTTCGGCAAACGGATTTTCCGCAGAAGAAAGCGCCGCAGACGAGCTGAGATCATTACCAGCGCCAAGACCCGAAACATCCGCAGAAGATGAAGACTGCAAAACATTATCTTGCGGTGATGCAGAATTATCATCACAACCAAGCATCATGCCACAAGCAAGAACAGATACAGCACAAATAACATTCCAAGTCGTTTTCTTCATAAGGGATCCTTCTCCACTCTCTTAATTTGTTCTCTACAATATACAAAAAAGCACCCTTAAAAGGGTGCCAGTATATGGACAACATCCTCGATGGGCAGGCTTTCATCTTCCATGCTTCCGAGACCCGCATTCGAACTGTTGATCGATGCGATCAAGGCTTTTCCAAAAGAAGTAGCATTCACATCAGCTTTCATCACCGAAGTCCCAAACTGATGACCGCACGTGCCACAAGTCATCGCAATATTTTTCGCCCCCGAAAGAGGACTCCCGCCACCACCGGTACAATAAGCGGTTTCATGGCACTTCGGGCATTCTGCCTGAAACGTCGGCTTTTCCCACAAGCGAAGCAACCCGCCCAAGAAAGCCACCGGCACATTCCATTCTCCAGAATAAGCTAGCCCAAAACGAATACAGTCTATATGGCAACGTGCCATCTTATCATCAGCAAAAATGCGCTCCCTATTACGAATAAATAGAGGCACATTCTCGCGAAGGATGCGTCTACGGCGTTCCTTACGGGCCCTGTAAATATCAGCAATTGCACGTTCTTCCATGTGCAACGCCTGCTGATCATCGCTGATTGTCGACTTTTCCATAAAACACCTCCGAATCTAGTGTGTTTTTAACGGTATTTGTGAGGTTTTTCTGAACGCGTAGTGTCTGCATTTAACAAAATTCCTTCACTAAGGTTCACCAGCCCATCAATCCAAGTATAGTGAATGACATTGTGGACACGAATTAGACTATCGACAGTAGCACGAGGAACTCTCGAAAAATCAAAAGGGCGGCATCCCGACTCAATTCGCTTTTCAAAATAGAGCAATGTATCGCCTTTTCTTTCAAACTTGTCTGTAGTTTCAAATACTGTGTTTTCCCAACTGGTAAATCCATCAGGACATTTGCTCGTATATTCCCTCAAGAAATTTTCTCGTTCTCTATTGATTTCAATAATCAACTCTGTAACAAACGTGGATATAAAAAAAACAACACTCGCCCAAAACCAAAAATTGTTAAGCGTTGATTTCAAATCTTGTATAATCATTCTACCCACTTTTATATTTCGTCATCCCTCAGCATGTTCGAAGCAGCCGATCTAAAAAGTCTCCTCATGAACGCGTCGTAACCGGAATCGCCTTTCTTTGGAGGAAGAACGATTTTGTTAGTTTCGGGTTTGTTGTTCTGGTTCTGAACATTTTCAATTTGTTTTTCTTCCATATTGGACTCCTTTTTTAATGAAAATTGGCGTTTTTCCATCATAATCGGCAATTTCACCATTTTCGACGATGCTCCCCCAGGTCCCCTAAAATCAGGCCCCTTCCACGCACGTCGGACGCATATATGCTAATACATGCATAATTATTATCGAAAAACAAAAAGAAAAAGTAAAATGATTTGAAAATCTGAACAAAAAAAACGCCCTTTCGCAAGGAAAGAGCGTTTTTTCAGATTTTTTATTTTTTCGAGTTACGCTTTTACCGTCGTGAAGCTGAATGCCTCTCCGTCGGCGTCGTTGGCTTCGAGGCCATCGGCAGCGGCAGCCCACTTGATAGCGACCGCTTGGGTCTCTCCGGCGATGTAAGCTTCATTCTCCGCGACGGCCTGCTTGAAGACTTCGCTTGCAGAGAACAGCGTCACTTCGATCTTGTCGGTGATGGCGTAGTTCTGGTCCTTACGGCGGTTCTGGATGCGGTTCACGAGTTCGCGGGCCACGCAGGCGCGGCGAAGTTCGTCCGTGATCTTCAAGTCCAGAGCCACAGTGAAGTGCTGGTTGGCTTCCACAGCCATGCCGTCGGCAACGATGCGGTTGAGCATCAAGCAGTCAGCACCAACTTCACCGAATTCGAACTTGATGGTTTCGCCAGCCTGGAGAGCCTTGATTTCATCAACCGTGAGGCTGTTGAGCTTAGCGGAAATCACCTTCATGTTCTTCGCGTAATCCGGGCCCTTCGCCTTAATAGCGAGGAAGTTCGGCTTAGCAGAAAGCTTCACGAGCTTGGTTTCGTCTTCGAGGAACTTCATTTCGCGAACGTTGAGTTCTTCGAGGATCAAGTCCTTCATCGTTTCAGCAACATTCTTTTCTTCGTTGCCGTGAGCAACGACCGTCATGCTGGCAATCGGCATACGGTTCTTTACGTTGTTCGTTGCACGAATCACGCGGCCCATTTCGACCATGCCACGCACCATGGCGATGCGTTCCACAAGCTTTTCGTCCATGAGGGACTTGTCAGCACTCGGGAATTCGCAGAGGTGTACGCTCACCGGAGCGTTGGCATCGACTTCGCGAACGAGAATCTGGTAGATTTCTTCGGCGAGGAGCGGGAGGAACGGAGCGAGAATCTTGGAGAAGTCTACGAGCACCTTGTACATGGTTGCGTAGGCGGCGTTCTTGTCGCCATCGTTTTCGGACTTCCAGAAACGACGACGGCTGCGGCGCACGTACCAGTTCGTGAGGTCATCAACTGCGGCAATCACGGCGGGCACAACGTTGTACAGGCGGTAAGCCTTCATTTCCACTTCAACCTTGGCAGCGAGATCCTGCAATGTTGCAAGCATCCAGCGGTCAAGTTCATTGTCGCTCTTGACTTCTTGACCCGGCTTCCATGTGAGCTGGCCCTTGGCGGCGTCGGCGTTGTGGTTAGAGACAAAGAATGCAACAGCGTTCCAAAGCGGCAACATCACCTGCTTCACGATACCCTTCACGCCTTCTTCACTGAAGCGCAAATCTTCAGCCTTCAAAGCGGCGGAGTTGATCATGAACAAGCGAATAGCATCAGCACCCGTGCGTTCAATGAGGTCGTTCGGGTCCGGGTAGTTACGCTTGGACTTACTCATCTTGGAACCGTCTTCGGCCAAGATAATACCGTTCACAATCACGTTCTTGAATGCCGGCTTCTGGAACAAAGCGTTAGAAAGCACGGTCAGCGTGTAGAACCAACCACGAGTCTGGTCAAGGCCTTCGGCAATGAAGTCGGCCGGGAAGCTGCGTTCCACGAGTTCCTTGTTTTCGAACGGGTAATGGCGGCTAGCATACGGCATAGAACCGGATTCAAACCAGCAGTCGAAAACTTCCGGCGTGCGGCGGTAGACCTTGCCATTCTTTTCGATGGTAAGCTTGTCCACAAAGTGCTTGTGCAAGTCGTCGAGCTTCACGCCAGTGAGCTGCTGGAGTTCTTCGATGGAACCCACGGCAATCATGTCGCCGTCGTCGCTGAGCCACACCGGAATCGGGGTTCCCCAGAAACGATTACGGGAAAGGTTCCAGTCGCGGGCGCCTTCGAGCCACTTGCCGAAACGGCCGTTCTTGATGTGGTCCGGAACCCAGTTCACGGTCTGGTTGTTTTCGACCATCCATTCCTTCAGAGTCTTGGTCACGCCGTCCTTGCTCGTGACAGGAGCGTCAATCTTCAAGAACCAAGTCTTGAGGGCGCGGTAAATCAGAGGAACACCGGTACGCCAGCAGTGCGGGTAGCTATGTACAATCGTGTCCTGCTTGAACACGCGGCCCTGTTCCTTGAAGAAGCGGATAATTTCCTTGTCAGCTTCCTTCGCACCGAGGCCCTTCCACATCGGGACCTTGTCGGTGAACTTGCCTTCGGTATCGAGCGGGTCGAAAAGGCCGAGGTCGAGTTCTGCGCCCTTCTGGAAGTCTTCTTCACCAAAGGAGGGAGCGGTATGCACGGCACCGGTACCGTCTTCGGTACTCACGTAGTCGGCGGGGTAAATCTTGTAGTGGCGGGACAGCTGGTCCGGCGTCACGAAGGCGTCGGAGATACGGGAAAGCGGTTCGTAGTCCTTACCAACGAGTTCAGAACCCTTGCAGGTATCGACGATGTTCGGGTTCTTGAAGTAAGCGGCGGTACGGCTTGCGGCAATCCAGTACTTCTTGCCATCCTGTTCCACAAGGTTGTAGTCCATGTCCGGGCCCACAACAATGCAGAAGTTGGAATAAAGAGTCCACGGGGTCGTCGTCCACACGAGGATGCTCGTGTCCTTGAACTTGGCTTCGTCCGTGTTGAGCGGGAAGATGAGGGTCAGGGACGGGTCCTGACGGTCCTTATAGCCCTGGTTCGTTTCGAAGTTCGAAAGCGGAGTGGCGAGAGCCGGGCTGTACGGCTGGATGCGGTAGCCCTGGTAGATGAGGCCCTTGTCGAAGCACTGCTTGAACACCCACCACACAGATTCCATGAAGTTCTTGTCCATGGTCTTGTAGCCCTTGTCGAAGTCGACCCAGCGGCCCATGCGGCGAACGGTCTTCTTCCATTCGCTCGTGTACTTGAGCACCTTGCCGCGGCAAGTTTCGTTGAACTTATCGACGCCGAGCTTCTGGATTTCGGCAACGCCCGCGAGACCGAGTTCGTTCTGCACGAGAGATTCAATCGGAAGGCCGTGGCAGTCCCAACCGAAACCGCGCGGAACCTTCTTGCCCTTCATGGTCCAGTAACGCGGAACGATGTCCTTGATGGTACCGGCAAGCAAGTGACCGTAGTGCGGAAGGCCCGTTGCAAACGGAGGGCCATCATAGAATGTGTACGGTTCGGTTTCCGGACGGGAGTCCAGCGACTTCTTGAACGATTCATCCTTATCCCACAAGCCGAGCACGCGCTCTTCAATCTGCGGAAAGGTTTCTTCTTTCTTTACTTCACGAAACATGATTGAACCTCAGGGGCTAACACCCCACATTAAATTTTCGGGGGTAAATTTAGAAACTTTTGCGTAAGGCGAGTGAAGCGGGACTGTTTACAGGCCCATTTCCGAGCCTAGCAAAAGACACTCAAAGAGTGTCAAAGGCGAGTGCAGCGGCAAAACAACTAGTTGTTTTGACATTGCCGAGCCGAACTAAATGCGCTCCGAAGGAGCGCCAATTAGCAAATTCCCCCTCTATTATCAAATCAATACAAGAAAATCCAGCCAGCCTGAAGCTTACCACGTTTATCATTTAACGGGATTTCTTCAGGTGCATATTCGAAATACAATCCCCAAGGATGTTTCTTTTTCCAAAATGCACTGATTCCAATCGTCAGCACATTCACACGATGAGCATACCCTGGATAATTTTCTTTCTCATGCGAAGAACCCAAAACATCTATATAGATTCCATAGTTCTTTACTGTAGAACCACCGCTATTAAAAGCCAATCGTTCATAATTGACGTAGGCACCCAAAGAAAATACTTCACCGAGATCAAACATCGCACCGCCGCCAACATTGTACAGAATAAAACCGTCAAAACGTCCCGTCGGATTTTTCACATTAGGTTCATAATTTTCTTTTTGTTCATTGGAATAATAGCCACCCACAAAAGAGACTCCCGCCCCTAAATATGCAGGGCCAATCCATTGCACAACACTCGGGCGCACCCCAATATCCATCGGAATGGAAATCGGGACAGACAAGAATAATCCCCCTTTTTGCCCAGCCAACGAGTAATCAAACGAAAGCAATTCTACCCTTCCATTGAAAGCCCCACCACCAACAGAGCTTGTTGTATGCGGGGACGAAATTTCTCTATTTTCATCGCCCGCGAAAATTCCACTCGCCTCGATAAAGCGAAATTTTTTCTGATCTGACGAATACTTGAGAACCGCCGCATCGCCCAACATGTTCCCTGACGAGGTCACCGCACACCCCGAAAAAGCCAATGCAGACAAACAAAGAAAAACGGAGCCGACACACCATCTTTTAACAAAAGAAAAGAACATATTACCTCCACAGAGTATTCCAACTTAAACTAATTTACCAAAAATAAATTCACAAAATTCGCAAGAAAATTCGCCCACTGTAAGAAAATTATATATATCTATTAATAAATAGGACGGGAGCAGTGAAGCTACAACTTTCGACTTATGTAAGAAAACCGTTAGTCCTTTTTGGACTATCGAGATTTATTGTAAACCTTGAATTTACAATTTCTTGATAGCTATATTAGCGGCTAATCCAATTGAAAAAATCAAAAACAGAGGTACGAAAATGGCAGTAGAAGACAATTATAAAGTTGGACACGTCGTTATGATAACCCTTTCCGCCGCCATCGGAGGGTTCCTTTTCGGCTTTGACTCATCCGTGATTAACGGAGCCAACGTGGCCCTCAAGGGCTATTTCAACTGTAACGATATGCAGCTTGGTCTTGCGGTTTCTCTCGCATTGATCGGCGCTGCCATCGGTGCATATTTCGCCGGCCGTCTGGCCGATAAGTTCGGACGTGTGCGTTGCATGCTTGCAGCCGCCGTCCTTTTCTTTATCAGTGCAATCGGTTCCGGTCTCCCCTTCACCATCTACGATTTCATCGCTTGGCGCGTGATCGGCGGTATCGGTATCGGTGTGGCATCCATCATCGCCCCGATTTACATTGCCGAAACTTCACCGGCGCATTTGCGTGGGCGTCTAGGATCCATGCAGCAGTTCGCCATCGTTATCGGTATCTTCGTGGCGCTGCTTTCGAACTACATCATCGTCCGCATTTCGGGTTCCGCAAGCAACTTGATTATGGGCATTGAATCCTGGAAGGTGATGTTCTGGGTCGAAGCTATCCCGGCATTCCTCTACGGTGTCGCCGCCTGGCAGCTCCCGGAATCCCCGCGTTTCCTCGTGAGCAAGGGCCGCATGGAAGAAGCTCAGAAAGTGCTTTCGATGATTGCATCCGTCGGCATCAAGGAAAAGGCTCAGGAAATTGAAGACTCCTTCAAGACTCACAAGCCAGCCAAACTTTCTGACCTCCTCGAAACGGTCGCTGGCAAAAAGCGCGTCGCTCCGATTGTCTGGGCTGGTCTCAGTATCGCCATTCTCCAGCAGCTCGTGGGTATTAACGTGATTTTCTACTATGGTTCCATGCTTTGGCAGAGTGTTGGTTTCGGTGAAAGCGATGCATTCCTTACGAGCGTGATTTCCAGTGCCATCAACTTGACCATGACTATCGCCGCTATTCTCCTTATCGATAAGATTGGTCGTAAGCCGCTTTTGCTCATCGGTTCTGCGGGCATGACCGTTACGCTTGGCATTCTCGCGTGCTGCTTCCTCTTCGGTTCCGACGCTAGCGGTAACCTCACAGGCAATAGCGGTATTTTCGCCCTCCTCGCCGCAAACTTCTACGTGGCATTCTTTGCCGCAACATGGGGTCCGGTGATGTGGGTGATGCTCGGCGAAATGTTCAACAACCGCATTCGTGCCGTGGCAATCGCAATATGCGGCCTTGCCCAGTGGGGTGCAAACTTCTTGGTCAGCTGGTCTTTCCCGGTTCTCGTCGGCAAGGACGGCATCGGCATCGGCCCGACCTACTTGATTTACACGACCTTCGCAGCAATAAGCTTTGTGTTAGTCGCCAAGCTGGTGAACGAAACCAAGGGCAAGAAACTCGAAGCCATGTAATCACAAGATTTGCTATAAATCAGCCCATCAAAGGTCTCGGATTTTCCGGGACCTTTCCTTATATAACTATTTTAATTTTTATCGGGTATTTTAATTGTTGTTGGACTAGGATTATGAATTACAAAACATTAGCACTCACCTCTGGACTCGCTTCAGGACTCGCGTTCGGACTCGCAGGCATTGCCATGGCAAACCCCATCAAAACCATTCCTTGGAACGGCCATGTCGGAGCCGTAAGTTTCACTTTCGATGACGCTCTCGAAAATCAAATCGAAAATCTAAAGCCTGTGCTTGACAAACTGCCCGATGTGCACGTCACGTTTTTCCTCACGAGTATGGGGAGCGGCTATAGGCAACAGGCTGACGGTTATGCAGCGCTCGCAAACAGTGGTCACGAAATGGGCAACCATACCGAATCGCACGGGCACCTGACTTCGATTAGCGACAACAGCGAATTGGAAAAAGAAATCATTCAGTTTGCCGAAAACATCGAAAAGACGCTCGCGGACAACGGAGCAAACATACGCGTGATTTCATTTGCCACTCCTTTCTGCGAAAACAATGACAATATCAAAAGCATCATTGCCAAGCATCACTTTATCAACCGCGACTGCGGTTGGCATGGACGCAACGAATGGGATACCGAACCGGACTGGTTAAGCCTCAGAGCCAAAATATGGACACGCTCAGGCGCCACCGTAGATGAGATGCTTTCGTCGCTCGATACAGCAGCTTTCATCGGCAACTTCGAAGGCGCGAACCCGTGGGACGTTCAAGTGAAAGGCGGTTCCTGGCTCGTCGTCTTGAACCATGGCGTCACAGACGACCAGGGCGACGATTACGCCATCGACCCTGCGGATATCGAAAAGCAATTCAAGCACGCTATCGAAAACAAGCTTTGGGTCGCACCGTTTGGCACCGTAGGCGCCTATTACCGCGCCCACTTTATCGTCGATGCAGCCAAAGAAACCGCAACAGACGACGGCTTTACTGTAGAATGGGAAATCCCTAGCGAGTACATGCCCGCAAGCATTCCGCTCCGCGTAAACATCGACACTCAAAGCGTTGGCGAAAATGCAATCGTAGAACAGGGCGGCAAAGCCATCAAGCGCGAAAGCGACGGCAGCTACATTATCGAATTCACAGAAAAAAGCCTCAAGGTTCGAAAGCCAAAGCCTGGCGAGAATCCCGATTCGGAAACGTCACTTCCGGGCGTAGCAAAACGACCGCTTGCAGGTTCCCAAAACTACACAAAGTACACACTCTTCGACTTGAACGGGAATGCTCTTGGGAATGTAAGCGGCTTTGAAGTGCCTGCAAAATTTTCAAAAGGCACATACATCATCCGCGCCGAAGCAAACGGACAAGCTACAATTTCAAAGAAAATCTCTCGATAAAGATGCAAAAGGCGATCCCGGAAAGGAGTCCGGGATGACATCAAAAAAACCGGGGCTTTCGCCTCGGTTTTTTTGCAAATTCGCTTTGTAACGTTGCGGATTACTTGACGTTGACGCGGTTCATTTCAGAACCCACGCGAACGATGTAGGAACCCGTAGCCGGAACGTTAACGGTCAAGCTGCTGCTCATCAGCATGCCACCAGCAATTGCCTTGCCCTGCATGTTGTAGACAGCGAACACGCTACCAGCCTTAGCACCGTTGATTTCGAGCTTCATGCCGTTTGCACGGACGCTGAAGGTCGGCATCATGGAGACCTTGTAGAGGCTGACCGGCTTGATTTCCACGCCAGTGAGCTTAACCGGATCAATAGCCTGCTTAGAACCATCGAGGAATTCGACAGCCTTGATGGAGATTTCACCAATGCCACCCTTAGCATCCTTGACTTCCCACTTGAGGCCCTTGATAGCCTTGAGGATCTGAGCGCCTTCCGGAGCATTGTTTCTGCTGACCCAGTCAAGAATGGTAATTTCACTCTTGCCACCCAAGCCAACGAAACCGTAATCGCTCGGAGTCATATCATAGGTCACTTCCTTGTAGTCTTCGGTGTTGTCAACATAGACACCCGGTTCAGAACCAGCACCAGCGTTTTCGACCTTCTTTTCTTCGTTTTCGTCAGTAATGGTATTGAGGATAGCCATGCGGATCGGGCCAGTAGACTTAGCCGTCACGCGGATGTACTTAATGCCGAGAGCAGAGAAGTCCACACCGCAGCTCTTGTCCTTCTTGCAGTCATCCTTCTTGAAGGAAACAGCGATACCAGCAGACGGATACTTGAGGGTACCAGCAGCGGCAGCTTCCGGAGTCCATTCCGGTTCCGGACCGATTTCCATAGAAGCGCGGGCAATGATAGAACCATCATCCAACTTGTAAAGCGGAGAGTCACCAGAATCCGGGACCATCTTGGTACCGATACCGAGCTTGTCGTGGTATGCACCCCAGTTCCAGAGGCCAGAAACACCAACAGTCGTATCACCAAATGCCAAGTGTTCACCATCGCCTTCCTTGATGGACGGAGCCTTGGACGGATCCGGAGTGAAGGCGGTAAAGCCAGTCATGTTATAGAAGTTCGGCATGTTACCCGTCACGAGGAGGAGGTAGAGCATGTTCAAAGTAGCCGGATAGTACTTTTCACCAGCGACAGAACCTTCACCGCAACCCTGGGCGGTAGTGCAGCTTTCCTTTTCCTTAAGGACCTTGTAAACCGTACCGAGATAGGTTTCAGCTTCCTTGCTATCGATAGAAGACGTTGCAAGGCCGAGACCGCCGGAGAACGTAGAAGAAACAAAGTTACGTTCGTCGCTCTTGTCAGCCATGAAGATGCCACCAGTGTACTTATAACCAGAATTTACGCCACTAGCCGTGCGGGTTTCCGGAATGAGCCAGTCCACAATCTTCTTGTTGAAAGCCTGAGCCTTGGTATCACCGTACCAGTAATATGCCCATGCCATACGCCACGGCGTACGGGCTGCGTCATCGTAGAAACCAATGTCATTGGCAACGGCTGCAGACGTCAAAATCGGCTTGTGAGAGTTCCAGTCGCACCAGTCCGGAACAAGACCTGTCTTGGAATCCTGGCAAGCGTTCAAGTCCGTATAAGCCTGAGAGATGACGCTAGACCAAGAACCTCCGGCAACGTCCTGGAAAAGCTGGAAGTTGGCTGTCGTTGTATAGCTCGGGTTGAAACCGTCATTCCACTGGTTACCCGGCTTAATCTTGTTGCTGCCGATATCGTTAGAAGCAATCCAGGTAATGAGGGCCTTACCGGCAGTGAGGTAAGAAGCATCATTCCACTGCTTAGAAGCCATCACGAGAGCGAGAGCGGCATCGAAGTCAGCGTCGGATGCAGTACCTGTACCGCCACTGCATCCGATACGCCAGTTCATACCACCATTGGCACCAACACTGTTGCTTGTCCAAGTCTTATAAAGATTTTTGAAAACTTCCTGATCATCCATATAGACGGTAATCAACATACCGTAAGCAATAGCTTCAGAAACGGTAGAGCAAGTTCCTTCCGGAGCGAGCACATAACCATTGCTAGCCTGGTACCAAGCCTGTTTCCACTTTGCATAGTGGGACTTGATCATGTCCGTATCGGCGTATTCAATAATCTTGCCGTGCGGATACTTCGTGTTCTGCGGAAACGGGAAGTTTCCTGCAGCAGATGCTGTCACTGCAGTTGCGGCTGCGAGGCCCAGCATAACTTTTACCAAATTCTTCATATGAATTCCTTTAAAAAAAAGATTTCACCCATCCAAGCTAAAAGATAGTTTGATACTATATAAAAAATCAACCCTTCTTTTGTAAAAGGATTGACATAATGCGTAAAATCACACAAAAAGTGTTCTTAAAGTGTTCCTATACATCAGCTTACGTTAACTTTTCTTTGCATTAAGGAGCTCATCGTCCCGAGAACCTTCGCCGCGACGAACGGTTTCTCCAAATGGGCATCCATTCCCGAAGCCATCGACTTCTGACGGTCTTCTTCAAAAGCATTCGCAGAAAGCGCGACAATAGGTAACTTTGAACTCGGATAAAGCTTACGGATAGCCATCGCTGCCTCATATCCATCCATCACAGGCATCTGCACATCCATCAAAATGCAGTCGTAATAACCCGCCGGTTGCTCGCTAACTTTCGTCACCGCCTCTAATCCATTTTCGGCACATTCGACAACCATTTCGGCATCATGCAAAAAATCTTGCGCGACTTCACGGTTGAACTCGTTATCTTCAACGAGCAATACACGCTTGCCCTTTAAAAATTCGGCATTTTCAAGCGAACACGTCTCTACATTTTCCAGGGAAACATCGCTTTCGCTTACAATTTTGAACTGTGTGCGCACATGGACTGTTGTTCCCAAGCCAATTTCGCTCTGGACATCTATTTCACCTCCCATCATATCGACAAGGCGCTTTACAATAGACATGCCCAGCCCCGTTCCCGGCACTCCGCTTTGGGTCGAAGACTGTTCACGGGCAAATTCATCGTAGATATGTTCCAAAAATTCCTTGGACATACCAAGACCGTTATCACTTATTTCAAAGTTGAATACCGCAAATCCACTAACACGGCACGGGAGTTCTTCAACGGTAAAAACGACACGCCCACCAAACGTCGTAAACTTTTGCGCATTTGAAATAATATTGTACAGGATTTGGCGCAGGCTATTCACATTGGCGACGACAAAGTTATTCTTGATTGCCGAAAAGTCCCTGACAAACGAGATATTCTTATGCTTCATCATGGGTTCACAGGCATCGCAAAGCTCGTCCATGCAGGAGGTAAGATTCACCATGCGTTCCTTGAGCGACACTTGTCCGGACTCTATTTTCGCCATGTCCAGCACTTCTTCAATCAGCTGGAGCAAGAAACCTCCCGACAGGCGAATTTTACGCAAGGCATCCTGGACATCCACCTGGTTTTGAAGGTGGCGCTCGGCACGGTCCGCATAACCGATAATCGCATTCATCGGTGTACGGATATCGTGACTCATGTTGAGGAGGAACTTAGATTTTGCCTCTTTAGCCTCGGCGGCATAGGCATTCGCCTCACGCAACTTGAAGTCCAGTTCATCTTGGCGATTTTTTAAGCGGCGTCTAAAAGCAATCCAGACAAGCGAGCTAAGCAACATCAGTCCAAGAATCCCAAAGACAACACCAAACACAACCATAATCTGAGAATACTGGTGTTCCACCCCCGAGTAATTGGGCATCCGGAATCCGGCATACTTGATGACTTTCGCACGAACAGTCTTTGGAGAAATCGCCAGCATGCTCTTCGTCAAGACAGAAGCCAGTTCACGAGGGACATCTCTTGGAACGGCAATGCGCAAGCCAAGCAACAAGCTATCATTATGGTCAAACAACCGGTCGCGCAAATATTCCGGCGTAAAGACCCACCAATCGTCACCGCCCGCCATGTCATACGTTGCATCAAGAACTATCTGTAACTTCTTGAATTTAACGCTATTATCGCCATCGTTTTCTGACGGTTTAACAAATTCATACTTCAAGCCGTATTGCCCTGCAATTTCAGCAAAGAGATCCATCAAGACGCCTCTTGCGACATCACCATCCATATAGGCGTACGGGAATTTTGCATCTTGAACAGTAACCTTCAGAAACTTGTTAGATTGTTTCAAAGCCTTCAGAAACAACCGTTCGCGTTCGCTAAGCACCGATGAATTATTTTGTTCTTTATCAAAATGTTTAAGATAAAGTTGGTTTCTCCAGCTTGGGTTTTCATCATCCATTTGACCAATCGCATAATTGATTTCGTCAAGCAAACCCTTATCGGACTTGCGGACGAGAATGCAATCATCATTGGGTCCGACAGGCAAAGAGCAGGTAAACAACGCCCCTAGATTTTCAGTCTTTTGATTCGATGTTACAAGGTCAATATCGCTACTTTCGAGCATCTTGAGCATGTCGTTCCAAGTCTTATCGTAGCCGACAAATTCAAAATTCAAATCAGCATAGCGCGACATCAAGCGGAGCAGCTCGTATACGTAGCCGCCCTTTTCACCCTTTGGAGAAATTTCATGATAGCCGGAATTAGCGAAAAAGCCCACTTTAACAGTCTGTGGACTCGCAAAGATCTGCCCCCCAACCAGCAGAAAAAACAATACACTTAAGAGCGTTACGCGCATAAGCAAACATCCAGCCAAATTTTATTATAATTATATTACAATATATATACAATTTTTATAAAAATGGCAATATTGAACATATTAGCATAAAAAGAGCGTTGTGACGGCAAGCAACTTTTTCAACGAAGTTACAATTTTCTTACACTTGATTTTCAAAATTATATACATTTATTACGTATTGTATTTGGGTTTCAAAGGATTGCGTTATGGATGTGAAACGCCCTCTTATACTGATTGTTGACGATGTGGCCATGAACAGGGCACTGTTATCGGACGTACTCAGTGACAAATACAACATTATCGAAGCTGAAAACGGCAACGAAGCGTTGCTGATCCTCCGAGAAAAGACCTCCGAAATTTCACTCGTGCTCCTCGACATGGTGATGCCCGAAAAAGACGGCATGGAAGTGCTCGCCATCATGAACAAGAACGGTTGGATTAACGAAATCCCGGTCATCATGATCTCTGGCGAAACCGCACACGCGCTTATCGAAGGCGCCTACATGCTCGGCGTGACCGATTTTATCGGACGACCGTTCGACGAGATGGTCCTCAAGAACCGTGTAAACAACACCATCCGCCTCTACCAAAAGCAAAAGAACCTTTCGGACCTCGTCTTAAACCAGATTTACGAAAAGACTCGCAACAACAGCATGATGGTGACTATGCTGAGCCACATTGTGGAATTCCGCAATGGCGAAAGCGGCATGCACGTGCTGCACATCAACACCATCACTGAAATGCTCTTGCGCGAACTATTGCACCGTTCGAACAAGTACCAAATCAATAAAAACGATATCGGGATTATCTGCACAGCATCTTCCATGCACGATATCGGAAAGATTACGATTCCCGACGAAATTTTGAACAAGCCCGGCAAACTCACGCCCGAAGAGTTCAACATCATGAAGGCGCACACCGTCAACTGCGCCCAGATGCTCAACGCAGTCCCGGTCGGGAAAGGCGAGCCGTTGATGAAGTATGCCTACGAAATTTGCCGCTGGCACCATGAACGCTATGACGGCCGCGGCTACCCAGACGGGCTCAAAGGCGACGAAATTCCAATAGCCGCACAAATCGTCTCCATCGCTGACGTGTACGACGCTCTCACGAGCGAGCGCTGCTACAAGCACGCCTTCACGCACGAAAAAGCACTCGAGATGATCCACAACAACGAATGCGGCGTATTCAACCCCATCCTGATTGAATGCCTCGACGCCATCGCCGACAGACTTGTGACTGCGCTACAGACGTTCGACTGGAGTAAGCAAGCGGACAAGGACTTTTACTACATCGCCGATGCGATGATGAACGACCAAAATCATCCGATTTACAATCAGGCGTTCAGGCAGTTAATTGACGAACGCAAGAAATGCCACTTTTTTGAATACTCACTGAACGGGATTCTTTTCGAATACACGTTCACCCCGTCGGTCATAAAGCTTTCTTCAAAGGCATCACAAAAGCTTGGATTACCAAGAACAATTATCGACGAATACAAGCCAAACGAAGAAGCCAAAGACGTCGCAGAAAACCTCGAAAAGATCAGGAAAATTATACGACGCAAATCGACACCCAAAGATAAGCCAATCCTTATCAAGCAAACATTCAACATAGACGGTCAAAGCACCCCCTGCAATGTCAAGGCGCTTCAGATTTGGACTAAAGGCGCGAATGATGTTCCGGTCTTATCTGCCGTTTATGGACACATCGATATTTCAAAACAAGGTTAGGATAAATTTATGACACTCTCTGAATTTTACAGCTCTCTCGGTGAATCATTGGACGAAGTTCTTGAAAGACTCCGCATGGAATCTCGCGTTGCAAAGTATTTGGGACTTTTTTTGAACGATCCGAGCTTTAGTGAACTCAAGACAGCCTTTGCCGGAAACGACGCCAAGACGGCATTCCGCGCAGCACACACGCTCAAAGGCGTTGCCGCCAATCTCGGACTGAACAAGCTCTCCGCATCGAGTAGCGCACTCACCGAAGACCTGCGTCCGGAAGCATTTACCGCCAATTCTCAGGCACTCCTCGAAAAAGTCGAAGCAGACTACGTTGCAGCAGTGGCTGGAATCAAGCAATTGACTTAGTTACTCAGCTTCACTGGATCCTTCCGCTTTCAGCGTCAGGATGACGGAGTAGCTATTTCTTGAGATACTTCTTCAGCGCATCTTCGAGCTGGGCAATGACGATGGGCTTTGCCAAGTGACCATCCATGCCCGCTTCGAATGACTTGCGACGGTCTTCATCAAACGCATTTGCCGAAAGGGCAATAATCGGAATTCGCTTGTCCGGGAACATCTGGCGAATAGTACGCGTCGCCTCAAAGCCGTCCATTACCGGCATCTGGATATCCATCAAAATGCAGTCGTAGTAGTCAGGACCTTTTTCTTTTAATCGTTCCACCGCAATGGAACCATCTTCTGCCGATTCCACGACAACACCAGCACTTTCCAAGATATCTTTGGAAATTTCGAGATTCAGTTCGTTATCTTCGACGACTAGAACCTTAAAGCCCTCGAACGAAACCGCTTCCTGCTCGGAATGCGCAAAGCGCACCTGTTCAACGTCTTCGGGATGTTCCTGAATGCGCATCGGGATGCGGATAGTAAACTTGGACCCTTCCCCTACCTTGCTATCCACTTCGATGGAGCCTTCCATCATATCGATAATGCGCTTGGTAATTGCAAGTCCAAGACCTGTTCCCTGCTGCTTACTGACTGTAGATGTCCGCTCACGGGAGAATTCATCAAAAAGGTGCTGCTGGTATTCGGCACTCATGCCGATTCCCGTATCCTTGATGACAATCTGGTACAGTCCATAGCCTTCCCGTTCCGACGGAATCTGGGATATATCCACCGTCACAGAACCGCCCGACGGCGTATATTTCACGGCATTCGAGACAACATTGATAACCACCTGATTCAAACGCAAGAAGTCGACATAAACGTATCGATTCTGGATATCATGTTGCGCAAAATCAAAGTGAACGTTTTTCTTTTCGGCAAGGGAACGGAGCATCGGCACATAATCTTCGCCATTTTCACCCAAATTCACCGGATTCAAATCCAGTTCCACCTTGCCACTTTCAATGCGAGACATGTCCAGCACATCGTTGATTAAGGACAAAAGATGTTCACTCGAAAGCTTCGACTTGCTGAGACAATCAAGCGCCTTGGCCTTGTCGTCAATATTCTTGACCGCCATATCGGTAAAGCCAATCATCGCATTGAGCGGCGTGCGAATGTCATGCGACATGTTGAAGAGGAAGGCGCTCTTAGCCTTGTTCGCAAGTTCCGCCTTTTCGAGATTCGCCATTTCGCGTTTTGTCTCGGCATCGACGCTATGGAAACCCGCAATCACATGGTTCTTGAAGTTTTCGTCCTTGACGAATTTAATTTGGTAGTAAATATCTTCGCCACCGACCTGCAACCTGAAGTTGACAAAATACATGTGTTCCCGTTCCACCATGTCGAGAACTTTTGCAGGTTCTGTCGCAGCGCAGAACGATTCACGGTCACTCGGGTGGACTACCGTATCGACAAGCACTTCCAGACGTTTGCCGAAATTGTTGATTTTGGACCAACCCGGTACCATCTCATCAAACATCGGGTCAAAGCGATAGTGCACCTCGGATAGCGTTTCATAATCCACGTACACCACGCAGCCAAAGTCATCGGACAAACCCGAAATCACAGCCATGTCGCGGTTAGCAATTGCCTTGCGTTCCGCCTTGGCGGATTCCTCTTCATCGACGTTTTCAAGCGTCACGACAATGTGGTTTTCGGAATCTGGAGTTCGAGTCGCCTTCAAGCGGTAATAAACCAGGCGCCCATCAAACGAGAAGCGGAACGAGACCGAGACGGCGCGATCATTTTCGAGATCGCGAAGCAGTTTTTCCTTGTCGATAAATTCCTGAACAGCCTCCCAGTCTTCCCTGTAAACAACCTTTTCCAAAGCCTGTTCAAAGCCCGCAAAAAAATCACTACAGTTCTTGGCATCGAGAGTCTTCACGACACCTTGGGCGTTAAACTCAATGAACGAATTGTCATTGATATCGACGTAATAAATATTGTCGAAACCATCGCCAAGCGTGTTTGCAATATCGGAATACTGGTCTAGTTCACGCAAGTGCATCTTGAACTCAATCTGTTCGGTCACGTCGGTGCAACAGCCTTCAAGGCGCACCCCCCGCTTGTACTCGTCATTGCGCTTGCCGTGGTTTTGCAAGAATATGACCCCGCGAGACTGGTGGTTCCAGGCGTATTCCAGTTCGGACATTTCACCGCGATTCATCTGCTCCACAAATTCGGCATACGCCTCATAATACGAGAGGTCTACGTTATTGCACCACAAGTTGTAGAGGTCTTCGGGGAGCGTTTCTTCGGGGAATCCAAGAATTTGGAGAAGAGCCTTGTCGGCATACATTCGTGGAGGGCGACCTTCATCTACTTCGATGACCCACAAGCCGACGCCTGCACTAGACAGAATCGCATGAGTCAAGTCTGACGATTCAAGACAGTCCATGATTTAGTATCTCCTCCGACAAGAATATCCCTTCCAACGGGCGTCTCCAGTCGCCCATGGATATAAAATACACTTATTTTTTGGACTTGTTTGAGAAAAGACGAATAAAGTCTTGGATTTAAGCCTTCGCTTTCGCTTTTTTACGGCGCCAGATTTTAAATTCCATGTAAAGTGTACTAACCGTATAGATAAAGAGGAGCAAAAGGATGGTATTCTTCGGACGGTTCAGGTTGCAAATGCCCCATGCAAACGTAATGATGGGCAGATGAATCAAGTACGGGTAGAATGAAGCTCGCCCCACACGGCGCACCAGTGGAATGCAGAAGAACCTCGCCAAGAAGCCCTTTCCAGAAAGCAAGCTTACCACAAACATGCCGTAAATGAAAATCGGGAGACTGTGGTGGATAAAGTAATTATAGCCAGGGTTTGCATCCGGGCGCATGAGGAAGAGGCTTCCGTAAAGTGCGAGGAGCAAAAGCGCCTGAGCCACACCGCTCACATAATCTTTCTTGAAAACGTCAAAGACGCCCTCATTGTAAAGGCGATAAAGCACCATGCCAAACAAGTATTCAAAAACGCGCACCGGTGCAAACATGTGGAAAAAGCGGTATTTGGCATCGAAACCATTAAACCATAAATTGCCCGAATTGCCATACACGACCGCCCAGAGGATTCCCGGAACGAACACGCCGCCAAAGAGAAGCCAAAGCGTACGACGGTTCTGTTTGATTAACCAACGGCTGAACCACGGCGTAATTGCATAGCAAAGGAAAAAGCTCGTCAAGGACCAGGACGGTTCATTCAACTTCATACCAAGATCGGGGACAATCGACCACGTGAGCGTGAGGTGCATGATGAGGCTCCGCCACGGGTGGAACATCTTAGCTAATCCCGCCGAAGCGCAATCGCCTATTTCAGAGAATGCGGGTAAATGCGTGTAGCCGCTCATCTTGAATACGACCAGCACAAACATGAGGAGCGTCATGAAAAAGTGCAAACGGTAAAGCTTCGCTATGCGGCTGAACATGAACGGGATAACCGGAATACTGCGATCCGGGTCACTGTACTTGCTTGCAAAAAGGAAGCCGGCCAGCACGTAGAAGATGCCCGCAGCAAAAGCTGGTGCCGAAATGATGGGCATTACCCACTTGCAATCGGACATGTACACAAGGGCATTGGAACTGCCCAAATGGAGCATGACAATGTTCAAGCTTGCGAGGAGACGGAGACCGTCAATGGCGGGGAAATAATTTGCTGGTTTCGGCATTTCGAGGAAAATTTAGAAAAACATGGTGATTTTGCGCAAATGGAAGGGGTATTTTGATTTTTCAGGAGATAAAACGCTCTTTTTCGTTACATTTTTCTTAAATTAAAGAAGTACAACCACTTAAGAAAGAGAAAATAAATATTGGTGTTTCGACCATGAGCAACGAACGCGCAAAAATTTTGATTGTCGATGATGACGCCATGAACAGAGTCGTGCTATCGGATCTGCTCTCTGACGAATATGATATCATCGAAGCAAAAGACGGCGACGAAGCCCTCGAAATTCTCGAGAAACAAGCAAAAGAAATTACACTTGTCTTGTTGGACATGGTTATGCCCGGACGCGATGGGCTTGAAGTCCTCAAAATCATGAACGAAAAAGACTGGATCAAAGGGACTCCGGTCGTGATGATTTCAGCAGAGACATCCACCCCTCAAGTGGAAAAGGCGTTCTCTCTCGGCGTGACCGACTTTATCTACCGTCCGTTCGATCAGATGGTCGTGCAGACGCGAGTTCGCAATACAATCAATCTTTATGTGAAGCAGATGCAGCTTTCGGAACTTGTGGCTGACAAGATTTACGAAAGGACGCGAAACAGCGACATGCTGATTTCCATCTTGAGCCACATTGTGGAATTCCGTAACGGAGAAAGCGGCCAGCACGTTCTGCACATCAAAAAGATTACAGACATTCTTTTACGCGCATTGCTCAAGCGCACCCAGGATTACAAGATTACCGAAGAAGAAATCGGCACTATCGCTACAGCATCTTCGATGCACGATATCGGTAAGATTACGATTCCCGACGAGATTTTGAACAAGCCCGGCAAGCTCACAAAAGAAGAATTCGACATCATGAAGCAACACTCCATGAACGGTGCCAAGATGCTCGATGCCATCCAGTTCTTCAAGAACGAGCCGTTGATGAAATTCGCCTACGACATTTGCCGTTGGCACCACGAGCGCTGGGACGGACGCGGTTACCCCGACGGTCTCAAAGGGAACGAAATCCCCATCAGCGCCCAAGTCGTCTCCGTTGCCGACGTATACGATGCCCTCACTAGCGAACGCTGCTACAAGAAGGCGTTCAGCCATGAGAAGGCTCTCGAAATGATCCGCAACAACGAGTGCGGCGTATTCAACCCTTTGCTTTTGGAATGTCTCGGAGATGTCGCTGACACATTGCCCAAGGAATTGAACGACCAACGCACAAGCAAACTCAGCGATGCCGATTTTGCCAAAATCGCACGTTCGATTTTCGAAAGCACCGAAGAAAGTTCAGACAACATTATTTACGAGCAGTATCGGAACGAACGCCGGAAGAGCCAATTCTTTGCCACGCTGCATCGTGGCGTTACATTCGAATACACTTACGAGCCCTCCATGCTGAAGCTCGAGGCCAAGAATGCAAAATCCTTGAGTTTCCCCAAGACTATGATTGAGCCAGAAAACAATAGCGAATTCTGGAACATCTTTGGGCGCGAGAACTGGGATGAATTTGCAAAGTTTTTGCACGATCCGCAGCTGAACAACGACTCGTTCACGTTCAATAGCGAGATGCGAGTTAAAGGCGAAAAACGCCCGTGCAAGATTAAAGTCCAACAATGTTGGAATAGGCGCGACCCGGAGAATCCGGAGCTCATTTCCGTCTACGGATGCGTGGAATTCTTTAAGTAATGGTGATCCCGGCACAGAGGCCGGAATGACAACGGAGCCGAGCGATGCAGAAATATGCTTGCATGTTTCTATATCCGAGGCGAACAAGTCAAGCCCCGTTAGGGGAATGACATTGTAAAAAGCACGGGCATGACGGTATGCGAGAATTTATCCTAAGAATTTACGAAGGACTTTCTTGAGTTTTTCAACGTCAATGGGCTTTGCGACATGCTCGTTCATGCCCGCATCCATAGCAGCCTTGCGGTCCTCTTCAAACGCATTTGCGGTCATCGCCACAATCGGGACTTTCTTGAAGTAATCATCGCGCAAAGACCTGATCTGACGAGCGGCTTCGAGACCGTCCATCACAGGCATTTGCACATCCATCAAAATCACATCATAAGCGCCCGGCTTTGCCATTTTGAGTCTTCCTAAAGCGACACAGCCATCTTCGGCATAATCGACGACAAAGCCCATTTCTTCAAGAACGCTTTGCGCAATTTCACGGTTGAGCTCGTTATCTTCAACAAGAAGGATTTTCTTCCCAGCAAAGTTCGCAGACTCATCGCATTCCACTTTCGCATCGTCTTTCAAAACGCCTATGGCACGAGCCAAGACATCATGCATTTCCGTCAGGAATAACGGTTTGCTTATAAACGATGTCACACCCGCTTCGCGCGCACTCTTTTCAATGTTTGCACAGTCGTAAGATGCCATGACGATAATCGGATTATCATTCCCCGGAATCATGCGCAGTTGTTCCACAGCGTTGATGCTTTCCATATCGAGCAATCGGTCATCAAGAACGATGACGGAATAGCATTCGTGACGGTCAACAGCTTCTTTTGCACGCAGCACCGCTTCACGGCCATACATTGTCCATTCTGCACGCATTCCCAATCGACGCAAAAGGTTTGTCGCACTGGAGCATGCATTATAATCGCTAGCGACAACGAGAGCGCGGGCATTCTGCAACGCATCGAGATTCGTCAAATCCGCAGAAGTATCCTGGATTTTCAGTTTCAGATGAATGATGAATTCCGTTCCCTGATTAGGGGCGCTCACAACATTTATGGAGCCTCCCATCATATCGACAATTTTCTTGGTAATGGACATGCCAAGCCCAGTCCCTTGCGTCTTGGAAATCGTCGAAGTGCGTTCGCGTTCAAACGGTTGGTACAGAACTTTCAAGAATTCCGGGCTCATGCCGATGCCATCATCCTTGACATGGAACTCGTACGTTCCCGTTTTTTCATCACTAGCGGTCTGACGGACAAACACGTGGATATTACCGCCCACCGGCGTAAACTTGACCGCATTTGAAAGCAGGTTGATCAGCATCTGATGCAAGCGCAGCTTGTCACAAATAACAAGTTCGTTCTCGATATTGAACGTATCCATGTAAAGGTTTTGCTGTTTTTCACTCGCCTGACCTAAGACAATCGTATTCAGGTCATGCATGATTTCGGACAAGTTGCAGTTTACCTCTTCAAGGCGAATCTTGCCCGACTCAATGCGGCTCATATCGAGAATATCATTGATGAGCGAGAGCAAATGCGTACTCGAAACGACAGTCTTGTTCAAATAATTCTTGACCAGCACAGGGTCATCCAAATTATTCAGCGCAAGGTTTGTAAAACCGATAATGGCATTCATCGGCGTGCGGATGTCATGCGACATATTCGAAAGGAACATCGTCTTTGCATTGTTTGCCTTTTCAGCCTGCACAAGAGCCTGTTCCAAAAGCTTCTGCTGTTCCTCAAGTTCCTGCTTCTGTTCAGCAATCTTTGCATCCAGTTCCATCTTTTGTGCGGTTATATTGTCAATGAACATGAACGCCATAATAAAGGTCACCGGCACGCCATTTCTACGTTCCAGGACAAACGTCGTCACGCGACGCCATTCACCCTTGAGCGCACGGTAGCTATACTCGCGCTTATCGACATCTGCCAAGTATGAACGCATAAAATCAACGTTCGCCATGTTTTCCCAAGTTTCGCGGAACTCCGGCAAGACCTCCTTGCTGAACTCAAGAATAGCGCTACTGTACTTGATAAAGCCGCCATAAGTTTTACCTTTCTCGTAAACCGCCGATTCACGGATACTGCGGACAGTATCATCTTCGAGATTCACAAAATAAACGCCAAAATAATCTTCATAAAGCTTGCTATCAACATAGCGGTTTAGAATTTCGGCATCCTTGTCGGCAAAACAAACTACAACAGCACGCGGCGTTTCATTTTGCGAACCGACTTTCACGAACTTTATCTCGCTAAAACGCGTTCCTCCAGTATCGTATTTTCTGTAGTGCGCTATAAACGATTTTTGGCCTTCAAGCAGTTTCTTGATATGTTCAATAGAAGCAAAATCACCAATTCTTTTCTTATCGAGTTCATGGACAAATCCGTTGACATACGCCTTGAACACTTTAGAATAACATTTATCGTGTTGATACAGCTTTCCGTAATTGACTTCGGCATAGTCGCTCACCGTGTAAGGCGTAAACGTATCCGTATCAAGATCGACATAGTAGACTGAGGTGAATTCCGTCGCAAGCACATTGATAATGTCGAAGTTGCGTTCCATGTTGCGTTCGCGCTCTTTACGGGCAAGGACTTCCTTGTGGATATTGGCAACAGCGATAATAATATGATCGTCAGCGGCCTTGGACCAAAGCGCCTTGAGGCGGTAGTATTGAGGCTCGCCATTGACCATAAGCCTGTATTCGGTTGAAAAGGTTTTGTCGCCCTCAAGCTGAGAGAGCAAAAAATCCTTATTCATGACCGAAGTCAACCGTTCAACATCTTGCGGGTAGATAATCTTCTTGATGTCTCTCGTACATTCTTCGAAAAAGTTTTGGCGGCTCATCAGGAGCTTGAGCTTGATATAGCTACTTTCCTGGTTGAACACGTCGTACGAATTGTCATTCAAGTTCACATAGTAAATAATTTCGTACTCAATGCTCAACGCATTTGCAATTTCGGAAAATTCGCGGTTCATCACGTCCGAACGTTTTTCTTCGTCGCGGTCTGCAATGCCAAGCACTACCACAGGCGATTTTTCATCGGAAACCCGGACGAATTTCATCTGGAAATAGCGGCCATCGCGATTCTTGTAGTCCACCTCGAAGTGGCTCTGCCTTGAAAACCTTTCGCGAATGCTCTCAATAGACGCCAATGTCAAGACTCGCTTGGCATCTTCGCTAGATACAATTTCAGTAGCGTATTTTTTTAACGCCTCGGAATAGAGCATCTCGCCGCGAAGCTCTTTTTCAAAAATGCGTGCCGTCTGCGACTTGACATAGGAATGCATTTTTTCCGAATCCAAATCGATGCGATAAAGCGCATTGAATTCCATGGCAAGTGCCTGGATGACGCGGTAGCCTTCCTCGACCTTCATGCGTTTACGGATTTCGTCATCGACATTCAAAAAGCAGATGGCCATGTGGTCTTCATCGCGGCCACGGGTCACCTGGAGCTTGCAATAGCGATCCTTGCCTGTTACAATCTCACGCACCACAAACGAGAAACTGCTTTCTTTTTTAAGGCGGCCACGGACATAAGCTACAGATAGCATATCCTTCAGCACATCGCGGTCATCGGGATGGACATCTTCGGAAATAAACTTCTGGAGAGCGGATACGGCGTTATCGCCATCGCCATACTTTTTTTCAAGGCCCTTTTTGCGATAGTAAACGACATACGAGAAATCCAGCAAATTCACGTAATATGCGGAAATGAACTGTTCGTAAAATATTTCCGAGAACAGTTCAGCGTATGCAACCTGATTTTTACTATCACTCATAATCGCTCCCTTTCTGCAATTAATTAAAATACATCAATTTTATGGATTAAGGTACAACAATCCCTATAAAAACCCTATTTTTCGTTTTTTTTGATTTTTCGCACAAAAAAGAACCTTCGAGTGTTACCTCGAAGGCCTTTGGGTGTAAAAGACTCCCTATGAGGGAGTTATGGATTAGGAATTCTAGTTAGCGAGCGATACGGACCGACTTCACTTCACCATTCTTGACAGAACGGAGCATATAGACGCCCTGGACCTTGATGGCACTCGTGTTCTTGAGCGTTGTCACAGCTTCGTCCATGGAGTAGGCACTCATGCGACCGATACGCACACCGTTCACGTCAAAGACGTAGTAGTCGCTGACTTCCGGATATTCGTAGCGAACCTGGGTCTGGATAGCGATAGGCGGATCATCACTATCGCCCTTTGTGAAGTTGATATAGTCGATATCGAAGTATTGCTTAGTCACATCCAGACGGAGGATATGCTTACCCGCCGGGAGCGTCACTTTTTTCTTCACATCAGAGAATTCATCGAAGCTGGAGCCTGAAACATCGAACTCACCGATAGACTTTCCGTCAATGGAGAGTTTGAAGGAGCCAGAACCATCCGTAGCGACAGATGCCGTAGCCGTGTAGTCGCCCGCTTCGGCAATGTCGACAGAGTATTCCAGCCAGTCACCGGTCGTGTTGTAGCCAACAATGTTCCCTGTAGCCTTCTTATAGATATCGACATCGGACGCATCGGTCTTGCGGTAATCGGAATCACCATGGTTTTCCGGGTCGCCATCGCTGTAAGACACGTTGCTGACGCCATCAGTTTCACCGACACCGGTAATGTCAAAGTCTTCGACTTCAATCTTGCCCGGGATCGCCAAAGCAGAGCCCTTGAACGGCTTGCGCGGCACCGGCTCAGGCGGGACATACGGAGCAAAGAGACCCGTGTTATCCTTACCGTCCTTGAGGTGTTCCTTGAAGTACTGCTTGAGCCAAGTCATTGCCGGACGATCGCTACCATTCTTGATAAGACCGGAGTTACCGTTCGTGGTCCAAGTGGCGCCGTAAATGTATCCCCAGAGGGTAATGCCTGCGACCTGAGGAGATTCCCAGAATGCGGGAATCTGTTCGGAGTAGCGCTGTTTCTGCTGGTTGTCGTTATCCGTACCGATATCGTATTCGGTAATGAAGAGCGGCATCGGTTCGCCCTTGGCATTCTTGACGCTATTCTGGATTTTGTTCAAAGCACTCTTAAAATCGTTGGCGTTCATATCGGTCAAGTCATGAGCCTGCTGACCATAAGCATCAACCGGAGCACCCTGCTTCACGAGTTTGTTCACGAGGTCGATACCTTCGTTAATCTGCCACCTGAACGTGTTGTAGTCGTTGTAGATAAGGATTGCCTTCGGCCAGCGTTCGCGCGCCATCTTGAATGCAGTTGCCACGAATTCGTAATTGCCGTTATCACCGCCGAGAGCAGGAATAATATTATTGTTTCTGCCATAACCGGAATGGTAGCTGCCACCCGACTTGATGGCTTCATTCACCACGTCAATCATTTCGAGATCGGGGTAATGAGCGGCAACGGCATCGAACCATGCGGTAATCGCCTTCTTGGTTTCGTCCGTGCTAAGGCCATTAAGCCAGTTCGGGTATTGGGAGCCCCACACAAGAGCGTGGAACTTGAACTTGCCTCCGTTCTTCTTTGCCCAGTTATAGCAAGCATCGCAGCCCGACCAATTGTAACGACCGCGAGTGCCTTCGATGGACGCCCACTTGCATTCGTTTTCGGCGGTAATCTGGTTCCAGTAAGTCCCGAAATCGGACTGAACCTGGCCGCGAGTTGTAATGTTACCTAGAAACTTTGCACCACCATCGGCCATGCCGGGGCCTGCAAAGGAACTCACTGCACCCAATAGGGCAACAGACACAAAACCCTTAATGAATTTTGATTTCATTTTCCAACATCCTCTTTGGTTAGTACTCTAACATCATTATAAACTTATTCTCATTTTCATCAGTTTATTCAAGATTGCGAAAATTTATCATTGCCAAAATGTCGACAAACAGAAGTTTACATTGTACGAGATGGTGACCCCGGCACGGAGGCCGGGGTGACAAAGCACAAAAAAAGAACCTTCGAGGGGAACCTCGAAGGCCTTTGGGTATTTAAGGCTCCCCGTTTGGTTTAGGGGAGTTATGGATTAGGATTCCTTTTAGCGAGAGATACGCACGGACTTCACAGCGCCATTCTGGACAGAGCGGAGCATGTAGATGCCGTTGTTCTTGACTTCGTTAGAGCTCTTGAGAATCTGCATGGCTTCGTTCATGGAGTAAGCGTTCATGCGGCCAAGGCGGACACCGTTTGCGTCGAAGACGTCGTAGCTGCCAATTCTCGGAGCCTGATACTGAATCTGCTGCTTGATGGAGATCGGCGGTTCATCGCCACCACCCGGATTATCGGCAACTTCGCCCTTCACAAAGTTGATGTAGTCGATGTCGAAGTACTGCTGGGTCACATCGAGGCGGAGCACGTGCTTACCGGCCGGGAGCGTCACCTTCTTCTTCACGTCGGAGAAGTCGTCGTAGCTTGTGCCAGTGACTTCGAATTCAGCGAGAGACTTGCCATCGAGAGAGAGCGTGAATGCGCCCGTGCCTTCGGTAGCAACAGAAGCGATTGCGGTGTAGTCGCCAGCTTCGGCAATGTTGATGGTGTATTCGTACCAGTCACCCGTAGTGTTGTAGCCGAGAGCAACGCCAGTAGCCTTCTTGTAAAGGTCAGCACCGGTATCCTTGCGGTAGTCGGAGTCGCCATGGTTTTCGGAATCGTCGCCATAGGATTCATTGCTCGAACCGTCTTCGTTCTTGCCCTGGCCCGGCTTATCGAAATCTTCGACTTCAATCTTGCCCGGAACAGCGAGAGCTTCGCCCTTGAACGGTTCCTGCGGAACAGGGTCAACCGGAGTGAGAACACCAGTATTGAGGCCAGTCGTGTTCACGCCCTTGTTGCTCTTGAGGTACTCCCTCATCCACTTCAAAGCGGCGCGGTCCTGGCCATTCTTGACAATGCCGGAGCAGCCACTCGCAGTGCCGTTACAGTCGAGCCAAGTGCGACCATAAATGTAGCCCCAGATGGTAATGCCGGCAATGTGTTCGTTTTCCATGAAGTGAGAAATCTGTTCGGAGTAGCACTGCTTCTGGATATTGTCGTCGGTAGTTGCAATGTCGTATTCGCTGATGAACATCGGGGTCTGAGTTTTGTCCCAAATTTCCTTAAGTACACTCTTAAGGGTGTTGATGTTCAAGCAGACGCCGCCGCCACCGGTACCGCCCTGGCCACCGCCCTGGCTCATCATGTCGTGGGCCTGCAAGCCGTATGCGTCAACCGGAGCACCGTTTTTCTTGATGGTCTGGATAAGCTGAATGCCCTGATCCTTGTTCCACTGAACCGTGTTATAGTCGTTATAAATGAGGATAGCCTTCGGCCAACGTTCGCGCGCCATCTTGAAGGCGGTCGTTACAAACTGGTAATTGCCACCATTATCGCCACCGAGTGCCGGAATGATGTTGTTGTTCTTGCCATAAGGAGAATGATAGCTGTTGTTGCCCGTGCGGATAGCTTCGTTCACCACGTCGATCATTTCGAGATCGGGGTAATGTTCCTTGACCGCATCGAACCAGGCGGTAATCGCCTTCTTCGTTTCGTCTGTGCTAAGGCCATTGAGCCAGTTCGGATACTGGGAGCCCCACACCAAAGCGTGGAACTTGAAGTGACCCCCGTTCTGCTTTGCCCAGTTATAGGCAGCATCGCAGGCACCCCAGTTGTAACGGCCACGAGTACCTTCGACGGAACCCCACTTACAGCCGTTTTCGGCCGTAGCCTGGTTCCAGAGCGCAGTAAAGTCTGAGCCGACACTATTACTCTGGGTAATGTTACCAATGAACTTGGCTGCGCCATCGGCAAGGCCTGGACCTGCGTAAGAACTTACTGCGCCACCCAAAAGAGCAGCAGCCAAAATGCCTTTGAACATTTTTGATTTCATATTCCACATCCTCATAGGTTAAGAGTCCCATACAACCATTATAAACATATCTTTGTTTTTAAAAATTGCCCCAAAAAGTCCAAAATTTATCATTGACAAAATGTCCATAATGGAATTTTTACAAAGCCGAGGTGACATAGTAAAAAAAGGACCTTCGAGGGTGAGCTCGAAGGCCTTTGGGTATTTAAGGCTCCCCCATTCGGGGAAGTTATGGATTAGGATATTTTAACGGGTCACGCGGACGGATTTTACCATGCCGCTCTTGACGGAACGGAGCAGATAGATTCCCTGGACCTTGATGGCGCTCGTATTCTTGAGGGTCGTCACAGCTTCGTCTACGGAGTAGGCGCTCATGCGGCCGAGACGGACGCCGTTCATGTCAAAGACATCGTAATCGCTGAGAACCGGGTAATTCATGCGGAGGTTCGACTGAATGGCATCCGGAATTTCTTCTTCGATCGGTTCGGGGTCGGTAGCGTCCTTGCCCTTCACGAAGGTGAAGTAGTCCACGTCAAACCAGGCGCCGGTTACATCCATGCGGAGAACATGTTTGCCTTCCGGGAGAGTCACGTTGGCCTTGACCTTGTTGTAGTCGTCGTAATTTTCTTCGCCTTCCTTGGCGGCAGGAACCGCAATCACGTCAGTGAGCGCCTTGCCATCGAGAGAGAGTTGGAAGCTGGAGGTAGAACCCGCGGCAGCCACGGCGGCAAACATCGTGTAGTCGCCCGCTTCCTTCACGTTCACAGTCCATTCGAGCCAGTCGCCTTCGCTGTTGTAGCCCACGATTACGCCGGTCGCCTTCTTGTAAAGGTCAACGCCCGTGTCCTTGCGGTAATCGCTATCGCCGTGGTTTTCAGAATCGTCGCTGTAGGACTGGTTGCTCGTACCGTCTTCGTTGACGCCCACACCCGGAATATCGAAATCTTCGGCTTCGACCTTACCCGGAATGGCAATCGCTTCACCCTTGAACGGAAGCTGCGGTTCGGGTTCAACCGGAGTGAAGGTCACATCGTTCTTGCCCTTGCTCAAGTTCTTGGCGAAGTAGTCTTCGAGCCAGTTCATGGAAGCGCGCTTGCGGCCATCTTTTTCGATGAGGCCGGTGTTTGCAACCCAGGTAGAGCCGTTGATATAGCCCCAAATGGTAATGCCTGCAACCCACGGAGTTTCCCACATGAACGGAATCTGGTTTGCGTAATCGTTTTTCTGCTTGGTATCATCGGCTTCACCGATATCGTATTCCGAAACGAGAAGCGGAAGGCCCGTCTCGTTATGGATACGGGTCATCTTGCTTTCGAAATCGTTCTTGCTCATGCCCTTACAGTCGTGAGCCTGCTGGCCGTAAGCGTCGACCGGAGCACCGTTCTTGACGATGGTCTGGATGAGTTCGATACCTTCGTTGATCTGCCAGGAGAGCGTGTTGTAGTCGTTATAGATAAGTACAGCCTTCGGCCAACGTTCGCGGGCCATTTTGAAGGCATTCGTGATAAAGTCGTACTGGTGCTTGCCATTTACAACGCGGTCACCACCGAGGGCTTCGATAATGTAGGAGCCGCCGCATTCGGTATCGTCGGTGCTGTGGCCTTCGGCACCTGCAGCAGGCTTGCCGTAACCAGAGTGGTAGTTGTTACCCGCCCAAATAGCTTCGTTCACCACGTCAATGTATTCGAGGTCCGGGAACTTCGCGGCAACGGCATCGAACCATTCGGTGATGTACTTTTTGGTGAGTTCTACGGTAATGCCCGGATTTTTCTTTTTGCAGAGGAAGTTCGGGTATTGGGAACCCCAAACGAGGGCGTGGAACTTGAAGTGGCGTTCGCCCGGTTTTTCCTTGGCCCACTTGTAGGCGCTTTCGCACTTGTCGAAGTTGTCCCAGGCGAACTTGCTTGTACCGCTGTTGCCATTAGAAAGGGAATGGATGGAGCCCCACTTACAGCCGTTTTCGGGTGTAATCTGGTTCCAATATTGAGCAAAGTCGCTACGAATCTGGCCGCCCGTAGTGATATTACCTAAGAATTTAGCACCGCCATCGGCAAGGGCAGCGTTAGCAACGGAGACAAAACCAGCAACAGCTACTGCAGCCAAAGAGAGAGAAAGTTTTCTCATATACCTAATCCTCGTACACGGTTAATACCCATAACCATTCTAAACATATCCTCTTTTTGAGAATATGTTCAGAAAAAGCAATTACATATTATTGATAAAAAGTCCATAATGGAATATTTTCGGTTGAAAACCGTTTTTTTGAATGCAAAAAGTACGTCATGCGGGCGGGGCCCCAGCTCGGAGTTGCGAAGGCCGCACGGGCCCCTCCCTGCACCCTCCCCATCCTTGGCCGACGCTTTATTCTCACAATGACTTAATCATTTTTCACATTTACCAAATATCTCACTACAGCTTTATACAATGCTTTTCATAAGTATTGCATTTTGGATTGTTTTATTTGATGCGGTGGCCGGTGAGGTCGAAGCGTTTGCCATTTTTCTCGACAAAGAGCTTGTTGTTTTGGACGCGGAGGCGCGGGGAGGAGTTTTCGAGAGTGCGCACGGAGGAAGCGCGATTTGCGCGGATTCCGACGGTTTCTTCGCATTTTTCGCCTTCGCAGAAGCGGATATTGTCGATATTCACGTAATTGCCCACAATTTGCATCTTGAGGACGTGTTCACCGGCTGCAATTTCGCCCAATTGGGATTGCACGGCGGTATAAGTCGACCAATCCTCGCCCTGTTTTGCGATGATGCCGTCAGAAACAGCCTTGTTGTCGATAAAGAGCTGCACGCCCGCCTTTTCAGAAGCCGTCGCCATTTGCACTTCGACAGTGAATTTCGCCGTTTTTGCAACATTCACGGTGTATTCGAGCCATTCGCCATCCTGCGTGTAGCCTAAAGCATAGCCCTTCGAGAGGTCTGCGGAATCTAGCGCAACAATGTCCACAGCGTCCTTGCGGTAAGCACCGCCTTCGTTTGCGGAAGACTTGTCGTAGAACGAGACGCGGCTGCCACCGAGGTCATAGTTTTCGGCTTCGATTTTACCAGGAATTGCGGCAGGCTTGCCTGCGATTGCTTTTCCGTCTGCATCAAGGCCGCCAAACGGGTCCTGTTGAGGAGGCGTTGTTTCAACAGTATCGGCCCAGGCCATCTGCATGCGGTCCACGCCAGACTGGTTCACAATCTGGAGCTTGGTGTTTACGCCTTCCCCGCTGCGCTTGGTCATACTGTACCAGTCGCCATCGCGGAGACCCGGCCAGTAGAAACTGCCCATTTCCCATTCGCGGAGCTGATCGGACATGCCGCGAATGTAAGCCGTGAAGTAGTTGGTGGGAGCCTTGTTGTAATCCTGATAGTCGTAATGCACGCCCGCCTTGTCGCCAGGACTCATGGCGCCACCCCATTCCGTGCAGACGGTGCGGTCGATGTACTTGCCTACCTTGCCCTTGAAGCTGTTTTTCCAACCCTGTTCGGTAGTGATGCTCATGTTCCAGAACGTGTATTCGTGAACGGCAAAGAGGCAGCCTTCAAAGCGCGGGTCGTCAGCGATGTCCGGAACGTTCCAAGCGAGGCCGGAGCCATCGAGCAAAATGTGGTCGCGCGGGACGTTCGGGAATTTCTTGAGCCAGTCCGCATAGAGATTGCGAAGGTCCGTCTTGTTATACATGTGCGGTTCGTTGAAAATTTCAAAGTAGGCGTTCGGATGGTCGCCGTATGTTTCGACGAGTTTCGCCCACATTTTCCACCAATCGTCCATGTTTTTGGGGCCCGCAGGCTGCGCGGGGCCCCAGTAGCCCATAGCCACTCGACCATGTTCAAGAGCAGCATCCAAAGCACCCGAATACATGTCAAAAGCTTTAAGAATGGTCGGTTCGTTCACCGGCATGCGCACGCTGTTTGTACCAAGCACTTCCTGGAACTGCCCGACAATACGGTCGGCAATGGCATAAGCCGATTCATGATTGTCGGAAAGGCTTAAGCCCGAAAGCACAAGAACGTCCGAGACGAAGTTGTCGCGCTTATCCGCCCAGTTGACGCCGCGGAATTGGCTTGTAACGGCGAATGAGTTTGCGCAAAGAAGAAAAGCAAAACCAAGAACTCTCTTTTTCATGAGATCCTCCCTTTTTTATTAACCTACTATCCCCACCCATAAATATATGCTATTGGATGTGGAATGTCGTATGCGTGAATGCAAGTTGTTTTGTCAATTTATCAATAGGAAGAATCTGTAATTGCGAGTGTGTATGGCGACCCCGGAATAAATCCGGGGTGACATAACACGAAAAAGCCCGGGACTGCGAGAGTCCCAGGCTTTGTGAGTGAGGAGGAAAGTGTGTAAGGTGACCCCACAACAAGTGCGGGGTGACAAGTTTAATGGACAGTGAGCTTCATGGTCTTTTGCATGGAGCCGCTCTTGACGATGGCAAAGTACATGCCCGGCGCAAGAGGAGCGCCAACGCCAAACTCAGCGAGGCCTTCGCCGTGGCCGCGCTGCGAGCCAATGAACTTGCCGTTCACACCAACAAGATGGACAACAAAGTCACTGGAGGCCGGAGCTGTAACCATCAGCGCAATGGATGCGTGAGAGTACGGCACGCGACTTACGGAGAGCGAAGCATTACGCATGACCGGCATTGCAACAGATGTCGGGTCGGCTTCAAGATTGTACCAGTCTACGTTGCCAAGGTAAGTGTCTTCGCCAGTGTACGTGAACGTGAGCTTTTGCTTGCCCGCCGGGAGCGTAATCTTCGTAGAAGATTCATACCAGTCGTTCCATCCCTTAGACTTTGCGGGGTCCACAGAGAGCGTTCCGAGAATCTTGCCCGTAGAATCCGTGACCGTGATGACACTTTCTTTTTCGGAGCCTGTGGCAACGCGACCCGTCAAGACGTAGCTACCTGCAGCCGGAATGTTCACATAGTACTGAGTCCAATCGCCATCGTTAATCCAGCCAATGTTCGGAGTGCCAAGAGAATCTTCTTCAATTTGCACGCCGTCCATAGCCACATAGTTTTCAGCCTGAATCTTGTCCGTAATTTCAAGCGGTTCGAACGGAGCGTTCGTCACCTTGAGATTGCCATCGAATTCATAGACCTTACCAGCAACAGTCGCGGTAGAGTACTTGTTTGTACCCGAAACAACATTCAGCGTGCTACCCACGAGCGACTTGATGGCCACATACGTGAGCTTGCCGCCCTTCCATGCCATGGAATCAATTTCGAAACCACCGCGAGCGCGGATGCCCTTCACGGAGCCGTTTGCCCACTGCGACGGGAGAGCCGGGAGCAGGTTAATTCTGTTGTTGTGGCTCTGCATGAGCATTTCGTTCACGCCAGAGACTGCACCGAAGTTACCATCAATCTGGAACGGCGGATGCGCATCGAACAAGTTATTGTAAGTCTTGCTCGGCGTGAGAAGCATGCGAATCATTCTGTAAGCATGGTCGCCATCGTGCATACGAGCCCAGAAGTTAATCTTCCAAGCAAGAGACCAACCGGTGGCATCATCGCCGCGCTGTTGCAGCGTAACGCCTGCGCCTTTGATCAAGTCCGGAGTTTCTTCAGGGGTAATCTGAGCGCTCGGGAAAAGGCCGTACAAGTGAGAAATGTGACGGTTCTTGTTATTCGGATCGTCCCAATCTTGGAGCCATTCCGTAATTTGTCCGTACTTACCCGTCTTTGTCGGTGGGAGGCGCTTGACGGTTGCTTCCATCTTGGCTCGGACATCTTCGTCAACGCCAAGAATCTTGGAAGCTTCAATCGTGTAGTTCAAAACGTCGCGGATAATCTGGTTGTCCATCGTCGGGCCAAAGCAAACGTTGTATCCACTGTGGTCATTTTCTGGAGAATCGCTCGGAGCGGTGACTAAATACTTGTTGCCCGTAGTCGGTTCTTCGACGAGGCTGTTCACGAAGAAGAGTGCGGCACCCTTCATTGTTGAATAAACGTCCTGCAGGTACGCCTTGTCCGTCGGATTGTAGAGGAAGTGTTCCCAAAGGTGGGTCGTGAGCCAGCCAGCACCTGTCGGCCAAAGTCCCCACGCACCGTCAATCGGAGCAGAGCGGTTCCAAAGGTCGGTATTGTGGTGTTCTACCCAGCCTTCATCCACGCCCCAGTGCACCTTGGCGGTCTTTTCGCCCTGCGGCACCATGGACTTGATTTTGTCAATGAGCGGCCAAACGCATTCTTCGAGGTTGCCGGATTCTGCCGGCCAGTAGTTCATTTCGAGGTTGATGTTGGTGGTGTACTTACTGCCCCAAATCGGGTTCGTGTCCTTGTTCCAGATGCCCTGCAAGTTGGCCGGCTGGCCCCCCTTACGGGAGCTTGCGATGAGCAAGTAACGGCCATACTGGTAATGAAGTTCTACGAGAGACGGGTCGTTCGTGGAATTGAAATTCTTGACGCGGGTAGAGGTGATATCGCCTGCGCTCTTGTCCGCTGCACCGAGGTCCAGCTTGACGCGGTTGAAAATCGTCTGGTAATCCTTGAGATGTGCTGCAAGCAAATCTTCATAGGATTTCTTGGCAACTTTCGACATGATGTCGGAAGCGATCGCACCCGGATCGCCACTCACATCGTTATAAGACTTGAAGTTCGTCGCAGTCGTGAGGATAAGCGTTGCGCTGTTTGCACCTTCGACATTGATGTTGCCGTTTACGACGCTGACCTTGCCGCCATCGGTAACAACAGTCAAGCGATTCTGAAACTTGATGGAATTGACGGTCACATCGTAAATGAGCGTGTTGCCGCTAGAGGTCATGCGGTTATTGCGATGCGGAGTCGTCATCGTTGCACCAAAGCTTACGGAGCCATCCTTATCGGCAGAGAGATGCACGACAATCACGTGATCGGGATAGCTTGCGAAATATTCACGGGTATGCTTGACGCCGCCCACCGTGTAGGTAGTCTTTGCGATTGCAGTCTTGAGGTCAAGTTCACGGCGGTAATTGGAAGAACCCTTGTGCGAAGTAGAAATCACAAGATCGCCCACCGGCTGGAAACTTGCAGGCCCCGGTCCAATCATGTACTGGCTCACGATGGATTCTGCCGTGCGATAGTCGCCACGCCACAAGGCATCACGGGCATCTTTCAAATGGCTTGCCGCCCCCTGCTTGTTGTTATCGCCAGGGCCACCTGACCAAACTGTACTTTCGTTGAGGCCGATGTAATCCTTTTCGACACCACCGTAAATAAGGCCACCCATGTAGCCGTTACCAATCGGGAGTGCATTTGTGAATTCGGAACCAGCATCGCTATTGTACCAAAGCGTAAGCGGATTGTCCGTTGTCGCGACAGCACTTGAAAAACCTACTGCACAAGCAATTGCTGCAGTACCAAGGATACGACTTGCAAAAGATTTCTTTGTTTTAAGCATAGGTTCTCCTCATAACCAAAACACACCGTTTTCATAGATCCTATCGAGTTCTACGAACTCTCCAGGATGACAGTTTTCCCTTATAAAAAATACCCCTCGGAGAGGGGATTTCATATAGGTTTAGAATTCTTCTCATTGATTTTTTATCAATAGGAAAAGGGTCTCATCGACCAAAAATCTTTTTGAATGCAAAATGTACGTCATGCGGGCGGGGCCCCGCAACAAGTGCGGGGTGACATAATGAAAAAAGTCATCGCGGGGCGCTGTTGGAAGCCTCGCGATGACAGTTCTTCAATCGATTATTTCTTACTTCTTCACGGTGATGCGGAAAGCTTGGCCACCGTTCTTGGACTTCACGATATACACGCCAGAATTCTTGACGAGCCCAGACGTAATCGCATGGAGGTCTTCGACACCGCGAGTCGTAAACGCACCGACCTTCTTGCCCTGTGCATCAAAGACATTGTAGTTCTTTTCTGCGACAGAGAGGTCACGAATCTCGCCCGGGAGCGCTACAGGAATAAGCCCTTCCGTATCAGGATTTGCGCCTTCCGTGATATCCTTTTCCGGCTGATTTTCGTAAATCTTGTTGATCTCGTCACGGCCGTATTTTGCAGGCGGAATTTCTTTATTCCAACCGAAGTTCGTGAAACCAAGCAGCGAGTATTCTGTCGGATCGTTCAACTGCTTACGAATCGGAGCTATGCGGAACTTGTGAGAGTATTCGCGATTGGCATTCAGGCGGTAAGCGTTGAGCGGTTCTGCGCCCCAAGAGTTGATGCCACCGACACCCATTTGGTGCAAGTCCACACGGAGCGTGATATCCTTGTCGCGCTTGAGTTCCCACGGGAGCTTTACATTAGTGAGCTGTTCCGGAGTGTAGTGCTGGGCGCTGAATTCCATGCGCGGGTTACCCACAATCATAAGGCCCTTGCCCGTCTTTTCGTTTGTAAGCGTAGCCCATTTCACATCGGTGCGCTGGCCCGTTTCGCCAATTTCCATGTACATGACGGTCATAGAGTCTGCATACGTCGAATAAAGTCCCATGAAGCTACCGCGGTTACGTCCGATGTAGTTTTCGTCCGGACCACGACCAAAGTAACGGACCTTTTCGTAACCACCAGGAACAGTGAAGAGCGTACCCACGTTCGGCAAATAGCTCTTGGACCCATCTGGATTGAGCGTGTATTCCACAACGATATCGCCACTGCCGTAAACCGTGTACGTAAGCTTCATGCGGGTGCTGCCGACATCCGGGAAACCGAAATTGAACGTCACCTGCGTTTCGCGAGCGGAAACTTCCTTGACTTCGGAAGTGACAGAGCGGTTGTTGCTTGCCTTGCGCCATTCGCCATGGCCGCGTTCCATGTTGAAGCCCTTGTCGTTATCAATCGGGGCGCGCCAGAAGTTCGGACGGCCGCCGTTCTTGATAATCGTATCGCCATCAAGAACGTAGCTTGCAAGCGTACCGGACTTTTCGTCAAACTTAATCTTGAAATCAGAGCCTTCAATCGTGAGACCATTGTTCTTAGTGACCTTGTGGGCCTCCATGGTGCTCACATCAATTTCAGTAGACCAGAGCTGGCCTAAATCAATGCCGAACTGTTCATGACCGATGCTGTAGCCCGCCTTAGCCCAGAGTTCATCTTTTTTGAGGCGGAAATCGATATCCAGGAAGTACTCGGCACCGACTGTCGTTTCAATCTTTGGCATGTCAATCGTTACGGTTTTCTTCTGGTTCGGACCGATGTTCATCTGTGACCCGTCAATCTTACCTTCCTTAATGACCTTGCCGTTTTCCTTAATCTGCCAGAAGGCATCGAGGAAGTCGCCAAGATTCTTGTAGAGGTAGCGGCTTTCAATTTCAATCTTGCCCTTTGCGGCGTCTACGTTATGGACGCGAACTTGACTGTACTGGTACTTGACTTCCCACATTTCCGGCTGGATTTTACGATCGGGGAACACGAGACCGTTAGCGCAGAAGTTGTCGTCGTTCTGCCAGTCGCCCCACATACCGCCAAATTCGAAGTACGGAGTTCCCTTGTGGCGCAGGCCCTGGTCAATGAAGTCCCAAATGAAGCCACCGAAAGAGCGCGGGTTACCATAGAAGGCGTCCATGTATTCCTGCAAATCACCCACAGAGTTACCCATTGCGTGCTCGTATTCGCACAACATAATCGGCTTGTTGGCATCGCGATAATTCTGGACAGCATCTGGACCAAAGTACATCCAGCTGTTCACATCGGCATTGTTCCAGTCGCCTTCGTAATGCACATAGCGAGTGGAATCGATCTGGTGAGCGCGTTCACGTTCCGAGGCAAACACGTTACCATTACCCGCTTCGTTACCGAGCGACCAGAGAATAATAGACGGATGGTTTTTGTCGCGCTGCACCATGGTATTCATACGGTCTACAGCCGGAGCGCGCCAGTCGTCACTATTCTTCGGGAGGTCATTGTTTGCACCGTGACTTTCGACGTTCGCTTCGTCAATCACGTAAATACCGTACTTGTCGCAGAGATCGTACATCACCGGATTGTTCGGATAGTGAGACATACGGAGCGCGTTGATGTTGAAGCGCTTCATGAGGATAATGTCTTTTTCCATACGATCGTAAGTCACAGCACGGCCGTTATCCGGATCAAGTTCGTGACGGTCCACACCATGGAACTTCACAGGCATGCCGTTTACGTACAAACGCGGAGCACCATTGTCTTTCTTGATTTCAATCTTGCGGAAGCCAATCTTGTTACTTTCAACCTGGAGAATCTTGCCGTCAGCATCCTTAAACGTGAGCACTGCGGTATAGAGGTCAGGCGTTTCAGCAGACCAGCGTTTCGGAGAAGAATACGGGATTTCGAAGTGGACACTCTTTTCGGCACCATTCGGACCAATGCCGGAAACCTTCTGGGAAGTCGGCTTAATCACTTCGGCACCGGAAGCATCGTACAAAGAAAGTTCCACGGTGTAATCGCCAGACTGCTTGCCCGTAGAATTGTAAATCCAAGCGGTCGTCTTTAAGAGACCATCCTTGTAGTTGTTCGTAAGAGTAGCATCAATCTGGAAGTCCTGAATATGGACCTGCGGCACAGCGTAGATATACACATCGCGCATAATACCGGAAAGACGGATAAAGTCCTGGTCTTCGAGCCAAGAACCGTCGCACCAGCGGAACACCTGCACGGAGATGTTATTTTCGCCCTTGCGGAGGTACTTATTGATATCGAATTCATGACCCGTGAAAGTATCTTCACTGTAGCCGACATAATTGCCGTTCACCCATACATAGTAAGCGGATTCAACACCTTCAAAGTGCAAACGGATGCGCTTGCCGTCCCAAGTTTCGGGAACCGTGAACGTACGGCGATAATGACCGACCGGGTTAAAATCCGTCGGAGCATACGGTGCAGAAACGCGGTTGTTCTGGGACCACGGATAAATAACGTTCGTGTAAATCGGATGATCGTAGCCTAAAAGCTGCCAAGAACTCGGAACCTTGATTTTATCCCACTTGGAAACATCATAGTTGTCCTTGTAGAAATCATTGTTACGCTGGCTAGGCTTATCGACATGGTAAAATCTCCATTCGCCCGAAAGCGTCTGGTACCATTCCGACGCGTGGCGATCGCCCTTCACAGCCTCTTCAACCGTGGAGTACGGCATCGAAGTCACATGCGGACTCAAAGTATTCACACCAAAAATTCTCGGCTTGCCATTCCACTCATCGTTGGGTTGGGCAAACGAAGATGCAGCTGACACGAGGCCAGCAGCCAAAACCAAAGACAAACTAGAACCAAAGTTCATAAGTCCTCCCTTATCATATTCCTAAAATCAAAAATACCCCTAAAACAGGGGTATTTTACAAGTGATTTTGCTAATTTCGTGGATATATTGTCAAAGGGAGGGGTGTTTTTAGAGCCTTTTATGTTGCAACTTGGAATATTCTTCCGCAAAAGCACTCTTGCTCGGATCCCATTCTTCGCCAGTCCATTCTCTTACGTAATTTGCGGTTTCTTCGAAATCAATGCAATGGTAAAATGCGCCATCGCGGACTTCGCCGTGGCCAATTCCCCACTCAATCATGTCTTCGGACTGCCAGTCAATTTTGAAAACGAGCCCATCTTTCGCCATTTTTTCGTAAATAGGGATCGGCGGCAAATCTTCCGTATCAAAAGAGACCTTTCCGCTTAATATGGCACGCAATTCGAGGCCCTCGCCATTTTCGTTCTCACGGGCATCATTTTCGGCGTATTCGGGGAGAACCATCGCAAGCGAGAAATCCCCATCGCCTTCGCCATAGAGCTTGATGAACTTTTCGATTTGTTCATCGTCCATCCTGATAAAATTGTAGACCGAAAACATGAAGGACCTCCTGATAGCGTAAAAGTTAGTCCGGGAACTGCGAAAGATAAGTATCTTTCAGCACATCATCGTGAGAATCAATGATTCGTTTCAACTCTGGGATTAAGGATTCCACAGAACTTCCGTTCTTCAACGATTCCTCGATAGGAAGCAACGATTCGTCACGAGTCTTTTTGTAGAGAAGGTCGATTAGTTCCTGAGCACTAGAGCTATCAAGCGTAAGGTCTTCGGGATGGTCCAAAGCATAGCACTCATACACAGATTCCAACCCCTCGACGGAACACCCTGCAGAGTTATCGTCCAGCCAAAGGATGAAATACCGACAAACTTCCTTGCCGTCCTTATTTTTGCAGTAAAATTCACGACGCCAGTACGTGACATCGACTTCCATCTCATTTCCGCAATGTGGGCATGTGTCATCAGATGGGATCGTAGAGCAAACCTTGACGAAATTCAGGCGTAAGTCCCCTGCGACCTCTGCAAAATTCGGACTCATTGTAGATTCCTTTCCGCATTCAGAACACGAGACACTAACCTCTTCAGAAAAGACGAAAAATTCATCATTTGACATAATGAACCTCCTTTATTGCGTTTGAACGGTTATAATATAGATTTAGTATGCGACAAATGGAGACTGAATTATACAAGTTCCTTCAATCGTTCTTCAACATCTTCTAATTCAGCATATGTACCTACTAACCCAATTGACGCTCCTTCACCTTTTTCTTCGGCTTCTTTAATTGTCCGCTTTAGGATTTCTCTTAGTTCAAGTAAATCTTTTTTGGACATTGTCGGAACATAATTTGCCATAAGAACCTCCTCGATTTTTGAAATCAGTCAGAATTCATTTGAATGGCTATAATATAGATTCAGCATACGACAAATAAAGACGCATTCGTGGATTTATATTACTTTGCAAGGCGGTCGACCCTACCGCAGATTTCGAGATAAATCTATATTAAATGCATGGACAAATTGAACGTGAAACAGAATGATTGCGTGGCATACGCAATCATGGGAAAATACCCGCCCGGCGGCAGATACATCGTTTACGCATCACCCCGCAGGGAACCCCTGCAAAAGATTCTGGACGACTCCCCCGAGTTGGGCTCCATCGAAGAAAAGGATTTCGGCTTCGACATCTCTGGAATCGATAAATTCTACAGTGTCAATATCAGGATCATGCCCGAATACGAACAATATCCTTGCGACGTAGGAGAATACTATCTCGATTACGAGACCGCAGCAAAGCACGAAACCACTCCAGAAGAGCTTATGGCGTCGGACACGCCTCCTTTCATTTACGAGGTCGTCACGATCAAGGTTGTGGAATAAAAGGTTACTTTTTATTGCTCATAAAGTTTTTCCGCCTGCTGCAAAAGAGTCTGGTTAAACTCTATCGGCTGGCGGACAATCTCGCGGAACAAAGCCTCAAGACGCAGATCATCAACATTGCCCAAGTTCCCCTTGATGTATTCCACCCAGTCCACGAGGACGTCGTTCTTGAAGCACAAAAGCCACTTGGCATTTTTCCATGCCTTCCAATCAAATACCCGATTGGAACGGAACAGATTCAAACCCAGCGCATAATTCGCCGACTGTGTTTTTACGAAATCCGTGACATATTCCATCCGGTCAAATCCATTGGTCGTTGACGGGCCGACAGAATCTAGGTAATAGAGGGCAATCATGTTAGCCAAAGGCTCCTCAACCCATGTTTTCAGACAATAAAGGCCCGACGTTGGAGCATCCATAATAGCATGCCCCAGCTCGTGAACCAAGGTCAGAGCCGTAGTGTATTTTGAATCCTGCCATTTCTGATGCTGGTTGCGAATTTTTTCGTATGAGACCCAAATTTCTGGTCCCTGGTCCTGAAACTCGCCCTTAGGGAGGTAGAGGCCGATGGGATCAGCCCTATCTACTAGAGCCGTTTCTAGTTTCCAAAACCGATCGTCATCCACGAAATCAAGGAGTTTGCGTAAATCACCGAAAACGCCACGAGCAATTGCCAGACGCTGTTGGTTGATGGTCTTTTCACTGACGAAAAAAATAGGGATTTCGCGGGCCTTGCTATAGATGCCATATCCGCACTTTTCTTCAGCAGGAGCTATAATGTACTTTTCCAAATACATAAGGAGATTGTCTGGCGACATGGGCGTCCCAGGCACTTGTTGGAAATTGATTTTGTTCACGAATTTTGGCTTTGGCATTAGGCAAACCACACTTTCTTCTTGGGGTAATATATATAAAATTTATGGGTATACAAAAAAGCCTCCGCGGAGCTATTTGGGGTCACAGAGACTATTTCGTTAGAGATACGTTCAAGGCGATAATTTCTTTTTCATGTTCAAAACAGAGCGATTTGATGATACATTTTGCATCAACTATTCAAAAAAAACTTCAATCGCTCAATAAACGCATCTTCGGCATCCGCAACAGAATATTTGGAGTCCAACACAGAACAATCATCCATCCCTTTATAAATTCCATCAACCATAAACTTTGCTTTACTACCATCATGCACACGATATTCTTCAGTTAAGCCATAAAGACTCGCTTGATTTTTTTCCAACACCTTTTGAGAAAGCGGGTATATCAAACCGCAGCGGATGTCTTTCACGCCCCGTTCTCTATAATAGCCTGCATAGGAATGTATTTGAAAAAGGTCTTCTCTATCAACATCGCTATATTTTTTATAAACTCCATCCATTCTCTTGAATTTGGCATCTAGTACAGCAATACAACTTCCATCATCTTTCCGCAAAACAAAATCGGGACGATTTTCACGTTTAAAGAAACAATCCTGATACAAGTTTATTTTTTCTTGAGCAGAAACACTCCAACCATCTAATCTTGTTTGCAACAGATGTTCCAAATAAACTTCCCAAAGCGAAGCCACATCTAATAAATACCCCGAAGCAATTGCACTGTCCTTCGCATCCGGCAGGATGGCATTATGCCTTATTACAATTTCTGCAAATTTCAACGTTTGCTTAAAATCTGCAAACATTGGATTGTTTAACACTCGGTGCGTTTGAGCTTTCAGAATAGTTTGTTGCGAAGGAAATTTTCCTGAGTAAGATGCATTTAACTCATTCTTTATTAAGTTTAATCTCTTAAAATTCTTCTCTATTTCGCCTCTGCATGCTTTTAAAGCAGTAAAAAGAACATCTACAACACACTGAACATAAAGCCGCTCATTTTTTTGTGACGAGATTCGTCCCATAAACGGAAAATCTTTTTTGATATAGTTCTGGATATCTAAGCCACCGTGAACTTTTATATCATGATACCGTTGCTTAGAATATTCTTGAGGAAGCCCCATGACAGAAGCACGCTGCAAAGAGCTTAAAAAGAGATATTCTATCAGCGGAAAATCACTGTGATCTTTTCTTTCGCCATTATCTTCAGTTTTATCAATATAAATATGATTTGCGTAATTGAGCATCTGTTCATACAGAGCATTACTGCAATCCGGTTTTATATTAAACAAAACATCGCCATAGGAAATACGACCAGCATACAAGCCAGTCTTGACATAGAACTCATCTACATCATTTTTTCTTCTTTTTTCTATAGCAAGAACAAGCCTATCGTCTTCGGATTCAACATTACTACTCAATAGAAAATCCTGCCGAAATGATACAACAGCAACATCTCGTTCTGCCTTTATTCGACCCAAAGAAAGTGCTGATTTTTCCGCAAGATTTTTTAATTTAGTTGAAGAAACGCTTTCTGGCTTTTCAAAATGGAAATTTTGATTAACGGACGCATCTATTATTTCCATACTATCACTGCTTTGGATTTTTTTCAACTATTTCTTTTACAAAAACATTTCTTGCATCGCTAAGCTTTTTTTCTAGTTTTCCTTCTTCAGGGCACAAGCTACGTAAATATTCTTTTAGTGTAGGTTTCAAATAACCATCAAACAATTCTTCCTTATGGACCTTCTTTATGCTATTTTGCCTACATACATCCTTTATTTTAAGAAAATTAGCATGTCCAAACTCAAAAGATGCACCTAACTCCAATTTACTAGACACATCCTGTTTCACTTTTTGCATATCTTCATCAGACAATCCCTGACTTTCTTTCGGTTCACAACCTGAAATGCAATAATTCAGTTTGGCGCAAGAAATAATAAATTTGTCTACATTTCCCAATACAATATTATCACGAATAACGCTATAATCGCAATCCATCCTCACCCATTTAAATCGGCGACGCAAAGCCAAATCAAAGGCATCAATACTTTTATCAACGTCATTCATCATGCCAATAAATCGAATGTTTCGAGGAACGCCAAATTTTCCTTTATACTTTTCCTCTTCTTCATAGAAGATTTCGGAATTTGCACTATTCCGTTCTAATTCAGAGTATTGAGTTTCTATTAAATGACGTTGTTCTTTAGCATCATTTTCGATCTTACGGAAATCTCGATAACCTGATTCTAACAGAGACAAAGTTTCACCAAAAACAGCCGAAAGATTTGCTCGATTTATTTCATCCGCAACAAAATAATACTCTTCAGATAAGTTTCCTTTAGCTTTTTTACAAAAATTCTTAAATTTACCATTTACTAATTTTAAATTGACAGATTCATTACTTATTCCAATAGGCTTTATACCCTCGATAAAGTCTTCATAAGAATATGACGGATGAAATTGCACCCAACAAACATGCTCTTCGTAATTGTCTTCAAATTTCTTTTTCAAATATTCCTTAACATGATAAGTCTTACCCGTTCCTGGAGCACCATAAAAGATTACATTTGGAGAATCTTCCGTCGGATAAATTCTATTACTTGAAAACTGAACCCATGTAGGAAATGCTTTTAAAAGAAAAATTTTATCTTTTCTCGGATCGTTAGTTCCATCAGAACCTGTATTTGAAACAAGAGGCTTCAATTTTTCGTTTAATTCAGCATTCATTTCTAGCCAAGAGCCTTTTTTTAATTGCAGCTGGCATTTTTCTTTCAAAATTCCACAACAAGATTTAAACTTTCCAACAGATGGTATAAAAGAACATTCATTATCAAATATGGAAGCAATTCTATTTATTCTTGCTTCGAAATTGGAAGCTTGTTTATTTCTTCCCTTATTAAAGAGGTTCGTTAAATTTTTTTGTAAAGACTGGAAAGTTTCTTTATCGCATTTCTCTACAAAGACCTTTATTTTTTCCAAACTTTCTTGATCCAAATCATTAATTACAGCACCATCACCTCTCGCAGAGCATATAGAATTGTCATAAACAAGGTCTTTCCAATCTTTAGGTTCATATTCTTTTGCTTTATTACGAACCTCATTCCACTTTTCGTATATATTCCATGGATATTCTGAATCAGGACATAACAGAAAATCCTGAAATAAATTTTGCAGTTCTTCGTTAATTTCTTCGCTCATTTTCTCTTACTCCTCACAGTTATTCCTGAAGTATTCCCAAATGCGGACCATCGCTAGGGTGTCGAGTTCGCAGTATTTGAGGGAAGCCTGGCGGATTGCTTCGGTGTGCAACTTGTTAAAGCGGCTAGCTTGCAGCATCACGTAATCGAGCTTGCTGATACCACCGCAGTTGATTTGCTTGTCTTCGTTCCAGATGTCGGAATCGTCGAAATCGGCAGGAAACTCGTTTGCATCAACTTTTGCGGCAAATTCTTTTAACGGAGGCAAATTATGGTAGGGATCCATATTGTCGCCGTAATGATCACGGAAATAAGCCTCATCGCTAGCCAAAATGGCAGGAAACACCTGCTTGATGGAATTGGAACTCCCCATCATCGGATGGTAGAAGTATTTTTGAGCGACAGCCTTCAAATCCAACATATCACGGGGTCCTGCAGTAAACGGATACTTACAACTTCCCGTCGGATGCGTAATTTTTTCAATAAAGCGAACCAACTCGTCCTTGTCGGATTCGTCTGATTCAATCAACTGAACTCTAATAGCGTTGAGAATAATATTTTCATGTTCTGCATAACGGAAGATTGTTCCGTCATCATTGTCCAATTGTTTTTTCAGTTCACGGACAAATTTGAAATTCGGATTCTTGCCAGCCTCTAGCGAAATGAACTCTCCCCCACGCCCTTCTTTGTGTTCATAATGTCCATCCTCATAACAGACATGGTGAGAGAACTGGTAGGCAACTTCTTCGTTCGGGCGCGAGCCCTTGAACAGCGGGACAGCACCTTGATAAGTTTCAAAATCGATAAAATGCAGCGGATAGGTCCACTTCGCCATTTCAGCTTTCGCGGCAGCCTTCAAGAAAGTCGGAGCCACTTCACCGGTCTTTACGCTGTGAACATGCAAGAAACGCAGGTCATTATCCGAAAGTTTCGTGCGTTTTTGGAACGCTTCAGGAGTCGCATCTTCAGCAGGAACATATTCGTATTCGTTGATATCGGTCAGGAGAAGCTTTTTCTGTTCAAGCCAGCCATTGCCCTTGAGACTTGGCGACAGTCCCTTTGAACCTCCCTTGACATCTACAATGCAAGGTTTCCCTGCAATATCAACTCCAAGCATATCCTTGAAGAACTCTGCACGACCATCTTTCTTGCCAGCTTTGCGTTCCTCGTCTGTGGCGTAGAACGGACAATTAAATTTTTTCACATCAACTTTACAGAGGCTATAGTCCCTGCGGTTGTTGACATACATGTCCGCAACTTTTTCGATAAAATCCACAAAACAGCCACCAAAGTATTCGTTGGCAATATCAGAGATTTCATCGGCAATAATCTTGTCGCAAAGTTCGTCCACATCGATAACGCGGGCGATGCTATTTTTGCCCTGCAATTTTTTACGAACATCCGAAGCACATTCTACTTCGCGATGACCATCCTTGAACTTAATCTGTAACAGCGAGCTCAAAGAATCAACATCGCTTATGGCATCGGTGTTTACAAGCATCAGCTTGGCACGAACTTTGAGGTGCGAATATTCCTCAAAGAACTTGGTAAACTGCTGCACCACGTATTTCTGGAATGTAACATCCAAAATCTTATCTAGGTAATCCGATTTGAACCTGCCGCCGCGACCATCAAAAGAATACAGCGGTTCATCGGCACCAATCCCCTTCGACTTGACTTCAATAATTTCGAGGGTATCGCCCCGCTTGTGCAAGATATCGACATAGACCAAGAAGTTGTTCGTGCCAAAGGCGGCTTCAGCCACATCGGCATTTTCCATACGGAGAAAGCGCATCGTGTCTACAAGGGTTTTCATCTGGGCAGGAACCGGCGAAAGCGTCGGATCCCTGCGGATGATGTTTTCGTCGGGAACGCCCTCGTAAACGCGGGCAAGTGCACCAAACTGGTCGCCCACTTCGGCAATGCCTTCGACTCCATCAAAGTGGTAGGCGTAGTCTTTGGAATTGCGGTAGTAATACGCATACATCGCACATTCTACCGCCTGGTTGAACGCCGACTTGGTGAACTTTTTCTCGTGATACTTGTTGTCAAGCATGACACCCTCGTTTTAATTAGTCCGTCAAAAACTAGTTAAAAATTATTCTTTGTACCACTTGGGAGTCTTCTTTTTCAGGGGAGAATCCGCAAACATATCGGACATATCAACATTTTTCGACACGTTCCATTTATCAAGATTTCCTTGAAATTTAGAAGATGCGAACATTTCACTCATTGTCTCAACGTTTGACACATCCCATCCGCTGATATCACCATTAAAAATGGAATTTTTAAACATAAGCTTCATGTTTGTAACATTCGACACATTCCATTTACTGATATCACCATTGAATTGCGATTCTCGAAACATATGGCTCATATCTGTAACGTTTGACACATCCCATTTACTGATATCGCCATTAAAATCCTTATAACAGAACAAGCTTTCCATATCGGTAATTTTAGACACATCGATAAAATTCAAGTCACACTTATCACCATTTTTCGTAATAGCCGCACGAATCAAAGCGTCCAAATGATTTCTGCTTTGAGCAACGACATTTTTTGCAGAGACGTCAAAGATTTTCCATTTTGGAACATATTCTTCATTATCAGATCCATAAAACAATTCCGATACATTACATTCTAAAGAAACATTCCATTTATCAATGTTCCCCTGAAATTTGGAATTTGCAAACATATTGCGCATATCCGTAACATTCGACACATTCCATTTGCTAACATCTCCATTAAATTCTGAGCCATCGAACATGCCGGTCATATCAGCAACTTTTGATACATCCCATTTACTGAGGTCGCCATTAAATTGCGTTTCACTGAACATGTTGGACATATCAGTCACATTTGAAACATCCCATTTACTGACATCGCCATCAAATTGAGAGTTACAGAACATGCTAGACATATCAGTCACATTTGAAACATTCCATTTGCTGATATCGCCATTAAAACTCGAATATTGAAACAGGCAACTCATTATAGAGACATTCGACACATTCCATTTACTAATATCACCATTAAACGCAGATTCTTCAAACATCTGTTGCATATTAGAGACATTTGAAACATCCCATTCGCTGATGTCTCCATTGAAAGGCGTTCTCAAGAACATTCCCATCATGTCCTTTACCTTGGAAACATTCCATTGGCAAACATCACCGTTAAAAGCAGACCATGCAAACATGGCTTTCATATTTACAACATTTGACACATCCCATTTGCTGATATCACCATTAAATTCGCTATTCGCAAACAAATCGCTCATATCCGTAACTTTAGATACGTCAATGAAATTCAAATCGCAATTTTTGCCATTCTTTTTAATAGCGGCTTTTATCAATTTAGTTAAATCATTTTTGTCTTTAGCAACAACCGTCTTTTGTTCAGCGGTCTTTTTGGCAGCTGTAGTTTTCTTAGTTTCTACAGTTTTCTTGGCAGTAGTTGTCTTTTTAGTGGCAGTAGTCTTTTTCACTTGTTTAGTTTCTTTTGTTTGTTCTTTCATATTTACCAGCCTTTTAGTCCTTTATTTTTTCAAGGAGCTTTCCTTGTACCACTTGGGAGGTTTCTTTTTCATGGGAGAGTCATCAAACATCATTCCTATAATTTTCACTTTAGACACATCCCATTTGCTAATATCACCATTAAAACAAGAATTAGAGAACATGCTGAACATATTGGTAACATTTGATACATTCCAATCGCTGATATTGCCATTAAACTGAGAACCATCAAACATCAAGGACATATTTGTAACCTTAGACACGTTCCACTTACTGATATCGCCAGTGAATTTCGATTCTTGGAACATCATGAGCATTTCCTTTACTTTAGATACATTCCATTGACTGATATCACCATTAAATTGAGAACCGTAGAACATTCCAGACATATCTGTAACATTTGAAACATTCCACTTGCTGATATCTCCATTAAATTGAGATTCACTGAACATATCTTGCATATTCTTTACCTTAGATACGTTCCACTGGCTAATATCGCCATTAAATTGAGACTGACTGAACATAAATGTCATGTCCTGAACTTTAGACACATCCCACTGACTAATATCGCCATTGAATTGCGTTTGCATAAATAAATTGCTCATATCCGTAACATTTGATACGTCAATGAAATTCAAATCACAATTTGTTCCATTCTTTTTAATGGCGGCTTCTATCAATTTAATCAAATCATCCTTGTCTTTAGCAACAACTGTTTTTTGACCAGCGGTCTTCGGTGCAGCAGTTTTCTTTGGTGACGCTGTAGTCTTCTTGGTTGCAGTTGCCTTTGGAGACGCCACAGCCTTCTTAGCAACCGTAGCCTTTTTAGCTGTAGTTGTCTTTGAGGATTCTGCAGCTTTTTTGGTGACTGTTGTCTTTTTGGCGGCAGTAGTCTTTTTCACTTTTTTCGTTTCTTTTGCCTGGTCTTTCATATTCACTTGTCCTTTTTGCTTTCGCATTTATTTACTGTTAAATTTTATTCCTTGTACCACTTTGGAGGATCACATTCCAAAGGAGATCCAACAAACAATTCAAACATATTTGCGTCTTTTGAGACCTTCCATTTACTGATGTTACCGCTGAATTCAGAATCTGCAAACATGGCTTCCATTGTAGTTACTTTGGACACGTTCCACTTGCTGATGTCGCCATTGAATCGGGACCGATCAAACATAGAATTCATGCTAGTCACATTCGATACGTTCCATTTGCTGATGTCGCCATCGAACGGAGATTCTTTGAACATAAAGTCCATGTTCGTCACCTTCGACACATTCCACTGACTGATGTCACCATCAAATTGCGAATCAGCAAACATAAAACTCATGTCGGTCACATTGGATACATCCCACTTGCTAATGTCACCGTTGAAAGCCGATCCGCAGAACATAAAGTTCATACTCGTCACATTTGATACGTTCCATTTGCTGATATCGCCACTGAACGGAGTATGTTTGAACATAGAGTCCATAGTCGCCACATTTGACACATTCCACTTACTGATATCGCCGTTAAATCGGGACCCTTCAAACATAAATCTCATATCAGTCACATTGGACACATCCCACTTGCTGATATCGCCATTAAATTTGCTTTCCATGAACAGTTCGTTCATTTCCGTAACTTTAGATACGTCAATGAAATTCAAATCGCAATTTTCGCCATCCTTTTTTATGGCAGCTTTTATCAGCTTTATTAAGTCATTTTTGTCTTTCGCGACGACAATTTTTTGTTCAGAGGATTTTTTAGTTGCTGCGGGCTTCTTGGCAGCAGCGGGTTTATTGGTTACAGTAGACTTTGGAGATGCCGTAGTCTTATTGGCCGTAGGAGACTTTTTAGCAACCGTAGCCTTTTTAGCAGTAGTTGTCTTTGATGATTCTGCAGCTTTTTTGGAGACAGCTTTCTTTGCTTTTGTTTTTTCGGTCATATTCACCAGCCTTTTTGTTTTGAAATAAAATATACTCTAAATACTACCCTATACGCCAAAAACGTTTCAAAAAGCTTACATTTTTCAGAAGTACCATTTTTGAACAAAAAAAAACGGCAACCCGAGGGGCGCCTTGATTTTCGAATAGCACTAAGTCGTCTCTTAGGTGTCAGATAATTACAAATGACAAATAGTGTCATAATAAAAAATGGCGGCCCGGAGGTCGCCATTCTGAAATTTTACTAGTTCCGTTTTACTTCACGAGGACGCGGAAGGTCTTGGACTGACCAACGCTGCGGACCATGTACACACCCGGCGTAAAGCCTGCGGCGCGGATGGACTTTGCAACGCTCTGACCGTTGACTTCGACGTTGCCGAGGAACTTACCGGTCATGCCAAAGACTGCGTAAATCTTTTCAGGAATCTGGAGTTCCACGCGAGTCTTCTGGAGTGCAATCGGGCTTTCTTCGCAATCAAAGCCCATGCAGAACTTGAACCAGTCCACGTTCACGAAGTTCCCGACAATCTGCATTCTGAGTACATGTTCGCCCTTCGGGATTTCCTTGGTCTTTGCTTCAACCGTAGAATAATGATCCCAATCTTCGCCCTTTTCGGCCTTGATGACATCGGTAATTTCCTTGCCATCAACGTAGAACTGGACGCCGACATCATCAGATGCCGTAGCCATGTTCAAACGAACCGTGTATTCAGACGCAATCTGGTTATCGATAGTGTATTCCACCCATTCGCCATCTTCGGTGTAACCGAGAGCGAAGCCCTTAGACTTGTCCGCAGAGTCAATTTGCACGATGTCCACTTCATCTTCGCGATAGGCGCCGCCCTTGTTTTCGCGGTCGTTATCGTAGAAGGCCTTGTTGTGACCACCGACATCGTAATCTTCCGCTTCAATTTTGCCCGGGATTGCAGATGCGACTTCCTTGAACGGGGTCTGCGGAACAGCAGTCTTTTCGCTTTCCATGTACCAGTAGTCGAAATCGAAACCACCCTGCTTGACAACAAAGAACAAGTCTTCAACGCCTGCAGCATCCTTCAAGTCGAAGGTGTTTTCTTGCCAGCTAGAACTTGCCGGGATGTTCATTGTTGCAAGCGTTGCACCTGTTTCGGACTTGGCGTGGAGTTCAATCTTACCGCCATTACCTCTCGTGCAAACGATGATGCGGTCTGCGCCATCACCCATGTCCACGGAGCGAACCTTTGTATAGAAGTTCGAGCCCATGTTGGTGAGGTAGACGTTATCGCCCTGCTTTGCCACATGCTTGATGATGGTGTATCCACCGCTCTTATCGACGTTAATGCCACCGACCCAAGACTTGGTTTCTGCTTCAACGCGAGTGAACGGGTCAAGGTTCTTGATCGGCTTCTTGACGCCATCATTCGTAGACTTGATGGTCGGAATCGAACCGTCAGCATTCCAGGTAAATTCTTCAACCGCAGTAGAACGGCTATAGCCACCGCCACTCACGTTCTTCTGGTTGTGATAGAAGAAGAAGCTACGGCCCTTGAAGTCAATGAGACCGGAATGGTTTGTGAACGCAGTCCCGTTGCCCTGATCCATGATGACGCCGCCCCACTTCCACGGCCCCGTCGGAGAATCACTTGTCGAATATGAAATCTTTTCGGGCACGCCATGAGAAGCGTAAATCATGTAATACTTCTTATCGCGCTTGTGAATCCACGGACCTTCAGTGTAAACGGAGTTGCCGCTCGGAGAGAATCCGCGACTCATGTCCGTCACCTTGATGTCGCCATCGAACTCAATCATGTTTTCTTTGAGCTTGGCGTAATAGAGCTTCGGGTTGCCCCAGTAGAGCCAAGCCTGGCCATCGTCATCAATCCAAACGGTCGGGTCAATGTAATCCCAGTTCGGACCAGCAAGATGCTGACCATTACGAGCATCTTTGAACGGACCTTCCGGCTTGTCGGCCACAGCGACGTTAATAGCGCGGCCACCGCGAGTCGATTCTACAGTCACGTAGTAGTAATACTTGCCATTGCGACGAACAACTTGAGCAGCCCAGTCACCGTTTTTCTTGGCATTGCCACCAAAGCTTTCATTCGTGAGGATAAGCTCGCCCATATCGGTCCAGTTCACCATATCGGTGGTGCAAGAAACACGCCAGCCGTGCATGGTAAAGAAGGAACCGCCTTCGTCGTTACCCGTGTACACGCAGACGGTATCGCCAAACACAACCGGAGCCGGGTCAGGCGAATAGTACGTCTGGATAATCGGATTTTCAGCAAGCGCATTGGACGCAAAACCAAGTCCAAACGCGAGAAGTATTTTACTAGTCATCTTCATATTTCACCCCATTTTCCCTAAACTACTTCACCTGAATCATTTTGCCAAAGGCCTTGTTCACGCTCTGGACAAAGTAGACTCCAGACTTAAAGTTCTTTGCATGCATAGCCTGCATCACAGAGCTTGTCGTCGGCATGCCCATCAAGCGGATAGCACCCATGTGATGACCGCGGATATCGAACACGTTCAGCGTAGAGCTGCGAGAGATATCCATGTTCAAACCGTAACGGACGCTCGGCTTGATCGAAAGGATTTCTTCCTTGGACTTGCCAAACTTGATCCAGTCGATGTTCAGGTAAGCACCCGTGATGGCCACGCGAAGCACATGTTCACCAGCTTCAAGAGCAGTAGTCTTACCTTCGACCATGTCGTAAGTGTTCCAGTCTTCGCCCTTCGGGGCGACAATCGTATCGCTGATAGCCTTGCCATCCATGAAGAGCTGGAAGCTAGAGCCTTCAAGACCTGATGCCACGTTAGCGAGGAACACGTATTCACCGGCGGTTGTCACCTTCAAGGTGTATTCCATCCATTCACCAGCTTGCGTGTAACCCACAGCGTAGCCCTTAGACTTGTCCGTAGAATCAATCTGAGTGATGTCCACGCCATCTTCGCGGTAGGCGCCGCCTTCGTTCACAAAGTCCTTGTCGTTGAAGGAAACGCTCTGGCCACCTTCATCGTAATTTTCCATTTCGATGGTACCCGGGATTGTCATGTTTTCGACAAACGGAGCCTGCGGAACCACGTTGGAGAAATCCGGAAGCGGGATGGTGTTGATGCGATCCCCGATGTTCTTGAATTCGCCCTGAAGGCCAGCTGCTTCGGCAACAGAAGCGATGTAGCCATTGTTGTTCTTTTCGGTAAACTGACCCGGAGCGTTACGGCCAACGCCGCTCGGAGCGTTCTTGTAAGAGTTGTTTTCGACAGCAAAGCCACTAGAGCCTTCGTCAAGATAAATCGGCAAAATCCAGTAATCCGACCACTTGGACTGGGACATATCATGGATGTAGTTTTCCTTGATTTCGCTACCCGTGCCCTGGTTGCTCAATGTATAAATCGGACCGGAGTCGCAAAGCAAACGGGCAATGTGGTGGATGTTGTTCTTATTAATTTTGTTGTTCGTCATGGCTGTTTCGCTCTTGGTCCAGCCATAACCCACAGAGATACCGGAATAGTTTGTATAGGACACTTCGTTATTTTCGATGACGACATAACGCGGATACCCAGCGGCAATGCCCACAGCGCCCTGATGTTCATTCGTCACGTTTGTCACGAGGTTGTAACGGATTGTATCGCGGGTACTGATTTCGTCCTTGTCCTTCGGGTTGTACGGGATGTGAATTTCGGTCGTGGAGTCTTGAGAGAACTTGCCGAGCATAATGCCGCAGCCGCCGATTTCATAGAATACGTTGCCTTCAATCACGTCATCATTTGTACCAGAGACAAAGTCAAGACCAGTTGCAGCCATCTGCGTGAACGTGCAATTCTTGATTTTGAAATGGTGCGCATTTTCGACGCGGAAACCAGCATCCGGACGCCAGAGGAGGAACTTGTTAGAGCCAAGACGGCCGTTTTCAGCCATGACTTCGATGTTGAACATACTTGCCTGCAAATCCAGGAAGCCTTCTTCGCTCGGACGCAAGAAATTGGAGTTTGCAAAGGTTATGCCTTCAAAAGACATGTAACCAACTTTGTTCTTAGTATCCTTACCGAGAATGCTGAAGAGCGTATTGACGCGCGGAACGACAACATTTGCGGTTGCCATGCTTTCGCCTGCGCGGGCCTTGTAGTAAAGCGTGTTGGTCGATTCGTCGAGGTACCATTCACCCGGCTGGTCGATAAATTCGTATGCGTTTTCGAGGTAGTAGACCTGCTGCTTCGGCGGATTGCTCATGAAAGCGGTACCGAGCATCGGGTATTTGCGGCGGAAAAGCTTGCTTCTTTCAGGATCCTGCGGTTCAAACTTGAAGGTATTGCCCTGCTGAGAAATCTTGTCAAGACGCAAGATGCTTTCGGCCCACGCAATCATCAAATGGATTTCGACCTTCTTCGGATTCTTCCAGTCCGTAGACTTGACATCGCTGCTGTTGAGGAGGAAGGCGCTGCCGGCAGAGTCCACTTTGTTCAAGCGGAAGAAGTTATGGTCGCCGTTATCGAGCAAGTTCGGCATACGCGCGCGAATTGCCTTTTTGCCGTTCACGTACATCTGGCGGAAACGGGCATCGACACCTTCGACCTTCCAGATGTTGTTCTTTTCATCGTGAATCGTCCAGCCAGACATCGGGATACCGCCCGTAATAAGCGGAGTTTCGTTCGGATAGGCTTTATAGCGGACGTAGAAACCATCCTTACCGCCATCAGCCTCAGTAAAATTGACCGTAGACGAAAGCTGATAGGTTCCGCCACGAAGAATGACGGAGATATCGCCCGTCATGGTGCCGTTGATGGCACGCACAGCCTTCTGGGCCTGCGTAATCGTCTTGAACGGGGCCTCTTCGGTACCCTTGTTGGAATCGCTACCATTGGGAGCGACATAGAAAGTAGCCTGATCAGCGGCTGTAGCAACAGTTGCACCAAGGAAGAGTGCTGAGACTGCGATAAGATGGCCAATTTTTTGGAAGCTCATACCTAACCTCACGTTTTAAACCAAACATATTACGCCCTAACAACACTCTAAAATTATTCTCGAAAAGCTTATTTTTTTATGGTTTTGAGGAAGATATTGTGGACTGTTTATCCATAGCCATGGGAGTGTGGAATATTCTTTTTTAGAGTTAGGAATTACACAAAATGCCTCGCGGGAGTGCGGGGCATTTTGAATGTGTGAGGAGAAATTTCGCGAGAGGGCGGCGCCCTCCCTAGTCTTTTACTTAGCGAACGTTCACACGCTGGATTTGGTTACCCTTGACAGAGCGCACCATGTACGTGCCACGTGCATACCCAGCGTTCTTGAGCGCCTGCGGCATGCTAGCGCCATTCAAGTCCACGCGGCCAAGATGCTTACCTGTAGCGCTGAACACGTTGTAGGAATTCTCGGATTCAAACGACGTGAGATGAACCTTATTCAGCCCCACCGTTCCATCGGTAAACTCAATCCAGTCAATGTCCATCCAGTCACCGGTTACCGTAAAGCGGAGAATGTGTTCGCCTTCGGTCAGGTTCACCTTGGCTTCGACTGTATTGTATTCGTCATAGTTGTCTTCACCGGCGGTTGCTGCAGGCACGGCGATTTCTTCGGTAATGTCCTTGCCGTCCATGGAGAGCTTGAAGCTCGAGGTGCTATTAGCAGAAGCCACAGAAGCGCTCATTGTGTAAGTACCCGTCTTGGCAACGTTCACGGTGTATTCGAGCCATTCGCCAGCCTGGTTGTAACCAACGATAATGCCAGAAGCCTTCTTGTAAAGGTCCACGCCAGTACCCGGGCGATAGTCAGAGTCGCCATGGTTTTCGGTATCATTTTCGTTGTAGGTGGTGTTGCCCTCACCCACGCCGTTGATGTCAAAGTCTTCCACTTCGATTTTTCCCGGAATGGCGAGAGCCTTACCCTTGAACGGTTCGCGAGGAACAGGCTTGAGAATCAAACGGAGCAGTGCAGAGCCGTGAGCCGGGAGTTCGATAGAAACGCGGGAAACCGGTCCCAAGTCCTTCTTTTTCCATGCATCGCGAACTTCGACTTCGCCTTCTACGCCAATATCTTTAAAATCGCATTCGACGGTCTGGGTAGAATTGTTGTTATTGAGAAGCGCCACGGCGATATCGCCATTTTTCAAAGGCTTGGTCCAAACCTGCTTGCCATTCTTGTCAGAAATGCGGTGGCCCTGAACGCCCAAGGAGTCCTGGTTAATGGCAATCATGTCCTTGTTCAGGTAGAGTTCCTTAGTCTCGTTGCTCATGTTTCGCACATCGGAACTGATCATGATGGGAGCAGCCATGATGGACCACATCGTCATCTGGGAGCGCTGTTCCTCGTAAGAGAGGCCTCTGTTACCTACTTCGAGCATGTCCGGGTCATTCCAATGGCCAGGCTTTGCAATCTGCCAATACTTGTTGTTCGCATCGATAATTTCGTAGACGCCGCGGTACCACGAAGTCGAAATCCATTCGGGACCAATGTCGAAAGTGGTGCGCCAGAGGTTAGCAATTTTCGGCATCCAGTCCTTGTATTCCCACATGCAAATGCTGAACACGATATCGCGTCCAGAATTGCGGAGAGCGTTGGACATTGCAGTGTAATCTTTTTCCTGCGTTCTCGGATCCGAGTCGCAGTTATCGTACTTCCAGTAGTCCACGCCCCATTCAGCCAATTTCTTGGCATCCTGTTCTTCGCGGCCATTGGAGCCACTTTCACTCTGCCAGTTGCTATTGTAATGGTGGCAGGTGCGTTTGCCACGGTCGCCGTAAAGACCGAATTTCAGGCCTTTCTTATGCACGTAATCGGCAATGGCCTTCATGCCACTAGGGAAAGTTTTCGGGTTGTTCTGGAGGTTGCCCTGAGCATCGCGCTTGGTATCCATCCAGTTGTCATCCAGATTCAAGTAAATGTAGCCAGCGTCCTTCAAACCGGAACTGACCATGGCGTCGGCAATTTCCTGAATCTGCTTTTCGTTGATGTTTTCGTGGAAAACGTTCCAGCTGTTCCACCCGAGCGGGGGCGTAAGCACCAAGCTATCCGGATGCGCAAAAGCCTGGGAAACCAATCCCGCTAAAGCCAAAGAAGCTAGCACTCCAAACTTGCGACCATTTTTCTTGTTCAAACCAAACATAAGCACTCCTGTATCCTAAGTATTAATCATCCCCAAACTAAAAATACCCCCTAAAAAACAAAAAAATCAATCTTTGCAAATAATTCCTTTGACATATTATCCATAATGGATATTAGTCACTGGTCATTGGTCATTGGTCATTGGTTTTTGGTTACTAGTTATTAGTCAATAGTCAGTAGTTATTGTGGAACGCACAAAAAAAAGAGCGTCCCCGAAGCCAGGGAGCGCTCTTGGAGAGAGAACGAAACTTTTTAGCCTTTTAGCGATCCACCGGCAGCATGAACGAACGCGTTTTGCTGCGCAAGATGTAGACGCCCTTGCCAAAGCCAGCATTTTTCATCGTTTTTTGCATGTTCGGCACATCGTTTTCGATGATTTCAACAAAACCGAGACGCTTGCCCGCAAGGTTATAGACATTGTACTTGCCAGCGGTAGTTGAGAGGCGAAGTGCCGTCGTTAAACCAACTGAGGGTTCCGCAATTTTCTTGAGCGTGACATTATCGAGCGTGAGCGTACCCGTCGAGGCGCCCGCATTGAAACTCAAACGAGAATCTTTATCGGTTGAGGCGGTCATCTGGAACTGGAAAGAATACTTTTTGGATTCCGTGCCGAGTTCGAAATTTGCCTTTTCGGTGAGGTAACTTGCCCACGGATCCGTATGCTGTTCCACATTCACTTCGAGCGTGCGGGAGGCGCCGGCACTAGCATCAAAGCTCACTTCGTACCACTGGCCTTTTTCGAGATGCAAGTCGTGCTGGATGAGCTGCACCT
>Ga0256407_10000554_pt1 | contig 88601 bp, 73 predicted proteins | sample RumenRJG_04DNA_FD_193489 | JGI IMG/M metagenome (GOLD analysis project Ga0256407, IMG submission 193489) | Bovine rumen microbial communities from Lethbridge, Alberta, Canada - RJG_04 | ecosystem: Host-associated > Mammals > Digestive system > Stomach > Rumen | place: Canada: Alberta... | reverse complement strand
CCCGACCCTCCCCCGTAAAAGGGGAGGGAGCCATTCGGGGTGTGCCTAAAATGTGCCTAACGAGAACTCAAACCAAGTATTAACCTTTAAAACAAAATGCCCTACAAACCGGACGGCTCTCCCCCTCCACGGGGGAGATGTCCGAAGGACAGAGAGGGTCTGCTTATCATCATGAAGAACAAAGAGTTTTGGAAAACCATCATTCAGGTGGTGGTGTCCATCCTCACGGCAGCGTTGACTGCTCTGGGAACCACGAGTTGCATGAAACTGATGTAAATGAGAAAGGGCTGGAGACGAGATGTCTGCCAGCCCTTTGTGTGTGTCTGTGTGTACTCTGATTAGATGCCGAGTGCGTTCTTAGCTGCACCTGCGGCATTGTCGATAGCCTTGCCAGCTTCCTTCTTGCCAGACTCAACAGCCTTGTTGGCAGCGTCGTTGGCTGCGTTGGCAGCGTCGTTAGCAGCATTGGTGGCTGCGTTGGCGGCGTCGTTGGCAGCACCTACGACAGCGTCTTTAGCGTCGCCAGCCAGAGCGGCAGCGTCAACTGGGAGAGCCTTGACTGCTGAAACGATGTTGTTGAGGGTCTCGTTGCCAGCTGTGAACTGGGCAATCTTCTCTTCGTTCTCGCTGATGAACTGCTGGAGCTTGGCGATGTACACCTTTGCCTCTTCGAGCTTGCCCTCCTCCTGGAGCTTGGCGATGTAAGCCTGTGCCTTAGCGAGGAGTGACTGTGTGGCTTCTGCGTCGTCGTCAGCAACAGCTTTAGAGAGAGCTGAAATTGTTGCGTCAACGTTAGCTTCTGGAGGTGTAGGTACAGCAGAGTCGTCAACTGCGATGGAGTCTGTTTCAGCACCACCCTTAGCGGTACCATTACATGCTGAGAATGTGATGGCTGCTATAGCCACGATTACATAGAAAATCTTTTTCATTTTGCTTTTAGTTTTAGGAGTTAAACAATTATTTTTACTAAACCGAGGCAAAGATAACGAGTTTTTTACTAACTTTGCATCCCGAAACGATTTTTTGCATCAATGAAGAGATTTTTAACATATATCGTCCTGATTTGCGGTGTGCTCATGGCAATTTCGTGTGGTGAAGACCGCACTTATGAGTATGAGGAGAAGACTCAGCACAACAGTTGGATGCACAAGATGATGCTGGAGCATTATCTTTGGGCAGATTCCATTGCGGACTATGAGCCGTCGTGGAAGAGCTTCTTCTCGAAGCCGTCGGAGTTCCTGTCGCAGCTGACGAAGCAGAGCAAGATGAATGATTCGTGGTCGTTTGTGCAGATTGACACGTTGGGCGACGACCCTCATCAGCGGGGCTATTTCAATCATGTGGAGTCGTACGGATTGGATTATGTGCTGATGAATGACCCGACGGGACAGACGACCAAGCAGGTGGTGCGCGTGTTGACGGTCTATCCGAACAGTCCTGCCGAGCGTGCCGGACTGATGCGCAACGACTTCATCTGCCTGTTCAACGGCGCGAAGTTCACGAGCAACAATCTCTCGAAGCTGCAGAAGGGTGTGGCGAGGCAGTTGGAGGTGTGCCATGTGGCTGAGAATGAGGAGGACAACAGCCTCTATTGGCAGGACACGGTGATGGTGTCGCTGCCTGCCTCTGAGTATGTGGAGGATATGGCGTTCCCCGTCAGCAGACTCATTGAGATGGGTGACACGCTGGTGGGTTACCTGATGTGTACGCGTCTGATCGAAGGCCCTGTGGAGGAGCATGTGACCCCACATATATTATATAAGCAGTCGCTCGACAACATCATGGCACAGATGAAGACTGCGGGTGTCAACGAGATGGTGCTCGACCTGCGACTCTGCAACTATGGTGAAATCGATATGGCGCAGCGTTTGGCCAGCTATGTGGTCAGTCCTGAAGCTTTGGGTACGACCTTTGTCCAGACCTTCTGGAACAAGAACCACGCCAGTCAGAACAAAAGCATCCCCTACGACACCAGCGTCGGTAACCTCGGTCTCCAGCGCATCTATATCCTCACGGGTCGATACACTCAGGGGGCTGCTGAGTGGCTCATCCACGCCTTGCAACACTCGATGGGCGAGGAGAACGTCGTCATCATCGGCTTGGAAACGAAGGGGCAGAACGTGATGACCAGCGAGGTTTGGCACGACTTCTATGTGCGTCTCAATCCTGTGGTGGCGTATGTGGCTGATGGCGATGGCAACTACGACTACGGTGCCATCTCTCCTGCCGTTGAAATGGATGAACTCAACTATCTGGAGCTATGCGATTATGGTGACCCAGAAGAGGTGGTTCTCAATACCGCTCTGCGTCACATGTTGGGTTTAATCAGCCAAAATGACAGTGGTTTAGCCGAAGAATCGGACAAAACGGCAGAAGAAGGGGACGTGGAATGATAGTTGCAGAGGCACTTGGTCGGAATGTAAAACTTAAAACCAAGTGCTATTATGAACAACAACTATCAGAACAATCAGAACCAGCAGCCGACTGGCAAGGAGGTGCTCGAACGATATGCAACGAACCTCGTGGAGAGGGCGAAGAATGGAAAACTCGACCCTGTCATCGGCCGTGACGACGAAATCAGGCGAATCCTCCAGATTCTCAGTCGTCGAACCAAGAACAATCCTATCTTGATTGGTGAGCCAGGTACGGGTAAGACCGCCATTGTCGAAGGTCTTGCACGACGTATCGTACGTGGCGATGTGCCCGAAAACCTGAAGGACAAGCAGCTCTACTCCCTCGATATGGGTGCCCTCATCGCAGGTGCCAAGTATCAGGGTGAGTTTGAGGAGCGACTCAAGGCAGTCGTCAAGGCGGTTGTGGAGAGTCAGGGGCAAATCATCCTCTTCATCGACGAGATCCACACCCTCGTGGGTGCTGGTCAGACGAGCGGTGCGATGGATGCCGCCAACATCCTCAAGCCAGCTTTGGCTCGTGGCGAATTGCGCAGCATCGGTGCGACGACCCTCGACGAATATCAGAAGTATTTCGAGAAGGACAAGGCACTCGAACGCCGTTTCCAGACCGTCATGGTGGATGAACCAGATGTGCCGTCTTCCATCTCCATCCTGCGAGGTCTGAAGGAACGCTACGAGAACCATCACAAGGTGCGTATCAAGGACGAGGCCATCATCTCTGCCGTCGAGCTCAGCAACCGTTACATCACCGACCGTTTCCTGCCCGACAAGGCCATCGACCTGATGGATGAGGCAGCCGCTAAACTTCGCATGGAACGTGACTCTGTGCCTGAGGAGATTGACGAGCTCAGCCGCCGACTCAAGCAGATGGAGATTGAACGTGAGGCCATCAAGCGTGAGGGCGACAAGGAGAAGCTTGCCGAACTGAACAAAATCATCGACACCCTTAAAGCTGATGAGCAGAAGCAACGTGCCAAGTGGGAGGGTGAGAAAGCCCTGCTCAACCAGATCCAGAGTGACAAGCAGCAGATTGAACAGCTCAAGTTCGAGGCTGACAAGGCAGAACGCGAGGGCAATTACGGACGTGTGGCTGAAATCCGTTACGGCAAGCTCCAGCACCTCGAGGAGGACATCAAGGCTGTGCAGTCGAAACTTGCAGAGGCGCAGGGTGGGGCAGCCCTCGTGAAGGAAGAGGTGGATAGCGACGACATCGCCGATGTGGTGAGCCGCTGGACAGGTATTCCTGTGAGCAAGATGCAGACCTCTGAGCGCACCAAGCTCATCCATCTCGAAGAAGAACTCCACAAGCGTGTCATTGGTCAGGACGAGGCCATCCGTGCCGTCAGCGATGCTGTGCGCCGCAGTCGTGCAGGACTCCAAGACCCCAAGCGACCCATCGGCTCGTTCATCTTCCTCGGCACCACTGGTGTTGGTAAGACCGAGCTCGCCAAAGCACTCGCCGACTACCTCTTCGACGACGAGACCATGATGACCCGTATCGACATGAGCGAGTATCAGGAGAAGTTCAGCGTCACCCGACTCATCGGTGCGCCTCCAGGATACATCGGTTATGAAGAGGGTGGTCAGCTCACTGAGGCTGTGCGCCGCAAACCTTACAGCGTTGTGCTCTTCGACGAGATTGAGAAGGCTCATCCCGACGTGTTCAACACCCTCTTGCAGGTGCTCGACGACGGTCGTCTGACTGACAACAAGGGACGTGTGGTCAACTTCAAGAACACCATCATCATCATGACCAGCAATGCCCAGCGCGACCAGCTCCGCAGCATCTTCCGTCCTGAGTTCCTCAACCGAATCGACGACATCATCACCTTCTCGCCCCTCAACGAGGCAGAAATCCAGCAGATTGTCCGTCTGCAAGTCGATAAGGTCGTCAAGATGGTCAGTCAGAACGGCATCACGCTCCAAGTCACCGACGATGCCATCCGTCTCATCGCCCGTGCTGGTTTCGACCCGCAGTTTGGTGCAAGACCCGTCAAGCGAGCCATTCAGGACAAGCTCCTCAACGAACTCAGCAAGCGCATCATCAGCGGCGAAATCGACCACGAGAAGCCCGTCACCGTCAAGGTCAATGGCGACGAACTTATGTTCGAACAGTAAGCAACTTTTTGAAAATATAGTATTATTACCTAACAGGGGCGTACCAAAATGTTTGATACGCCCCTGTCTAATTAGTTATGAGAAAAATTACTATTTGATCATCTGACCAATGACGTTGTAGTTCACGCCTTCCTTCACGATGACAACCTTGCCATTGATGAAGTACTTGCCGTTTTTCTTGGCTGGAGTTGCATCCACTGTCTCGATGGAAGTCTCAATGCGATCAGCCAGCGACTTGGCAGCATCTGCATAGTTAAAGCCCTCAAGAGGAGCAGTGAAGAAGATCTGAGCGTCTCTGATATAAGTGTTGGTGTCCCAGAAATCCTTTGGTTCGTATGCACCTGCTTCTGCATCCCAGTTGTGACCTGAGGCCTTACCTGAAGTGTAGTTCTCAACAGCACCGATGGTCAGTGTCTGCTCTCTCTTCACCTCGACTTGGTAAATGTAGGTTGGGAAGCCAGAACCTGTATTGCCACCTACTGCGAATGGAACCATGATGGGCTTTTCGTCACCCACCTGTGCGTAAATGTACTTGTCCCAGATGCCCTTTTCATTCTGAGCATTGAACACGCCGTAGTTGCCCTCATCGTCTGCTTGGTTCTTCTGAGCTGTGCGTGAACCGAGGCAGATGGTGTACATACCTGCTGGGAGGTGCTCGATAGTCTGATAGAATTTGTATTCAGCGCTTGCTCCATAAGGATTGAGCGAAGCAATTACGACTGGATGATCTGTAGATGCAGCGGTGGTCATCTTGGCAGAGCCCTCAGAAACGAGTTCACCTGCCTCGTCATACTTCTTGAGTGTTTCAAATGTCCAACCAGTGAAGTCAACCGTGCTGGCATCTGTAGCAGTAGTGTAGAAGTTAGGATTCTGAATCAGACCTGTGAAGTCGATACCAGAAGCCATGAGCGGATGTCCGTATTCGTCGTGTGTGGCAACAGATTCTGGGTCTGTCTCGTCAAAGGCCTCATCCACTACATTCGTGTCATAAATCTTTGTGGCAAGAGAAGAGAGGTCTTCCTTGGCAGCCAGCTTCTGATAGAGTGCGAGGCCAGCCTTGATGTTCAGTGCATCAGCCATATTCCTGTCGTCAACAGTTGTTTCGCGACCCTTCGCCACATCAGCAGCATCAACACCCAGTTTCTCAGCTGTTTCAGCAGCCTTGTTCACACCATAAGAGAGGTAGTCAATCACATTCTTAGCGTCCTTCACCAATCCTGCAGCACCCGTCAGGTCACTGGCTGCAGTAGCCAATTCTTCATCAGAGAGTGTCGTTGGATCAATCTTCGCATATTTGTCGATGGTGCTCTGTGCCTTTTTCACGAGCGTAGAACCAAGATATTTCGCATCCAATTCGTTGATGACAGCCTGTGCCTCCAGCAGATTGATGTCGTAGTTGTCAATATTTTCAATACGAGCCTTCATCTTCTCATTGAGGGATTTCAGTTCGTCAATGACAGCTTGAATCTGAGAACCGGAAGTGAATCCACCTGCCTGAGCCGTAGCAAGCGCTCTCGCAAAAGCAGTCTTGGTGTCGCCATTATAGGCGTCGTCAGCTGCCGCTTCGTCATAAGTAGGTTTCACGGCCTCCACTGTCTCATTCAATTGCTGACGCCAGTAAGCTGCCTTCGAAGGCATCGTGATGAGTTTCACGTTGGCGAGGAGGAATTCCTGCCAAGTGGCTTCTGCTGATGTGAATCGAAGCACATAGTAGCCTTCCTTGTCCACCGTGAAGTCTGCCTGACACAATACGGAGCCAGTCACCTTACCGCCATTCAATCTGTTACCATCGTTGTCGGCACAAGTAGGAGCTGCCACATAGTCCACAAACTTTGCATACACGTTACCATCGAGGTCTTCCAGCGTGAAGGTGAACTTAGGCTCATTCTTCCATGCAGCCATCAAGAAACTGATCTGATACTTGCGAGGTTCGAGTTTCAGGGCGATGCCTTCAGGAGCGTCGTCTGGCAAAACACCATCCACAAGATAATCGCGAACCAAAGAACCATACTCGGCATAGCCCAAGTTCGTAGAACGGCTACCCCAATACATGGCCTTCTCGAAATCTCCATTGAAACCGTCATAGAGACGTGAACCACCACCACCAGGAGTTCCACCCCAGTTATAGTTGTACTGCGAAGTGCGAGCCTCGTCGTTAAAGCCGTATTCGTGAATCTGTTCTACAGCTACACCGTCAGTCATGTTCTCCGACTTGGTCAGCCAACCCACAGGAATACCACCCGTCATGTCGTGATCGAAGTCTGATGCATAGACCACCTCAGAACCAGAATCATCCGTGTCTTTACCTACAGCAAATGAAATCACCTGCTCTTCGGATGTTACAACGCCATACAGATTCTCCACGTCAGAAACGGTCAGAGTGTACTCGTAATCGCCCAGATTAGAAACAGCGATGTTGAGTGTCTTCTTGTCGTCAGAAAGAGAAACGTTGTCACCCACGTCGATAGAGTGGAAACCGAAGTTGTCATTATACGACAATACGGCAAATACATTATCAATGTTCAGTTCACGGTCGTACGTCAAAGCGATGTTGTTGAGCTTCGCAGCATCCAGTTCGAAGCTTTCATTCTCTGGATTAGAAGAAACCAGTCTTGGCTCACCCTTTACGAATGGGAGCACAGCATCAACAGCTGGATCGTAATAAGCCGTTTCGTTGGTGAAGCCCAGCACCTTCATCGTACCTTCCGTGTCGGCACTTGGACGCTTCGCATGATTGTACACAATAGCGCAGTCAGCAGCAGGAGTGAAGCTGACAGACACGTTATCGGTCGATTTCAGCTCAACGCTCTCATCAAAGTAAATGTACAGGAAGCCATCCTTCTTGCCCTCCACATACTTAGGCGTAACAGCCGTGCCGTTCACAGTGACGGACACACATGAAGTGGGCAGGTAGAACATGTCCTCCGCATTAGCCTTCGCCAATTCTGCAATGTTCGTTGGATAGCCGAAGTCCAGCTTGATGCCCTGAGAACCGAAAGTTGCCTCGTTGAAAGTCACACCCTCCTCGATCTTGATGTCATCCAACAGGTATTCACCTGGGTTGTACATGTTGATGATCAGGAAATACTCCTCTGGAAGAGGCGCTTCCCATGGCCAAGCAATCGTTCCGTCGGGATATGCCTGACCTGAATAGTTCAGAGAATACTTGTCCAGATCTTCCTTGTTGCTGAAATAAACCATGTATGAGACATGCTTCCATTCACCATTGAAGCCTGTGAAGTTGTACAGGTACTGCAAACCCGTAGGCGTGGTGATAGGCATGTCGCAATATTCACGACCCACATTGATGGAAGACTTGATGTGACGCAGAGGCTCCTCACCCGTTTCATAGTTAGGATAAGTCTCATCCGCCTTTACCCAGAAACTCACACGGTAGCTCGTGTTGTTGTTCAGAGGGATGTTACCCATGACGAATCCGCGATCCCAGGTGTTACCCACCAACTGGTCATCGTTCTCCATCATGAAACTGTACTCACCCGAATGGCTCTCCCCGTCATAAGGCTCCACCCATTCGTCAAACGACTGTTTGTTCACCCAGTTACCATAAGTACCGCCAGGGGTGTAAGCCCACGACGTCGTGTACCTCGAGTCACCTGGTTCGAAACCACAAGATGCAATGGTTTTCTGTGCCAGCATGGAAGCCGTGCACATCAGACCCAGCACAAACAAAATGTAAAATTTCTTCATAACGAAAAAAGATTTGGTAAATGATAATTATAATAATGAATAAGAAATTGGTCTCTAAAAGAATTGTGCTGCAAAGTTAGGGAAAATGAAAAGGAACGTTTTTCCCGCAGGTTACAAAAGTTTATAAATAGGTTACCATTATCCCTATTCTGGGGAAATGATACAAAAAGGATATGTCTTTGCAACGGAATACAAACAACGCACCGCGGATTCGTCATTCTGTCTCGTTCCATGCCTTCACCACGTCGTCGATGGTCATGTCGAGCAGGCGGAGGCGGCGGAGGAATTCGGGGAGTTCGTGCTTGCGGAACTCCTGTTTGCGGGCGATGCGGATCTTGTGGCGGGCGCCTGGGGAGACGAAGACGCCGATGCCGCGTCGCTGGTAGATGATGTCGTCGCGTTGGAGGATGTCGAAGGTGCGCAGGACGGTGTTGGTGTTGACCTCGTACTCGGCAGCCAGTTCGCGGACGCTGGGCACGCGCTCGTCTTCCTGATACTTGCCGGAGAGGATGTCGTCGCACACGCGGTCGGCTATCTTCACGTAGATGGCTCTCTCGTTCTGGTAGATCATAGGGTGAAAATTTTGTGGGTGACTATCTGTGCTCGGCAGAAGGAGCGGTAGGCGAGGTAAGTGAAGAGGATGGAGAGGAGGGGAACTCCATAGCCCCAGATGTAGCGTAAGGAGCGTGGTGCAGGGTCATGCAATATGCCCATGATCTCCAACACGAGAATGAATAGTGCCAGCAGGACGAAGATGACGATGATGGCATAGACCCATCCTGCCCGACGGAAGGCGGTGCCGAACCAGATGAAGAAGGAGAAGAAGGCCAGAACCATCATGTTTCGCCAGAAGAGGATGGTGAGGAACCTGTTGAAGGGCATCGCGCCGAAGAAGTCGTATGTCGCTGCCATGTCGGGATGATGGCTGTAGTAGTCGAATATCCGCATCCATGAGGTTGGGTTGCCGGCCAAGGAATCCATCGTTCCGAGGACGAGGGTGACGACAATGGAGCCGGCAAAAAGGGCTACGTTGAGCAGGATGGGCACTCCGACGACGCCCATGATGAAGCGCGAGAGGAACTTCTCGAGGTTGCTGGCCGGAAGGCTGAGGTAGGAGATGGCGCGCTGCTTGTGATGGACGGCATCGAAGAGGTAGGACATGAGGACGAGGGTGCCGATGTAATACATCTGATAGAAGAGGGCAGTGTGGGAGTAGGTGTAGGCCTCGGAGGATATGCGCATGAGGATGAAGTCGAAGACGGCGGTCTTGACGATGTAGATGGCGAAGCAGATGAGGAAGATGCGCAGATAAGTCTTCTTTTCTGTGCGCCAGTAGAAGCGCCAGAGTTGGAGGATATTGGAGATGGTGTTCATAAGTCTTTTATGTTAGATGTTTCACTTATGTTGGATGTTTCAATCGGGGGAGTTTGCTGTTAAGGAAATCTTGTGCGCCGCATTGAAGAGGAGTTCGAGGTTGAGCGGTGTCTCTTCGTCGTCGGGCTGACGGAAGGAGAGGGTGGCATTGCCCTGCGGGGTTCGTTCGCTGTAGAGCACATCGTCAGTAAGGGCATCGTTGGAGCGGACGTCGAAGGTGTACTGCTCGCAGAGGTCAGCCACTGATGCATTCAGCAGGAGCTTTGAGCCTTGCAGGATGAGCACGTGGTCGAGCAGAGCCTCCACATCGTGCAACTGGTGGGTGGCGATGATGAGGGTGCGCTCTTCGGTCATGGTGGTGGCGATGACCTTGCGGAACTGCTTCTTGGAGGGCAGGTCGAGTCCGTTGGTCGGCTCGTCCATCAAGAGGTAGCGCACGTTGGTGGCAAGGGCAAAGCTCATGAGTGCCTTCTTCTTGTCGCCCATCGAGAGCTGGTTGAGTCGGGCATCCAGGGGCAGGTGGAACTCGTCCATGCAACGGTGCAGGATGTCGTCGCTGAAGGCAGGGTAGAAGGGACGGTAGGTCGCCACGTAATCGGTGAACCGCATCTGTGGCAAGTCGAACTCCTCAGGTACGATGTACATCTGCTGCAAGGTGGCGCGTTTGCGTTGGCTCACGTCGGCATTGTCCACTGTGATGATTCCTTCCTCAGGACGCAGCAAGCCCATCAGCAGGTAGAGCAGGGTGGATTTGCCTGTGCCGTTCTCTCCAAGCAGACCATAGACTTTGTTCTGCTCCAATTGCAAGCAAAAGTTGTGAAAAACAGGTTCGCTTTTTCTGCTGTAACGGAATGTAATGTTCTGAACGTCAATCATATTTGTTTTGCGTTTAGGTGTCCTAAGTATGTAAGACACTGCAAAGATAAATGTTTTGTTCTTTCCTTCCAAATTTTGGAGAGAGTTTAACCTCCATTAACAAAAAGATCTTTGATGAGATGCACAAAAAAAGACCCTTGACGAGACGTGTGGTCTGTCAAGAGCCTTGATGGGTTGTTGGGGATAGAGCGGAGATTATTCTGCCTTTGTTTCTTCCTCTTCGTCGTCTTCTTTCTTTGCGAACTCAGTATATCCGTCGGCTGTGAGGATATTGTACCACGAGAGGACTTTGCGCATGTCGCTGACGCGGACGCGGTCGGTGTCGTAGTTGGGGAGCACCTTGGTGAAGAAGGCGATGATGTCGTCCTGCGATGCCTTCTTGGGAGAGAGGTCGAGGGGCTTTTCGCCGTAGTTGGCCTTGATGGACTCGAAGACGTCGCCCAGTGGCACTTCGCTGTCGTCGTTGGTGTAGATGGAGATGTCGCCGAGGGACACGACGCGGTCAGCTCCGAAGGCTGGGATGCGCTTCTTCTGTTCATCGACGGTTTCAACAATGAGGCTCTTGTTGCCTCGTGAGATGAGCTTGTAAAGCCCTGGTTTGCCTGAGATGGCGAGAATTTTTCTAATCATATTTTTAATTTACTATTTGACGATTTACTATTTATTTTTTGATTTGGAGATTTTTCGATTTGTGTGAGTAATTGGTCAATCTGCGCATCGAGGTTGGTGGTGCCATCGTTGAGGATGCAGAAGTCGGCGCGTTGACGTTTTTCTTCTTCGTCCATCTGCTGTGCCATGCGGGCTTGTATTTGCTCAGCGGTGGCATTGTCGCGCTGGATGGCACGTTGGAGACGAAGGTGGAGTGGGGCATAGACTTCGACGGTAATATCGACGGTGTCTTGGAAACCCGACTCGAAAAGGAGTGCGCACTCTTGGACAACGATGGGTGCGTCTTGTTGCAGGGTCCATTGGAGGAAGTCCTGACGGACAACGGGATGGACGATGCTGTTGATGCGTTCGGCGTGGCGCTGATCGGCGAAGAGGTAGCGGGCGATGAGGGGTTTGTTGAGTCCGCTGGGTGTGTAGGCTTCAGCGCCGATGAGTTTGCGCAGTTGCTTACGGATGACGGGGCTTTCGGTCATGAGGCGTTTGGCTTCGTCGTCGCATTGATAGACGGGTATGCCTCGCTGCTGGAGCAGTTGGCAGACATAGGTCTTGCCGCTGCCGATGCCTCCTGTGATGCCGATGCGCGTCATTAGTTGGATTGCTCTATGATGTACTCGATGGTCTCTGGGCTGATGCGCAGGTTGCGGATGCCAGAGGGTTTCTGGCGGACATGTACGCGGCATCGCTTGGAGTCGTTCTTGAGTTCGTTATAGTCGATGACGAGCAGAAAGTCGTCAGCTGTGATGTCGTTGTAGAGGGTGGCGCTGACCAGGAAGGTGATGTTGACCTTGAGGGGGAATGTGCGTATGAGTTTGTTGTGGGGCACATTCTCGCTATAGACGGTTGCCTGCAGGGTCTTATCGGTGAAGATGTCCACGCAGATGTTGACATCGACAGAGTCTGGAATGGCCTTAGCGCCACGTGGCACGAGGAGCGCGAGCCGTGTCTGGAGCGTGTCTTCGAGGTCGGTGTAGGTGACGTTTTCAGTCTTGATGTTGTTGATGCTCCCATAAATGTGCTTGGGGGCGTAGATGTCAACGGAGTCGGGCAGGATGATGGTGCCACATTGGTAACGTCCAGCGGTGGTGGTGACGTGTCCATTGAAGAGGACGGGTACGCGCTTGTGCTGTCCGTTGGAGTAGAAGGTCTCAATCTTGCCTGGAGAGCTGGACTTGTAGGTCATGCCCTGAGGCTTCTTGCGCAGGATGGCGCGTCGGAGGGTGTTAGCATCAATGGTGATTTTGCCCGACTTCTGGTTGATGTCCTTGAAGTTGACGACGAGTTCAGGCTCTTCGTTGCGCATGAACTTGTAGTAGAAGGCGTTCCAGCCTTTACTGGTGTAAGTGACGTTGATCTGGTTGGGGACATCGCCTGTGAAGACGACGTCGTTGGGTAGATCTTCGATGACGAGCCGATAGGCGAGGATGACTTCGGTGCTTTCCTGAATGGTCTGCAAGAACCAGAAGATGGTGGACAGACAAAGGAAAAGGAGAAACACAGGAAGATTGCGGTCGATTTTGATCAATCGCAATCTCCTGAATATCACTTTGACGAAGTCGGTCAGCATTTAGTCAGTTGACAGTTGATAGTTGGCAATTGACAAGTATTACTGTTGCTGCTGGGTGCCTTCTGCATAGACGTAGTTGCGGTCTATCTGCACGGTGACACCCTTGGCGATTTCGATGGTGAGGTAAGATTCACCTTCGTTGAGTGACTTGACTTCGCCGTGTACACCGCTGGCAGTGATGACCTTGCTGCCGATGGCAAGTCCCTTGCGGAAGTTCTCGATTTCCTTCTGACGCTTGCGCTGTGGCTTAATCATGAAGAAATAGACGATGGCGAACATGGCGACGATCATGATGATCATGCTCCAGTCGAAGCCGCCCTTTGTAGCACCTTGTGCTGCTTGAATGAGTGTGAACATATTGTTGTTGTTTTGGTTATTGTTGTCTTAATACGTAATTACGTCATATCGTTTCGTGTGCTATATATAATATAATGTGTCACGCCTTGGAGAGCTTGTTCTCCTTCTTGAGCTTCTTCGCCACAGAGTCGATGATGCCGTTGACGTAGCCGCCGCTCTTGGGGGTGCTGTACCACTTGGCGATTTCGACGTATTCGTTGATGGTAACGGATACAGGAATCTGTGGGAAGCTGAGGATTTCGGCCACAGCGATCTGCATGATGATGACATCCATGTAGGCGAGGCGGTTGAACTCCCAGTTCTTGACGCTCTGGCTGATGAGGGTGCGATAGTACTCGTCGTTCATGATGGTGCGACGGAACAGACGAATGGCGAACTCTTGATCTTCGATGTCCTTGTATTCGGGCACGAGCTCCTGATTGGCACCATTAGCTGGGTCGAAACGCTTGATGGTCTTGAGCACGAAGGTGTCCACCACTTCGCGGTCGTCGTTCCAGTAGAGACTCTGATCCTCGAGGATTTCGTCGATGCGCTCGTCTTTCATGACGATGTTCTTATAGATCTTGCGCCACAGTTCGCGGTCGTCGGCATAAGTGACCTTCTCCAACGCCATGTACTCTTGGTAGTACTCGCTCTGGAGGATGTCGGCGTAAAGCTTCTTGATGTAGTCGATGTCGTTGTTCCAAGATTTCTTCTTCGCGTCAACGAACTCCTGCAGCTGCTTGTTTTTTTCAAGCTGGGCAGCGAACTGGTTGTCGGCAAAGCGATGACTGACCGTCTTGTTGATGTGTCCGACGCGGTTCATCTGCTCCTGGTGCTCCACATCCTGGAAGGCATAGCGCGACACGCTGACGATGAGCAGCAGCATGTAGTTGTAGAGATCGTATGCTTTGGAGAGACTGAAAAGGAGTTCCTTTTCGGCCATGTCGATATTTTTCCCACCATTCTGGTAGAAAGCATAAATAAGCTGTACAATTTTCAGTCGAATTAGTGTGCGGTTTATCATAAGTCAAAAAACTCTTTTTTTGTGTGTTTCTTTTTTGTATTGATAATATGTTTTGTGTCTCTTGCTTTTGTTGATGTTGTAAATAATTTGAGTGCAAATTTAGGGATTTTCTTTGAAAAAAACGGCTTTTTTAAGGGAATGATTGCGTAAAAGTGAAAAAAACGGCTCAAAATCTTGTGTAAACGAAAAAAAAGTAACAATTTTGTAGCAAATTTAAGAAATTACATACATAAAATAAAAGATATTATGGGTGATACAGAGAAAGACTTGGTTTACTCTGAGAGTATCAAGGCGGGCAAGCGCATCTATTATTTTGATGTGAAGCAGAGCAGAAATGGCGACCGCTACATTGCCATTACGGAGAGTAAGAAAATCAATGAGGGTACGATGGAAAACCCTCGCTTCGTGTTCGAGAAGCATAAGCTATTCCTCTATAAGGAAGATTATGAGAAGTTCGTTGACGCGTTGATGAAGACTTTGGACGTGGCTAAGGGCAACGCTCCTGCTGTGGCTCCTGCTGAGGAGGCTGCTTCTGTTGTGGCTCCTGCAGCAGAAGAGACTGTCGCTGTTGCTGCTGAGGCTACTGAAGAACCTGCTGAGAAGAAGAGTTTCCTTGACAAGGTGAAGGACATCTTCTAAAAGGCTGAAGTGTCATAATGACGTCTTTTCCTCAGGGATAAAAACGCAAATCCCTGGGGGAAAGGCCTCAAATCTCAAGCATAACAAGAAATTTATTGGGAAAACTTTTGTCATTTCTGGCAAAAGTCGTACCTTTGTGCCGCTTTTTTGGGCAACACATCAAGCCCCACTGTGGTGGAGGGCATCGTGTGATGGCGAATTAAGCGGAGCAAGACTTGGGACAATGCTCCCAAGAATTGTTCAATATGGGGTGGAGTTTTTCCTTCCCAAAGAAACTTAATTTATAGTAACACAACAATTAAAAAATGAAAGAAATTACTATCAACGCTCAGGCTCGTACTGAGTATGGCAAGAAGGCAAGTCGTGACCTTCGTCGTGCTGGTCAGATTCCAGCAGTTTTCTATGGTGTTGAGAAGGGCGAGAATGGCCTTCCATTGGCAAAGTCTATCCAGATTTCTGAGAAGGAGCTGGCTAAACTTCTTTACACTCCTAACGTGTACATCGTGAACCTCGTGGTGGATGGCAAGCCAGTTAAGGCTATCCTGAAGGATCTCCAGTGCGACTTCGTAACTGACCGTCCTGTTCACGTGGATTTCTACCAGATCACTGAGGACAAGCCAGTTGTGCTTGAGATTCCTGTGAAGCTCAACGGTCTTGCTGAGGGTGTTCGTGCCGGTGGTAAGTTGGCGCTCAACGTCCGCAAGTTGGCTGTGAAGGCTCTCTACACTCAGTTCCCTGACACGCTCGACATCGACGTGACCAACCTTGCATTGGGTAAGTCCATGAAGGTGGCTGAGCTCTCTTACGAGGGTCTCGAGATCATCACCTCTAAGGAAGTGGTTGTTTGCGCAGTTCGTATGACTCGTGCTGCTCGTGCCGCTGCTGCTGAGGCTGAAACTGAGGAATAATCCGTAGCTTGCGAATGAATCCGGACGAGGAGCAATCCTCGCGGAGGAAAGCATAATCCGATGAGGGTGTATCGGCGGTCGTCAGACCCTTGGTACACTCTCTTTTATTGCTGCATCCTCTTATATCATTCTCTTCACCTTCCTTATTATAATAATATGTGGTTGCTTAATTGGTTTCGGAGGAAAAAGTCAGAGACGGCGCCAAAGGGTGCTGCCGAATCCGAAACGAAAGTAGATAACAGTATGAAATATTTGATTGTAGGTCTTGGAAACATCGGTTCCGAGTATGCGGGCACGCGCCACAACATCGGGTTCCGCGCCGTCGATGCCTTTGCCGAGAAGCAGGGCGTGGAGTGGGCTGATAAGCGTTATGGCTTTGTCGCCAAGACCCGTGTGAAGAATGCGGAGCTCATCCTTTTGAAACCCTCCACCTACATGAACCTCTCTGGTCAAGCGGTGCGCTATTGGGTGCAGCAGGAGAAGATTCCTGTGGAGCGCATCCTCGTGATTGTCGATGATTTGAGCCTGCCCGTGGGTAAGATCCGTATGCGTGGTAGCGGCAGCGCTGGAGGACACAACGGACTGAAGAACATTGAGTCGTGCATGATGACCCAGAACTATGCTCGCATCAAATTCGGTATAGGTAACGAGTTTCCGAAGGGCACGCAGATTGACTTCGTGCTGGGCAAATTCAGCGACGAGGACAACAAGCTCATCGCTGAGAAACTCGATTACGTGGGGGAGATGATCCAAAGCTTCTGTCTGCAGGGACTAGACCGCACAATGAACCAATATAACAAGAAGTAAGCAATGGAAGCGCGATTGGATAAATGGCTCTGGGCAGCACGTATTTTCAAGACTCGTAGCATCGCCGCTGACGCCTGCAAGAATGGGCGTGTCACGATGGCGGGTGTCAAGCAGAAAGCATCGAAAATGATTAAGGAGGGCGACATCATCGAGGTGCGCAAGCCCCCCATCACTTACTCGTTCCGCGTCTTGAAAGCCGTGCAGAACCGAGTTGGCGCCAAGCTCGTGCCCGAGGTGATGGAGAACGTCACTGCCCCCGACCAACTCGAACTCCTTGAGATGAACCGCATCAGCGGCTTCGTTGGCCGAGCGCGCGGCACGGGTCGTCCCACCAAGAAGGAACGCCGCGAACTCGATGACTTCATCCAGCCCGCCTTCTTCGGAGACTTCGACTTCGATTTCGACGATGACGACCTTGACGACGAAGAGGACTTATGATAATTCAATACTTCTGGTTTGATGATTGAATAATACGCTTGGTTCTTTCCGAGGGTGAATTGGTTGCGGATTATTTCGATTCAGCGGTGATGCGGCAGATGTTTACGACCGTCATCATCGCTTTTTCCATGCTCTGGATGGGGAGGAACTCGTGGGGACCGTGGAAGTTGAGGCCGCCGGCGAAGATGTTGGGGCAGGGGAGTCCGCGGAAGGAGAGCTGGGCGCCGTCGGTGCCGCCGCGGATGGCGCGGATAGTGGGGGGCGTGCCGGTCTGGGCGATGGCTTGGCGGGCGATGTCGATGATGTGCATCTTGGGCTCGACCATCTCGCGCATGTTGTAGTATTGGTCTTTGAGGGCGAGGGTGGCGGTGCCTGGGCCGTAGTGCTGGTTGATGGCATCGACGATGTCGGTGATCTCGGATTTGCGACTCTCGAAGTATTCGCGGTCGTGGTCGCGGATGATGAGGGAGAGCTGGGCCTGCTCGACGGTGCCGCTGATGTGGGTGAGGTGGAAGAATCCCTCGTAGCCTTCGGTGGTTTCGGGGGTCTCGTCGGCAGGGAGCTGGGCGATGATTTCGGTGGCGATGCGTGCGGCGTTGATCATCTTGCCTTTGGCGTAGCCGGGGTGGACGGAGCGGCCGTTGATGGTGATGCGTGCGGAGGCGGCGTTGAAGTTCTCGAATTCGATTTCGCCGACCTCGCTGCCGTCCATGGTGTAGGCGAAGTCGCATCCGAATCTGTCAACGTCGAAGTGGTGGGCGCCGAGTCCGATTTCTTCGTCGGGGTTGAAGGCGATGCGGATTTTGCCGTGCTGGATGTCGGGGTGCTGCTGCAGATAGACCATGGCCTGGACGATTTCGACGATGCCGGCTTTGTCGTCGGCTCCGAGCAGGGTGGTGCCGTCGGTGACGATGAGGTCTTCGCCGATGTGCCGACGGAGTTCGGGAAATTGCTCGACGGTGGTGACGATGCCTTCGGAGAGGGTGATGTCGCTGCCGTCATAGTGTGGGATGATGCGCGGCTTGACGTTCTGGCCCGATGCGTCGGGGCTGGTGTCCATGTGGGCGATGAAGCCGACGGTGGGCACGGGACGGTCGGTGTTGGCGGGCAGGGTGGCGTAGAGATAGCCGAGGGGGTCGAGTTCTACATCCTGGAGCCCTTCGCGGATGAGCTCTTCGCGGAGGTGCTGGGCGAAGACGCGCTGCTTCTCGGTGGATGGGGTCTGGTTGGTGTCTTCCGACGACTGAGTGTCGAAGGCGACGTAGCTGAGGAAACGTTCAACGATAGTCATGTCTTTGGATGGTTTTTGATCTTCTTTTCTCTTTCTGCTTGCGAATTTAAGGAAAAATCTTGGGATGTGTGTGTTTTATCCGTGAATAATTGCTAACTTTGTCCGATTTTTGTCAAAAAGGTGTATAATAAATGTGAAAACATTTCGTTCTACATTATATATATATAAGGAAAAAGTAATCGATTGATGAGTCAAGATAAAGAGCTTACTAACATTGATGGAATGAGCGGGATGGAGCGGGCGCTGAAGCGAGTGGGCGATGTGTTGGGTGCGCTGGTGCTGCTGGTGGTGTTGTCGCCCGTCTTTCTCTACATATATATCAGACAGAGGTGGACTGCCTCGGGACCTGTCATCTACAGCCAGGAGCGTGTGGGCAGGGGGGGCAAGCCGTTCAGGATATACAAGTTCCGCACGATGGTGGTGGATGCCGAGCGGGATGGTGTGCCCCAGCTGGAGCAGGACGACGACCCCAGACTGACGGAGTTCGGCAAGGTGCTGCGCAAACGTCATCTGGATGAGCTGCCACAGATCTGGAACGTGCTGAAGGGGGATATGTCGTTCGTGGGCTACCGTCCGGAACGCCAGTACTTCATCGACAAGATCATGCTGCACAATCCCGACTATCAGCTGCTCTATCAGAGTATGCCCGGCGTGACTTCGCTGGCGACCATCGAGAATGGCTACACCGACACGATGGAGAAGATGCTCAAGCGTCTGGACATGGATCTGGACTATTTGAGGAACCGCAGCCTGGGACTTGACATCAAGATCATTTTCAAAACATTGTTTAATATCTAAAACCTAATATAACAGATCGACATGAAGATTTCTTCCATCAAGAAATTGATATTCATCCTCGGACTTTTCGTGTGTGCATTGCCTACGTTCGCTCAGTCGATGACTGATGAGCAGGTAATTCAGTATGTGCAGCAGCAGCAGGAAAAAGGAGTCAACCAACAGCAGATCGTGACCCGACTGCTGCAGAGGGGTGTCACCACCGAGCAGTTGCGCCGCATCCGCAGGAAATATGAAGCGGAGCAGCAGAACTTGGGCGCGACGGATTTGACGGGACAAAACGCGAACAAGTCGCAGAGCCGCATCCGTCAGGAGAGACAGCAGAGAGGCGAGCAGAACCAGCGCCAGAATCAGTACATGATTCAGTCGCAGATGCGTGCCCAGAACCGCAATTATGGCACTCGTGACGAACGACTTCAGGCGCTGAATGACGAGATCGGATTCATGGACATCGACTCGCTCATCTATTACCAAAATTATTTCAAGGACGAGAGCGAGGTGTTCGGCCGCAACATCTTCAACAACCAGATGCTAACCTTCCAGCCCAACATGAACATGGCGACCCCAGCCAACTACCGTCTGGGTGCCGGCGACGATGTGATCATCGACATCTGGGGCGCATCGCAGGAGACTTTCACGGAGACAATCTCGCCCGATGGGGTGGTGGTCATCGAAGGGGTGGGTCCTTGCAAGATTGGTGGCATGAGCGTGTCGGAAGCCACATCGTATCTCCGTTCACGTCTGGGTAAATTCTATTCAGAGTCAAGTATCTCTTTGTCAGTCGGCAGTACACGTAGCATCCAGGTGCAGGTGATGGGCGAAGTGAATGTGCCAGGTACATATTCTTTGAGTTCTCTCTCCTCCGCATTCAATGCTCTTTACGCAGCTGGTGGCATCAACGATATCGGTACATTGCGCGACATCAAAGTCTATCGTCAGGGACGCGTCATCTCCTCGATTGACGTCTATGACTACATCATCAACGGTAATGCCCGAGGCGATGTGCGACTGAATGACAACGACATCATCGTCGTGGGTCCATACGATGCTTTGGTGGAAGTGCGCGGTAAGGTGAAACGCCCGATGTTCTACGAGATGAAACGGAACGAATCGCTCTCCACGTTGCTGAGTTACACGGGCGGCTTTACGGGCGACGCTTACAAAAAGAGCATCCGTGTGACCCGTAAGGATGGTGCTGAATATTCCATCCATACGGTGGGCGAGTTCGACTGGAGCAATTTCACGGTGGCCGACGGCGACTCGATTACGGTTGACAGCGTTGTGGCCCGCTATTCGAATATGGTGGAAGTGCGTGGTGCTGTGTTCCATGCCGGCATGTATGAGGTAGGCGGCAACATCAGTTCCGTCAGGGATTTGGTCAATGCAGCAGAAGGATTGCGTGAGGATGCCTTCACCAATCGTGCCGTGATGCATCGTCAGAAGGAAGATCTGACATTGGAAGTGTTGGCTGTTGACATTCAGGGCATCATGAATGGCACTGTGGCGGACATTCCATTGCGCAAGAACGATGTGCTTTTTATCCCAAGCAAGAAGGATATGCTGGGCGAACAAACGCTTTCCATCACGGGAGAAGTGAATTATCCCGGTGTCTACATGTATGCGGCGAACACGACGGTGGAAGACCTCGTGCTTCAGGCTGGTGGTTTGACGGATGCCGCATCGACGGTAAAGGTGGATGTTTTTAGACGTATCGATGACCCACATGCAGTGGTGGATAACGAAAATTTGACCGAGACCTTCACGTTCGCTTTGAAGGATGGTTTCGTAGTGGATGGAGAGCCTGGTTTCACATTGCAACCTTATGACCAGGTGGCTGTCCGCAAGAGCCCATCCTATTCTGAGCAGCAGAATGTGAGTGTGGAGGGAGCAGTTAACTTCGCCGGAGAGTATGCCATGACGAATAAGAACTACAAGTTGAGCGACCTCGTCAATGCAGCAGGTGGATTGAGCTCTCTGGGCTATGCTAAAGGTGCCCGTCTTGAACGCAAGATGACTGAAGAGGAGCGTCAGCAGCAGGAAGCATCTCTCCGTGCATCGCAGATTACGCTGTATGAAGAATCTATGCAGAATGATAACAGGAACTTTGACTTTAACAGAGCGGACTCTTTGTTGATGATGAAACTGGATATTGGTACAAGTTTCCCTGTTTCTATCGACCTTGAAAAAGCAATGAAAGACCCAGGATGTGAGGAAGACATTGTGTTGAGAGAGGGGGATAAACTGATTGTGCCTCAATATTCTTCTATCGTGAAGATCAGTGGTGATGTGATGTATCCTATCTCTATGAACTACAAGAAAGGAGAATCACTTAAATACTATATCAAGCGTGCCGGTGGTTATGGTGACAATGCCCGTAAGGCACGAGTGTATGCAGTCTATATGAATGGTGCGGTGGAATTGTTAGACCACTCTAGCAAGAAAGCTGTTCAGCCTGGTTGTACGATTGTTGTCCCGTCGAAGAAGCAAAAGAACAAGATGACGACTGCGGAATATGCAGCAATGGGAACGTCTGCCGCTTCTATCGCAACCATGATGGTGACGATTGCTAACATCCTTAAGTAATGATAGATATGGGGAAGAAATATGATTTTCTGATTGTCGGTACAGGTCTCTTTGGCGCAGTCTCTGCCTATCTGCTGAAGAAGAAGGGCTATTCCATTCTTCTGATTGACAAGCGTGACCATATCGGTGGAAATGTCTATACGAAGAATGTGAAGGGCATCAATGTGCATCAATATGGTGCGCATATCTTTCACACCAGCAACAAGGAGGTCTGGGACTTCGTGAATGGTTTTGTGGAATTCAATCGTTATACCAACTCTCCTGTGGCCAACTACAAAGGCAAACTCTATAACCTGCCCTTCAATATGAACACTTTCTATCAGATGTGGGGTGTGAAGACTCCGGAAGAGGCGAAAGCCAAGATTGAAGAGCAGAAGAAGGAGTATCATATTGATGACCCGAAGAATCTGGAAGAACAGGCCATCAGTCTGATTGGTAAGGATATCTACGAGGCGCTCATCAAAGGTTATACGCAGAAGCAGTGGGGACGCAAGTGTACAGAACTTCCTGCTTTTATCATCAAGCGTTTGCCTGTACGCTTTACATTCGACAACAACTACTTCAACGATAAGTATCAAGGCATCCCGGAAGGTGGATATACAGCACTCATCGAGAAGATGATTGAGGGATGTGAAGTCCGTCTGGGTGTTGATTATTTCGACCAAAAGGATGCGTTGGATGCCCTTGCAGAGAGAGTCATCTATACGGGTGAGATAGACCGCTATTTCAATTATCAGTATGGTCATCTGCAATACCGTACCGTCTCTTTCGAGACAGAATTGCTTGAGGGTGTGGAGAACTATCAGGGCAATGCGGTGGTCAACTATACGGATGCCGAAACACCTTACACACGAATCATCGAACACAAGCATTTTGAAATGTTTGGTGCAGCACTCTCAGATTGTCCTGACACCGTCATTTCACGTGAATACAGCAAGGAATGGCAACCAGGTGATGAACCTTACTATCCCGTCAATGACGACAAGAACTCTGAACTCTACGCTAAATATAAAGCCCTTGCCGATGCTCAGGAGAAAGTCGTCTTTGGCGGACGTCTGGCAGAATATAAATATTATGATATGCATAAAGTGATAGAGCAGGCGATGGAGATGGTAAAAGAACAATGTGACTAATGATCAATAGAATAGAAACATGGAACATAAAGAGAAGCAGCAAGTTATAGATATATCAAAGATTGCACGTACCTTGTGGAGCAAGAAGAAACAGTTCTTGAAGGTGTGGGCAATTACTTTTGTCCTTTCTTGTATCTTGATATTACCCCAGCCACGTTATTATACCTGCGATGTAAAACTCGCACCTGAAATGGATGGAGGTGATTTAGGAGGAGGACTCTCCAGTATTGCTTCTTCCTTTGGTTTCAATATTGGTGGAGCGGGTGGACAAGATGCCATTTATCCAGAATTGTATCCTGAACTTTTTGAAAGTCCTGAATTTATCGTTGGGTTATATGATATTCAGGTTACGACGTTGGAGGGTGATATTTCCACCAACTATTTTATGTACATCAAGAATCATCAGAAGCAGAATCTGTTGATGCTGCCCTTCAATAAGACAAAAAAATGGGTGAAAAGCTTTTTTGAGGAAGAAGATGCAACTCCGCGTGGTAAAGGTAGCGACATCAGCCCCTTCAGAATGAACAAGAAGGACTTTGACCTGATGGAGGAAATCATGGATAATATCAAATGCTCTGTGGATAAAAAGACATCCGTCATTACCATCAGCGTGACAGACCAAGATCCACTTGTATGTGCCACGATGGCTGATAGTGTGAAGTCACACCTTCAGTCCTTCATCATACGCTACCGCACGAGCAAGGTAAGTGAAGATGTGGCCCATTATCAGCAGATGCGTGACAGCGCTGAATATGAATACAACAAGGCCATGAAAGTTTACAGCGACTTTTGTGATACCCATAAGAATGTAATTTTGCAAAGCTTCCAGAGCGAACGCGACAAGTTGGAAAATGAATTGGCTCTTAGACAAAGTACATTAAGTGCTATGGCAGCCCAGTTGCAAAGCACCAAGGTGAAAATGCAGGAGAAGACGCCAGCCTTCACCACACTCAAAAGTGCGATTGTTCCTGTAAAGCCCGCAGGTCCCAAGAGAATGCTGTTCGTGGCAGGAATGCTGTTCCTTGCTACAGTAGTATATTCTATATGGTTAACTAGAAAACAACTCTTCTAATCATTAGATCATTTTGCAGTATGCAAGTCCGATTGCGCGAGCTAAATTTTTTCCCTGCTGTTTTAATGTTGATATTTGCGTTGCAATCAACGCTGAATTTCAACGCAATTGAAAGACAAGACCTTTCATACATTTTGCTTGCGCTTACATTGGTGGCCACGTTGTTTTCCATATACCTGATTGTACGGAGCAGGAAACTCTCAAAGATGGATATGTATATTATCTTCTTTTTGATGATTGTTGCATTCTCGTCTCTCGTCCATGGAACTGATATCAAGAGTTGGGTCTATATGTCTCTTTCCGTCATACTGCTCCGAGCAACCTTTTTTTATTATCAAGATCATTTACTTCCTCTCATTATCGGATTGACAATAGGATTTAATATTGGAGTATATGTTCAGCTATACCAACTCGTCACTCAACCCAGTATGTGGATGATTGAAGAAACGAAGGATGTGGTGGGATATATATTGGGAGGCAATTATAATACGATAGGAGTGGGATTGCTCATTGCATTGGTGTTCAACTTCCTGTGTCTCCAAATAAGCAAGTTCTTTTATGTTTTGGTGATTCCAACGGCTATTGTATGTATTGCTATGCCCATTATGGTGGGTTCTATGACTTCTGCAACGAGTATCATTCTTTTCATTCTTGTTTGCTTGATTCCAGTCATGCGTATAAGAAGAATCGTCATGGGTTCCATCACGTTGAGCACCATCTTGTTTCAGATATTGGTGTGTTTCAATGGTAAAGGCATTGAGAACAATAAATTCATGGTCTGGTTTATCGAAGATGTGTTAGGCAAGGATATTACGTTCACCAATCGTACCCAACTGTGGGACGCCGCTCTTCGTGTCATTGTTGATTCTCCTATCTGGGGCTATGGTTTTCCCGATAAGATATGGTATTTGTCAAAAATGTCGTCCCATGCCATCGGACCACATAATATCCTTCTTGGCATGTTGATATATGGTGGAATCATTGCAGCTTTATTGTATCTGTATTTTCTCATCTATTCCTGCATACAAACCTTCCGTGTGCAGAACTTTTGGGCAGACTGTATATTGGCAGGGATAACGATGTTGTGCTTGATGATGCTCATGGAGGTTTATCCTGTGGCTTTAATCTTTGTGTTCATTACGATAGCTGAATATTATCCCCGCTTAAAAAAGCAACTCGTCACTTCCAATGAATAGCAATACACGTCTCATAGTAAACACGCTGGCTCAGCACATTAGATCGCTTGTCAATATTGTGCTTTCTCTCTACAGCACCCGATTGGTGTTGCAAGCGTTGGGTCAGTCTGACTTCGGTATTTTTTCACTCGTTGGAAGTGTCGTTACGATGATGGGATTTATCACCAATGCAATGGTGGTTGCCACCCAACGACATTTATCTTTCCATAATGGTAGGGGAAATATCGAGGAAGTGAAACGCATCTTTTCCAACAGCCTGTTCCTGCATATCATCATTGGTGTGTCATCGGCATTGGTCATCTTGTTGTTGGAACCCTTGCTCTTTGATGGTGTTTTGCGAATAGATCCGATGCGTACGAACGAAGCCATTGTCGTATATGTGTTGATGACGTTCAACCTCTGTATTACTTTCATTGCGACCCCTTATAAAGCGCTCTTCATCGCCAAAGAAAATATTGTTTATATTTCGATCATAGAAGTGGTCGATGGTGTATTGAAGTTGTTATGTGCCATTTGGTTGCTTCATTGGCATCACGATCGCTTGATCGCGTATGCTTATATCATGACGGGCATCATGGCTTTCAACTATTTTGCTTTCTCTATTTACGCTAAGCTCCACTATGAGGAAAGCCGTTTCATTCCCAAATGGGAACACCTCAACAAACACATCATTTACACCATATTCAATATTGCAGGATGGACCATCTATATGACGGGCTGCCTCATGGGACGCACAAATGGTATGGCCATTATCTTTAATCGCTTTTTCGGGACAATCATCAACACCTCCTATGGTATAGCAACACAGGTGGCTGGGGCTGTTCGCTTTGTGGCTCTTGCTGTGACCAATGCGATGAGTCCGCAAATCTATAAAGCGGAAGGTCAGAATAATCGTGCACGCATGTTGTCCATGTCAGAGGCGGCAAGCAAATACTCCTATTTGCTAATGGCGATGGCCGTTATTCCTATTGTGTTTGAAATGGACGAGATACTCCATGTATGGTTAGGTGATGTACCCCAATATGCAACCATGCTGTGTCAATATATCTTGATTACAGCCTTGATAGATCAAAGCACCACAGGACTTACTATTGCGAATTTAGCGGTTGGACGTATCCGCAATTATTCCATTGTCATCAACACCATCAAATTAATTACCGTGCCCATCGTCTTTGCTTGTTTGTATTTGGGGTATAGCATCCACGTGAGCATGTTGTTTTATATGGCGATAGAGACGGTGAGTGCGATGACGCGACTGCCGTTCTTGAAGGCGACAGCAGGACTTTCCATCGTCCATTATGTCAAAAATGTATTTCTTCGATTGTTGACGCCTACGCTGACACTGGTTGTTGTTTCATGGATATCTATCTCCATGTTCGACTTTTCATATCGATTCCTCTTCACCATTGCTATAGCCGTCATTGTTTCTGTTCCTGTTATCTGGTATATGGGACTGAAACCAAGCGAACGTAAAACTTTGTTGGAGATCCTATCTGTCAAACGTCTTTCGTGTTAAAACTTATTGGTATGAAGAAGATTAAGCATATTGTACGCGACACCCTGTTTTTCATCACGAGCCATATCTCGCTCAGACTGTATGCAGGACTTTATTATCGATATAGTAAGGGCTATTGGATGGATTGGAAGCATCCTCGAAATATCAACGAAAAAATTCAGTGGCTCAAGTTTTATGGCGACACCAGTCAATGGCCTCGTCTTGCCGATAAATATGCTGTACGTGAATATGTGAAAGAGAAAGGGTGGGAATCGATTCTGATTCCATTGCTTGGCAAATGGGACAAGGCTGAAGATATTGAGTGGGAGAAGTTACCATCCCAATTTGCCATGAAAAGCAATCATGGCAGTGGTGACGTGCTGATATGTGAAGACAAATCGACCTTGGATACACGTTATTACACCCAGTATTTTGCGAGAATATTAAAAACGAAGATTGGATACATCCTTGGTGAGCCACATTACAACAAGATACAGCCTTGCATTGTGGCTGAGGAACTGTTGGATGCCCGAAAACAGGAATACTCCTCTTCCACGCCGATAGATTATAAAATCTGGTGTTTTGATGGAGTGCCTACGTATATTGTGACGTACTATAACCGTACAAAAGAGTCATGCAATATCAATATATACGATACAGAATGGAACAACTACCCGCAGTTTGTACAGCCTAATGAACATTATCAAGTGGGAACGGATGTGCTGCCACGTCCACGTTGCATGGAACAGATGCTTCGTGTGGCCCAGTCTCTTACAAAAGGATTCCCTTGTGTGCGGCTGGATCTTTACGTGATTGACGGGAAAGTGTTCTTTGGTGAGATGACTTTTACCCCAGCTGGTGGATTGAATTATTCATATACTGAGGATTTTCTGAACATTCTTGGTGATTTGTGTAAGATAAAATAATATCCTATGGAACAAAAAGATATAAAGATTGCTGTCATTGGGCTTGGTTATGTGGGACTGCCATTGGCTCGTCTGTTTTCCACAAAGTATAAGACTGTTGGATTCGACATGAATCAGGCACGTGTTGATGCCTTGATGCAAGGTCATGACACCACGCTCGAGGTAAGTGATGACTTGCTGCAGGATGCTATCAGCAAGCATGGTTTCATCTGCACAACAGATTTGGAGGAAATTCGTCATTGCAACTTCTATGTTGTGGCTGTTCCTACTCCTGTGGATGAGAATAATCGTCCCGATCTTCAGCCCCTGCGTGGAGCGAGCGAGACCGTGGGCAAGGTGATCTCGAAAGGAGATATAGTGGTGTACGAGAGTACGGTCTATCCTGGTGTTACGGAAGAAGAATGTTTGCCCGTGGTGGAACGTATCAGTGGCTTGAAATACAATGTGGACTTTTTTGCAGGCTATTCTCCAGAACGTATAAACCCAGGCGATAAGCTGCACACCGTTGAGAAAATCAAGAAAGTGACATCTGGTAGCACGCCTGAAATTGCTGACATTGTGGATGGAGTGTATAACGCTGTCTTGGTGAATGGTACCCATAAGGCACCCAGCATCCGGGTGGCAGAGGCTTCGAAAATCATCGAGAATTCTCAGCGCGATGTCAACATAGCGTTTATGAATGAACTGGCTAAGATCTTCAATGCGATGGGCATAGATACGCACGATGTCATTGAGGCGGCCTCATCCAAATGGAACTTTATTAAGTTGTCACCTGGATTGGTTGGTGGTCATTGCATCAGCGTTGATCCCTATTATTTGATACAGAAGGCACAGGTCTATGGAGTGTTGCCTCGTATCATGTCCAATGCGCGAAGACTGAATGATGGAATGGGCGACTACGTGGCCAACCAGACCATTAAACTGATGAACAAGAAGGGCATTTTGGTGAAGAATGCGAGGATGCTGATTTTGGGTGTGACCTTTAAAGAAAATTGCCCCGACATTCGTAATACAAAGGTGGTCGATATCTACCATACTTTAGAGGAATATACGAACGACCTGACGGTATATGACCCATGGGCTAATGCAGACCATGTAAAGCATGAGTATGGAATCGAGACAACCAATGAACAACCGCAAGGGTTGTTTGATGCCGTTATTTTAGCTGTTGCCCACCAAGAGTTCCTTCAGATGGATGTTCGTTCAATGGTAAAGGATCAAGGTGTCATCTACGATGTCAAGGGTGTGCTTTCTCGTGACATAGTGGATGGAAGATTATAAGTTGTCGATGGAAAGTAATAGCTGCAATGGAGCCACTGTGACAGGCACCCCCGTCTTGTCGATTGTGATGCCTGTGTTCAATCATCCCACAGACCTGAAGGAGATGATCGAATCGGTCTTGGCCAATGGTTTTCAAGATTGGGAACTGCTGGCTGTGGATGATGGCTCAGAAGCAGAGACACTTTCTATATTACAGACGTATGCCGAACAGGATGCGCGTATTCATTTCACCCCACGTCAGGAATTGCCTAAAGGTGCACCGACTTGTCGCAATATAGGACTGAGGCAGGCGGTTGGAAAATACATCATCTTCTTCGATTCAGATGATTACATTGTGCCGGATTGTCTTGCACAACGTGTGCGTGAACTGGGGTCTCACCCGGAACTTGATTTTATGGTGTTCCGTAGTGCAACATTCCATGACAATCAGCTTCATCCTGAGGCCAGCAAACTTAATTTCGGATATCGGATCTACAAGGACGATCTTGCCGCTTTCAGTGCTCGCACCCTGCCTTTTGTTGTCGTCAACAACATCTACCGTCGTTCCAGTTTGCTGAGTAAGGGCATTCTCTGGAACACGCGTTTGCTTTCATTGCAAGATGCGCAGTTCAACTTGGATTGCATCCTGAGTGGTATGCGCTATGATTATGCATCTTGTCCTCCCGACTATGGATATCGCATTGACTCTGCAGGGTCTGTCTCAAAAAAGATAGCGTCCCAGCGACATTGTGAAAGCAATCTTTATGCCACAGAACAATTCTACCAACTCATACAGAGTCGATACGGACATCTGTATGATGATGCGTTGCTACGAGGTGTGTTGTTCATCTATATGAAAGTGGCACGAGAAGGGATGTTGAAGGATTTCAATGTCCGGTTGGCTGCTATCGTTCGACAACATTCCCCTAAGCAAGGAAGGATGTTCATGCTGCAAATCAAACTCGCACATTTCCTTGCAGTATTCCTCCCGCTTACCATTGCTCGCCGTATTCCCTTCTTGAGTTATCTCGTTTGGTACAGAAAACACGAACAGTGGGTTGTGCGCCAACAGGAAGAATTGGAACGGACCCCCAGACCATCAGGGACGAAACGTGTATCAGTCATCATTGTGACTCACAATTCGGAGAAGGATATCTACGAGTGTGTGGAGAGCCTCAAGCAATATGCAGACATCCCGCTATCGGAAATAGAACTGGTTGTTGTCGATAACAACAGCCTCCATCCAGAACCGATGTTTCAACGGATTCGGGAACTATGGGGCGAGGATGCCATCCTGATACAGAACACAAAGAATGGGGGATATGGTCAAGGGAATAATGTGGGAATACGAAACAGTTCTGCTCCTGTGATTCTCATCATGAACCCAGATGTACGCTTGTACGAACCTGTGTTCCAAAAGGTGTTGTCGGCTTTCGACAAGAATGAGAAACTGAGCATGTATGGAATGCGACAGATGTATTCACCCACCCAACCGAGCATGTCTTCAGTGCTGTGGACAACGAGGATGAATGGCTATTTGTGGACGCTCTTTACAGCCATCAGCTCACGTACCAATTGGTATGTTCCCGGCAAGATGTATCTGTCGGGTGCCTGCTTCTTTGTCCGTCGTAGCATGTTTGAAGCTGTTGGACTCTTTGATGAGACGAATTTCATGTATGGCGAAGAAGATGACATCCATTTCCGTTTGATGCAAAAGTACGGCGCACAGATGGTGTATGATGTTTCGCTGCATTATCTCCACCTCATCACAGAACGTGTGCCCACCTTGGACTATCAGATGAAACTGGTGGATTCCTCCATCCGCTTGAATGAGAAGAATGGGTTCCCCAAAAAGAAAACCCTTCAGAGCTATATACAGCATGCCAATGCAATCATTGCCCGAGAGACGCTGCGTCAACTGCTGGGGAAGAAGTCTCAGACCTTGCAGATGTATAAGGAATGGAAACAAAAAATGGAGGAGATGCTATGAAACGGGTTCTGTTTGTGCAATTTAAGAAGTATAACGGCATTCTTGAAGGGGGTGGAATGGCTAACCGTCGCAATCTCAGCATGGCATACCAACTTCTGGGAGAAGAGAATGTGGATGTGGTGTATGTTCATGACGAGAACAAGAAACGCACGCTGTGGAATTGGCTTGCCTCTGTATTCTACTTCCCCTTCGGCTATTATAATGGATTTCTTCCCAATAGGGTGGAGGACATCGTCAAGAGGGCGCATGCATACGATGCCGTCTTTTTGAGTACAAGTCTTTTTGGTATTTTGGCAAAAAACTTGAAGGAGAAGGGCTATCAGGGAAAAGTGATTGCCCATTTCCATAATGTGGAGAGTCTTTATTATGAAAGTGCCCTTCCTCAACACATGCCTTTTAGGAAGGTGATCATTCGTTGTGCTGACAAGAACGACGGATATTCTTGTCAATATGCGGACAAGGTGGTGGCGCTCAATGAACGCGACAGCAAGTTGCTGCAGCAGATGTATGGCAGACCTGCTGACGTTCTGGCTCCCATTGCTTTGGCTGATCAATGCAAGGAGGTTGTGTTTGACACAACGCAACAAACAGGGAACCGTCCACAATGCCTTTTCTTGGGGAGCTTTTTCCCTGCCAATAACGAAGGCATCCTTTGGTTCGTGAAGAACGTGCTGCCTCATGTGGACATCGAACTGAAGATTGTAGGAAAGGGAATGGCGAAGTTGAAAGAGGAAAATGAGTGTGTGCGAGATTTGGAGGTAATAAGTGATGCTCCTGATCTGACGCCACACTATCTGTCTGCAGATTTTATGATTCTGCCCATCTTCTCTGGCAGCGGCATGAAGGTGAAGACATGCGAGGCGCTGATGTATGGCAAGAATATCTTAGGCACGGATGAGGCTTTTGAAGGATATGAGTTGGACACTGCAAGGGTGGGTGGACGATGCAACAATGCAGAGGACTATATCCGTTGCATTCAACAGTACATAGAGCATCCTGTCCCCAGATACAATGCTTATGCCCGTTCCGTCTATGAACAGTCTTATTCGGAGCAATCGTCGTTGGAGGTCTTTCGTGAAATATTTGAGGTGAAAGGAGCGGCGCTATGAGATACCTTTTGATATTTGCTTTTCTGCTCCCCTCCGTCTGGGGCATCGCTCAATCCTCTACGAAAGAGATGGTGAATGCCTTGAGGGAAAGTGCCACGCAGGGTGTCATGTATGGGCACCACGATGACACCATGTATGGCTATCGCTGGAAGGATGAGAATGGTGAAAGGAGTGATACGAAAGACGTGGTGGACATGTATCCAGCTATGATGTCATTTGAACTTTGCCGTCTTGAGAAGGGTTTGGAGAGGAATATTGATGGTGTCTCTTTTGACAAGATGCGCGCAGCTGTCCGCCAACAGCATGCTCGTGGTGGCTATGTCATGTTCAGTTGGCATGCGGACAACATCCTCACGGGAAAGAATGCGTGGGATGTGTCGAATCGCCGCGTGGTGCAGAGTGTCTTGCCTGGTGGCTCGAAAGCCGACGAGTTTTTGGTTTGGTTGGATCGTTTGGCTGCTTTCTTCCTGTCGCTGACAGACGAGCAGGGAAAACCTATTCCCGTCATCTTCCGACCCTGGCACGAGTGCAATGGTTCGTGGTTCTGGTGGGGAAAGGATTTCTGTACGCCAAGAGAATACAAGGCTTTGTGGGCATTGACTGTGAAGCACCTCAAGCGGAAGGGCGTGAATCATCTGATATATGCCTATTCCCCTGGGTCTAACATCACTTCTCAACAAGCCTATCTGGAACGTTATCCAGGCAACAAGACCATCGCCATCATGGGTGTGGAGGGCTATGCTATCAAAGCGACAGGTGCCCATGCTGACCGTCAGAAGTTCATTGGCAGAGTCAGGAAATGCTTTGACGTTGTCGCACCTTTGGCGCAAAAGCGAAAGAAGATTCTGGCTTTCACAGAAACGGGCATGAAACAGAATACCGATCCGCAATGGTGGACTCAAACCTTGCTGCCATCTATGGAGGGCTATCCTGTATGCTTTCTTGTTACATGGCGAAATGCGACCAATGATGACGATGAGTGTTATGGCATCTATAAGGGACATCCATCAGAAGAAGATTTCAAACGTTTCGCCCAAAACCCACATATCATCTTTAGAAAATGACCAAGAACATGAAAATATGTATTCTCACCCCTCGTTTCCCCTTTCCTGAAAATGGTGGCGACGTGCTTAGAATCAACAATATCGCCCGCTATCTGAAGGCGAAAGGACATTCATTAGTATTGGTCTCCCTGAGCGATACGGATCACCCCGATGTGGCAGAGGCTGAGACGCTGTACGACCGCGTCTTTGTCACACCTCGCAACCATCTTCTTTCCCTTATTCATGGTATGCTTTTCATGTTGTGCGGACGTCCTATTCAATGCGGCTACTACCATTCCTCTGCCTATCGAAAACTGTTGAAGGATGTGGTGGAACAGGAACAGCCCGATTTGTTTATCTCCCATCTCCTGCGCATGAGTCCCTATTTGGAGCATCTGCACGTGGAGGCTCATTCTATTGTGGAGATGACTGATGCGCTGTCCAAGACCTATGTGATGTCTGCCAATGCGAAGGGTGGGGGCGTGAAGAAATGGGTCTATAACGTGGAACGCCATCTCATCAAGAAGTACGAACAGCATGTTATTCGCACCTTCCCAAAGGTCGTGCTGGTATCACAGGCAGATGTGGACTTCCTGAATCAATCCATCAAGCCTTGCCCCTCTGTTTCCAATCTTCAAATGTACACCAATGGGGTTCATTGCATGGATCAACTGCCCGATGCCTATGATAAAAACAAGATTTGCTTTGTTGGCAATATGCGTACGCTGCAGAATCAGGATGCCGTCCTTTATTTCGTCAAGGATGTGTTACCTTTGATAAAAAAGGAAAAGCCTGACGTCAAATTTTATGTAGTAGGGGCAGAACCGCCACAAAACATCCAGGCTCTGGCATCCAACGACGTGGTGGTGACAGGATTCGTGGACGATTTGGAAGCCACTATCAGCGATTCCTGTTTGGCAGTAGCCCCTGTGCGTGTGGCAGCAGGCATCCAGAACAAAGTGCTTGTCGCTATGGGCTGTGGCCTTCCTGTTGTCATGTCCTCACTCATCTCTCAAGCCATTCCCGAACTGCATGATGGGGAGAATTGCCTGATCTGCGATGAAGCAGAATCCATAGCTCGTAGGTGTCTGCAACTGATGAATGATGCCGCCATTCGTTCTACCATTAGTCGAAAAGGCTACGAGATGGTTCGCCAGAACTACTCATGGGCAGAAAAATTGCAAGGATACGAGTTGATACATTTTGCAGGTGACCCGGTTTTTTGCTTGTGGAATTAAACTTTTCCCAGTTTCATGTATCTATTCAATTGTAAATCTTTTATCAATTATTAATCACTCTAATCTAAAAACAAGACTTATGAAGAGTTATTTGAAAACATTGGCACTTGGTGCTACACTAATGAGTGCAACTGCCATGATGGCTCAGCCTGGTGGTGGTTTTCCTGGTGGCGGCTTCCCCGGCGGCCGCTTCGGCGGCTTTGGTGGAGACCAGAGTTCTCAGGCTAAGGCTGAGTATTCTGAGAAGTTCACGGACATCAATTATGCTGGCGATGACGGTCAGGTGTATCACATGCTGGACATCTATCTCCCCAAGGAGGTGAAGGACAAGTATCCTGTGGTGGTGCATATCTACGGAAGTGCATGGGGCAGTAACAGTTCGAAGGGTGCTGCCGATATCAACACGATCTGTGCTGCGCTGCTGAAGGCTGGTTATGCTGTGGTGACTCCTAACCACCGTTCCATCGCTGATGGCAAATGGCCGGCTCAGGTGAATGACATCAAGGCTGTGATCCGTTTCATCCGTGCCAATGCTGCCAAATATAAGTTCGATACTTCCTTCATCGCTACGTCTGGATTCTCATCTGGTGGTCATCTGTCGGCTGTGACAGCACTCTCTAACGGTGTGAAGGTGGCTAAGCAGGGCAATGCTGAGTATGACATCGAGGGTAGTGTAGGTCCTTACACAAAGGAATCGAGCTATGTGAACGCATTCTGTGACTGGTCTGGTCCTACAGAACTGCTTCAGATGGAGTGTGGCAACGCAATGGTGTTTGGCGGTAAGGGCAACACGCCTGAGGAACAGCTCATTGGTGCTCCCAAGGAGGGTAATGAGAGCAAGTTCTTGCTGCTGAGTGCATCTGGCTATATCGACAAGGACGATGTTCCTGGCTATTTGTTCCATGGTGACAAGGACTTCGTGGTGGCATCCTGCGTGAGCCAGTACCTCTATGACCAACTGCAGAAGGCTGGCGTTGAGAGCTACATCGTTCGTGAGCCAGAGGGTGGTCACGGCATGGGCATGTATTCAGAGGCTAACCTGCAGAAGATGGTGGACTTCCTGAATGGAGTGCGTACAGCCAAGAAGAAGAAATAAATAAAGAGATATAAGAAAGAGAGAAAGTGAAGAGTGAAAAGTGAAAAAATCCGCTTTTCACTCTTCGTTTTTCATTTAAAATTCTTACCTTTGCACCTTAGTTTAGAACATAAAAACATAGAAAGACAATGGAAATCAATAGTTGGTTTGAATGTAAGGTGAAGATGGACGTGATGCAGGACGACGGCACCACGAAACCTCAGACGTTCGTCTATCTGGTGGATGCGCTGAACTTCACGGAGGCGGAGTCGAGAATCATTGAAGAGGTGAAGCCTTTTGCACACGGAAATCTGGACGTGACGGACATCAAACGTGTGAAGTACGCTGAGATCTTCACGAGCGACAGCGATGTGGCTGACAGATGGTATAAGGTGCGTTGCCTCTTCATCACCATTGATGAGAAGACGCAGACAGAGAAGGAGATTGCCAACAACATGCTGGTGCAGGCTGGCACTTTCCACGATGCTGTGGAAGGTTTCGACAAGGGGATGAAGGGCTCGCTGATGGACTATCGTATTGCGAGTGTGCAGGAGACGAAGATTATGGATGTGTTCCGTTACGTGGCGAGAGAGAAAGTTGCAAATGATTAAGGAAAACTTACAACAGATTTGTGCGACGCTGAAACCTAACATTGAGTTGGTGGCTGTGTCGAAGTTCCATCCTGCAGAAGCCATCCAAGAGGCATACGAGGCTGGTCAACGTGTGTTTGGTGAGAGCCATGTGCAGGAACTTGTGGAGAAGGAGAAGGTGTTGCCAAAGGACATCGAATGGCACTTCATCGGACACTTGCAGACGAACAAGGTGAAGTATATGGCGCCTTTCGTAAGTCTCATTCATTCAATGGATTCGCTTAAATTGATGAAAGAGATTGATAAGCAGGGACAGAAGTGCGGAAGGGTGATTGATGTGCTTTTGCAGATCCATGTGGCGAAGGAGGAAACGAAGTTCGGATTCACCCCTGAAGAGGTGGTGGAGATGCTGCAGGAGGGCGAGTGGAAGAACTATGCCCATGTGCGCATCGTGGGACTGATGGCGATGGCGACCAATACAGATGATGAAGAGCAGATTGCGCAGGAATTTGACGTTGCGCATCAACTCTTTGATACCCTGAAAGCCGATTTCTTTGCTGACAAGCCTGAGTTTAAGGAACTCTCTATGGGCATGAGTGGCGACTACCTGATTGCCCAAGAACATGGCAGCACGATGGTGAGGGTAGGGAGCATGATATTTGGTGAACGTATCTATCAATAGTCACATAATTATATTATTATGGCAGCAATAAACCTGAACGACAGACGACGTGATGTGGCAAGAGAAATTTGCCGCATCTATGAGGTGACTCTCAGTGTGGAGGCACTTCATGCTTTTGCCAGCATCCTGGTGCCCATGAAAGTGTTGCGTGGACATAGGCTGGTCAACGAAGGAGATGTGTGCAACAGCATGTTCTATGTTGATAAGGGAATGGTGCTGCAATACTATAAGAAGAACAACACTACGGTGACAGAGCATATCAGTCATGAGGGTGACATGGTGATTTGTATCGAGAGCTATTTCATGCGTGAGCCTTCCAAGATTGTCGCTTCCACCATCGAACCCAGCGTGGTTTACAGCATTCCTCGTGATGCGATGGAGGCTATTGCAAGCCATTCGTTCGAACTCTGCAAACTCATCTTCAAGTTCTATCAGCGTTCCCTCATCATCTCCCAGCAGAAGGCGGATGTCCTTCGCTTCGAGACAGCCAAGGAACGCTATATCCGCACGATGCGTGAAAATCCTGAAATTATCCGTCGTGCCCCTCTGCACAATGTGGCTTCTTTCCTCCAGATGACGCCAGAAACCCTGAGCCGTGTGAGGGCACAGGTGACAGAAGAGGGGATTAAATAGTGGGGTTAGTTCACCTGGTTGACAGGTTCGCCGTCTAAATAAGCTCTGACATTTTCCGTACAGATATTGATCAATCGCTGTCTCGCTTCGCGTGTTGCCCAGGCAATATGAGGAGTGAGATAGCTGTTTTTTGCAGAGAGGAGTGGATTGTCAGCAGTTGGTGGTTCAGTGGTGAGCACATCGGCACCATAGGCGGCGAGTTGGTCGCTGTTGAGGGCTTCGGCTACGGCTGCATCGTCCACAAGAGGACCTCTGCCTGTGTTGATGAGGATGGCGGATGACTTCATAGTGGCGAGACGTTCGGTATTGACAAGGTGTCGGGTGTCTTCTGTCAGTGGACAATGGAGCGACACGATGTCACACTGTTCGAAGATGGTGTCGAGGTCTGCTGACTTGATGCCGTAGGGGAGATCATCTTCGTCTTTTGATGTGTAAGCAAGTACCTGAAGTCCGAAACCGGTAGCGATGCGTGCAGTTGCCATACCCGTGTTGCCCAGTCCGATGATGCCCATCTTCTTACCATTCAGTTCGAAGAGGTCGTGGTCAAGATAGCAGAAGTCGGGTGAGTTTGTCCATCTCCCACTGCGATTCTCAATGGCATAGTAATCCACGTGGCTGACGATGTTGAGCAGGTGGCAGAAGACCATCTGCGCCACACTCTCAGTGGAGTAGGCAGGGATGTTGGTCACCACAATGTTTTGGCGGCTTGCCACTTCAAGATCAACAACGTTATAGCCTGTGGCCAGCACTCCAATATATTGCAGGCGTGGCAACATATTCAGCACGGAGGCATCGAGCACCACCTTGTTGGTGAGCACCATCTCAGCCCCCTTGCATCGTTCAATCACTTCATCGGGCGAGGTGCGTTCGTAGGCCTCCACCTCAGCCAGTTCATTCAACCCGTCCCAAGTCAGTTCACCTTGGTCAACTGTATATGCGTCAAGTATAACTATTTTCATAAGTCAATGTTTTCGCTGCAAAATTAGTCAATATTCAAGAAAAAAGCATTATCTTTGCACGATATTTTATCGAAGATGGCAGAAAATACCCCCAAAAACTCCATAGATGGTGCAAGAGAGAGTGATGCGACCTACGACCACGTGATCAAATATACGGGGTTGTTTGGTGGCGTTCAGGGCATCATGATGCTTGTTTCTGTGGTTAGAAACAAGATTGTGTCGGAGTTGTTGGGACCATCGGGATTGGCCATTATCAATCTCTTTAATAATGCCATCAAGCTCATCAATCAATCTACCGATTTTGGCATATCGTTCAGTGCAGTCAAGCATGTGGCTGAACTCTTTGATCATGGTACGGACGAAGAGGTGAGGAACTTTGTGCGCACAGTGCGTACCTTCTGTCTGATGACTGGATTGTTGGGCTTGTTGGTCTGTCTGGCTTTGTGTCAGCAGATTAGCTACTGGACATTTGAGAGTTATGACTACACTTGGCATTTTGCTGTCTTGTCGGTCGTGGTTTGCATGCTGACTGTGCAGGGTGGCGAGATGGCGATACTGAAGGGCTTGAAGAAGTTGAAGAAGGTGGCTGTCATCGCTTTGTTTGGAGCGATTGCCATCTTGGTCATCAGCGCTCCCATCTATTATTTCTGGCGCGCTGAAGGCATCATCTATTCGTTGGTGCTGTCTGGCGCGGCTGTGTTGGCCATTCATCTGCACTATTCCAATCAAGTGGTTCCTTGGCGTGTGTCGCTGTTCTCCAAACAGGAATACACGAATGGAATACCAATGGTGAAGTTGGGTATCGGTTATATCATTGCGGGCATCTTTGGACAGGGTGCTGAATACATTATACGAACACTCATTCTCCGTTTTGGAGAATTGGCTGACGTGGGACTTTACACCAGTGGTTACACGTTGGCAGTCAGTTATGCCAATCTTGTGTTTGTGGCTTTCGAGGCTGACTATTTTCCTCGGCTTTCAGCCTCTCAACATGACCCAAGACGGATGAACCAGACCATCAATCAGCAGATAGAGGTGGGCACGTTGCTCATGGCTCCTCTCCTGACGCTCTTTGTGCTTGCCATGCCGATTCTTGTGCCGTTGCTCTTCTCTTCCAAGTTTGTGGATGCTGTGCCGATGGCAATTTGCGCGTCATTCTACATCTTCTTCAAGGCACTCACCTTGCCGACTGCCTATCTTGCTTTGGCAAAAGGCGACTCACGCATGTACATGATGACGGAATTGATTTATGACATTTTCATCGCCATCGCGATACCTTTTGCTTTCAAGTGGTGGGGACTCGAAGGTGCTGGTTGGGCTTTGTCGGTGGCCGGATTCTTGGATATGGTGCTCATCCATACATTATATAGCATTAAGTATGGCTATCGGATGGATGTGAGCAAAATAAAACTCTATCTTTTGCAGTTCGTCTGCTTCGCTGTGGCAGTGTTGACAGCTCTTCATGCGAACCCCTGGATGAAGATTGTTACGGCTGTGATGCTGATAGTTTCGACCTTCATCTCCTTTGTGGTCTTGAAGAAAGAGACGAACATTCTTCCTAAATTAAAGAAAAGGCTATGGCGAAAGTGACGGTGTTGACAGCGGTGTATAATGCGGAGCGCTATCTGCGTCCGTGTCTGGATTCACTCAAGAACCAGACGCTGACCGATTGTCAGTTCATCTGCATCGACGATTGTTCCACAGATTCGTCCTACGATATCTTGCAGGAATATGCAAAGGAGGATCTGCGTTTTCAGGTGCTTCGTACACCCGTCAATAGCGGTCAGGCCAAAGCGCGAAACTTAGGTGTTCAGTTTGCGAAGGGAAAGTACATGGCCATGTTGGATGCTGACGATTGGTATGCGCCCGAAACGTTGGAACAGGCTTGTCGCTCTTTGGAAGAAACCGGAGCGCAATGTACCTTGATGGAACTGGTGTTGCACTATGAAGAGGATGGACGTGAAGAGCTATATCCCCTCCGAAGCACCCAAAGAGAATGGAGTGGGGAAGAGGCTTTCCGACTCAGTCTTGATTGGTCTTTGCATGGTGTGTATGTGGCGACGGCTGACCTCTATAAGCGTTTCCCTTATGATGATAGTTGCCGACTCTACAGCGATGACAACACCACACGCTTGCATTATCTCAATTCCGACAAGGTCGTATGCTGTAAGGGACGTTACTACTACCGTCAGCATCCTGCGTCGATGACCACAGCCTGTTCCATTCGCCGCTTTGATTATATGCCTGCCAATCTCTCCATGAAACGTCAGCTGGAGGCACTTCCTCTTGCCGACAAGCAGGGCATTCTTGACTTCTACGAGCGTCATCGCTGGCTCAACCTTGTCGATTGCTATTGGTATTACCGTCTTCATCGTAATGCATTCCATGCAGAGGAACATCAACAGATACAGGAGCTATTTGCCCAAATGCTTCAGACCATCGAACCACAGCGCATTCCTTGGTCGCTCAAAGGCAAGTTGGGCTATTATCCCTTCCGTTCTTATCGTACGTTCTGCTTTTGGGAAGACCTGTATTTCCGTTTGCGTGAGTTGGTGGGAAGGTGAATCCAAGGATTAGATGGACACATAATATAATATAAAAGGAGGTCTCACGATGATGTGAAACCTCCTTTGTACTATGTTGAAGTATCTCTTACTTTTTGTTCTTCATCACAGCCCAGCGGTTCATGAACTTATCGACACGACCTGCGGTATCGACGAGCTTAGCCTTACCTGTGTAGAATGGGTGAGAAGTTGAAGAAATTTCAATCTTGATGAGTGGATACTCCTGACCTTCGAACACTTCTGTTTCGTTGCTCTTGGCAGTGGAGCGTGACAGGAACATATCGCCATTTGACATATCCTTGAAGATCACTGGGCGATAGTTGTCTGGGTGAATACCTTTTTTCATTTTAGTTTTTGTTTTATACAGTCAATATACTACTGCTGGTGTAACAAAATATTTTAATATCTCTAATTGCTTCATTCAAAAGCAGTGCAAAGGTACGACATTTTATCATATGGACAAAACAAAAGTGGGGATTTTTTCTCATAATCCACGAAAAAGCACCCCGAAAAGCAAAAAAACTACCAACTCCTAACTCCTAACTCCTAACTTTTCACTACCTTTGCACCGTTTTTAGAGACACATCTATTTATTTTTAACTTATAAATACAGAAAGTTATGATAAGCTACAAAGAACTTGGTCTCGTGAATACCCGCGAGATGTTCAAGAGAGCTGTTGCAGGCGGTTACGCTATTCCAGCTTTCAACTTCAACACAATGGAGCAGATGCAGGCTATCGTTATGGCTGCAGTTGAGACAAAGTCTCCAGTAATCATGCAGGTGTCAAAGGGCGCACGCAACTACGCTAACGGCACAATCCTCCGCAACCTTGCTAAGGGTGCTGTGGAATATGCTAAGGAACTCGGCTGTGAGCATCCTGAAATCGTTCTCCACCTCGACCACGGAGACAGCTTTGAACTCTGTAAGGACTGTATCGACAACGGTTTCTCTTCTGTGATGATCGATGGTTCTCACCTCCCATACGAGGAGAACGTTGCTCTCGCTAAGAAGGTTGTTGACTATGCTCACCAGTTCGACGTAACTGTTGAGGCTGAGCTGGGTGTGCTCGCTGGTGTTGAGGATGAGGTTTCTGCAGCAGAATCTCACTACACTAAGCCAGAGGAAGTGATTGACTTCGCTACTCGTACTGGTTGCGACTCTCTCGCTATCTCTATCGGTACTTCTCACGGTGCTCACAAGTTCACTCCAGAGCAGTGCACACTCGTTAACGGCGTTCTCGTGCCACCACCATTGGCATTCGACATCCTCGCTGAGATTGAGAAGAAGCTCCCTGGCTTCCCAATCGTGCTCCACGGTTCTTCTTCTGTTCCAATGGAAGAGGTTGAGACTATCAACAAGTACGGCGGTAAGCTCGAAGCCGCCATCGGTATTCCAGAGGAGCAGCTCCGCAAGGCTGCCAAGTCTGCTGTCTGCAAGATCAACATCGACTCTGACTCTCGTCTCGCTATGACTGCAGCTGTGCGTAAGCACCTCGCTGAGCATCCTGGTGACTTCGACCCACGTCAGTACTTGAAGCCAGCTCGTGAGAACATGAAGAAGATGTACATCCACAAGATTGTGAATGTGCTCGGTTCTGATGGCAAGCTCGCTCAGTAATACTTAGATTAAATGTGAATTATTTGCTACCGCATGTATTGTCTATCTAATGACTTACTATCGCGGTAGCAAATTTTTTGCCCTTGACTCTCAACTTTCAATTCTTATAATGGTTCGCTTTTCATTCCTTATCCTTCTATTCTTCGCCTCTCTATCTGTAGCATTTGCCCAGATGGAGGAGCCCGATACGACCTTCTTGGCTGAGATAGATTCCATCCTCAATGAGTATGAGAAGATGGAAAAGCAACGCAAGGTGGAGGAGATCATCAAGGCATACGATGAAAAGCAATTGGAACGCGAGATGTCGTTCAAGTTCGATGGCGCACTTCATTTTGTGCGTGGTTTGCTGTTGACATGGACAGACGATAGCTACATCAAGCGCGATGCCCGTTTCAAACATCATGGTGATGCCGTCAATTGGGCGGATTATGCTGTGGGAGGCATTCCGTTGGCGGCCAACTGGGCATTGAAGTCGGCAGGTATCAAAAGTCGTTCGAAGACGGAACGCATGCTGACAGCCAATGCAATGGCGTTGGCAATCTCTTTCGGCACATCAGAAGCGCTCAAGCATACAATCCGAGAGGGACGTCCCGACATGAGCAACCTCAATTCTTTTCCCTCTGGACACACCAGCTTTGCCTTTGTTTCAGCCACCATCCTGAGTCGTGAATACGGTTATATCTCGCCTTGGGTCACCATTGGAGGTTACACGACAGCAGCATCTACAGAACTGCTTCGTATCCACCACAACAAGCATTGGATGAATGACCTCTATATGGGTGCAGGCATCGGTGTAATGAGCACCAACCTTGCTTATTTCCTCACCGACAAGATTTTTGGTGCCGATGCCATCAACAAGCCCGAACTGCGCAGGCGCGATGTGGAACGACTTCTCAAATTTAACGAAAAACCTTCTGGTTTCACCTTTGTCTCAGGTACAGAGATTGGCGACCACACCATCCGTTTTGACGATGCACGCATCAAGACTGGTGCCTCTTTCTCAGCTGGAGCTGATGTGGCGTACTTCATTACACAAAAGGTTGCTGCTGAATTCATCACACGTGTGGTCAATGCTCAAGCTAAGGTGTTTGATACCCCCAATATCTTCACGGGTGGTCATCTCAACATCTACCACTTCGATCTGGGTGCCAAGATGTCCTGGCCCTATGCGCTTGGCAAGCGTCTGAGCACTCGTGCCTTTGCTGGCATGCGCCATATGAACGGTGATTGTCTTACTGACGGAACGAAGTCTTACACGATTCCCAACGAAACCAAGTTCGAACTTGGTGCCGGCGTCACTTACGACTGCCTCGACACCCAGAACTACGCATGGGGCTTCACTTGCGATTATTATCACACTTTTTCCCACTACCTGAAAAATCGCTACAGCATCTCCTCCTCGTGGAAGATACTGTTCTAATATTCCTACCTTTCTTTACTTCTTCTTGTCTCTATTATTATTTCTGTGCAATAGAGCTGTCGTTCTGCTCTGCCATGATGGCAGGGTCGGGTTGTGGTGTGGGGGTATGGTCTTCGAGTGGGAATTGGCCTTTGGACGAGTGGATGATGTAATCGGTCATCTGCTCGTTGCTGCTGAAGTTGTAACCAGAGAGTTTTCGGGTTTCGCCGTCTATCTCCATGTAGGCGGAGGAGTAGATGCGGTGGGCGCGCTGGTCCCAGAAGAGGAGGCTGGTTTTGAAGGTCTCGTGCTTGAGGTTCTTGACGAGGACACGGCCACGGAGTTCCCAGAGTTCCTGCAGGTTGTAGAAGTAGGCGGTGTCGCAGGAGATGAAGGCATCGACCTGGAAGGAGGCATCGAAGCGCTCGATGAAGAGTCCCTTCTCGAAGGACCAGTGGGGTGGATCTTTCTTTTCGTAGATGTACCAGTCTTCGGAGATGATCTTGTAGCGGATGACGCCGGAGTCGCTGATGAGGGTGCTGACGCCGATGCTCTTGAGGGTGGGGAGGGAGTCGCGCTCGCCAATGTCTGGCCCCACCTTCTCGTCGCCGTTGCTGCAAGAGGGTAACAACAATACCATTGCAGCAGCCATGATGACTGCTGCAATGGTGATTGTATGTGTGAATTGTTTCAAATGTTCAATGTTAAATGTTAGATGTCCGGAGGGCGAAAGTCGCCAGCGCGTGGGCTGGTTTAACGGAGGCGGAGTGTGGTGCTTCCGTAGCCAGGAACGTTGACGGTCTGACCTGCCTTGATGCCTGCGAAGAATGCTTCAGACTTTGGATAGAAGTGTGCTGCGTAGTTGGCTGCAGCACGACTTGCCTTAGCTGCAGAAGATGGGTCAACGGCCTTAGCCTTGTTGCAGTAGTCGTAAGCGAGGCAGTAGTAGTAGCTCTTCTGGAGGTTGTCACCTGATGCAGCGCGTGCAATGCAGTTTGCCTGCAGGAGGTATGCACCACCGTTAGATGGGTTGTACTGGAGGGTCTTCTGGCAGTACTGACGGCACTGTGCAAGGTTGCCCTTACGGTACATGAGTGCTGCTACGATGTAAGCGTACTTTGCTTTTTTGCTGTTGTCAGTCTCCAGGCTAAGTGCCTCATCGAAGTATTTGATCGCTCCGTTCACGTCACCATCTTTCAAGAGCTTGGATGCCTTACCGATGGCTGCCTGTGGGGTCTTGTTGATCTGGTAAGCATAGTCTGCAGCTACGTAGTAGATGTTAGACTTGTCGCACTCGAAGTTGGTGAGGATGGCGAGCACAGAGTTGAGGTATGCAAGGTTGGTCTTGTTGGCTTCGACCTGTGCACCATAAATCTTCTCGAGGGCGTCGCAGTCAGCAGCACCAGAGGAAACGAAGAGGTCGTTAGCCTTGTCCTGCACAGGCTGATAGTTATCGACAATCTTCTGAGCCTCAGGAGAGAGCACCACTTGTTCAACCCACTTGGTGGAGTCTTCAGACTCAGGATCAGCAGGAATAGTCTCAGCTGGGAATTCCTTGGCCTGGTCGAGCAGACGATCGCAGATGTCGTTGGTGTTCATGTAGTCCTGGATGAAGTCCTGGCGGATGTCGATGTTGTCCTTGTTCTGCAAATAACGGTTGTAAGAGCACTCGATGAATCCAAAGAGGACGAAACCTTCCGTATTGGGGCCCATGTCGTCGATACCTTCCTTAAACATCTTGTACGCCTCGTTGTTGTTCATCTGTGGGCAATAGTAGTAGTAGTCGTATGCCTTGCGGCAGATGATGTTACCCTTGGTGGAAGTAGTCTTTGGGGTAGCGAAGGAATTGAGTGCATCGAGGTTCTTCAGACGCTGGTCGTAGATGTTCATGAGCTTGTCGAAGTATTCCTTCTTCTTGTTGGCATCATTCTCCTGTTGGATGAGGTTTTCGAACATCCAGGCGCCATCGGTGTAGATGCGCACCTGAGCAAGAGGTGCCTTTTCAAACACGAACTCCCACGGCTCGATGGCCTCAACGTAGCTCTGGCGCTTGAATGCCTCCTGATAGAGTGAGAGGCTGCCGAGCACGTCGATGGAGTCCTGACCATGACCGATGCGGTCGTTTACAACAGTGCCTTTGAGGTTCTGTGCAGATGCTGCCATTGCCATAAAAGCGAGGGCGCATGCGAATAAAATCTTCTTCATAATCGTTTATTGTTTTAGTTTTGAATTCTTGATTCTTTATGTTTGACGGTGCAAAGTTAGCGAATGAATTCCAGATACGTGCGGTTTTTTCCTTTTTATTGATAGGGAAAAGTCTATTTGAGATACCGAAATACCTCTTTGACGCGCTGTTACTGGACTTTCCACTTCTGGAACCATTGTTGGCTGAACGTGATGCCGACGCAGAGTCTGAGGTAGTTCTCCGTGAGGGTGTTCTTCTTCATTGTGGCAGTGTTGAGGTATGGAATGTTGGTGTGTGTCCATTGCACAGCCACATTGATTTTGGGGTTCATGCGCCAAGTTCCTTTAAAGGGGATGGTGAGACCTGCTGAAACGCCAAACTCATAAGGCTTGTCCGTGATGGTGCCACTTGGGTCAGCTTTGGCGTAGGTTTGCGAGAAGTAACCACCGACCTTGTAGGTGCATTGTTTGATGCGCTTACCCTCTGGATCGGGTGTCCAGTCCAATCCTGCAGATATCTTAGTGCGGTCGTTGAGCTGTCCTGTTGTTGAGGTGTAAACGTCTGAGATGGTGCTGGACGAAACGCCTGTCTGCTGATTTGGAAATCGGCACTCAGACCATTTCTGCAATTCGAAGTCAGCACCGATACGCAGGTTGTTGGAATGGTAGTAGGTCACACCTGCTCCAATGGCATGTGGCAACTGGAACGCATTCCTGATGGTGTCGCTGGTAGCCTCCTCAACGGTGGAGGAGTTGAGGGTCTGAGTGGTGCGGATGGCTTCACTTCCCAATCGGTGTCCGTAGGTGTAAGTGGCACCAAAGACCAGTTTGTCCTTTTTGTTAAGTGGCTGAATGTACTGCAAACCTGCTTGCCAACTGTATGTACCCACCTCTCCCGTATAAGTACGAGCAAGATTGAAGGCGGATTGATCGCTGAACGACATCCTTGCGTTGTGCGTGTAGTCGCCCCAAATGTAGCGGACATTAAAGCCAAGAGAGATAGGACGGAAAGGACGCCATCCTGTACCGAAGAACACTTCGCGCAATCCTCCGTCTCCATTGAAACTGTAGGAAGAAGTAACGTTCTCCGTTCCTGCAAGCGTCTCATTTGAAGATGAAAAGTTGTATTTGATATTGGTGATGGGCATGATGCCGACGGTCATACCGACATTCTTGAATGCACGGAACTGGAAAGCAAAGTAGTCGAAACTACTGTTGCGGATGTTCTGTTGCAGGCCGCCCATCTTGTGGTTGCTGTTTTGTAAAGAGATACCCATGTCAAAGAGTGCTGTGAGCGAGTCAACAGCAGAGTACGACGCGGGGTTGGCAATATTGACTTCCTGTCCATTGCGGAATCCTTGTGCAACGCCACCCATACCTTTGTTGAATCCCATGGCACGTTCCGACTGAATGCCGAAGCCATAGCGGGAGTAGGGCGTATTGATGCCGTTCTGGGCATGGGCTGCAAGTGCAAACGATGCGGCGATGAAAGCAAGTTTTATCTTATTCATTATACTTTGGGTCATAAACAATAGTTTTCGACTGCAAAATTAAGCCTTTTTGGGGAGTTCTTGTTCCTTATGCGAGTTAAAAAAGTTGAAACACCCCGTTTGTGGCATGTAATATCTATTGTTGGGCATTGTTTGAGGGTTTGTTTTTCGGCTTTCCGTTCCGTTTCCCTCCATGTCCCCGTTTGTTGTGACGACCTTTACCACCATGTCTGCCAGGTGTGTGGCGACGTCCTGATGCGGCACTTTTGCTCATCTCTGGCTTCTCTCCACATCCTTCAGGAAGGTCGGGCTTAGGAATATCCTTTTCAATGAGCCGCTCAATCTTCAGCAAGTATTGCCAATCGTGTGGAGTGACCAATGTTACAGCCTGTCCGTCTCTGTTGGCACGTGCTGTTCGTCCGATGCGATGCACATAATCTTCTGGGTCGCGCGGTACATCATAGTTGATGACCATCTGGATATCGTCGATGTCAATGCCTCGGCTCACGATGTCTGTAGCAATGAGAATGCTGATGCGACGGTTTTTGAACGCCAGCATCATCTCTTCACGTTCTCGCTGCACCAAGTCGCTGTGCATAGCACCCACATTGAATCCTTTGCGCTTCAGCATGATGTTCAACTCCTTCACTTTCATCTTGGAAGAGGCAAAGAGGATGACGCGGTCGAGGGTTTCATCGCTGAGCACCTTCTCCACAATCTTGTCCTTCATGCCGTCATGGCATACATAAGCAGTCTGCTGGATTTTTTCGGCAGGTTTCGACACGGCAATCTTCACCTCCACAGGGTTGTGCAGGATGTTCTGCGCCAGTTTCTGGATGTTGTCAGGCATGGTGGCTGAGAACATGATAGTTTGTCGTTCTTCCGACAGATAAGAGGCAATCTTCATGATGTCGTCATAGAAACCCATGTCGAGCATGCGGTCTGCCTCGTCAAGGATGAAGAAGGATACTTTCTTCAGGTCTATATGTCCACCATTCAAGTGACTGATGAGTCGTCCTGGAGTGGCGATGATGATGTCTGCTCCCAATTCCAATCCTCTGCGTTCCTGCTCAAAGCGGATGCCATCGTTACCACCATAGACTGCCACAGATGAAACGCCGTCAAGGTAGTAGGCAAAGCCTTCCACCTGCTGGTCAATCTGCTGTGCCAATTCGCGTGTGGGAGCCATGATGATGCAGTTAACAGAGTCCTGTGGGTAATTCCCATGACTCAGTTCGTCCAGCACAGGCAGAAGGTATGCTGCTGTCTTTCCTGTACCCGTCTGAGCAATGCCCATCAGGTCATGTCCCTCAAGGATTTTGGGGATGGCTTGCTCTTGTATGGGGGTGCACTCCTCAAAGTTCATCGCATCGAGTGCGTCCAGCAAGTCGTCTGTTATGTCTAATTCGTCAAAATACATATGTCGTCTGTCAGTTTTCTGATGTTCAAATATCGTTTAGCGTGGTGCCTTCTTGTAATAATAAATGGCGATGAGGGTAAACACGAAATTGGGAATCCATACAGCGATGGCGGCAGGGAAGTTTGCATTGATGGCCATACTTGAGGTGACTGTTTGGAACATGATGTAGGTAAGGGTCAACGCCAAACCGATACCCAATGCGATACCCATACCATTCTTGCGTTTTCGTGCTGAGATGGAAACACCAATCAGCGTCAGGATGAAAGTTGCGAAGGATGTGGCTCCACGTTTGTGGTATTCCACCTCAAACTGCTGAATGTTGGAGAATCCTCGTTCCCTCTGTCTGTCGATGTAGGTGCTCAGTTCGGGTGTTGTGAGCGTCATCTCCATATCTCGCGAAGCCATCAGGTCTTGGGGTTGGATGGGGATGATGGTGTCAAGCTTGTTGCCACTCTGGATGACCTCTCTCATACCTTGCAAGTCACGTGTCTGATAACTGGTGATGACCCAGTGGTAAGGCTCATAAGAGAGTGTGTCGTATTGGATGCTCAGCGCTTGCAGGTGCTTCACCAGCTTTTTGTTCTCAAACTTATCCAGCGTGAAATCGAAACCCATCTTCAAGCTTTCCTCATAGCGTCCGAAATAGGCGATGACGCCACTATCCACCTCCAACTGCACGTTGGCGCTGAAGTCTTGACGTCCTCTGTTCTTGTACCTGTTCTCAAACCTCACACGCTTCACATTTCCCTTGGGGATGATGTACGAACCAAGACCAAAGTTCAGCAGGGCGATGATGGCAGCCGAAATCATATATGGTCTTACGATGCGCGCAAAACTTGTGCCTGTCGAGAGCATCGCGATGATCTCCGAATTGTCGGCCAGTTTCGTAGTGAAGAAGATGACGGCGATGAAGACAAAAAGCTGACTGAACAGATTCGAGTAGAAAGGAATGAAGTTCAGGTAGTAGTCGAACAGGATTTCCTCCATCGGTGCATCGTGCTGTAGGAACTTGTCAATGTTTTCGTTGAAGTCAAACACTACAGCAATACTGATAATCAGTATGATAGAGAAGAAGTAAGTGCCGAGGAACTTGCCGATGATGTAACGATCCAGACGCGATATAGGCAAGTGGTCGTTCAGCCATTTAAAGGCAGACGACTTTCTTCCCACTCTCGAACGTAGCGAGCGGCGATGCGTCCTCTTCTGCTGTTCCTTCTTGTAGTCGTAGTAGGCTTTGATGTCCTCTTCGCTTCCACGTGGAACCAGTTTTCCGTTTACTTCCTCAAGCAGTACCAATGTGCTTAATCCTTTTGCCTTATATTATTAATAATGTATATGCTCACAACCGTCTGCCCAACTCTTTCACCATCTTTGCTTTCCACACACAGAAGTCTCCTGCTACGATGTGCTGACGTGCTTCACCCACCAGCCACAGGTAGAAGGCAAGGTTGTGGATGGAAGCAATCTGCAGAGCCAGGATCTCTTGTGCCTTGAAGAGGTGGTGTACGTATGCCTTCGTGTACATTGTATCGACGTATGATGCTCCCTCTGGATCAAGGGGAGAGAAGTCGAAGTCCCATTTCTGATTTCTCAGGTTGATGGTGCCGTGCTTCGTGAAGATTTGGGCATTACGTCCATTTCGTGTTGGCATCACGCAGTCAAACATATCGACGCCTCTCTCAATGGCTTCCAAGATGTTGATAGGAGTTCCTACGCCCATCAGGTAACGGGGTTTTTCCTTGGGCAGGATGGCATTCACCACCTCAATCATCTCATACATCACCTCCGTCGGTTCTCCCACAGCCAATCCACCAATGGCATTGCCGTCAGCGCCTTTCGAAGCGACATTCTCAGCCGCATGTTCACGCAAGTCCTTGTAGGTGCATCCCTGAACGATAGGGAAGAGGCTTTGCTGATAGCCGTACTTGGGTTCGGTCTCGTTGAATCGTTGGATGCAGCGGTCAAGCCAGCGTTCCGTCAGCTCAAGCGATTTCTTCGAATAGGCATAGTCGCTGGTGCCAGGAGGGCATTCGTCGAATGCCATCACGATGTCTGCACCAATCGAGCGTTCAATGTCCATCACCTTCTCAGGAGTGAAGAAGTGCTTGCTGCCGTCAATGTGACTGCGGAACTCTACACCCTCTTCCTTAATTTTGCGGATACCGGCCAACGAAAACACCTGAAAGCCTCCGCTGTCGGTCAGAATCGGTCGGTCGAAACCGTTGAACTTGTGCAGTCCTCCAGCCTTCTCCAGCACTTCCAGTCCTGGACGCAGATAGAGGTGATACGTGTTGCCCAAGATGATTTGTGCCTTGATGTCATCCTTCAATTCATGCAGGTGTACAGCCTTCACAGAAGCTTGTGTGCCCACAGGCATGAAGATGGGAGTCTGAATGTCGCCATGATCCGTGTGAATCACACCGGCACGCGCATTCGTCTTGGGGTCGTTATGTTCGAGCGTAAATGTCATCTTTCTTTCAGTTTTTCTAGTTTACTAGTTTCACTAGTCTTCTAGTCTTTTAACAATGCGAAGTCCAGCACATCCTTCACATTCTCCACATAGTGGAACTTCACCCCCTTCACGTACTTGGCTGGAATGTCCTCAATGTTCTTCTTGTTCTCATGACAGATGAGGATGTCCGTGATGCCGGCACGTTTGGCAGCCAGAATCTTCTCCTTGATGCCGCCCACGGGAAGCACTTTGCCACGCAGGGTTATTTCACCCGTCATAGCGATGTTCTTTCTCACCTTGCGCTTCGTGATGGCACTTGCCAACGAGGTAGCGATGGTGATACCTGCTGATGGGCCATCCTTGGGTGTTGCACCTTCGGGCACGTGGATATGGATATTGTGGGTCTCGAAGAAGTCTGGTGTGATGCCGATGAGGTCGCAATGCTCTTTCAGATACTGCAAAGCGATTGTAGCCGACTCCTTCATCACATCGCCCAAGTTACCGGTCAAGCCCAGTTTCTCACCCTTTCCGTTGTTGATGGAAGTCTCGATGAAGAGAATCTCACCACCCACACTTGTCCAAGCCAAGCCAGTCACGACACCATAGTAGTCGTTGCCCTGGTACTTGTCTCTGCTGAACGGTTCTGTACCCAGATATTCTTTGACATCCTCCACCTTCAGCTCTCCCTCTGGCAGCACACCGTCCTTGGCATACTTGAGGGTGACCTTGCGGAGCATCTTGTTGATTTTCTTGTCCAATTCACGTACACCCGATTCCCTGGTGTAGTCCTCGATGATCTTCTCGATGGCCTGCTTCGAAATCTTCACGCCAGAGTCCTTCATGCCGAGGTTGTCAAGTTCCTTTGGTACGAGATGACGTTTGGCAATCTCAATCTTCTCTTCCGTCAGATATCCGCTCACCTCAATCAGCTCCATACGGTCGAGGAGTGGGGCAGGGATGGTGCTGATGTTGTTGGCTGTGGCGATGAACATCACCTTCGAGAGGTCGTAATCCGTATCGAGGTAGTTGTCGTGGAATGCCACATTCTGCTCAGGGTCGAGCACCTCCAGCAAGGCTGATGCAGGGTCGCCATGATTTGTCTGCTGCGTCACCTTGTCAATCTCGTCGAGGATGAACACAGGATTGCTGCTGCCAGCCTTCTTGATGTTCTTGATGATTTGTCCTGCCATCGCACCAACGTATGTGCGGCGATGACCACGAATCTCTGCCTCGTCGTGCAGACCGCCCAACGACATTCTCACATATTTCCTCTTCATGGCCTTTGCGATGCTCTTTCCCAATGAGGTCTTACCCACTCCAGGAGGGCCATACAGACAAAGGATAGGGCTCTTGAAGTCGCCTCTCATCTTCAGCACAGCCAAGTGCTCGATGATGCGTTCCTTCACCTTCTCCATGCCGTAGTGGTCTTTGTTCAGCACCTTCTCGGCATTGTTCAGGTTCAGATTGTCCTTGGTGGTTTCTCCCCAAGGCAGTTCCAGCATCGTCTGAGCCCACGTGTATTCGGTCTGATAATCTGGCGAATGGTCGCTCATGTGGCTCATCTTGTCCAAAGCGTCATTGAATACCTTGGCTGTAGCCTCGTTCCACTTCTTCTTCTTTCCTTGTTCACGCATCTGCTGAATCTCGTCTCCACCTTTCTCGCCCAATTGTTCCTGAATCGTTTCCATCTCCTGACGCAGGAAGTACTCCTTGTGTTGCTTGTCCAGTTCTTCACGGGTGCGCATCTGCAAGTCCATCTTCAACGTCACATACTGATACTCTCTTTGCAGGATGCCCAGCAGACGGTAGGCGCGGTCGAACAGGTTGTTCTCCTCCAGCAGCACGATGCGCTCCTTGTTGCTGATGTTGAGGTTGCAGCAGATGAAGTTGATGATGAGCGTGCGGTCAGAGATGTTGTTCAGCGCAAATGCAGAACCGATGGTTTGCTCACTGGCACGCAGCAGCTTGATGGCTGTTTCACGACAAGCATCCACCACAGCCATATACTCGCGGTCGCCTCGTTCTGGGATGGTCTCAGGGAAATGATCCACACGGCCGATGTTGTAACTGCCGTTCCAGCTCAGCTCAATCAGGCGCACACGGCTATAGCCCTGCAGCAATGCTGTGCGGCTTCCATCGGGCAGCTTGATGATTTTCTGCACCTTGCCAATCACGCCTGTATGATAAAGTTGGTCATAATCTGGGTCATCAGTCGAGTCATCCACCTGTGTGAACACAGCAATCGCCATGTCCTTCTTTTGTGCTTCATTCAGCAGCTTCAACGAAGAATCCCTGCCAATCGAAATCGGCACCATCGTTTCAGGGAACAGCATCACGCCACGCAGAGGCAGCACAGGGATGAAGGTATCGGGCGATACCTCCTGCTCAATGTTACCCTTGATGGGGTTGTCTATGCTGGTGATGAAACTGATCTTGCCTTCCACTGGCCCTTCGTCAATTATCTCGTCAAAATTGAAATCCATCTTGTCTTTTCCTTGTTTGTTTTTCGCTTATCAATGATCCTCTATAAAAACTGGTGCAAAGTTACGAATTAGTGAGAGAATAACCAAATATATTTGGATATTCCTCTCGTGAGTCTTGTTTATTTCTTTTTGATGTTTTGATTTTTTTTGATGATGTTATATGCTTGATAGATGCCAAGTTCGCCGGCCTTGGAGAGGTCGGGTATGGCATGTGGGGCATCGTCGAGCAGCAGGTAGAGAACGCCGCGATTGAAGTAAGCCTCAGCGAACTGTTCGTTCTGCTGGATGATTTGCGTGAAACCCTCGATGGCTTCGTTGATGTTGCCCGACTGCGCTTCCTGGAATGCTTGCTCAAAGGCGTCGATGAGGTTTCTTCTGCCTGCCGACTTGTAGAGCTTGTAGGTGTCTTCTGTCGGCAACATCAGCTTGGCTTCCTGCTCGTGATTCTGCACTCTGCCCCTGTATTCACTTTCGTATTCAGGCTCCTGCTCCTGCGTGTCTTCCTCCACCAGCTTCTGGTAGTCGTCGAGGTTGATCTGTGACTTCTTTCTGGTCTTGTTCTTCTGACGTGAGGTGGCTGTCGTGTAGCCGTATCGGTGGGCTATCTGCTCCTTCAGCACATGCTCCTCATCGCGGTTGGCTCCAGCGTTGTCACCGATCATCCTGCGGGCTGCAGCTCTGCGTTCATAGCCATACAGGAACTTGGGGAACTCGTTGATGACCGTCGTGTAGTCCCTGATGGCTCCTCTGTAGTCTCCTATGTTCTCAAGGAGGGTGGCTCGGTTGAAGGTGGCCATCATGTCGTCTGGGTCGATGGAGAGGATGAAGTTGAAGTCCTCAATGGCGAGGTTGTCTTCACCCACATTCGCTCTCAGCAGACCTCGGTTGTAATGTCCGACAAAGTTCTTGGGTTCCAGTTCGAGGGCTTGGTCGTAGTCAGCCATCGCATCTCGATAGTGGTTGAGATGATAATGGCAGAGTGCCCGGTTGATGAGACATCCTGCCTGCTTGGGATTGAGCCGCAGGGATTCGTCAAAGTGCTGGATGGCTTCGCTGTACTGCTCATGACTCATCAGGATGTTTGCCTTGGCTGTATGGGCAGGAATGTTGAACTTGTCCACCTCGATGGCTTTGTCGATACACACCTCAGCGGCAGTGGTGTCTTTCTTCTCCAGGTACACCTGAGCCTTCAGTCCGTAGCCATCAGCTTGCTTTGCCCACTTCTTGATGATGATGTCGGTGATGCTGTCTGCCTGGTCGAGGCTGTCGGTCTCGAGGTAGCAGAGCGCAAGGTTGTGCCAGAGGGAACGGAGGTCGGGCGACATCTCTGTGGCTGTCCTGTAGTCGCTGATGGCTTCAGGGAAACGCTCAAGATTGATGTAGGCGAGACCTCTCAGTTCGTAGGTGTTGGGAAAGTACGGGTTGCGTCTGATGGCTTCCGTACAGTCGAGCACCGTACCCGAATAGTCGTCAAGGTAGAACTTCGCCACACCCCGATAGAAGTACGGTTCGTAGAGATGAGGCCTGTAGTTGATGACCAGGTTGAAGTAGCTGATGGACAGCACGTAGTCGTCGTAAGCCAATGCGTTACGAGCGATGTTCATCATGCGGTCGGTGTTGATTTGGGCACGAGCAAAGCCCCCCAGTCCCCAAAGGGGTAGGGCTAACGCGATGATGCGGAACGCTATGGATGCTATGAAACGACGGAATCTGTCCATTCAAATCAAACCTCTCAATAACCTATAACCTCTCGACTATCCTCTATTGGGTTTGCACTTGTAGTGAGCCGAGAACTTGCCCTTCGACATAGCGATGAGCTTGTTCTTGATCATCTGCTTGCGGAAGGGGGAGAGTCGGTCAACGAACATCTTGCCTTCGAGGTGGTCGAACTCATGCTGGAACACACGCGCTTCGAAGCCTTCCAACCAGCGTTCCTGCTCCTCACCGTTCTCGTCGAGGTAGTTGACCAGCACCTTGGCTGGACGCTTCACGCTCTCGTTGATGCCAGGAATGGAGAGGCAACCTTCGGACATGCTGACCTGCTCATCGCTCTCCTCAATGATTTCGGGGTTGATGAACGCATGACGGTAGCCTTTGTATTGTGGCTCGTCTTCAGAGATGACATCGAGGTCGACGATGAAGAGTCGGATGGGCAGACCCACTTGGGGAGCTGCAAGTCCTACACCTTCAGAGCGTTCGAGGGTTTCGAACATGTTGGTGATGAGTTCCTTCAGATTGGGATAGTCTTTGAAGTCTATCTCTTCGGCAGTCTTGCGGAGCACAGGCTGACCGAATATGTACATAGGGAGAACCATATTATTTACGATTTGACAATTTACGATTTACTATTTTTATTTTTACCATTTTCCATTTCGCTGCATGTAATCTTCCAGTATGATGGTGGCGCTGATTTTATCGACCAAAGCCTTGTTCTGTCGGGCTTTCTTTCCGATGCCGCTTTGGAGCATGGTCTGATGCGCCAGCACAGAGGTGAAGCGTTCGTCGTAGTAGGTGATTTCCTTCTCTGGGAAAAGCTTCTTGAGCCGGTTGAAGAAGGGTTCGATGCGCTTCATGTTTTCGCTGTCCTCACCGTTCATCTGGGTGGGTTTGCCCACAACAATGACCGACACATCCTCCTTGGCCACGTAATCGACGATGAACTTCTCCAGTTCCTTCGTCTCAACGGTGGCGAGTCCGTTGGCAATCATCTGCAACGTGTCAGTCACAGCGATGCCCGTACGCTTCTGTCCATAATCTATAGCGAGTATTCTTGACATATCTTTATCTATAACCTATAACCAATAACCCATAACCTCTAATACCATTGTATCGAGCTTGAGTAGCTGGATTTCTTATCATATTTCAACGCATCTGTCAACGTGCTTGCATTTGCACGCAGGGAGATGTGGTAGCTGGTATAGACACCAAACACGAGTCCGCAGGAGATGTTGAAGCAGTGCATGTCGCGCGTGATGTTCACAGTGGTCATGGAAATCTTCTTCGTGGTGAAGTCCCAACCCGATGCGAAGTTGCAGTTCCAGTTGCTGGCCAGCTTTAGGTTACCCGAGAAGTTCAGGTTCTGCGTAAAGCTGTAGGGGTAGCGCATGGTCTTCACATTGATGTCCTTGCTGCGGTCTTCATACATCGTGATACCGTAGGAGATGGAGAAAGCCCAAGGCAGCTGGAATTTCATGTAGCCGTCGGCATCCAACCCGTCGTCGTTGACCTTCTTGGTCGTCTTGTTGGGATTGTCGATGTTGGTTTCCAAGTCGTCCACTCCTTCCTCGTCTTCCTCGTCTGTATCTTCGTTGTCAAGGTCTTCGTCGAGGTCTTTGTTCTTTCCGAAGAGCTTCTTGATGCCCTGTTTGAACTTCTTGAGCGACTGGTTGTTGAACGTATAGGAGAGGTTCTTCGACATGCCTTGGAAACGTCCCCAACGTCCGTACGACCATTCTGTCCTGTTGCCCACCACCACATTTCCGTTCTTGTCAAACTCGTAGGCGTAGGTCATGAACACGGCACTCATGTTGAAGGTGGCTTTGCCATATTTCAGACGCAGTCGGGTGGAGAGGTTCGACCAGGGCTGACGCTCTGCCGCCATGTTGTAGGAGAGGGAAGCGCCCAGTTCGTCGATGATGCTGATGCGCTTGATGGAGTCATTCTTGCTCTTGATTTTTGCCTCGACATTGTTCGAGATGCTCATGCTGATGGCTCCCGTCTTGCCTTGCGAGGGCGTGCCGTATAGCGAACCCGTATAAGGAGAGTAGGGGACGATGGTCACATTTCCCTCCTCGTCCGTTCGGGTGTAGGTCTTCCAATAGCCGTATCTGCTGTCACCAAAGTCGGGTGCATAGCTGAAGCTTACGGTAGGTGTGAAGACGTGTCTGACCATTTGCAGCTTCTCGCCAAACACCTTCGGATTGGGCTTGTAGAAGCCGTAGAGCTTGGTGTTGGCAGAGAGTGACAGGTTGTAGTCAAACACACGGTTGAAGCCATAGATGGTGTCTCTCACCACCTGGTTGCCGCCTGCATCCCAGCTCTGGATGACCTTGTTCGTGTACCATCTCTCCGTATAGTTCAGCATCGGCGTCACGTTGATGTACTTCAGGATGTTGAACGAGGCCGAGATGGGGATGTTGTGCTTCATTCCGTTCTTCCAGTCCTTCACCAGCGATGAATGCAGCAGCTTGTCCTCCTTCGTCGTGATGGAGTTGGAGAACGTACCCGTGTATTTCAAGCTGATTTTCTCATACCAGCGTTCCTTGCCCACATTCACCTTGCGCTTGAACGGATAGAACGTCGAGAGCGACCAGGACATCGAAGGCAGGGTCAGCGAGATGATGGAGTCGCGCATGTTCTGGGAGATGTTGAACGAGCTTGACAATGACAAGCCTATCTTCCTGAAGTTGTGCGAATAGGACACAGAAGACGTACGTGTGCTCTGCGAATAGGAAGTCGGGTTGTAGAGTGAGGAAAGGTTGTTCTTCTCGTACGACTGCGTAGCGAAGTTCACGCTGGCAGAGAACGAGCTGTTGGGCGATGCCTTCGGGTCGGTGCGATGACTCCATTGCACCTTGAAGTTCTTCGTCACATTATAGTCGGGCATGTTCTTCTCGCCATCCTTCGTCACCTGATAGTTGAAGTAGAAGTTACCGGCATACTTGTAACGTTTCTTATACGTGGTCTGTGCACCAATACCCCATGAACCCTTCGTGAAGATCTCGCCCGTCACCTTCAAGTCCATGTAGTCGCTGATGGCAAAGTAGTAACCACCATCCCTTAGGTAAAAGCCCCTTGTGAACTCATCACCATAGGTCGGCATGATGAAACCGCTCGCATAATGGCTCGTGATCGGGAAGTAGGCAAACGGCACAGCCAACGGCAACGGAACATCCTCCACCACCAGCCAGGCAGGACCAGAGAACACGCTCTTGCCCGGACGAACCTTTGCACGCGACATCCTGATGTAGAAATGCGGATGCTCCTCGTCACACGTCGTGTACGTACCACCCTTCAGGTAATACTCACCCTCAGTGCCCTTCTTCGACTGCTCCGATGTCAGGAAACCCTCTTCCTGCTCCGTGTATATATTGGTAATGTAACCCTTCTTCGTCTTGAAGTTGTACGACATCGTCTCCGTCTTGTACTCATCGCTGCCTTCCTTGAACACAGGCTTGCCATACTTGTTGCCCAGCGAATCCAAGCCATACACAGCATGCACCGTCGAACTGTCCATGTTCATGTGGATATTCTCCGACGTCAGGTTGATGTTCTGGTACTTCACATCCGCATTGCCATACAGATAAGCCGTCTTCGTGTCCATGAAGAACGTCATCGAGTCCTTCGCCGTATAGACCACAGGAGCCTCCAGCGCACTCTTCTTCTGCGCTCTCTTGATACTGTCCTCAGCCGCAGCCACCGAATCATTCCACTGCACCGCACCCGACTTCTTCTCCCCAATCCCGTGCTCACGGTCAAACTGCGCCTTCAGCGAATCCAGGTTCAACAGCAACGAATCCGTCTCAGACATCGGCACCATCGAATCCACTTCCGTTATCGGCACCATCGAATCCTGCTCCGACAAGACGACACTGTCTATGCTATCAACAGCATGATGGCCGACAATTCCGTAGAACTTGCCGACCAATGGTAAGTTGAAAGCCGTCATGGAAAGTACCGTTACAAGTACGAGAAAAAACGCTATAAACCTTTGACTTCTCATAAAAACGCTGCAAAGGTACGACTTTTTTCCCAAACTTACCCCCATATTTATTATAATAAATACTAAATTTGGGAGTGTCAAGGCAAAGTTGTGTCCCCAAACTCCCCTAATCGACTGTTTTAGCGGACTCGTTTTTTTGTTTCACGACTAATCCGCCTCCTTTTATTTTGCCGCCGGCAATCCACCCTTTTGCCGTCACCTCTTTGATGCTTTGCCGTTAGCAATTTAAATCGTTGCCGACGGGGCATTTTTCTCTGTCTTTTAGCCCCTTCGTGGCGGTCTTTAGGGCGTTAGTGAGATATTCTTTAATTACGGCAAAATCTCCATTTTTTATCTATTCGCTCCAACGCACCAACGCACCAACGCACCAACATTTGGAAAATGAGCGTGACGCGTGACACATGACTTTAGCAAAAATTGAATGATGGCAGATGGCAGATGGCAGTTTTCTAGGGAGCCGATTCCTTACGGCTTACAGATTACAGTTTTCTATGGACAGCCTTTTCAGGAAAGAGGTCAACCTTGTCGGCTGTGGAAGTCAACCGTTTCAGGATGGATGTGTGGACGTGATTGTATCTCAGATCTCAAATCTCAGTTTTCTATGAAGCAGTAAAAGGATGAAGACTGAATTTTTAGTATATATATAATATATTATAATTATATTATAATATATTATATATATACTAATATTAATTTTCTTATTTTCTTGTCAGTCCATATTTCGTTCCCTAGAAAACTGAGATCTGAGATTTGAGATGGCTCGTAAGAAAACTGTAATCTGTAAGGCGTAAGACATTCACACGCTTCCTAGAAAACTGCCATCTGCCATCTGCCATCGATTTTTGCCAAAGTCACAAAGTCACGTGTCACGGCGTTTAAACCAAATGTTGGTGCGTTGGTGCGTTGATTCTCCAACAACGCACGCTTATCACTAAATAACTTGCCTCTGCTGAGAAATAAACGTGCCTTATTGAAAAAGTTGGGAAAATGTTTGTTGGTTTGCTGTTTCTTTCGTAAATTTGCAAATAATTAAATTGACCTGAATAGTGGAAACAATAACTATATGACAATCAATCATTAACCTCAAAGGAAGCATTATGAAAAAGATCATGCAATGGGTGATGGCCGCCGCCCTTATCTGTGGCGCAAGTGTATTTTCGGCTTGTTCGTCGGATGACGACAAAAGTGGAAACATCGACAATCTGGCTGAGATGCTTCAGGGCAAGTGGATGATGGCAGAGATTGATGGCAAACCGGTGCCTACGGACTCTAAGCAGGTGTTGACCTACGTGTCAGGCTCGAAGTTTTATTACAGTCTGTCCATCTCTGCCGCCAGCGACCTGAATGTGTGGGTGAATCGCTGTGAAGGCAGTTACACAATCAATGGCAATAAGTTGTCACAAGTGGTGGAATTGCCTGATGCCAACATTAAGTTCATGCATACGCCAACTGTCATTTCCATCGCCGACAACGATATGTCTCTCATGATCAACAATGAAACCTTTGTCGATGGCAAATCTTACAGAATCACAAAAGATATGAAGGAACGTAAAGTCCGCGTGACCCACGACTACAGTGCTGATGTCATCGGCACTTGGGAGGGACATCAGACCAGCGATGAGGACACATATGGCGACGGTCTGATGCACCGCTGGGAATACAAGACCGACGGCACCTTCATCTATTACCGTCAGGACGACAACGGTGAGTGGGTGAACGACGTGAACTCGATGGCTGAATACTTTGTAGATGGTGTCCTTTTCTGTACGCGTTGGAAGAATGTTGGCGACGACACAGAGTATCGTGAGAGTTGGGAGATAGCATCCATCGAAGATGGCATTATGAAATGGACTGCTGTTCGTGCTCGTGAGGATGGCAGTACCTACACCGCCACCTTTGAGATGAAGAAGGTTAAATAAAGAAGGATCATGTGGATGAAGAAGAAAGGATGAGACGACAAGAATGACTTGATAAGAGAACCACCCGTGTAGTATGGTGCTGCACGGGTGGTAAATTGATTGCTGTGCCCTTTGTTTTTACCTTCTCTTTACTTTTTTGATGAGCTTATGTGCGTTTTTATGTCTAAAAATTTCTTAAATCAAAATAAAACAGTACCTTTGCACCCGAAAGAGTTTTAGGTAATAGTATTTACTTTGTTAGTATGGCGAAAAAGAAGACACAAGAACCTCATTATATTTTTGAATCAAGTTGGGAGGTTTGCAATAAGGTAGGTGGCATATACACAGTGTTATCTACAAGAGCTAAGACGCTGCAAGAGAAACTCACTGACAAGGTGTTCTTCATCGGTCCCGATTTCTGGGAAGGGAAGAAGAACCTGCTTTTCAAGGAAAATAAGACGCTGTTGGCAAAATGGCGTAAGAGCGCGCAGGAATATGATGGCGTGTCGTTTCGTGTGGGTCGTTGGCAGGTGCCAGGTGAGCCGATTGCCATTTTGGTGGACTTCAAGCCTTTCTTCGAACAGCGCAACGAGATATTCGGTTGGGCTTGGGAGAATTTCAAGGTGAATTCCCTGAACTCTTATGGTGATTACGATGAGAGCCTGATGTTCTCTTGGGCTGCTGGCAAGGTGGTGGAGAGCTATTACAAGTTCTTTGGACTGACGAAGGAGGACAATGTGGTGTTCCAGGCACATGAGTGGCAGACTTGTCTGGCTGCTTTGTATGTGAAGAAGTATGTGCCAGAGGTGGCAACTATCTTCACCACGCACGCCACAACAACCGGACGCTCCATTGCAGGCAACAACAAACCTCTCTACGATTATCTTCCTGCCTACAACGGCGACCAGATGGCGTCGGAGCTGGGTGTGGAATCCAAGCACTCTGTGGAGAAGCAGGCAGCGTGGAACGTGGATTGCTTCACGACTGTCAGCGAGATCACAGGCAGAGAGTGCGCTGAGCTGTTGGACAAGCCTGCTGACGAGATACTGATGAATGGTTTTGAGAACGACTTTGTGCCTTCTCCTGCTACGAAGTTCAACGCGGAGAGAAAGGCGGCACGTAAGCAGCTGCTGCGAATTGCCAACACCTTGATGGGCACAGATCTGGATGATGACACCATCATTGTATCGACTGGTGGTAGGTATGAATACCAGAACAAGGGCATCAACGTGTTTATCGATGCGATGAACCGTCTGCGTTGGGATGAGCGCTTGCAGAAGAATGTGCTGGCGTTCGTGATGGTGCCTGCTTGGATGAAGGAGCCACGTATGGACTTGCAGGTGGCGCTGGCGAACAAGAAGCACAATCCAGTGGAGTATGGTGCCATTGGCGACCCTCGCATCACCCACGTGTTGCACGAACCTGAGAATGACAAGGTGCTGGGTCAGTTTAACTGGCTTGACATGTACAACCGTCCAGAGGACAAAGTGAAGGTGATTTTCGTGCCTTGCTACTTGGATGGCGATGACGGTATTTTCAACATGCAATATTACGATCTCCTCATTGGCGATGACCTGACGGTGTTCCCCTCGTACTATGAGCCTTGGGGCTACACGCCAACAGAGTCTGTAGCATTCCATGTACCATGCATCACGACAGACTTGGCAGGATTTGGTCTTTGGGCGAACAGCCTGAAGGGAGGCTACAGCGAGATTGAGGATGGTGTGAAGACAGTGCATCGTTCTGACTACAACTTCGATGAGGTGAGCGACGGCATTCGTGACACGATTCTGAAGTTCTCGCAGATGAACAAGAAACAGGTGGCTGCGGCCAGGAAGAATGCGGAGAAGGTGGCTGAGCAAGCTCTTTGGAAGCATTTCATCCAGTATTACTACGAAGCATATGGCAAGGCTCTTGCAAAACGTGACGAGCGCTTGTCCTAATATATTAATAATGTGAAACAATAAACACCAATTAATAAAACTATGAGAATTCAAGCAAGCAACGCCAATGTGCCAAATTGGCGCGAAATTAGCGTGAGGTCGTCAGTTCCTGCAACTCTCGAACCTCTGAACGAGATTGCTCACAACTTGTGGTGGGCATGGAATAACGAAGTGGGTCATATCTTTAACGATATGGACACCAAACTTTGGCATGAAGTCCAGAAGAACCCTGTGCTCTTCCTTGGCAGAATGAACTATGAGAAACTGGAAAAGATTGCGGCAGACAAGAAGCTTGTGGATCGCATCAACAAGGTATATAAGGAGTTCCGTGCATACATGGATGTGGAGCCAGACAAGAAGCGCCCATCTGTGGCCTATCTCTGCATGGAGTATGGTTTGAGCAACGTACTGAAGATTTACTCTGGTGGTCTCGGCATCTTGGCTGGTGACTATGTGAAGGAGGCTTCTGACTCCAACATCGACTTCTGCGCTGTTGGTTTCCTCTATCGTTATGGCTACTTCACTCAGACACTCTCAATGGAGGGTCAGCAGGTGGCTAACTACGAGGCTCAGGTGTTCCCAACCCTGCCTATCGAACGCGAGTTGGACGCAGAAGGCAATCAGGTGGTCATCGATGTTCCTTACAACAACTATACTGTACACGCACTTGTTTGGCGTGTGAACGTGGGTCGTGTGAAGCTCTATCTGCTTGATACTGACAACGACATGAACTCTGAGTACGACCGTTCCATCACACACGCTCTCTATGGTGGTGACTGGGAAAACCGTCTGAAGCAGGAGATTCTGCTCGGTATCGGTGGTGTGCTCTTGCTCAACAAGCTGGGCATCAAGAAAGACATCATCCACTGCAATGAGGGTCACGCAGCCCTTGCCAACGTGCAGCGTCTGGTTGAGTATGTGGAGAGCGGCCTTTCATTCAACGAGGCACTCGAAGTGGTTCGCACCTCTTCACTCTATACTGTACACACTCCTGTGCCAGCAGGTCACGACTACTTTGACGAAGGTCTCTTCGGCAAGTACATGGGTCAGTATCCATCGAAACTCGGCATCAGCTGGGACGACTTCATGGGTATGGGTCGTGTGAACCCAGACGACAAGGGTGAGAAGTTCTGTATGTCCACTTTCGCTTGCAACACCTCTTCATGGGTGAACGGCGTGAGCTGGTTGCACGGCAAGGTGTCTAAGGACATGTTCAACGGCATCTGGAAGGGTTACTTCCCAGAGGAACTCGACAACGTGGGCTATGTGACCAACGGTGTGCACATGCCAACTTGGACTGCTTCTGAGTGGAAGAGCGTCTATGCCAAGAACTTCGACAAGAACTTCCTCGCAGACCAGTCTAACGAGAAGATTTGGGAGGCTATCTATAACGTGCCAGATCAGGAGATTTGGAACACTCGTCTCGCTTTGAAGGCAAAGCTGATTGAATACATCAAGAAGGCATTCAAGGAGGATTGGCTGAAGCATCAGGGTGACCCATCTCGCATCGTGTCTATCGTTGAGAAGATCAATCCTAACGCTTTGACCATCGGTTTCGCTCGTCGTTTCGCTACTTACAAGCGTGCACACCTCCTCTTCAGCGACCTCGACCGCTTGGCTAAGATTGTGAACAATCCTAACTATCCAGTGCAGTTCCTCTTCGCAGGTAAGGCTCACCCAGCAGATGGTGCTGGTCAGGGTCTCATCAAGAAGATCTACGAGATCAGCCGTCGTCCTGAGTTCCTGGGTAAGATCATCTTCTTGGAGAACTACGACATGAAGCTCGCTCGTCGCCTTGTGACAGGTGTGGATATCTGGATGAACACCCCAACTCGTCCATTGGAGGCATCTGGTACATCAGGCGAGAAGGCGCTGATGAACGGTGTTGTCAACCTCTCTGTGCTCGACGGTTGGTGGCTCGAGGGCTATCGCGAGGGTGCTGGATGGGCTTTGACCGACAAGCGCACCTTCCAGAATCAGGAGCAGCAAGACCAGCTCGACGCAGCCACTATCTACTCTCTGCTCGAGAACGAAATCCTGCCTCTCTACTATGCTCGCAATGCGAAGGGCTACTCTGAGGGTTGGATTCAGACGGTCAAGAATTCTATCGCACAGATTGCACCTCACTATACGATGAAGCGTCAGCTTGACGACTACTTCACGAAGTTCTATTGCCCATTGGCAAAGCGTCGCGAGGAGCTCTTCGCCGACAACTACAAGAAGGCAAAGAACATCGCTGCATGGAAGGAACTCGTGGCTTCACGTTGGGACAGCATCAACGTTGTTTCCTTCGAGAAGGAGGAAGACATGATCAAGGGCGATGTACTCTCTGGTAAGAAGTATCACGTCAAGTATGTCATTGACGAACAAGGACTTGATGATGCTGTTGGCTTCGAACTCGTTACACTCTATCGTGATGAGGACGGCCGTGAGCACATCAGTCAGGTGGAGCCATTCGAGGTGACCAAGCGCGAGGGCAACCTCTACACCTTCGAGGGCACTCACGTCATTCCTACGGCTGGCAGCTTCAAGGTGGCATACCGCATGTATCCTAAGAATGCAGACCTGCCACACCGTCAGGATTTCTGCTACGTGAAATGGTTCAACTAATCACCATATTCATTCTACTCTTTACGCTCTTCGCCAACCCTGTTCATGGGGCAGAAAAGCCCTACAAGCGAAGCAGCGTCGTTAAGTCCTACCGCACCTGCATGAAGGAAAAAAACTTCGCGCAGGCGCGGCAGGTGCTTACTGATGCTATGCGTGAACATCCAGAAGCGGCTGCTGACGCACAGATGTACCGCTACAAACTCGATGCGCTCGATGCATTGATTGGGGTGGAGAATCGCAAGATTTATTTGAACTCCAAGCCCGACACGGTCAGTTTCTTCAATTATATGTATGAACTCTATGTGACGGGAGTCCAATGTGACAGCGTCGAGCAACAGGCGATGGCAGCACGAGAGGCTGAAGGCAAGAAAGCCCAGCAGAAATTGCGTGGTGGAGTGGGGCAGACCTTGCTTCCCTATCGCAAGAATCTGCTTAACGCCGGCAAGTATTACTACACGAAGAAGTCTTATGCAGATGCCTTCCGTTTCTTCGACATGTATGTGCAGACCAAATCCGCCGATGTTTTTCAGGACTCGAAAGGCAATTCCCTCGTCGCAGATCCTGATGACGAAGTGGATGTTTCCGTGCTCTCCGTTCTGAGCGCATACGCCTCAAGCAATTATTCAGGCGTTACGTCATATCTTACTGAAAGTCTGAAGGATGAGAATCTTCGTCCTCAAATGCTGGAGATAGGCGTGAAGACCTATGCGGCATTGACGGATACCACCCAAGCGGTACGGTTGTTGGAGCAGGGATTCGAGGCTTATCCCGAGGTTGAATATTTCTATGTCACCTTGGTCAAGCACTACAACGAACGAGGTCTCTACGAACAAGCCCTGCAGAAAGTGCAACGCATGACTTCGCTGAAGCCTCAGCAACGCGACTATTGGTATGTGGCAGGCACGGAACTCGTCCTGCTCGACCGTTATGACGAAGCTCTCCAGTCTTTCCAGCAATGCATCGACATCAAAGCCGACGATGCAGAGGCATGGGCATCGATGGGCAGCATCCACCTCCATCAAGCCCATGTGGCATACGAGAACTTCAATCTGCCCAAGTCAGACCCTTCCTACAACAAGCAGAAAAACGCCATCACCCAACTCTATCGCCAAGCCTGCAACGCCTTCGAGCAGTCGCGCAAATTTGATGAAGCCAACACCTCCCTCTGGCTCGAAGGGCTCCGCGAAACCTACTTCAAACTCAATCGCGGCAAAGCATTGAAGGGGTTGGAGAAATACAAATAAACTTCAAAAAGCGGAGATTTAGATTCGGAAAAAAGGGAAAAGTTGGCATTTTTCTGGGATTTATTTTGTTTTGTGTATGATTTGTTTTATCTTTGCAAATCTTTCTAATTGATAATACATTGCGTGACGAATGGCAAATCAAAAGGCTAAATCAAAAAATAAGAAGAACAACAAATACGCTGCGGCTCAGAAGGAGAAGCTGTCGGCGAGCGATTTCTTTATCGGTTTTGGAAAGTGGGAGACTTTCTCATTCTGTGTTGGCTTGCTGATTGGTGGTATCGCCCTCTTTATGTTGGTGGCATTTGTGTCATATCTCTTTACAGGCGAATCGGATTTCAGTTTGTTGGAGAGTCACATGGATCCTCTGAATAGCGAGTTGCGCTATAAGAATATTTGTGGATCGTGGGGTGCCATTGTAGCATACTTCTTCCTGAACGATATGTTCGGCTTGGCGTCGTTCATTATGATTCCTTATCTGATTATCTTGGCGATGCGAATGATGCGCATTTTCAAGTTCACGTTGGTGAGGAAGTTCATCTTGTTCACAGTGCTGATGTTGTGGGTTAGCGTGTTCTTGGCAGCCTTTGGTTATTTGTTCCCCTTTTTTGAAGGTTCCTTCGTGAAATTGGGTGGTAATCACGGCATTCAAGTCGTGAAGGGATTGACGCAGGTGATAGGTACGCCAGGTTTGTTGGCCGTGTTGGTCATCACGGCTGTGCTGTATTTGGTTTATCTGAGCACCAAGACCATTGAGGTGATTCGTGATTTGTTCCGTCTGAAATTCTTGAAGAAGTCGAACCCAAGAAGATGGGCACGTCTGATGAGGAAGAATCAAGAGAATGAAGAGGAATACGAGGAGGGAGATGAGAATGGAAATGAGGAGAGTGATGAGAGCAATGAGGCGGAAGAGCCAGTGGAGGTCGTGTTCCCTGTGGAGGAGAGTGAAGAGTTAGAAGTGAAGAGTGAAGAGATGGGGGTTAGTAGTGAGGAGTTAGGACAACTGTCAACTGTCACCTCTAAACTGTCACCTGAGGAAGAGACGGAGATGAAGGTGGAGGCGAATGAAACGGAGAAGGGTAGTGGAAAGATTGATCGTGGCGACATCAACACGCCATACGATCCCAAACTGGATTTGGAACACTATAAGTATCCACCGATGAATCTGTTGCGGAAGTCGGATGACCAGTCGCCACAGATTGATATGATTGAGCAGAATGCCAACAAGGACCGCATCATCCATGTACTCAGACAGTTTGGTGTGGAGATTGCCAGCATCAAGGCAACCATTGGTCCTACCATCACACTCTATGAGATTGTGCCAGCCGAAGGTACGAGAATCAATAAGATTCGTAACTTGGAAGATGATATCGCTTTGTCGTTGGCGGCAGAGGGTATTCGTATCATTGCACCAATTCCTGGTAAGGGAACGATTGGTATTGAGGTGCCAAACAAGAAGAAATGCATCGTGTCGATGGAGAGCGTCATCAACAGCCGTGTCTATAAGGAAAGCAGCATGGAATTGCCTTGTGCTATTGGTAAGACAATCAGCAATGAGGTGTTCATGTTTGACTTAGCAAAGGCGCCCCACTTGTTGGTGGCAGGTGCGACTGGACAAGGTAAATCTGTAGGTTTGAACGCTATTGTTACGTCGTTGCTTTACAAGAAGCATCCGTCGGAGCTGAAGATTGTGATGGTTGACCCCAAGAAGGTGGAGTTCAGCATCTATAGCCCGATTGAGAATCACTTCTTGGCTCGTTTGGAGGAGGAAGAAGATTGTATCATCACGGATGTGCAGAAAGTGGTAAAGACGCTCAACTCGCTCTGTGCATTGATGGACACACGATATGATATGCTGAAACGTGCTCGTGCAAGAACCATCAAGGAATATAACGAGATGTTCAAGAGCCGTAAATTGAATCCAGAACATGGACATGAGTTTATGCCATATATCGTCGTGATTGTGGATGAGTTTGGTGACCTGATCATGACAGCAGGCAAGGAAGTGGAGTTACCGATTTGCCGTATTGCTCAGTTGGCTCGTGCGGTGGGAATCCATATGATTATCGCCACGCAGCGTCCACAGGCAAGTATCATCAGTGGTGCCATCAAGGCGAACTTCCCGACGAGGATAGCCTTCAAGGTGAGCTCGATGATGGACTCTCGTGTGATTCTCGACCGTTCAGGAGCAAACCAGTTGATTGGTAAGGGTGATATGCTGTATTTGGGAAGTGCTGAGCCAGTACGTGTACAATGTGCATTTGTTGATACTCCAGAAGTGAATGACATCTGTGCATACATCGCAAAGCAGCAGTCGTTCCTGCATCCGTTGTATCTGCCAGAGGTGGCTGACCCAGAAAGCGATGGTGCGGCAATGGGTCCGATGGACAAGGGACATCTCGACCCGATGTTTGGGGATGTGGCGAAGTTTGTGGTCAACAACCAGAGTGGTTCCACTTCGATGATTCAGCGCAACTACTCGATTGGTTACAACCGTGCTGGTAAGATTATGGATCAGCTGGAACGTATGGGTGTTGTGGGACCGCAGGTTGGAGCAAAGCCTCGTGAGGTGCTCATCAAAGACCCGATGACGTTGGAGAGTTTGTTGAACAATATATAAATTAAAGATGAAGAAAATTCGTATGATGAAGAAGATTGCATTGATACTGATGTGCCTGTTCGTTGGCTTGATGGCTGAGGCACAGGATGCAACAAAGATATTGGACAATTCGGCTGCCACATTGCGGGCGGCTGGTAATGTGAAGATTGGTTTCACGATGGAGGTGGATGGTGGTGCTTCGACGGGCTACATCAAGCTGCAACGTCAGAAGTTTGTCATCAACATGGGTGGCACCATCACGTGGTTTGACGGCAAGACGATGTGGACGTATGTGAAGGCGAATGACGAGGTGAATGTCACTACACCCTCTGCTGATGCTGTGGCGAAGATGAATCCGTATGCATTTCTGTCTTTCTACAAGAAGGGCTATACGGCAAAGATGGGGAAGAGCACAGCGAAGGAACATGAGGTGGTGCTGACTGGCAAAAGTGGCAGCCCTTTCAAGAAAGTGGTGGTGCGCATCAACAAGTCAAGCAAGTATCCGACTGTCATTAAGATGACCTCCTCGAAGGATGCTGTGACAACCATCCGTTGCAACTCGTTCCTGAAGAATCAGAAATACAAGGATTCAACCTTCCAGTTCAACAAAAAGAACTATCCCAATGCGGAGATCGTAGACTTGAGATAATGCCCCTATGACCTTTTCCAGAGCCTGGCTTATATATCGTTCCATCTCTCAGAATCAGCGGTTGCGGACACGTCGCCACCCAATGTTTGAGAAGAAGTTGGCAATGAAGATCCTGAGTTATATCTTCGTCGCTTTCTGGGCTGTCTATTTGGTCATGCTCGGCTTTACGGCCTATAGCTATTTTGAAGGATCGGCATTGGAGGCGTTCGACTGGATTGATGGAGGAATGATTTGGTTCCTGACCGTCGATTTCCTTTCTCGCTTCTCTATGCAGGAAACGCCTGCCCAGGACATCAAGCAGTACAAACTTCACAACATCCCTACAGGATTCTTGCTGCACACGTTCCTGTTTCGTATGGGTTTGCATCCCTATAATCTCTTTTGGGCATTCTTCTTCGTGCCGTTCGGAATCCGTGCCATTCCTCAGTTCTATGGCATCATGGGATTCTTCGGATTCATCATCGGCTGGTGGCTGATGTATGTGCTGAACAGTTATTGGTACCTTTTCTGGCGTACGATGTTGAATCGCAATTTCTTCTATGTCATTGTACCATTGCTCACCTATGCAGCATTGGCCTATTTCGGCATCTTCTTCGATCCTGATAACCAATGGCTCTTCGAGGGGACGATTCGTCTGATGCGAGGTTTCTGTCAATGGAATCCTTTGTGTTGGCTGGTGTTTGTTGTAGTGGTGGTGCCGTTGTATATGGTCAATTTCCGTTTGCAGAAGGCTGCCATCTATGTGGAGATTGCCAAGACGGAGGTGGTCAAGCAGTTCAAGACGCACAACATGACTTTCCTTGATGGACTGGGTGTGATTGGAGAATACCTGAAACTGGAAGTGAAATCGACTGTCCGCAATTTGGTGGTAAGGAAGCAGTTCATCACAGGCGCTCTATGTATGCTGATGCTGTGCAGCCTTTTCTCCTTCTCCAACATCTATGATGAGTTGCCTTTCATGAGGGTGTTCATCTGCGTGTATTGCTTCACCTGTTTGGGTGTGATGACCTTGACGACCATTATGTGTGCAGAAGGTAATTACATCGATGGCTTGATGGTAAGGAGGGAGACGGTGCTCTCATTGCTGAAAGCGAAATACTATTTCCAATGCATGATACTGATTGTGCCATTGCTCTTCTCGCTCATGCCCATTATTGAGGGAAAGATTACGTGGTTGACGGCGTTGGGATGCCTGCTTTTCACGACAGGAGCGGTGTTCCCCTTCATCTTTCAGTTGGCTGTCTATAACGACATTACCATCCACTTGAACGAGAAACTGACCAAGACGGGACGAGACACCAAGGTGCAGATGCTGATGGCAGGTGGAGCTCTGTTCCTGCCCATGCTTGTCATGTATACGCTGGTGGAGTGCTTCAATGACGATGTCGCAGCCATTTCGATGATTTCCATAGGACTGATAGGAACGGTGCTGCATCCTTTGTGGCTCCGCAATATATACGAACGATTCATGAAACGTCGATACGAAAATATGGACGGATTCAGAAACTCAAGATAGTAAGATGAACGTAACAATCGAAAAACTGACCAAATCATTCGGAGAGAAACAAGCTCTCAATATTGACCACTATGCCATCCATAGTGGCGAGACAATAGGTCTTGTAGGTAATAATGGAGCGGGGAAGACCACCTTGTTCCGCATCATTCTCGACTTACTGCATGCCGATTCTGGCTGTGTGACAATTGATGGTTTGGTGGAAGGCATGCCTGTTTCGTGTGACACATCGAAGAGTGAGGAATGGAAGGCCTATACGGGTGCTTTTGTCGATACTGGTTTCCTCATTGACTATCTGACACCAGAGGAGTACTTCCGTTTCATTGCCAAGATATCTGGCATTTCCGATGCCGTCTTACACGATCGTCTCTTGCAGTTTGATGGATTCATGAATGGTGAGATTCTTGGTCAGAAGACACTGATTCGCAACCTTTCGATGGGTAATAAGCAGAAGGTGGGCATCATTGGCGCCATGCTGCACTATCCTCAGTTGCTTCTGCTTGACGAACCCTTCAACTTCCTTGACCCCACCTCTCAGTTGGCCATGAAGTATTTGCTAGAAACGTATAGCAAGGAACATCATGCCACCATCATCGTGTCGTCACATAATCTGACCCACACCCTTGACATTTGTTCGCGCATCACACTTCTTGAACATGGACTCATCATTAAGGATTATGACCGCGATTATGCTATGTTGACTTCCGAAATTGAGGCTTATTTCAAAGGAAATATCAATATTTAAGTAGAAGAAGTGTTTTTTTTCACTTTTGCCTTTTGGGAACCAATTAAAAGCAGTACATTTGTATGTTTTTTGTGACACTATGCCAAGAGTGTCATGTGTATTTGTGTTCATTTATTTCATTAGTTATAACTAAAAAAACATTCATTAAATTATGAAGATTTCGAGAATTGACCACCTTGGTATAGGTGTGGAGAGCATCGACGCTGTGCTCCCTTATTTCGAAAATGTACTTGGTCTCAAGTGCTATGCAGTAGAAGAAGTGGCTGACCAGAAGGTAAAGACTGCCTTCTTGAAAGTTGGCGAAGTGAAACTGGAGCTCCTCGAGCCAACGTCTCCTGAATCAGCTGTTGCTAAGTGGCTGGAGAAGGGTGGCAAGGGTGTTCACCATGTGGCATTCGCTGTTGAAGACGGCGTAGCAGAGGCACTCGTTGAGGCTGAAGGTAAGGAAATTCGCCTAATTGACAAGACTCCACGTCCAGGTGCAGAGCAGATGAACATCGCTTTCTTGCACCCTAAGTCAACAGCAGGCATTTTGACAGAACTTTGCGAACCACAGAAGAAATAATATTATGAGCAAGCAAACAGAAAGAATACAGGAGTTGATTGAACTCCGACAGAAAGCACGTCTTGGTGGTGGCGAGAAGGCCATTGACAAGCAGCATGCGAAGGGCAAGTTCACAGCACGTGAGCGTATTGCCATGCTCCTCGACGAGGGCAGTTTTGAAGAGTATGATATGTTCAAGCTCCACCGTTGCACCAACTTCGGCATGGAGAAGAAGCAGTATCTTGGCGACGGTGTCGTGACGGGTTCTGGAACCATCGGTGGACGCCTCGTCTTTATTTTTGCGCAAGACTTCACCGTCAATGCAGGTTCTCTCTCCGAGACCATGAGCCAAAAGATCTGCAAGATCATGGATATGGCCATGAAGGTAGGTGCTCCTGTCATCGGTATCAATGACTCAGGTGGTGCACGTATTCAGGAAGGTATCAACGCTTTGGCTGGTTACGCTGAGATTTTCCAGCGCAACATCATGGCTTCTGGTGTGATTCCTCAGATTTCTGGTATCTTCGGTCCTTGTGCTGGTGGTGCTGTGTATTCTCCAGCATTGACAGACTTCACGCTGATGATGGAGAACACCTCGTTCATGTTCCTGACGGGTCCAGCAGTGGTGAAGACTGTGACAGGTGAGGATGTTGACCAGGAGAGCCTTGGTGGTGCTTCTGTTCACTCTACCAAGTCTGGTGTGACTCACTTCACGGCTTCTACAGAGGAAGAGGCAATGGCAATGATTCAGCAGCTCATCTCTTACATTCCACAGAACAATCAGGAAGAGACTCCACGTGTGGAATGCACAGACCCCATCGACCGTCTGGAGGATTCTCTCAACGAGATCATTCCTGACAATCCTAACCAGGCATACGACATGTACAAGGTCATTGCAGCTACTGTCGATAATGGCGAATTCTTTGAGGTGCAGCCACGTTATGCACAGAACATCATCGTCGGCTTCGCTCGTTTCAACGGTCGTTCTGTAGGTATCGTTGCCAACCAGCCTTCTAAGTTTGCTGGTGTGCTCGACTGCAACGCCTCTCGTAAGGGAGCCCGTTTCGTGCGTTTCTGCGATGCCTTCAACATTCCAATCGTCAGCTTCGTGGACGTGCCAGGCTTCCTGCCAGGTACAGGTCAGGAGTACAACGCTGTCATCCTGCATGGTGCTAAACTCCTCTATGCTTACGGAGAGGCTACGGTGCCAAAGGTGACCGTCACACTCCGCAAGTCTTACGGTGGTTCTCACATCGTGATGTCTTGTAAGCAGCTGCGTGGTGACATCAACTACGCATGGCCATCAGCTGAAATCGCCGTGATGGGTGCCAGCGGTGCTGCCGCAGTGCTCTATGCTCGCGAGGCTAAGCAAATCAAGGAAGAGGGTGGTGATGCCAAGGCATTCATCGCTGAGAAGGAAGAGGAATACTCTAAGCTCTTCGCCAATCCTTATCAGGCAGCCAAGTACGGCTACATCGACGATGTTATCGAGCCACGCAACACTCGTTTCCGTGTCATCCGCGCACTCGAGCAGTTGGCAAACAAGTCACTTACTAATCCTGCTAAGAAGCACGGTAATATTCCATTGTAAGCATTATGAGAAAGTTATTATCAATCGTATCATTCCTCATAGCATCTTCTGCCGCTATGGCACAGGGAGCGCATGACTTCAAACTCAACGAGGTCTTTGTGTTAAGCTGTCCCAAGCAATGCACGGCTGTAGACGATAGCGGCTATGTTTCGCCTGCTATGGCAGAAGCATGCCCCAAGGCAGCGTTCTATGTGGATGAATATGGTCAGCCAGCTTCTTGGATTGAAATCGAGAACACTTCTTATTCCACTCACGACATAAGAAACTGCTTCCTCACCATCAATCCTGCTGTGCTCGACAAGACAATGTCTGCACCTGAGCGTGAGAAACTCATGTCTCTCATTCCTGCAGGCGACCCACGCACCTCGCTTGCCGCTAAGCAGCGTATCACATTCTTTGCCGATGGCCACACGAACCGTGGTACGCTTCACCTCAACTTCACGCTTCCTGCGGGCGAGGCTTTCACTGTTTATCTCTTCGATGGTAACGCTGTTGATTTGCTCGACTCTGTACGTGTGGAGGCTCTTCCTGCCGGTTCAAGCTATGCCCGCATCGCCGACGATGAGTGGCAGGTGTGTGATGCCAACAACATGACGCCTAATGCACCCAATGTACAGTATAGCAACGACAAGATCAAGGAGTTCAAGGAGAAAGACCCTCATGGCATCGCTATGACGCTGATGTGCATGGGTGTTGTGTTCTCTTGCCTCATCCTCCTGTTTGTCTTCTTCCACATCTTCGGTTGGGCGATGAACCGTGCAGCCAAGTTGGCTCGTGTTCGTGCCATCCGTGCTATTCATGAGAAGGCAGAGCGTGTGGTTGAAATGGCTAAGCAAGGTACTACAGAGACGAAGGGTATTGATATGGAGACCTACACAGCCGTCATCGGTTTGGCACTCCACGAGTACTTCGGTGGCACTCACGACCTCGAGTCTGGTATCTTGACCATCAATCAGACGCAAACCACATGGGCAGACAAGAGTCACGAACTCCGTGTGACCCCACAGATTCATCCAGCAAACTAAAAATACAACTCAAAAATGAAAGAATATAATTATAAGATCAAGGGTGCTCCTTACAATGTGAAGATCAATGGCATTGAAGAGAACATCGCAAAGGTTGAGGTCAACGGCATCGCGTTCGACGTTGAGCTTGAGAAGCCAGTTGCTCAGCCAAAACCAGTGGTGCGTGCCGTTGCCGCTCCCGTCAAGACCATCGAGGCTCCAAAGGCTGCCCAGGAGGCTGTCGAAGCAGGTGTATCAGCCGTTCGTGCTCCGCTGCCTGGTACCATCAACGACATCAAGGTGACTGTTGGACAGGCAGTTAAGAAGGGTGAGACACTCGTCATCCTCGAGGCCATGAAGATGGAGAACAACATCGACTCCGACCGCGACGGTAAGATTCAGGAAGTGAAAGTTCAGAAGGGCGACACCGTCATGGAAGGTGCCATCCTCGTCACGATCGCGTAACAGAATAGTAAATTGTAAATTGTCAAATTGTAAACGACTATGATGTTACTCGAAAGTGTTTCTACAATGGACTTCATCGGAACGAAGCTTGTTGACTTCCTGACCTACACAGGCTTTGCCAATGTGGAGTGGGCCAACATCATCATGATTGCTGTGGGTGCCTTCTTCATCTGGCTTGCCATCAAGAAGGATTTCGAGCCCCTGCTTCTCATTCCGATAGGTCTCGGCATCATCTTGGGAAATATCCCCTTCAAGGATGCTGGTCTTGAAATAGGTCTTTACGAGGACAACTCCGTGCTCAACATCTTCTATCAGGGTGTGCGTCTCGGATGGTATCCTCCTCTCGTGTTCCTCGGCATTGGCGCCATGACCGACTTCTCGGCCCTCATCGCCAATCCAAAGCTCATGCTCATCGGTGCAGCTGCCCAGTTTGGTATCTTCGGAGCCTACATGGTGGCGCTCGCCCTCGGTTTCGAGCCTAACCAGGCTGCTGGTATCGCCATCATCGGTGGTGCAGATGGTCCTACAGCCATCTTCCTCTCCAGCAAGTTGAGCCCGAACCTCATGGGAGCCATTGCTGTGTGCGCCTACTCTTACATGGCACTCGTACCAGTCATCCAGCCAGGCATCATGAAGCTGCTCACCACCAAGGCACAGCGTCAGATTAAGATGAAGCCTGCGCGTCAGGTCAGCCAGACAGAGAAGATGCTCTTTCCAATCGTCGGACTGCTCATCACCACCTTCATCGTTCCTTCAGGTTTGCCCCTGCTCGGCATGCTCTTCTTCGGTAATCTCCTCAAGGAGTCCACCAAGACCACACGCCTCGCCAAGACTGCAGGCTCTGCCCTCAACGACATTGTGGTGATGCTCCTCGGTCTCACCGTAGGTTGCTCCACCCAGGCATCCGAGTTCCTCACCTGGAACACCATCTTCATCTTCATCATCGGTGCATGCGCATTCGTTGTGGCAACAGCCAGCGGTGTCATCTTCGTTCACATCATGAACCTCTTCCTCCCGAAGGGTCAGAAGATCAATCCGCTCATCGGTAACGCCGGCGTGTCGGCCGTTCCAATGGCAGCGCGCATCTCCCAGAACGAAGGTCTGAAAGCCGATCCCCACAACTACCTCCTCATGCACGCCATGGGACCCAACGTTGCCGGAGTCATCGGTTCAGCCGTTGCCGCAGGTGTTCTGCTCGGATTCCTCTCGTAGGTACACATTATTTATATATATAGAAAAGGCACAAAATCCAGCTGTGGGTTTTGTGCCTTTTCTTTTCGCACGATTCTGTTCGTGCATCTTTCACTCTCTCTACACCGCATCCTCGCTGGGGTCGATGTTGAGTCCCGGATGGAGAGGCTCGGTCTCGAGGTTCTCAGCCTTCTTGATGGAGAACGAACCGTCGGTGGCGACTTTCAGCTCCAGCGGATAGGCCATGCCGTCGGAAGTCTCGTCGGGATCGCCCACGGTGATGATGAAGTAGAAGGCCGAACGGTCCGACTCACGCTTCATGAAGTTGTAGTTGATGCCCACGACGGTGGAGCTCTTCAGGAAGTCGGCAGGCACATGGTCGCGGAAGCTCGTCTTGTAGAACGTGCGGCTGAACACCGTCGAACCCTCGCGCGTGATCTCGATGCTCGCGCGGCTCTCATGGTATTCGAGTCCCTGCGGATTGATGACCACAGGCATCGAGTCCACATGCTCGAACCGGCAACTGTAGTTGTAGAGCTTAGCACCGATGGTGATGGTGTCGTTCAGCGTGTAGTCGCGCAGGGAGATGATGCCCGTCTGCGGGTCGATGTCCTCCACGATGCGCTCCGGCTGAGCAGGTTTCTTCTCGTTGTTGCAGGCCATGGCAGCGAGTGCAAGCAGCGCCACGACCGCGGTTTTGAATGATTTCATATTGGTCAGTATGTTTTGGTTGACGGGGCAAAGGTACGAATAAGTGCGCATAATACAAAATTTTTATTCATGGAATTGTACCTCCGCTGTGGCATACATTGATGATTAGTGGCAATGATCGTTCAATTTGGTAATGTACAAAACAAAACTACGCATTTGTTGGATGAACCAAAAGAAAGGGAGAAGAGCCTGTTCGAGGTTCTTCTCCCTTTAGATTCTGTGTGTCATTGACACCGCGAAGTTAGATGGTTTCCACTTCTTCTGTCATGTCTATCTCATTACCCTTCGAATCGATAAACTTGTACTGGAGGAAACCGAGTTCCTGGCTTGGAATGACTTTGACACCAAAGCCGTAGGTCATCTGCCATCGGAGATAGAGGCTGATGAGGCCTTTGGTGATGTAAGCTTCTACGTAAGGGTTGACGTAGAGCTTGAATCTCTTCATACCAAGATTGTTGACAATGTAGTCAATCTTGTGCTCGAGGGTCTCTGTGAACAGGATGGAGGGTTTGACGATGCCCTTGCCGAAGCAGGTGGGGCAGACTTCTTCCACGTGCATGTCCATCGCTGGTCGGACGCGTTGACGGGTGATTTGCATCAGTCCGAATTTGCTGAGCGGCAGGATGTTATGGCGAGCACGATCGCTCTTCATGATCTGTGTCATGTGTTCGTAGAGCTTCTGATTGTGCTCAGCGCTGTCCATATCGATGAAATCAACGACGATAATGCCGCCCATATCCCTGAGCCGTAGCTGTCGGGCGAGTTCCTCTGCTGCTTCCATATTGACGGCGAATGCGTTTTCCTCCTGGTTGTCGAGCCCGCGGTTGCGGTTGCCTGAGTTGACGTCGACGACGTGCAGGGCTTCTGTGTGCTCAATGATGAGGTAGGCGCCGTGCTTGAAGCTAACTGTGCGTCCGAGTCCCGACTTGATTTGCTTCGTCACGCCGAAGTTGTCGAAGATGGGGACGTTGCCCTTGTAGAGCTTGACGATTGATTCTCTTTCTGGTGCGATAAGGCTGACGTAGCGCTTCACTTCCTTGAAAACTTCCTCGTTGTTGACATGGATGCTTTCGTAGGAAGGATTGAAGAGGTCGCGCAGCATGGAGACGGTGCGGCCAGTTTCCTCGTGTGCAAGTACTGGCAAACTTGTAGCTTTTTGTATCTTCCCGATGCAGTCATTCCACGACTCGACGAGCAGGCTCATCTCGTTGTTCAGTTCGGCAGCGCGTTTGCCTTCTGCCACTGTGCGGACGATGACTCCGAAGTTTCGGGGTTTGATGCTCTGAATGAGCTGTTTCAGACGGGCTCGCTCTTCTTTCGACTTGATTTTGGAACTGACGTTCACTTTGTCGTCGAATGGGATGAGGACGATGTAGCGTCCTGCGAATGAGATTTCCGCTGTCAGTCGGGGACCTTTGGTGTTGATGGGCTCCTTGGTGATTTGCACCATCACTTCCTGTCCGAGTTCGAGCACGTCCTGAATGCTTCCCACTTTCTCCAGCGCTGACTGACCTGCAGCCTTTGCCATGGGCGCAAGCTTGCGGCGGTCGCTGACCACCTGCTTGACGTATTTCTCCAGAGAGAGAAAATGCTTGCCTAAATCTTGGTAGTGCAGAAATGCTTCGCGTTCATGACCCACATCGACGAAACATGCATTGAGTGCCGGCATGATTTTCTTCACTTTCCCGGCGTAGATGTTGCCAACGGAGTACTTGCTGTCCTGACCTTCCTTTTGGAACTCAACGAGCTTCTGGTCTTCGAGCAGGGCAATGGTTACTTCCTTTGGCTGTGCATCGATGATAAGTTCGCTGGTCATTTCTTCTTACCGTTTACTTGCTCTTGTGGCGATTCTTTCTCAGTCTCTTCTTACGCTTGTGAGTAGAGATCTTGTGTCTTTTCTTCTTCTTACCGTTTGGCATAGTTGTTGAAAATTAAGTTGTTTATAATCTTGTTTTTTGTAGTCTTTGGATGGGTCTGGGACATGCCTCAAACTCAATTCGAAGTGCAAATTTAGTTCTTTTTCTTGAATGTAGGAAATTTTATCGCCGAAAATGTGGAAGATGTGCTGATTTTGTCAGTAAAAAGCCTTAAATTTGCAAGAAATATGATGTGAAATGTATGAATAAATACCTATTTCCTGTTTTGCTGACAATGGCGTTTTCGGTGTCGTTGCAGGTCTTCTCCCAACGGGCTGGAAGGGCTGCTGCCTATTCTCGAGAAGCGTCTTCCATCGTGTCGAAATACAAAAGGGAACTGACGCAGATTCGGAAGAACTTGGCTGATATTTCTGTCGATTCTGCCGAGTCACAGATGTCTCCATACTACTATAAATTGTTTGGTCCTGGCGTGTTTTTCCGTTCAGTATTGGACGACAAGTTCAAGTTGGCCTACACCTTGCCAAACGATTGGAGCAGCCCGCAACAGCTGTCTGACGGTATTCTTGAGCGTCAGCACATCAACGCCTCCATTAACGACGTGCTCTTGGGTTTGTATGCAGAGAACCCACAACTTTTCCACTATTCTGACGCACAGATTGCCTCTGAAGAGACGGTGTCGCCTTTGTCTGTGACGAGTACGTCAGCTGAGGATTTGTCTTCTATATATAATAAGGTGGACGAGATTAAGGATGTAGCTGATGTGCTGGACAGCGTGGATGTGGATCTACAGATTGTCAGACCGAACTTCTGGACGACTACGGGCAAGTTCTCCTTGCAGTTCACGCAGAATTACTTCTCTGAGAATTGGTACAAGGGAGGTAACAACAACGTGACGATGCTGTCCAATCTGGTGCTTGAAGCGAATTACAACGACCAGAAGCGAGTGTCGTGGGACAATAAGCTCGACCTGCGTCTGGGATTTGTCACAGCTACTTCGGACTCTATCCATCGTTACCTGAGCAATAACGATAAGATTCAGCTCAACTCGAAACTTGGCATCAAGGCAGCCAAGAATTGGTATTATACGGTGTCGGCTGAGGCGAAGTCGCAGTTTCTGCCTGGCCACAAGGCGAATGACCGCCGCACTTACTCAAAGTTCCTGGCACCGTTGGATGTGTATGTCTCTCTTGGTATGGACTGGAAGCCGAAGTTCAAGAATGGCAACTCCTTCTCTTTGGCGCTCCTGCCGTTCTCTTACAAGATGCGTCTGATTGACGACGACGATGTGGACATCCATCGTTCCAACAACATGGTGGGCAAGGATTTCCAGCAGGACTTCGGTTCGAAGATTGAGTTCAACTCGAAGATCACGATTGTAAAGGGTTTGACTTGGAAGTGCCGCTGCTTCTACTTCACTTCTTACGAATATGTAGAATCGGAGATGGAGAACGTGCTTTCCTTCCAGTTCAACAAGTACATCTCCAGTGAGGTCTATACGCTTTGGCGATTTGATGACAACCGCGACATCAAGTACTATGACCACACGCTCGGCTACTTCCAGTTCAAGGAATATTTCACGCTCGGATTGGCGTATAATTTCTAATTGAAAAAATCAGGCGTTTTTGCTGAAGTATACTTTACATGCTAGCTAAAGTATACTTTACCGACTAGCTGAAGTATACTTCAGCAAAAACACCCCATTTTAGAGCTTAAATTTCAGCACTTTTCCGCCATTGGCAGGAAGTTCCATGTAGAGGGTTCCATCAGGAATGAGCGCCTTCTTCTCTTTCTTGCCGGTGAGAAGGTCTTTGCACTCACGTTCCTCGTTGCTGACGGGGATGTCAAGACACTCGAAAGCGTGGGCTGGAATCTTCACCCATGAACGTGCGGGCTGGTCGTCGAAGTTGGCGATGACGAAGATGAGTTCCTTGTCCTTCTTGCGGAGGAAAGCGAACTGGCGATGCTCATTCATTCCCTGTCCGTAGTTCACGTACATGATGTCAAAGAACTGACCCTCGCGAATGGCTTTCTCCTTGTTGCAGATGTTCAGCACCTTGGTGTAGTACTTCTGCAAGTCCTTCTCCTCCTTCGAAAGCAGGGTGCCATCAAACTTGTTGTTGTTTCTCCAACGACGGATAAGGTCGATGGTCCAGTAGTCGAAGATGGTGGTGCGACCGTCCTGTCCGCTGAATCCCTCGGAGTACATGCCCTGTTCGCCTAACTCCTGACCGAAGTAAATCATCATCGGGTTGGTGTTCATCAAGGCGCTGACAAGCAGAGCGGGCTTACCTTTCTCCGCATTGCCGGCAAAGAACTTAGAGGCGATGCGCTGCTCGTCGTGATTCTCGAGGAAGTTGAGCATGTGGCTGTGGATGTCATCTACGCTCTGCCAAGCTCCCGTGATGCAGGCAGCAGAGTTGCCACCCATCACAGAACGGATGGTGTCGTAGAGTCCCACCTTGTCGTAGAGATAGTCGAAGTGACCACGATTCAGGTAGTTGCGATACTCGTGCGGATTATACACCTCAGCAATGAAGACGATGTTGGGGTATTTGGCCTTCACAATCGGGATGACCCATCCCCAGAAGTCGCAAGGCACCATCTCAGCCATATCGCAACGGAAACCGTCAATGCCCTTCGAAGCCCAGAACAGGAGGATGTCGCGCATCTTTTCCCAAGTGTTGGGTGTCGTAGGACTGAAGATGAGACGTTCGCGAGTGCCCAGATAGTCTCTGCCGTAGTTCAGCTTGACTGTCTCGTACCAGTCGTTCTGACTCACCCAGGGCGTGAAGCAGTCGTTGCCCGTCACCTTGCAGGGCTTCTCCACGTAGTCACCCATCTCATCGTCGTGCAACGAGAAGTTGGGCGAGAACTGAGAGCCTGGCAAGTAATAGAAATTGTTGTAGGCGCTGAAGGATTCAGTTTTGTCGTCATCTTCACCCAGGTCACGCACTCCCTCTGGTTTGGCATCAGAGTGGTACTGACGTGCCACGTGGTTGGGCACAAAGTCGATAATCATCTTCAGGTCAGCCTTGTGGGTTCGCATAACGAGGTTCTCAAACTCCTTCATGCGTTCAGGTACCTTCGTGGCGAGGTCGGGATCGATGTCGTAGTAGTCCTTGATGGCATACGGACTTCCTGCGATACCCTTCACAACGGCAGGGTGGTCGCGGCGGATGCCATACTGCGTGTAGTCACTCTTGGTGGCGTGCTCGATGAGACCCGTGTACCAAATGTGTGTGGCGCCCAACTTCTTGATTTCTGCCAAAGCAGCACCCGTGAAGTCAGCCATCTTGCCACAACCATTCTCCTTCTTCGTACCGTTGCTCACATTCTTGTTGGCATTGGCTCCAAAGAGGCGCGTGAAAACTTGATAGATGATGATCTTTTCCATGCTGGGGGAAGATTCGTGTTCGTTCAAAAATATATTATGCGATTCCGTGAGCAGTTACATCGCGGCTGATCTTTGCAATCATGCCCTGCAATGCCTTACCAGGACCACACTCTGTGAAGTCTGTAGCACCAGCAGCAATCATAGCCTGCACCTCGTAAGTCCACTTCACAGGAGCTGTCAGCTGAGCGATGAGGTTCTGCTTGATTTCCTCAGGGTTGGTGTGAGCCTGAGCGTCCACGTTCTGATAAACAGGGCACTTAGGAGTTGAGAAGGTCGTAGCCTCGATGGCTGCCTGCAACTCGTCCTTGGCTGGCTGCATAAGAGGGGAGTGGAACGCACCACCAACAGGGAGTGGGAGAGCGCGCTTTGCACCTGCTGCCTTCAAAGCCTCGCAAGCCTCGTTCACAGCTTCCACATTACCAGAGATCACCAACTGACCAGGGTTGTTGTAGTTGGCAGGAACAACGATGTTGCCAGGCTTGGAGATAGAAGCACAAACCTCTTCCACCTTAGCGTCGTCCAATCCGATGATGGCAGCCATTGTAGAAGGAGCAGCCTCACAAGCCTTCTGCATAGCCTGAGCACGCTGAGAAACCAGCTTCAGACCATCCTCGAAAGAGAGGGCACCTGCTGCAACGAGGGCAGAGAACTCACCCAGAGAGTGACCACCTACCATATCTGCATCGAAGGCGTCGCCCAGACAGATGGCTGAAATCACAGAGTGGAGGAACACAGCAGGCTGAGTCACCTTCGTCTGCTTCAGCTCCTCAGCTGTACCTTCGAACATGATCTTGGTGATATCGAAGCCAAGGATTTCATTTGCCTTGTCAAACAATTCCTTTGCCTTTGGATTGGTGTCGTAGAGGTCTTTGCCCATTCCTGTGAACTGAGCGCCCTGACCAGGGAATACAAATGCTTTCATATTGTTAGTTTTTACGTTATATTGTTTTCTGCAACGCTGTTGCAGTTTTGTTTTAATCAATAAAAGCACCTTTCCCGTGAGAAAGATGCTTTTTATTTACTAATGTTGATTTATTTTACCTTCTCAACGATAGCCTTGAATGCCTCTGCGTTGTGTACTGCGAGGTAAGCAAGTGTCTTACGGTTGAGGTCGATGCCAGCCTTGTGGAGAGCGCCGATGAACTGAGAGTAAGACATACCCTCTGCTCGAGCGGCTGCGTTGATACGCTGAATCCAGAGAGAACGGAACTCACGCTTCTTGCGACGACGGTCTGCGAATGCGTAGGTGAGGCCTTTCTCGTAGGCGTTTTTGGCAACGGTCCAGACGTTCTTACGAGCGCCAAACTGACCCTTTACGCGCTTCAAAATCTTCTTGCGGCGAGCGCGTGATGCTACATGATTTACTGATCTTGGCATAATTTTGTTTGCTTTTTGAATGTTAGCGACGTTCGATTACGTTCTTTTCGGGCTAACGATTCGATTAAACTTTTTGTTGATTACTTACTGGATTTTAACGGAGTGCGAGACAATCGAGCACTTGCTTGCGGTTTGCCTTCACGACAATCGTGCTGTGGTCAAGATTTCTCTTCTGCTTCTTCGTCTTCTTAGTCAGAATGTGACTGTGATAAGCGTGCTGACGCTTGATTTTGCCTGTTCCAGTAAGCGTGAAACGCTTCTTTGCAGCGGACTTAGTTTTAATTTTTGGCATTTTTTTATGTATTTAATTATTAATAATGTGTGGCAACGCATATACCAGGGCGTTACGCACTTCTATTTTCAGAATTGTCAATGATCAACTCTCTTTCTCAGCCAGTTTCTCGGCTAATCCTGCGAATGGGCTGTTGGGATTTGGTCCCTCTGCCTCTTTCTCAGCTTCGCGTAGTGCCTTTGCCTGTGCTTCAGCAGCCTCATTGTCGCGACGTTGCTGACTCTTTTTAGGAGCACCAGCTTTCTTCGGTGCCAATGTGAGGAACATCTTCTTGCCTTCCAGCGATGGCATGCTTTCTACCTTTGCCAATTCCTCGAGGTCGTTGGCGAAACGGAGGAGAAGCACTTCACCTTGTTCCTTGAAGACGATGGAACGTCCCTTGAAGAACACGTATGCCTTCACCTTGTTGCCGTCGGTCAGGAATTCCTGAGCGTGCTTGAGCTTGAATGCATAGTCGGCTTCACCAGTTTGAGGTCCGAAGCGAATTTCCTTCACTTCCACCTTCACCTGCTTGGCCTTCAGTTCCTTCGCTTTCTTCTTCTGCTGATAGAGGAATTTAGAGTAGTCGATGAGACGACATACCGGAGGTTGCGCATTGGGAGAGATTTCTACGAGATCTACTTCCTTGTCTTCTGCGAGACGCAGGGCTTCACGGGTTGGCATCACGGTGGACTCAATTCCGTCACCTACGATTCTCACTTCTGGTACACGGATCTGTTCGTTGACCCTGTACTGTTGTTTTTTGTTGTCACCTTTCATTCGGTTGGCTTGCTTACCTTCGGTATTTTTTAGTTAAGTTTTTGTTATTTTTGTTAAAATCGGGTGCAAAGTTAGAAATTTTCTGTCATTTGACGAACTTCTTCTTGAATTTTCTTCGCAAAATCGTCAATTTTCATCGTTTCTTGCTGCTGAGTGCCTTGTTTTCTGACATTTACAGTGCCATCAGCGGCTTCTTTTTCACCCACAATAAGCAGATATGGGATGTGCTTCATTTCGTTGTCGCGAATCTTTCTGCCAATCTTTTCGTTACGGTCGTCAACGATGGTGCGCACCTCTTGTGCGTTGAGTGAGGATGCCACCTGCTGGGCGTAGTCATTGAACTTCTCAGAGATAGGGAGCACCACCACTTGGTCAGGTGTGAGCCAGAGTGGGAAGTGGCCTGCTGTGTGTTCAATCAGCACAGCAATGAAACGCTCCATCGAACCGAATGGGGCACGGTGAATCATCACAGGGCGGTGCTTCTGGTTGTCAGCACCAGTATATTCGAGTTGGAAACGCTCGGGCAGGTTGTAGTCCACCTGAATGGTGCCTAACTGCCAACGGCGACCCAGTGCATCCTTGATCATGAAGTCGAGCTTAGGACCATAGAAAGCAGCTTCGCCCAACTCTGTACGGGTGTTCAGACCCTTTTCTGCACATGCCTCGATGATGGCGTTCTGTGCCTGTTCCCATACCTCGTCAGAACCGATGTACTTCTCCTTGTCGTCAGGGTCACGAAGTGAAATCTGTGCCTCGTATTCCTTGAAGTCGAGTGCCTTGAAGATGATGTTGATGATGTCCATCACACGGAGGAACTCATCCTTCACCTGATCTGGGCGGCAGAAGATGTGGGCATCGTCCTGCGTGAACGAACGTACACGGGTCAGTCCGTGCAATTCGCCCGACTGCTCATAGCGATACACCGTTCCGAACTCAGCGCAGCGGAAGGGGAGGTCTTTGTATGAACGTGGCTGCCAAGCGAAAATCTCACAGTGGTGAGGGCAGTTCATTGGCTTCAACAGATACTCTTCACCCTCCTCAGGAGTCTGAATGGGCTGGAAGGAATCCTTGCCGTAGTGAGCGTAGTGACCCGAAGTTACGTACAGGTTCTTACCACCGATATGTGGAGTGATTACCTCTTGATAACCATAACGTTTCTGAATTTTACGCAAGAAATCCTGCAAGCGGATACGTACAGCAGTACCCTTAGGCAACCACATCGGCAGACCCTTGCCCACGCGCTCAGAGAACATGAACAGCTCCATCTCCTTACCAATCTTTCTGTGGTCACGCTTCTTCGCTTCCTCAAGTGCCACCAGATACTCATCCAGCAACTTCTTCTTGGGGAACGAGATACCATAGATACGGGTCATCATCGGACGCTTCTCATCGCCACGCCAGTAGGCAGCAGCGAGCGACAGCAGCTTGAACGCCTTGATGGGCGCAGTGGTCATCAAGTGGGGGCCCTTACAGAGGTCGATATAATTGCCCTGCGTATAAGTCGTGATCTTACCATCCTCCAGTTCCGCAATCAGCTCGTTCTTGTAGGTCTGACCCTTCGAGGCGAACAGCTCCATCACATCCTTCTTCGAGATGTCCTTTCTCACCAGCGCCTCCTTCTTCTGCTGCAGCTCCTGCATCTTCTTCTCAATCTTGGGGAAGTCAGCATCGCTCAGCTTCACGCCCTCAGGTGGCATCACGTCATAGTAGAAACCATTCTCGATAGCAGGACCGATACCGAACTGAGTGCCAGGCCACAACTCCTCAATCGCCTCAGCCATCAGGTGAGCCGACGTGTGCCAGAAAGCGTGCTTGCCCTCAGCGTCCTCAAACTTGTAGAGCTCAATCGTCGCATCCTCCATGATGGGGCGGTTCAACTCCGTCGTCTCGCCGTTCACACCGCACGCAATCACGTCCTGCGCCAATCTCTGGCTGATGCTCTCGGCAATCTCTAAGCCCGTCACGCCAGCCTCATACTCGCGCACGGAATTGTCAGGAAAAGTAATCTTTATCATATTATATTATGTGTATTTTTAGTCTTGTTCCAAAAAAACCTTGCAAAGATACTACTTATATTTCACACAATCACAAACTTTCCCCCAAAAACATCCCTCTTCATCTCCTTTTTTCTCCATTTCTCTTGTTATCGGTCATTCATGGGGCAAATAATGTTTGTTTTCACTCTCTTTTATTCTGCCGCCGTCAAAGCAATGGATTACCGCCACCTCTTTGATGCTAGCCAGAAACCTGGCAGACGCACTGAGGAAGTTCCTCCGATACATAAAACCATGGTTATGACGGTGCGAACTGCAAGGGTAATGCTTTTCCGCCTAAGCATCCAGGCAAAACCCCACTTTTTTTCAAAAAAATGAAGATACCCCGTTGACTCAGTGACTCAGATATCAGTTTTCTCAGAGGTAGGCATAGAGATGAAAATAACGTTAAGATTATTATATTTAAATATAATAATCTTATTTTTCTTTGCCCCAGTTTTACCCCTCGCTCAGAAAACTGATATCTGATATCTGAGTCACATGGACAGGAACAGGACAAACAACTCAATGGGCAATCGAAATTTGCCCCCCCCAATTTTCAGCATGAAAAGACGTGTTTTACACCCCCTCACCCCAAAAAATTTGGAAAACGCCCCTCGCATGTCGTAACTTTGCAACGTGAAACAATAAGTTGCTGAGGTCGTGATTGTTGTGGATGTGGATCAGAAATCGTCCCTGGATCCTTTTTTATTTGGTTCATCCGACAAATGCATAGTTAATCAACAAATAAATGAATAATAAGAAAGATAGCTAAGATAAAATCACTACCTTTGGTTACCCCTAACTAAAGCATAGTAATATGAATCCCAGCTATCTGTATCACGCCTTTGGTGTCCGCCACCAAGAATGTACCCAAACTGAGTA
>Ga0256407_10000552_pt1 | contig 88855 bp, 104 predicted proteins | sample RumenRJG_04DNA_FD_193489 | JGI IMG/M metagenome (GOLD analysis project Ga0256407, IMG submission 193489) | Bovine rumen microbial communities from Lethbridge, Alberta, Canada - RJG_04 | ecosystem: Host-associated > Mammals > Digestive system > Stomach > Rumen | place: Canada: Alberta... | reverse complement strand
ATCCGGCTTCCTTCAGATCCCGCCTCGCGGCGGACACCCTTGCCTTCGGCTGTATCCTTCCCACTACCGGGTGGATTCGGGACTTGCACCCATTAGAAACGTGCGCCGCCAGGCGCACCCAAAAAGCCCCGCGGATGTCAAGTCCGCAGGGCTTTTCTTTTCATCAAAAATTCCGCAATAGTTATTTTGCGTATTCTGTAACACGGGATTCGCGAATAACATTAACCTTGATCTGTCCGGGATACTGCAACTCATCCTGGATTCTCTTCGAGATATCCCTCGCCAGAAGTACCATATCGTCGTCCGTAATCTGCTCCGGCACAACCATGATTCGAATCTCACGGCCTGCCTGGATGGCAAAGGACTTATCCACTCCCTTATAGGAGTTCGCAATATCTTCCAGCTTTTTCAGTCTTGTTGTGTAGGTTTCCACCGTCTCTCGTCTCGCACCGGGTCTTGCTGCGGAGATCGTATCGGCAGCCTGAATCAGGCAGGCGATAAGACTCTGCGGCTCCACATCACCATGATGGGATTCCACGGAATTGATAACGACATTCGGCTCCTTGTACTTTCTGCAGAGGGCCACACCCAGTTCCACATGGGTTCCCTCCTGCTCATGATCGACGGCCTTGCCGATATCATGAAGCAGTCCGGCTCTCTTCGCCATCCTCACATCGACACCGACCTCGGATGCCAGAAGTCCGGCGATCTGAGCGACCTCGATGGAGTGCAGCAGCGCATTCTGTCCGTAGCTTGTGCGGAAACGCATCTTGCCGAGAAGTCTCACCAGCTCCGGATGAATCCCGTGAACACCAACTTCCAGAAGAGCGGCCTCGCCGTCTTCCACCATCTTGGTCTCCACTTCCTTCCTGGCCTTCTCAACCATCTCCTCGATTCTTGCCGGATGAATCCGCCCGTCAACAATCAGTCTCTCCAGCGCAATGCGCGCAACCTCCCGGCGAACCGGGTCAAAGCTCGAAAGGACTACCGCCTCCGGTGTATCATCAATGATCAGTTCTACACCGGTCATGGTCTCCAGCGTGCGGATATTTCTTCCCTCACGCCCGATAATGCGTCCCTTCATCTCGTCGTTCGGAAGCTGAACCACGGATACGGTGGATTCCGCAACATGGTCCGCCGCGCACCGCTGAATTGCAGTGACGACATAATCTCTGGCTTTCTTCTCCGCCTCTTCCTTGGCCTGAAGCTCCAGATCCTTGACCATCCTTGCCGTGTCATGCTTCACGTCCTCTTCCACCAGCTTCAGCAGGTATTCCTTCGCCTGTTCCGAGGTCAGACCGGAGATTCTCTCCAGTTCCTGCAGCTCCTTCTCGTGGAGTTCCTCCACTTCGGCAGCTCTCTTCTTCAGAGCCTCTTCCTTGGCATTCATTCCGGCTTCCCGCTTTTCCATGGCTTCGGATTTTCTGTCCAGGTTCTCTTCCTTGCTCAGCACGCGTCTCTCATAGCGCTGAAGCTCAGCTCTTCTTTCCTTTGTTTCTTTTTCCAGCTCATTCTTAGTCTTTAATGACTCTTCCTTCGCCTCCAGGAGAGCTTCTCGCTTCTTCGTCTCTGCAACTTTTAATGCTTCATCTATTATTTCCCTGGCTCTCTCATCTGCACTGCCGATTTTCGCATCGTCTCTTCTTTTGCGAACCTCGCCGGAGATAAACCAGGTAATAGCAGCTACAATAATACCTGTAACAAGCACTATTACTATTTGCGACACAGGAGCACCTCCTTATTTAGTTTTCATTGTACAAAAATACAACATATTAATTTTAATCGCTTTAAGGGGTTATGTCAAGCACTCTGAAACCTCATCATAGCTGAAACCACGGCGGATCAGATATGCCGCTGTTTTCCTTTTTTCCTCCTCTGTCGCGCTCTCCGGATCATATCTTCGCTTTATAAGAATCCGGCGGATGGCCTCCTTCGTATCCGGACAGGCCTCCTCATAGACCGTTTTCATCAGCTCCCGCGGGATTCCTTTCCTCGACAGGACCTGAAAAATCTCCGCCCGGCTCTTCTTTGTACCGCCCGTTTCCAGGCAATTCCGCACATAAGCCTCGTCATCCAGATAGTGGTAATGCCTGAGAAACTCCAGGGTCTTTCCGATAATCTCCTCCGGATACAGTCCCTCCCGGAGCTTCTTTGCCGTCTCCCATTCTGTCCTCGGCTGCCTCTCGATGTAATGCAGGGCCCGCTCCTTCGCCCGTTTCGGAAGCACCTCCCCCAGTATCTCCCGGTACAGCGCCTCGCTGAGTTCTGCTCCTTCTTCGAGATGATATCTCCTAATCTCTCCCCTGTATAAAACAAAGGCAAAGTCTCCGTCAACGAAGACTTTGCTCCTCTGTTTATCCAGGGGCTCCAGTCTGTCTACCGTCATATGGTTCCCCGTTCTATATTCTGTATTATTCCTGCGGCTCCGCCTTTTCCGGCGCCTCCGGCATGCTGCCGGTGTCCAGTCCGTACTTCTCGCGGACCTTCCGCTCTACCTCAAGGCACATCTCCGGATGCTCCTGAAGGTACAGCTTCGCATTCTCGCGGCCCTGACCGATCTTGTCTCCCTGGTAGGCATACCAGGCGCCGCTCTTCTCGATAATATCGTTCTTCTCGGCAAGGTCCAGGATATCTGCTTCCCGGGAAATACCCTTTCCGAACATGATATCAAACTCGGCCTCCTTGAACGGCGGCGCAATCTTGTTCTTCACCACCTTCACGCGGACATGGTTTCCGATCACCTCTCCGCCCTTCTTCAGGGATTCGGTCCGGCGCACATCCAGGCGGACGGAAGAATAGAACTTCAGTGCGCGGCCGCCGGTGGTTGTCTCCGGATTGCCGAACATGATGCCCACCTTCTCACGCAGCTGGTTGATGAAAATAACGATACAGTTGGACTTGCTGATAACAGCTGTCAGCTTCCGGAGCGCCTGGGACATCAGTCTTGCCTGCAGTCCCACGTGGGAATCTCCCATCTCTCCGTCAATCTCCGCCTTGGGAACCAGGGCCGCCACAGAGTCGATGATCACGATATCCACCGCACCGGAGCGCACCATGGTTTCCGTGATCTCCAGGGCCTGCTCTCCGCTGTCCGGCTGGGAAATGTAGAGGTTGTCGATGTCCACGCCGATATTCTTCGCATATACCGGGTCGAGGGCATGCTCTGCATCGATAAATCCGGCGATGCCGCCTCTCTTCTGCACTTCCGCCACCATGTGAAGCGCAACCGTCGTCTTACCGCTGGATTCCGGTCCGTAGATCTCTACGATTCTTCCTCTCGGAACGCCGCCGAGTCCCAGCGCGATATCCAGGCTGAGAGATCCTGTCGGCACCGTCTCAATATTCATCCCGGCAGCGGAATCGCCCAGTTTCATGACGGTTCCCTTGCCGTAGGCTTTCTCAATCTGTGTCAGCGCCGCATCCAGCGCTTTCTTTCTGTCATCACTGTTCATATATTCTTTCCTCCGGCGCCGGCAGCGCAAAGCCTGCCGCGCATTTATCATTCGAACATCCGTTCTGTTTTATAATAATACGGCTTTCCGGGATTGTCAAGCATGAGTTTACTCATGAGTTTACTCCCGCAAAGATGAAGAAGTTCTCTATCTGCCGAAGGAGTAGTACACCCGGTTATTGTTAAGACCGCCGCGGTACTGGGCCAGTTCGCTGACCGTCACCAGCTGGTAGCCTCTCGCCGTAAGCTCCGGAATCAGCTGGCAGGCCGCATCCGCGCTGGCGGTATAAAGCTCATGCATCAGAATCACATCGCCGTCCTTCACGGAGCTTAATACCTTCTGCACGGAAGTGGCTGCATTGCGGTGCTTCCAGTCCAGGGTATCCAGGTTCCAGAGAATGATGGGCTGGCTGATATTTGCAAGCACGGTGCTGTTCTTTCCGCCTCCGGGAAGACGTACCGTCCGGGGTCTTATGCCGGTCACATTCTGCACCGCCTGATTGCACTTTTCAATCTGGGCTGCGATCTCCCCGGCGCCGATTTTTGTCAGGATCTTATGGTTCATGGTGTGATTGCCCACCTCATGCCCCTCATTCACCATGCGGCGCATCTCCGAAGCATAGGTATTCACCCGGTCTCCTACGACGTAAAAGGTGACTTTTGCGTTATACTGGGCAGCGCAGTCCATGATCCGGTTGCCGACCTTGGCATAGGGTCCGTCGTCGAAGGTGAGCGCCACCATGGGCCGGTTCGGGTCCAGCTGTCGGATTCCCTGGGTCGTAAGGGCTGCCTGCTGCGCCTGAAGCGCTGCCTGCTGGGCCGCCAGGGCTTCCGCCTGGGCCTGCTGCCATGCCGCCATTGCCGCGGCATCCGCCTGCTGTCCCGCCAGGGCCTGTGCCGCCTGCTGCTCTGCCAGGGCCTGGGCCGCTGCCTGCTGTTCGGCAGGAGTCTGCGCAGCCGCGCCCGGTCCTGCCACATCCACCACCGGCGAGCCCGGTGCCTGCACCTGCTGCACGCCTTCTGCCTGCGGCACCTGCTGCCCCTGTGCTTCCACTGCAATGATCTCATCTGCCGGTCCCGCAGCTGCCGTCATCGCCACGCTCAGTGCGAGCAGAATACCTGCTGCCAGACCTCTTATTCCCTGTTTTTTCATTCTATGTACCTCCCAAAGCCGGGCTCTGCCCTCTCTTACCGCAGAACTGCCCGGGGGCAGTATCCGCCACATGGAAGTATACCATGAAACCGCCGGGAATACTAATCCTAAAAGGAGTCGATTTCGTGACGATTCACGAAAGTATTTCCGAATTATGCAAACGATTCGTTAAGATTTCCTGTTTCACACCGCCGGCAATCATGGTATGATGTATAAACAGAATTATCTTTCCTATATCAGCATTACCACATCTCAACCGTCAACCGGCATAACAGATAAGGAGAACTGCATGGGAGGCTTTTTCGGCATTGCATCCAAGAAAAACTGTACGAATGACCTGTTCTTCGGAACGGACTATCATTCTCATCTCGGAACCCGCCGCGGCGGCATGGCCGTCCACGGGGAAAATGGTTTCCACAGAGCGATTCACAACATAGAGAATTCCCCCTTCCGCACAAAATTTGACAGAGACCTGGATGAACTCGAGGGCAACATCGGCATCGGATGTATCTCCGACATGGAACCCCAGCCGCTGTTAATCCGCTCTCATCTGGGCAGCTACGCCATCGCCACCGTCGGCAAGATCAACAACAAGGATGAGCTGATCGCGGAAGCCAGCGAAAAGCACCATCTCCAGTTCATGGAGATGAGCGGCGGCGAGATCAATGCCACCGAGCTTACGGCTTCCATCATCAACCAGTGCGACACCATCGTGGATGGTCTCCTGTACGCACAGGAAAAGATTCAGGGGTCCATGACCATCCTCCTGCTGACAGATACGGGCATCTATGTATCCCGCGACCGTTTCGGACGGACTCCCGCCGTGATAGGCAAAAACGAGACCGGCTACTGTGTCTCCTTTGAGAACTTCGCCTACTTCAATCTGGGATACCACGACTGCTATGAACTGGGTCCCGGCGAGATCGTTTTTATCACGCCGGAGGGCATCGAAAAGAAGAGCCCGGCAAGAAAGGATATGCGTATCTGCTCCTTCCTGTGGGTCTACTACGGCTATCCCACCGCCAGCTATGAGGGTGTGAATGTCGAGGAGATGCGCTATAAGTGCGGTACCATGCTGGCAAAGCGGGACAATGTCACGGCAGATTCTGTCGCGGGCGTTCCCGACTCCGGCATCGCCCACGCCGTCGGCTATGCGAATGCATCCGGCATTCCCTTTGCCAGACCCTTCATCAAGTACACTCCCACCTGGCCCCGATCCTTCATGCCGACCAGGCAGAGTCAGCGCGAGCTGATCGCCCACATGAAGCTTATATCCGTCGAGGCACTGATCCGGGGAAAGAAACTCCTGATGATTGATGACTCCATCGTCCGCGGCACGCAGCTGCGCAATACCACCGAGTATCTCTACAATGTCGGTGCAAAGGAAGTCCACATCCGTCCCGGATGTCCTCCGCTTCTCTTCGGCTGCAAGTTCATCAACTTCTCCCGTTCCAGCTCCGACTATGACATGATCACCCGCCGAATTATCCGGGAACGCGAGGGAGATGACGTTTCCCAGGAACTGCTGCAGGATTACGCCAATCCCGATAGCACCAACTACAAGGAGATGGTTGAAGAGATCCGGAAGAGACTGAACTTCACCACCCTGCAGTTCCAGCGCCTCGATGACCTGGAGGAAGCCATCGGCATCGGTTCCTGCAAGCTCTGTACCTACTGCTGGAGCGGCAGAGAATAATCTCTTGCCATCAGGATCTTCTCCTTCTGCCGAAGTACCTCAGCAGGAAGAAAACCGAACACAGATGAATCAAGGCCCACAGGAGGATTCCGGAATGATCGCCGGTTTCCGGCGTATTTCCCCTTCCTCCCCGTGCGGCACCTTTTACACCCGGAATGGTTATCCGCAGAAGTCCTGCGAGACGTTCCGGGTGTTTCAGCGTTATAAACCCAAGCCTGAGACCGGGATCCCCTTCCACGGGAAGAGGCTCTGCCGGAACCTCATGGCGGAGAATCCCCTCCGCCGGCCGGCCGCTCTTCTCCACCGCCTTCCTGCCGCTGCCCTTCTCCGGTTTTCTGTCCGGAAGAGAGGCATTCTCCTGTTCTTTCTCCGGTGTATTCGGGATGGTGACTTTCACCCAGGTGCCCGAAGGGGGCTGCCCGGTCCCGCCGGAAGGCTCTCTCCCCGCTGCCGGTGTTTCCGGGCAGGTAATGCAGACCATCAAAAAAACAGCCAGAATGCCGACGGATATCTGCCATCTTCTTTTCTTCACCCCATGAAAGCACCCCCCTTTTCTGCAAATTCAGTGTGCCATGACTGTATCACAGAAACAGGCCTCCGACAAGATGGCAGACTGCATAGAAAAAAGGCCCGAATTTCGGGCCTTTTTTCTTAAAGTTTGTGAAATATGCAGAAAATTCTTACAGAATCGTCGGCAGTCTCTTGCTGTGCATCGGGAAGGTACCCCAGTCATAATCCTTCAGGTTCTCATGGATGCCTCTCTTGTCCGCCTCAGCAATCAGAGCGTCACGGTTCTTCTTGCTCTCCAGCTCCGCCTTATGCTTGCTGGGGCCGCCGACACAGCCGCCCTCGCAGATCATGCCTTCCACGAACTGCTGCGGAAGCTTTCCGATCTTCAGCATCATCAGGGCCTTCTTGCACTCTGCGGCGCCGTTGCAGCGCAGTGCGCTGATATCGCCGCTCTCTCCCATCTCCTTCATGCATTCCACAACGGCGTTGGCTACGCCGATATTGGCAAACCGCTTGCCGAATACACTGGCTTCCTGGGTGCTGTTCTCCTCCGGAAGGAGCTGTACGTCGCGGGAGCGCATCATGGCGCGGATCTCGCCGTAGGTCAGCGCATAGTTGACATTGCCGTCGATTCCCAGGTCCAGGGTCTCGCTCTTCTTGGCGATGCAGGGTCCAATGAATACGGTAATCACATCCGGGTCCTTGGACTTCAGCCACCGGGAAACCGCGCACATCGGCGATACGGTGGTGGAAACATTGTCCAGAAGTTCCGGATAATGCTGACGGATCATGTTGACAAAGGCCGGGCAGCAGGAAGTGGTCATCTTTTTGCCTTCATGCAGAGCCTCCAGCCATTCCTCCGCCTCCGCCACGGTGGTCATGTCGCCGCCGAGACCGACTTCATAGCAGTTGTCAAAGCCCAGCTTCTTCAGGGCTGTTTTCCAGCTGGCGTAGGTGATATCTGCGCCGAATTGTCCCTCGGTTGCCGGGGCCAGCATGGCGACAACCCGCTTTCCGGCCTTGATCATCCTGATAACGTCCACCATAAAGGTCTTGGAGCCGATGGCGCCGAAGGGGCAGCTGTGGATGCAGTGTCCGCACTGGATGCACTTTTTCTCATCAATCACGCAGATGCCGTACTCATCATAGGTAATGGCGTCCACGGGGCAGACCTTCTTGCAGGGTCTCTCCAGATGGGCGATGGCGTTATAGGGGCAGGACTTCGCGCACAGACCGCACTCCTTGCACTTGGACGGGTCGATATAGGCGCGGCGCTCGGTCATGCTGATGGCGCCGAACTTGCAGGCATTCTGGCAGGCCTTTCCCATACATTTGCGGCAGTTGTCCGTTACCGTGTACGACGCGATGGGACACTCCTCGCAGGCCGCGTTGATAACCTGCACCACATTGTTTGAATGATGGGCGCCGGGACATTTGCCCTCCGCCAGCCGGACTCTCTGCCGGATAATCTCCCGCTCTTTATAGATACAGCAGCGGTACTGGGCCACCGGTCCCGGGATAATCTTATAGGGAAGTTCATCCCTCTTCTCATCCAGCTCATCATTCCAGGCCAGCCTTGCAACCTCATCCAGCACTCTGTGCTTCAGACGAAGCAGTGTCGCATCGTTGGTAATCATGAAAAACCTCCTTATGTTCCTATGTCCTGATAATATTAATAATAATTCACCGTCACCCGTTTTCCCAGCGCCTTCACGGCGTCAAGAAAACGCTTTATAATCATTTTCCGGATTCTCAGGTCGGTGGGCAGGTCCGGGTTCTGATAAGCAGTATTCACCGCCGTTCCCACGAACATGACCACATCCGTGCAGTCTTCGATCAGCATCTTCGCCAGCATCGATGCGCCGTTCTTTTTGTCCAGCTCATCAAACAGGTCCTGGCCCGGCTCCTCGGTACCGTGCCAGATTTCAAGAAGCTCCGTGGTTTTCCGCAGCGTAAGGATTCCCTCCGTCACCAGGTCGATTCCCTCCATGGTCGCCATGGGCGGAATGTCCGGGTCAAAGTAGTCCAGGGATACCGTCAGCGGCCGCCCCGTCTCCCTCGAGAGAATCGTGGCGCTGGTGCCGCCGGCAACCACCTTTTTCGCATTCGAATCCCGGAGGAAATCCGCGACGATGCGCTCATCATCCTCCAAATTCTTCGGCGGTCCCGTCATAATATGCACCGTCTGCGCCGGCACCATCCGGATGGCTACCACGGTGGTGTCATCCCGGGGATGCCCCTCATAGATTTCCCGGCACCGGTCCAGAATTCCCTGGGCCATGCGCACGGAAGAATGGGTGGATATGCACAGTTCCGACGCTCTTTCTGCCACGTCCTCCCAGGGCCATCCGAAGGCATACTCCCCGAGCTGCCCGACGCCCGCATGGGTTACGCCGTCGCTCATCAGGAGAATGGCATCCATCGGCTGCACCTGAAACCGGCACTCCAGAAGCTCCTTTCCGCAGACCGTCCGGCGGTTCACCGGAACGGAAAAGGGATAACCGCACCGAAGATAGATACATCGGGGATTGTCATATTCCACAGAATAGACTTCTCCGCTCTGGAATACCTGGATAATGGAAAATGTGGAATAGGCCACGCCTCTCTTCTGTTCAATGGGAAGCGTCCGGACCACCGTGTCGACGCATTCCTCCAGCGTCGCTCCGCCGGCAAACATGGTTCCAAGAATCTTCGCCGTCAGCGTGGACAGGATGCTGGCCTTCACGCCGCTCCCCATTCCGTCCGCCAGGATGATGACATCCGAATCCGGGGTCTTCAGCATCTCCACGGTGTCCCCGCAGAGGATTTCCCCGTGCTTGTTCAGGCATCTGACGGCAACGTCAACTGTGATTCCCATCTACTGTCCTCCGCCGTCAGGCATGCTGTTTTCTATCTTCTCCGCCAGGAGGTTTTCCTCATCCGTGGCAAACATGGAGCAGAGCCTGGTCAGCGCCGTCTGCGTCTCCGCAGTGGTTTCTCCCAGGAGTCCTGCGATCTGCTGCGCCACCATCATCTGGCGGCGGATAACCTTCTGGGCCAGGGCGATGGTCTCGCCCCGCTTTCTCTGTTCTTCCTCGGAATGCCTCTCCTCCTCCGTGACGTCAATGATGGTCATGATCACATAGTTGCTCTCGGGGATGTAGGCAATATTCTGGAACAGCACCAGATTCTTCTCCGGGTCCGTCTTTCTCTGTCCCTGAACGCTCACATGGGTACGGAATACTTCCCTGACATCCGCCGTATCCATGAACTCATCCAGTATATGATCCCGGACGTCCTGGGGCTTCTGTCCGAACAGCGAGGTTACCGCCGCGGAACAGTCCAGAATCTTCAGCTCCTCGTCCAGAATCAGGATCGCGTTCGGCGCCGTCTCCATAATCAGGTGGGCCAGGGAACTGGCTCTCTGGTGAAGATAGGGGATACACATATCCACCTCGGCCTTTTTCCGGAACACGGCGATGGCTTTCTCCCTGCAGGTGGAATAGCCGCAGGCACCGCAGTTCAGCTCCTGATCCGGCCGGTTCTTCCCCGTCTTCCGGAGAATCTCCCGCAGCTGCTCTTCCGTGGGAACGGCTTCCTTTACCGAGCGGTCGGAAAAGGTTCTGTCCGCACCGATACGCATCCGGTTTGTGTTCAGCCAGATACTGTCCGCCGAGCCTGCCGGCAGAAAATCCTCCAGCTCCATCTTGATCATAAAGCCGGAGACGTCTTTTGTGGACAGCGGGCCGTTGATGCAGCCGCCGTGACAGGCATTCAGCTCGATAAAGCAGTGATTAATCTGCCCGGTCCGGAGGGACTCGCAGACCTCTATGCAGTCGGCGACGCCGCTGGCATAAAGCTTGCGGTATGTATCCTCCACGCCGGTTGCCTTCTCCCGGGAGCCCACAGCCGTAAGAAGTCCCCCGCTCAGAGCATATCTGAGGTTTCCGCCCAGATAATCCACATCATCGTCCGCCGGCAGACAGGCGTCGATATCGATACCCTCTTCGGCCAGCCAGCTGCGGATCTCCTCAAAGGAAAGCACCGCGTCGGGCTTGATCCTTCTCTTCTTGTCTTTCTCCGCAACACAGGGGCCTGCGAAGACGACTTTCACATCATCCTCGTATTCATCCCGGATCATCTTGGCGTGAATCCCGGAGGGAATCATCACCGGCGCCACATAGGGAATCAGATCCGGATAATGAATCTCGATCAGATTGATGATCGCCGGACAGGCGGTTGTGATGATATTATTCATGGTTCCGGAGGACAGAAGCCGGACGTACTCCTCCGTTGCCAGCGCCGCGCCCTCCGCGCTGTTTCTGACATCCGCAAATCCCAGCTTCTTAAGCGCCGCCAGCACCTTCCGGTGGCGCCGGTACCCGAATATGCCGATATAGGTTGGCGAAAGGGAAAGCACCACCCGCTCCCCGGAGGCGATCATCTGCTTCACGTCCTCCAGCTCGCTGGTCATATGCTTTGCCGACTGGGGGCAGTTCTGCACGCACTCGCCGCACAGAATGCAGCGGTTGGGCATCACAAATGCGTGGTTATGGCGAAAGGCGATGGCGCCGACCCGGCAGCTTCTGACACACCGGTAGCACTGTCTGCATTTCGCCTCTGTAAAATCAATTATTGCCATTGCAGGTCCTCATCTCAGGCACAGAATCACTGAACAAACGGCAGAATATGCTCCTCAAAGAATGCCTCTGTGGTTTCCGGCTTCACGGAATGGATCGTCTCACTGTCATCGATGGTCACACAGACGCCCTTGCGGCAGTTGCCGCTGCAGAAAGCGCCGGTGAGGCTGACCTTGCCCGCAAGATCGTGGGCCGCCACCAGCTCCTGGAGCTTCTTGATGACATCCCGGGAACCCTTGAGATGACAGGCAGAACCGATACAGATTGCTACTTTCATACAGTAATCTCCTCTCTCTGGAAATATCTTCGTTAATTATCTCACACAGCCGGTATGAATTCAACGGGATTTAGCTTTGTGTGTCAAAAAATGCATGTGCGGAAGATATTTGACATAGCGTGGCCGGATGTAGTAGGATAGATGCACATGCAGCCATGGTGGAATTGGCAGACACGCAGGATTTAGGTTCCTGTGAGGCGACTCGTGTGGGTTCAAGTCCCACTGGCTGCACTCAATGGCGCAGATTTGAACACCGCGCCGATCCGGATCTTCTGGATCCAAAAGGTGATCGGAGTGGTCGCGCCGTATGATCGAAAGATTCAAGAGCAAAAGAAAAAAGCCAGGGTATAACGCCCTGGCTCTTTTGTTGCTATTCTTTTTCCGGTGTCTTGGTTTCTCTGACCGTCTGCTCGATCTTGGTGTTGAGCCAGAGGTCGAAGTTGCCATACTCCTCGGCGATGATCTTCTGAGTCTGTTCGTCGATCATGTTGCGAGCTTCTGACTTTGCCATCTCGAAAGCCTTGCTCTGCGCCTCCGGTGTAAAGGATCCGGAGCGTTTCAAACTGTCAACATAGGTCTGCATGACATAAATGACCGACTGCTCGACCGTGTTGATTGCTTCCAGGATGATGGCTCTGAAAGCCTCGTCCTCAACCTGCATCGCCTTGTTTTTCAAGTATGCAGCAGCCCAGCGCAAAGCGTAGGCCATAAGAGGCACCACGACGGCCAAAACGACCGCGAGGATGATCTTTCCCATGAGTTCGTCCATTGTTTCGCCCTCCTTTATACTTTCTTAGCATAATCGAGGCTAATCCATCCGGCGCCGCTCTTGAGCTTGCCCCATCCGGTTTTTGAGCCTTTTCCGCTCTTGACCTCGACGATTGTATAAACTCCGGGCTTGATGACGCCCTTTCTTGCGGTGTCAGTTCCTGCGCCTGCTCGGATGTTTAGGTCAGTGATTGAGACTCTGACCTTGAAAGCTCCCGTTGTTGGCGTCGGTGTTACTGCCGGAGAGTCGGATCCTGCGCCGAGTCTCTTGTTGACCTCCTGAGCGATCCAGCCGTGGAGCTTGTAGAGATAGTCGCCAGGGCACGCCTTGGCTGCATAGTCACGGTGCACGGTCATGTTGCAGCCGTTCAAGTGGTTCACGCGGTCGTTTTTGCTCTCTGACCAGACGAGCTTCTTGATGCCATTGCGCTTGCAGATGTCCTCGACCAGGTTGAGCAGTGAAGCCAGCGCCTTGTCTGATACGTGCCAGCCGGTATTTGCTCCGCCATCGTTTGCCACCTCGATGGTGACGGCTCTCATGTCGTTCGCCTTGTTTGATGTGCACCAGGAGCGGTCCTTTTCCTCGACATACATGGCAATGCGGCCATCGGATCCGATGCCGTAGTTGCTGGACGCCTGTCTTGAAGTAGGTGCGAACACGTTGCCGCAGGTCTCGACCGTGAGATTGCCGGCCATGCAGTGGATCGTGATCGTGTCGATGGCGTGATTTCTTGGGCTGGTTTTGTTCGGGCTGATTTTGGTGTAGCACACCAGTGAGCTGTTACTCATCGTCCTCGCCTCCTTTTGCATCCTTGAGCTCATCGAGAGCCTCCTCAGTGATCTCGTTTTCGTTTGTTACTTCCTGCAATTTTTCATCCATAGTTTTCGTCCTCCGTTTCTTTGAAGTCCTCCGGGCTGGATGGTCCCGGATCCTGTTCGCTTAGTTCGAGCTTTTTCCTCCATGCATCGAGCTTGATCTGGTTCTCTGCCTTGGCTTTCCAAAAATAAAAGCCGGTAGCGGCCGAAAGCTCTGCGAAGATGCCGGGGATGATGTACGCCAAAGGCGACGTGTCCCCGGTTCTCCACATAATCACAAAAGAGGATATGACAATCACGGCAGCGGCAAAAGCCACCACCGTGAGTATCACCTTTGAAAATTCCACTTTTTTCTTCTTTTTCATGGTCGTCCTCCTTACATTCCCAGATGGGTGAAGATAAAGCCGACCACGATGCCGATGATGGTTGTGACTACATAGCCCACCACCTGGCGCCACATTTTACCGTCGCGGCTTTCCAGTTCTTCGATCTTTTCGCCCTGGCGTTGCTGTTCTTTGACCATGTTCTCGATTGAGACCGCCAACTTCTCGACAGCTGTCGTTAGATTGGAGATCTCCTTGACCGTTTGCTCGAGGTTCTCGATGCGGTGGTTCTGGCGGTTGTTTTCTTCCTCGATCCTGCGCATCGCCTCGTTGTGCAATTCCATTGTTACCGGTTCGCTCATTTTCCTGCCTCCTTTCGTCGTTTATTCCTCCAGCTTTGAGCTGAGGTGTGCAGCAGTCTTTAGACTGTTGGCGATAGGACAGCGCTCAAATTCTTCGACCGTCATGTACTGCAAGAGGAGAGTAAACTGCTCGTCGATGATGCCACTCATGAGATGGATGACCTCAGTCTGCTGGCAGACGAGCTTCTCGAGCTTGCTGATTGTGTTCATATCGCCCATGGTCGCCCTCCGTTCTATTCATCCGCAGCTGCAAGCTCCTCCTCGAGCTCGTTGATGTGCTCGCGGTAGCTTTTGCGGAGTTCTTTCATCTCCTCATAGTCTGCGTCAGAGATCTCACCCTCCGAGTGTTTGATTGCCTGGTAGTCCGTGTTGCTCAGGAGCTGCTTGTAGGCGTTGATCTCGCCCTGGATCTCCTGGCTCGGTCTTGTTGTTTTCTTTGCCATTTTCTTGTCCTCCTTTTGGATTGGTTATTTGTTGGCCGCCTATCCAGTTTTCAATAAATAGGCGATTAAAAAGAGCGTCCATGCTCTTGACGGTCCGATATGCGTCGCGGTGGCTCATGGATCCGCGCCAGCTGGCGTATGATGTCCGGATGTTCTCAAAAGTAAGAACGCCCGCCTCCAGGAGCTTCGCTTGCTTTTTCAGTTTTCTGCGTTCGCGTGTGATTGCATCCCTGCAGGGCTTCTTGATGATGTGACCGCTGTCTGTGATATAAAAGCGGGTTTTCAAGTACGTGAAGCCGTGGCGCAGGTCGCAGATTTTCGTCTTTTTCTCGTTGATTTTGATGCCATACCTGGCATATACCTCCCGGAGCTTTTCAAGGCACTCCCTGAGGTATTCCACATCCTCGTGGATCAGATAGCTGTCGTCCATATAGGCGCCGTATCCTTTTATCCGGAGCACCTCCTTGACAAAGTGATCCGACGGGCTCCTGAGTGCGACCGCGTTGATCTGGCTGGTCTCTGATCCGAGACCGAGGCCGATGTCTCCGAAAGCATAAATAAACGACAGCCCGAGAGCTCGGAGCCTGTCGTCATAAAACGCCGTCCGGTAGATCTTTTCGAGAGCTGCATGGTCTGCCTGGCCAAAATAATCACTAAAATCGATCAAAAGGATCCCGCCGGTGCGTCCATGTCTGTGGATGTGTCTCACCAGGTGAATCGTCATGCGATCGAGCGCAAACTGCGTGCCTTTTCCTCTTTGACTGGCTCCGTTGTCATAGATCAGGGAGTTCGTCAAAACTGGATAGAGGGCGTTCCTGCAGATGCTTTTCTGGACTACTCGCTCAGAAAAATGCACACTTTTGATGTGTCTGAGCTTTCCGCGTTCCATAAGATCAAAGCAGATAAATCCCTTTCGGATGTCTCTGCCTTTTAACAAGTCCCGGTGTGTCCGGTATATGTTGAGCATCCGCGTGTAGTTGTAGCGCTGGACGCTTGCTTTCCAGGCGACGCCGACCTGTGCCTCGTCTGCAGCTTTATTCAACGAGTTGAGAGATGCCACGCGATCAAAGTCATCGTACTCCGACAACTTTGCCCGGCGCTTTGCATCTCTGGCCGCTTTTCGGCGCAGGTATCGGCGCTCGCGTCGTTCTTCGCTTGTCATTTCTCCGCGTTCCTTTGTTAAATTAAAAAATAGTCACCGGGCACGGCTTAGCGCGTTACTGTAACCGCATAGGATGCAGGCATGAAACAAAAGGCTCTCGCGCTCCCTTTTGCCATGCAAGAAGCGTCCGCCTGCTCTCGTCCCGGTTCTTATTTACGCCTCAAAGGGCGAGGGATGCCTGCTCCTTCCACCCACTTGGCACGGCTTTCGGCTCTTTTGGAGCTTACTCGATCTGGCTCTATTGCGTGGGATCAGACGGGCACGCAGATCGCGTTGGACGCGTTGTTGTTGTTGGAGTTCCCGTTGTTGTTGACATTCACGACGTTCGTCGAGTTGCCGGAGTTAGCCGAAGCAGTCCACCAGTTGGCCCGAGCACCACATAACAGCAGTCATCCCGTTGATTTATTTGTTTTTCCCTTTTCCTCCGACCGGTATCACTTTGTCGTTGTCTCTGTGGCGCATCGCGAGCCCGATCTCTTTGTCGAGAAGCTCAAGGATGTCGGCCATGGATGCAGACGTTGCGGACGGGATCACGTTCTGCGCTCGTGCCAGCTTCCGGTCGAGTTGTTTGCAGGCTGTGATCGTCATCCTCCAGTAGTCCCGGCGCCTGTCGATGTGTTTTTCATCCGGCCAGGTCTCGTTTGCTGCGATTGCGCAGTCGCTGATCTTGTCAGCTGCTTCCACCAGTGGGACGCCCACGAGTTGCCTCCATCTTTTCGGGATCCGCTTTTCGTTCATGACGTAGAGCGTTACCGCATCCTGGAGACGTGCCGCAACATCCACCGGATCGAAGTGTGTCTGCTTTCTGTTTCTCGCATAGACTCCGCTCATCGTGTACCTCCGGTGTTATGCAGGGGCGCAGAGGCCCCTGCTATTTGTGCATTGCATCGGTCGCTTACGCTTCCATAGTTCGGAAGCAGACGGGCACGCAGAGCGCGTAGGACGCGTAGTAGTAGTCGGAGTACCCGTTGCCGTCGACATGCACGACGCGCGTCGAGTTGCCGGAGAGAGCCGAAGCAGTCCACCAGTAGGCCCGAGCACCACCCGGGCCCGCACCTTTCATACGGTGCTCATAGCTGTTGGCAAAGATCGGATACTGAACAGCCTGACCGTTGCCGTAGCCCTTGGTTGACCATACGAGGCTGTCGAAGATCTCGCCCTCAAGAGGTACCCAGAGCTTGTCGAAGTCCTGCCAGCCCCATGAGTTGTCGTCTGTAAGAGTTGCGCCGCTCTGGTAACGATAGGGCGCCAGGATTCTCTTTGCTTTGATGACGGCCTTGAGCTTTGCGTCCAAAAGCGGATAAAGTGTGCCGTCGAGCCAGCTCTTGAGGTTTGAAGCAAGGAACGGGCTGCTGTTTGACGCGTTTCCGTTGTTGATGTTTGTGGTATTAAACTTGACTGTGCCGCTGTAACAGTCGCGCGTGATCCAGTCGATGTGATAGCCGACCTCGTGACCACTGTCGCCGGTTCTTCTGTATGTGTTGATACCTGCAATCTCAGCTTTGTGAGTCTCGGCAGCGATGCCACCGTTTGCTGCGATGTTGATCGGGATATAATCACCGACGCGGAGACCGCTCACATCATGAGCGTCAAGCCTTGCCTGGATCCACGCCCACTCGTCTGAGTAGTCTGCAATTTCATCAGCAAAAACAACCGTAAGATCACGGCCGGGGAGCATGATGCGGTTGATCCCATCCCAGGCCGCAGCGTTCTCGCTTGCCTGAGCGGTCTCAAAGGCTGCCTCTTTTGCAACCTGATCAGCAAGGTCGTCCGCGAGAGCGTAAGCTCCGGCACCCGCTTCGATGGTCACGTTCGCAGAGTTGTCAACCGTTGCATAGTATTCCTGGACGATGGTTGTCGGTGTGAGTCCGTTGTATGGCGGCATATAGTCAGCGACCTGAGCCACCGAGATGGAATAGAGCACCGGTACCGCATCGGGATCGAGTGCGTCCACTGCGTAAAGTCCGACCTCGTTCACGTAGTAACCAGCCAGGAGCTCCTCGTTGTCAAGTGCTGCCGTGAGGTGCACGCTTGTGTCAGATTCCACCACAATGCTGGAAAAAGCGACGCTCTGCTTCTGGCTCTTGAGCGCTGTGCGTGCCTGCAATGCTGCAACGCTTCGCTCGCCCTCTGTGTACTCACCGTCACCGGCGACCAGTGTGGTGAATTCGATCTTCGCGGTACCTGCAAGCGCAGCTGCAAGCAACGCGGCGCCGTCGTTTGTCATGACGGCTGCATAAAATAAAGCCATTTTCTTGTCCTCCTTGTGTACTTAGTGTATTGTGTTTCGGATCCATGGCGGAGCGGCCACGGTACCCGTGTTCACCGTTAGAGTCTGAGTGGCTTCGTCATCGTAGCCCTCAATTATGACGTTTTTCGTGTGAGCCTGCTGCCCGACTGCTGCAACCGCATCCAGCTGTCTGATGGTGTAGTTGCGGACTGAGCCCTCAAGGATCACGTTGATGATGTACGACCGGTTTGCGCATCCGGTATAAAGCCGCTGGTCGATGCGTCTGGTGACGCTGATGGCCTCAATATGAGAGCGGGCATTTTTTACCCTGCCGATCATGTTGAGGATCTGGTTGATTGCTCCGGGCGTGAGCGTTGCGCTTGTGAGGATCTTGAAATAAAAAGGATCCCCGCCGTATTCAAACCACTCAGTGACCTCGCCCAGCCCGAAAGCGGCGATTGCCAGCTGTTCAACCGCCCACTTCGTGCCTCGCTTTTCCATGATGGCGCCCGCCATCCTGATGGTGCGGATCTTTTGCTCACGTTCCCAGGATGACACCCACCAGTCAATGCCGAGCTCCCAGGCAGTCTCGTCAAGTTCCTCGTCTGTGAGGTTTTCGAGCTGGTCCCAGGTTCGTGGTGTTTTCACGCGTTCGCCCGGTGCTTTGATCAGCTCGTCCATCGCGGAGCTGAGCGCTGCGTTTGCTTCGTCTGTTCGCATCCAGTTTGGCAGGAGCTTGATCATGTTTGGGTTGTCTATTTTCATTCCCATGGGCCGCCTCCTTTACTCGCTGGTTGTCAGCTGATGAGAGACGGTCAGATTTCCGGAAAACTGTGCGACAGTTGTCTCGTCCATGTCTGTGAACACCGGCTTGACGATATTCACGCGGACAGCTCCGACGAGCTCGTCGCCATCCTCTCCCCAGTCAGGTGCGAGGATCAGCTTGCGCAGGTAGTCCGGATTGATGTCGCGGTTGAGGCTTGAGCCCTGCCAGTAGATATACTTGTCAATGGCTCCGCCGGTTCCCTCGATGGTGGCCACGCAGGCGCTCTCGTCTGCTTCGGTAGTGTAGTAGACCAGCTCGATGTCATATTGCTGGATTGTTGGAGCTTCGACCGTCACCTGATCCGTGAGAGGTCTCACGTCATCAGCTGAGCAGGATGCCAGCACCTTTGCCAGGATATCATCGGATGGCATAACGCCGCCGTAGCAGATCGGCACGATCTTGACCACTCCGGGAGATGGAGAGGAGACGTAAGCATCCGCCACGGATGCGTCTGCGCTCATCGCCCAGAAGCGGTAGGCGTTAGGTGGACCAGCAACCGACAAAGTGGATCCGGAGAGTCGGATCCTGTCGCGGTATGCGTCGTCTTTTTCTTCATCAGCTCCGCCGTGTGTCTTTACTGTATTTGTCACGGTATCGATGCTCGGTACCATGTCAACGAGCACGTTGATCGCTCCGGCGAGGATGTCGTTCGACTGGCTTCCGCCCTCGGTTGCTTTGACTGTCACATCGACATAGGAGTCGCCAGCCGGGAGCACTGCCGTGGCTGTTGTTGCGAAGTAGTTCACGTAGTCGCTTGTGACTCGTGTGCCTGCCGGTATGATGATATTTGAGCCGATCGGTGTGTTTACTCCAAAACGCTCAACGGTTTCGGCTGCGACTGCTGCCTCTCGTGTCACTCCTCGGTTTTCTCCCAGGGCGTCAAGCACTTCGCCGCGTGCATACCGGAGCATCTTCTGGCGGCAGGCGTCGTTGACGCTTGAATAGATTGCGACAACCAGAGGCACCAAAGCCTCGCCGAAGATCCTGCGCTCATCGCCTGGGTATAATTCCTCGGAGCATCCGTCCTCGAGCGCGCTGATCACGGTCTCGTAGATCTCCGAGGGTTTTACTTCGATAAAATTGAGATCACTCATTTACTCGTCCTCCTCGGTGTTTATAGTCAGATCGGCCACGAGGCCGAAGTCATCCGGCTCATCCGTTTCGGTCACGCTGATGCTGTTGACCTCCACGCGCGGCTCGTATGTCTCAAGAAGCCACTCGGCGTCTGCTGCCATTCCTGCGCCAGCTGATGCGGCCGGAGTGTCAACGAGTCCGCCGTCGATGCCCTTGATTCGCTCATAAGGGACGGAAAAGCGAGGAGTCTTGAGGAGATTGTCGGCGCACTGCTGTGGTGCTCCGTTTCCTGATGCCATCATTGCCATCCCTCCTTACTTTTTCCGGGCTTTCTTGTCTGCTTTGGATGCAGTTGCCCGGCTATTTCTTTTCTTTTGTTTCTGGTTCTTTTCCTCAAAGCTCAGACTGATCTCGGCGGTGCGGAAGCGTCCGAAGTCGTCCTGCGTTACGGATCCGAGGGACACGCTTTGCAAGATCAGCGGATTGCTCCACCACTTCTCGCCGTGGATGTATAAATAGTTGGCCGTGTCGATGAGCTTGCGCCATGCGTAGTACTCCTCCTCTGGGTTTACTCCGGCGGCAGCATTGCAGGTGATGGAAAAGCTCACCTTTTCGAGCTCGGTCGTTGTCTTTTTGCTTTTTGAGTCGTCGGCTTTCTTTTCTGCTGATGTTGAAAAGCCTTTGAACGGGTTTACTTTTTTGGTGCTCACCTCAAAAGTGCGGGAGCCCCAGCGTCCCATTGTTGCCATGGGCTCACCTCCTTAAATTTTCGCTAAAATCACTCCGGTGCAGTCGCTAAAACCAGCAAAAGCGACGGTATCCCCTTTCTGGATCCGTCGCTCGTCTGCAATATTCAGGAGCGCCGTCTTGAGACTCGCGTCCGACGTGGCGTTTGCCATGGTTTCATAGTCGTCCACGAGTAGGTGAGGCGGGATCGTATAGAAGCCGCTCACGGCGTCGATGTCGTCCATCGGTGCCACTCTTGCCTTGTTTCCCTCAATGCTGAGGACGGTGCCTTTGTGTACCATCTTTGCGCCCCTCCTTTTTCGGTGGTGTTTTTCGGCATACATCGAAAAAACCGCAGGAGAGACAGCCGCCGTGGCAGTCTTTTCCGGGTGTGAGTTGCCAGCGGATCCTCTGCAGCGTGTCTTTAATCGTGTAGCCCAGGATCCGGGCGACCTGTTTGATGTATGGGTGTTTGTCTTTTGGGTATATCATTTAGTAGCCCTCCAGCGGCCGCCTCAAGAAGATGACCGTCTGGTCGTTGTGCCATTCGTGCCGGATCCGGTATGCGTAGAGCGTGCCGCTCCATCCTGCAGGTTTTTCTCCGGAGAGTGTCATCGTGATCCCTGCCGTCAGTTCCGGGATGATCTTCGTGGTGACGGATAGGGTGGCGGTGTTTTTGTTTGCATATCGCAGGTGCCCCTTTGCGGCTCTCGTCGCCTCTGCTGAGCTTGGCGTTTTCACCGATTGGATTGACAGCTCGTTCGAGTTGGATGCGTCTGCGGTAAAGGTTCCGGTCACGGATCCGGCTTTGACTGTTGCCTTGCCGTAGGCCGTGTTGGATTGATCAACGCAGTCGTATGTTGTGCCCTCCATGTCAAGCTCAAAGCTCGGCGCCTGGCTTTCAAGTTGTGGCTCGCTCATCATGATGATGCGGCCGTTGTAGAACACGAGCACGGCGCTTTCTTGCTTTGCAAGATCTCCCAGGAGAGCCACGTCGCTTTGATTCTTTTCGAGCTGCTTGGTGTCATAAAAGACATCGTCCATCTGCATGAGCTCGAAGCTCAGTCCGTTCCTTTTGGCCAGTTCTTTGCCGATCTGGGAGAGGTAGACCTTTTCCCAGCTCTTTGACTGCGTTGCTGAGGCGGATGCTGATGTCGGCATAGGGCTCGCATAAATCGTGGTGACTTTTTTCTCAATGTCGAAGTCGTACACGTAGAGCTTGCCGGTGCTTGCTCCGTCTCTTTTGTATTCAACCTTGTCACCGACTTGCGGGCGCCAGTTTTGCCAGCCGTCGCCCTTTGTTGAAAATTCCAGGCGCAGCGTGTCCGCCTGGGTGCAGTCGGTGATGGTGTCGTATGTTGCAATGGAGATCTCCACGGCGTCGGTGATGTCTTTGCCCTCGTAGATTAACTTCTCGGCCATTTTCTCACCTCCTCCATGGAGCCTTTGTCTCGGTTGTCTCAGGCTCGTCGATGATCGGGATGATCAGCTTGACGCCGCCCTCAAAAACAACCACATCCGCATAGTCGGGGTTGGCTTCGATGATATAGTTCGCCAGCTTTTCCTCGTCATAATAGCGGAGAGAGAGGAGGTCGAACGTGTCGCCCTCCCTGGTTGTGTATGTGTAGTATTTTGATTTAGCCATAAGCTACGCGCCCCCTCCTTGTGGTCCAGGCTGTCAGCCAGTCCATAAACTCGTCGGCGTGTTGTCTCAGCTGCTGCATGATGTCGCCAGATCCTGCCTCCTGCATATTGACCACCGGGTTGTACTGCATACCCGAAAAATCGTAGATCGTTGTGGATCCCTCGGTCGTAAGTCCTGCAAGAGAGAAGTCGTCCAGGTTCAAGAGCTCGCCAGCCAGTGCACTCGCGGTGCCTTGGCCATATAGTCCGAGCATCCGGCCAGCTTCCGCCCAGTATCCAACATTGTCGCGGCGGTATGCTTTGTTGAAGCTGATGACCGCCTCGGTGCCAGCCTCGCCTGCGATGCTCAAGCCATCTGTAAATCCACCAGATGCAAGCATCGGGATGGTCGGGATGCTAAAGCCGAAGTGTGTGCCTCCGAGTACCGGTACCCAGTCAGGCACATCGACGCTGATGTTGTTGATGGCGCCGATTGCACTGTTGACCAGTGAGATCACTGCATTGATCGGGCCTTTGACGATGCCGACCAGCCCCGAAAAGGCGCTGGCTATCATGTCTGCAAAGCCTGAGATCAGCGTCGTGATGCCGTTGATGATCGGGCTCAGCGCCTGAAAAGCTACGCAAAGGACGCTGGTGATAATGTTCGCGACGGCTGTGATCACCGGCATGAGTGCCTGGATGATGCTGATGATCGGCGGCAAAAGTGCGCTGATCAGCTCGCCGACAGCTGTGAGCACTGGGCTCAGGGCTGTGAACAGCTGCGTGATAATAGGCGCGATGGCTGTCAAAAGCTGCTGGATGACCGGTAAAAGTGTCATGATGATGGTCGTGATCGGTGGAATTAGCAGCTCGATCAGATCGACCAAAATCGGCAAAATCGTGTCGATGATGATCTGGACGATCGGCATGAGCGCGTTCAAAATTGAAAGCGCGAGCGGGATCAGGTCGCTCACAATCTGAACGATCGGAGGGATGACCTGAGATGCCAGGGTTCCGGCCATGCTTATGAGCGGTGGTACCAGCTGAGAGATCAACGGGGTGATCTTTGGCACGAGGTCTTTCACAATAGGCATGAGATTGGCCGACAGATCCTGGATGACCGGGATTAGCTGGTTCATGAGATCCTCAACGACCGGCATCATTTCCATGATGCTGTCAAGCAGAGAGTTCGCCAGTGGCTCCAGCGCCACCTGTGCCCGTTGTTTGAATAAATCAAAGCGCTCGGCCAGTGTGTAGGTGTCCTCGGCAGCTGTGCCGATTGTTTCACCATTTGCCTGGAGTGAAGCTGTGAGCTCCTCCACCGAAAGACTGCCGTCTCTGATGGCTGCTGCCATTGTCGAGCCTGCTTTGGATCCGAAGATCTCCGTCGCGATGGCTGTGGCTTCTGCCATGTCTCCGGCGTTCTTTATCTTTTCGGCATACATTTCAAGGCCCTCGGACGCGCTTATGCCGTCCTTTGCAAGAGCCCCGACCGATTTCTTCATGGCGCTGAGCACTTCGTCTGCATTTACTCCGGCTTTGTCAAGCTGACCGATGAGTGCAATGGACTCCTCGAACGAGTAGCCCAGTTCCTGCATCTGCGGCGCAAACTTCTGAACGTCTGACAAGAGATCGTTGAAGCCGGTGCCGGTTGCCTGCGATGCTTTGAAAACATAGTCCATAGCATCGCCCATGTCCTCGGCGGATATATCCCACGCCTCAAACGCCTGGCTGGATTCCTCGATGACGCTCGTCAGATCCTCGCCGAGCAGGTCGGAGACCTGGATTGCTTGAACGCTCAAGCCCTCCAAAACGTCGCCGCTGACTCCCAGGCGGGTGTTGTAGTCAGCGATTGCCTGGCTCGCATCCTCCATGGTTGTCGGTACGTTTTTGTAAACCTCGTCGAAGCTGCTCATCAATTCATCCAGAGCGTCGCCGGTTGCTCCAGTTCCGACTCTGATCGTGTTCTCAGCTTCCTGGAAAGCAGTGCCGAGCTCGTAGAGTGCCTTGGTTCCCTCGGCCACTCCTTTGACCACTGCCACGCCGACTGCTGCCATGCCTGCGCCGACTGCTGCCGCTTTGACGTTTATGCCGTCGAGCTTGTCCGTGACTCCTCCGACAGCTTCCTGGAGGGTTGGGCTCAGCGTTCCGGCGATCTCAACGATTGCCTGCAATGTTTTATTTTTTGCCACGCCACGCCACCTCCTTTTCTTTTAATGTTTGCGGTGTTTCGCCCTGGCGATCTTTGCCGGGCGTGGTACCGATTGGTTTCTGTTTCTTCTTTCGTTTTCAGCAGCGAGATCCTCAGCTGCCTCCGCGTATTCGATCAAAAAGGACGTCAGTCTTTTCCTTTCGATGTCTGTGATGCTTGTGTGGTAGACTCTGGAGAAGTCTCGGATTGCTCGTCGGAGTCGTCGTCCAGTGATTCCTCCGACCTCACGATAAAATTTCGACCGAGCTTCATGACCTCCACCACGTCGTGGCCTTTGATTCTTGCCACATCCTCGAAAGTGTAGTCAGGGTTGACCGCAACGATCGAAGCGATGCCGAGATATAAATGGAGCGGATAGTCGAGCTCCATCGCTCCGGAGAGGTTGCCGTTGACCTTTGTCGCTTTGAGCTTCTTGCCCTCAGCTTCAGCAAAGAGTTCCGGGGTGATCTCGTCGGTATCGTATGTGAGTTTCTTGATGTTCTTGCCATCGATTTTGATGGCGTTGATGAGTTCAAGCGTTCCTTTCATTTGTGGGTTCCTCCTTGTGATTTCATAAAAAGCCCCGGTGCCATGACAGACGCCGGGGCCGTGTTCCTTTTGTGATTACTGCCGATTAGAGCAGCTTTCTGATGGATGCCATGTAGTCCTGGCCGTTGACTCTGAGGATCTGGTTGAGTCTGTCAACCAAAAGGATCTCGGAGCCATTTGCAAAGAGCTGGTAACGTGTGACCGTGTAGGTCTCACTGAGCTCTGATGCAGATCCGAGCTCTACGCTCACGCCGGGGATCTCCTGAGGGATGACATTGAGGAAAGCCTTGCAGCCCTGGTGGCTCACCGAGCCGTCTGCTGCAACCTTATCCTGCACCCATCTAAACTCCATGGCCATCTTCTGGAGCTTTGACATCCGGCCAAAGCCGGTATCGACTCCGATCTTAGTGATCGAGAGAGTCATGTCGTCCAAAAGTCCGACCAGAGGGAGAGAGAGCGTTCCCATTGCAGGGATGTCCGCCGTCTGGAGGGCGATGCCAGGGAGCTCAAAGCTCACGTCCTCCGCTGCTTTTACTTTGTCAATCAGCAGGGTGTCTGCGATGACTGCGCTGTGCTTATCCATGCTTTAACCCTCCTCTCCGAAAAATGACGAGAAGCCCTCGTCTGTGTATGTTACCTTTGCAGTGGCTGACTTGAGAGGCGGCGTAGGTGTCGCCATAATATGCCAAACAAAGTCGCCGTTGATCATGTCGCTCTCCGGGTTCTCGTTCTCCAGGAAAAGGACCTCAGGCTTGCCGATGAGTGCGCCGACTCCGGTCAAAGCGTCAAGCTCTGCCTGCTCGCTCACGACGATGCTGTCGCGGTCGTTCGGTGTCATCGGTGTGTCGATCTTGGTGCCGTTTCTGAGCTGGAAGCCGTTCGTGATATACATGAGCATCCTCATGTTTGTCTCGAAGATTGCGGAAGCGTCCATGGATCCGTTATAGGTGAAGCCAGCGGTATGAGGTCCCCACAACTTGAAGGCACCGTCCCAGAAACAGAGGGTTGTGATACCTTTCTCGTTGAGGTCGTTCGCCTCAGTCTGATCGAAGCCCTGGTTCTCAGAGTCTCCGAAGTACTGGTCTGTCGCCATGATGTCCTTGTTCGAGCAGCTCTCGAACGGGATGCAGTCGTGCTCCAGATCGGTCTCGAGCATCTTGGCGGTCATGATGGTGCTGAGGTGGTAAACCTTGTCGCCATACTGAGCCATAGGCCACGCCACTTTGCTGACCGGGCTGGTGTATGCGTTGTTGGTTTTCCATGTGATCGCCTGGGCGATAGTCTCGACCTTGTAAGTGGTGCCGGACTGCTTGTAGCTGATAGGGATGTCCGCATTGACGAAAGCATCCCAGTGGCCGTTGATCTTCTGCGCTGCGCTGCAAAGTGCACGATATACGGCAGGCTTCTCGGACCAGCCAGGAGCTGCCAAAATGTTCGGCACTGCGTTCTCGCGCATATAGAGCAAAGCGACAGCTGCGATTCCGGTGTAGTCTCCGGATCCGGTATGCTGTCCGATGATGGTGCTCTCAGTGATAGCAGTGAGATCCACGTCGTAGTATGTCACCGTTACGGTGCCAGTGAGCTGGTCGTTTTCGATCAGGCTCTTGATGGTGACGGTTGAGCTGTTGAAGTCGTACTCGATAGAGTAGTCAACGCCCTCAGTCTTGTCCTCGATTGCGATGGTGTCAAGAATGACGGTATCGCTCACAAAGGATCCGGAGCCGTTTGAAAATGCAACCGACTTAGTGGTTGCCGTGCTCTTGCGGTGAGTGTCGGGATCTAATACGTTGACGATGTAGATCGGGCCGACGTTTCCGTTTGCGTTGTTGAAGTGGTAGTCAATAGCCTCGCAGAGTGTGAAGCTGTCCCACGAGTCGGAGTATCCGACTTTGGCCTGAGCGTCACCGAGATTTCTCAATCTCACGGGCACATTGACAAGATCGGCGTCATCGTATCCTCTGATCAGGTTGATCGGAGCGGTTCCGAAGTAGACCACGTTCTCCTCGGCCTGCTTGGTGCTCTTTACCTGGGAGGCAGTACGCTCGCCGTATGCTCCATGTTTGTATCCCATGGTGTTGTCCTCCTTGTCTTAGTTTAATAGGTTGCGGATGGTCTCCGATTTCTTATACGGAACGCCGCAAACAACTGAAAAAGATATCCAGCCGCACCAGTATGGGTAGTAGTCCCAGACCACGCCGTCCTCACTAAAAGGCCCGTAGGTAATCGGTTCCATGTTATCGACGCGAACACCGGCGAAAAGCTCGGCGCTCTCGAGTTCCCTCAGTGCGATGTCCTGGAAGTTGTAGAGATCTTTCCATCCGTCGCTGTTGCGGTTGTAGGTTTCCCCCTCCGGGTTGGTCTCGTATTTGTAGCCGCCCAGAGCGTCCACGTCCTCGATCGGGTGGAGGGTTTCACCTGGATGCGTACCGGGATTCCATGTGGATAGACAAAGCCGGAGCTTTAACCGCCTTTCACCCGTTGCCAGCTGATCGCTTCCCTCAAGCAGCTGCACTGCGATGGATGGGATCGGTGCCTTTACGTTTGGCGGTATTCTGTCTTTTGCCGGTACAAAAAGAGGGAAAGCGGCAGGAGCGACCATCTGCACGCGATAGCGGCCGTCGTTCGCACTGTCGTCCGGCAGTTTGAGCTGGATCTTTGTGCAGATGTTTTCAGCCACCCAGGACGTCACGCCCTCGATGATGTCTTTTGTTGTCACTGCTGCCACCTCCTTAAATGGTTCTATTTTGCTTTAATAAAATGCAGCTGACGCCGGTGTTCTCCACCCAGTCAACGACCTGGCACTCACGCCCGTCGAAGTTTATGAGGGATCCCGGTGCTTTTCTGTCCGGAGTGTCCTCGCTTCTTGCGTAGATCAAAAGATCCGCCTCACCGAGTCCGATCTCCGTGCCGGTCTTGAGCTTGAGCAGCTCGTCGTTGTCGATAACGATGTCGATGTTCTTGCCCTCGACTTCATGCGTCTCGCCGAAGTCCGACAGCATGAAAAACAGATCGGCCACATCCCCAGCCATCAGCTCCTTGAGCGTCATCATTCAGGCAAAGCTGCAGTGATGTCGGGAGCGTCGCCGCCGTCCTCACCGTCATCCTCGCCGCTTTCCTCTCCAGCATCCTCAGCATCGTCATCGTCCTCAGACTTTTCGTCCTCGTCAGATGCTCCGGCCTTGGCTGCGTCAAGTGCTTCGATGATCTGCTTCTTTGTTGCTCTTTCTGCGACTTCGACGCCGAGCTTTTCAGCGATTGCCTTGAGCTCTGCGACCGTGTTCTTGTCGCTGTACTCGAGTTCGTCGGCTTTGGATGCAGGAGCCTCGGAGGCGTCGCCGCCGTCCGAGCTCACATCCTCGCCCACGTATTCCGCTACACCTGCTGCAACCAGCTCGTCCTCACGATCTTCCGGGAGGGTAAAAGGCTTTGACTTTACAGTCTTGGCCTCGACCACGCCCGTCTGAGGGTTGCGGTAGCCGTAGGTGCCGTTGATAATTCTGATCATGTGGGTTTCCTCCTTTGCCTTATACAGTGGTCAAAACGTCTGCGCAGATCCAAGGCGCCTTGTTGTTAGGCACGAGTAAAGGCTTAGCGGAGAGCTTGATCTTGCGGACTTCGCTCTCAGCGTCTGCGGTGTACTTAGGTACGCGGCTTGCTGCATAAGTGTGGAAAGTTCCGTCAGCCTGCTCGAGCTGAGTGACTGCACCGTAAAGAGTGCGGCCAGCGCCAGGAGCTGTGAGGATTGCCTTGCCGTAACCGATGAACGCTGCATCGTTTCCGCTTTCGTCCTCGTATGTCTCATCGTAGGAGATGAGGTTGATGTTGCGGCCCTCGATGTTGAGGACTGCGATGCGGCTCGCACCGTCAGGGAGCTCGATAGGAGTGATGTCGCCGATGTTGATGCGGCGATTGTCGAGGAGCTTCTGGATGCTTGTGTTGTTGATGATGACCTGAGCAGTTGCAGGATCAACAACGAGGTCAACAGCAGGAAGTCCGCGACTTGTGAGGAGTCTCACCATTGCAGCGATGTCGCTGTAAATGTCGTAAGAGCTTGAGCTGTCCCACTTTGCGCTTGGTGTGTACTTTGCGGGGTTGTTTGCTCCGTCGTAGAACATGAGCTCAAACTCCTCGTACGCTCCGCCGTAGTCGTCCACGTACTGCTTGAGCACGTAGCCGTTGTTTGTCATGGCCTGCGCTGCCATGTATTCCTCACGGCCATCGATCATGATGCCGAGCTCAGAGAGATCCTGGCCGAGTACGGAAGCCTCGCGCTGCTGAGGAGTCACCTGAGTGTAGAGGTTCTCACCGAAGCCCCTCTTGTTGAGGTCGTCGATGGTGAGAGGTCTCTGAGGAGCTACAAGAGGAGGAGCGAAGCGCTTGGTTGTGTAGCCGTCACGCAGAACGGTGATGCCGCCCTTGCGAGGAGCTACAACGGGAGCGATCTTCTTGCTGCCGTCCTTGTAGTCGATCAGCACCTCATCGGTGGGAAAAATGTCTGCCGGAGCAGTAGGGAAGTAACGATCGCGCAGGAAAGTCCTGTGGGTAGGCATTGCCTGGATCGCTGCGATCATTGTCAAAGTCTGATAAATAATGTTAGGCATTTGTTTGTCCTCCTTTTCTTTACTCGACGCCCTCGACAAAGATGCCTTTGCCGCGGAGTGCTTCGATGTTTGCTGCCGACAACGTGATGCCGTTGATCTCGTTGAGAGTCTGCTTTGCAAAGTTGCCGGACTTGTATGCCTCTACGAGGTAAGAGCCAGAAGTCTCAACCACGAGATCATCCGCAAGGATGCAGTCAGGCGTTCCGTCTGAGAAGATGCTCGCAGTTGTTCCAGATACCTGGAGGATAGTGCCGCGAGGGATCGTGTAAGCAGGGAAGTCGTCCGTATCTGTGTAGATAGTGCCACCTGCTGAGATGCCGCCGGCCTGTACCTTGTAAAGCACACCGTTCAAGGTGAAGTAGTCGTTTGCTGAGTAGCCGCTTGCTGCAACGAAGTCAGTCTCTGCCGCAACAGTGAGAGCTGTGACGTTAGTGCCAGCTACGAGAGTTGCATCCTTTGCGATGGCTGCGGATGCTGCGTAGTAATTGTCGCCGACCTGGATGAGGTCGCCGGATGCGTATGCCTTGGAAGCAGTCATGTCCTCCTCGACGCTGACTTCCTGGGCTTTTGCGTTTGCAGCCTGGACGATGCTCACGCCCTTGACGTCAAGATCATGCTTGCCGTCAACGATGAGGTTGTCAGCTGCCAGGGTTCCGATGGTTTTGCCTGTTCTCATTTATTTGCCCTCCTTATCGTTGTTGAAAGTGCCCGCGATCATTTTGACCGCATCTTCTTCGCTGAGCTCTTTGCTGTCTCCGAGATCCGGTTCAGGGTTTCCGCCGTTAGGATCAGCTGCTACGCCTGCCGCGCCGCTCTGCTGGAAGTCCTGCGCCTGATTCTGGATGTGCTGGGTGCCGAGCTTTGCCTGCTTCTGCATAGCGCGAAGCGCAAGCTCTGAGGCTGTGCAGGCGTTCTCGCCATACATTGCCTCGTTGACCATCTCCTGATCTCCGACTGTCGCCGCGATCTCCTGGATCGCCTGGAGGCGGGCGCGCTCGTCGGTGATGGCCTGGTTCTTTGCCTCAGCTGCTGCATCTGCTGTGATCTGTGCAACGAGCTCAGGCTCTGCCTGTTTGAGTTCTTCTAAGGTCATGTGCTTGTCCTCCTTGTTTTTCTTGGTTTTTGTTGTATTTGCAGCCGCGGATGTTTTGGCAGGTTTATCATCCGTCGGTGTTGCCGTGTTAGGCTGTGCAGCTGCCTGAGCTGCAACCGGTATAGATCCCGGAAGATTGGAAAAGGCCGACGCGCTCATTCTGAGACCGTTGACCGTGATCATTTCCTTGTCTGCAGATAGACTCATTTCAGGATCCTCACCCTCAAGCACTTCGTCGATCCAGCCCTTTTCGGCTGCTTCGCGTCCGGTGAGCCATGTCTCTTTTGCCATAGCGTTGCGGATCTTATCAATGCCGAGGTGTGTCTTGCTTTCATAGGTCTCAGCCGCTGCGGAGTTCGCTGCTTCGAGTCCTTTGTTGACCTTTGCAAGTGCGTCGTGGTTGTAAACGCCGACCAGTGTCACCGCTGCCTCGTGCACCATGAAAAGGCTGCCAGGGTATGCCTGGATTGTATCGCATCCCATCGCAATGACAGTCGCTGCGGATGCAGCCACGCCGTCGATGATTGCGACAGTGTTGCCGGTGAGTTCCTTGAGTCTGTTGCTGATTCCGATGGCTGTGTAAAGATCACCGCCGACCGAGTTGATGCGGACGGTGACGTTCTTGGCGCCCTTGATCAGGTTCAGATCTTCCAAAAACTCCTTTGGAGTGGTGAAAAGCCCGTCGTCCGGTTCACCAGTCCACCAGTCTTTTGGTCGCTTGGTGACGATCTCGCCGTAGACGGTCAGCTCTGCGTTGTCTCCGTCGCCCTGCACAACATTCCAAAAGCGCGGAGTAGTGGCGGCTGCTGCCGCCGGTCCCATTGTAATGGGTGTTCTATTCTTGTGCATTGTCTTGACCTCCTTGTGGTTCTGCGGCTGCCGTAGCCTCCGCGATCTTTTTGTTCTCCTCGGTGATCTGTCGGATGTTTGCGTTCCAGTTTCCGCCGTTGAGCTTGATCGTGCTCTGCTCGTGGGTTGAGAAGCCGTGCTCCACCGCCATGACCTCCGCTTGGATCTCTTTCGTAGGATCGAGCTGCCCCTGAGACGGACCGATCCACTCACTGCCGAGCCATGCCTCCCGGATGATTGGATCCGAGAAAAAGCCCGGTGCTTGAATACGTCCGCGGGCGACTGCCTCGTGCAGCCAGATCTCATAGATTGGCTTGCAGAAGTCGTCCACAAACCACTCGCGGCGCATCTTAAAGGCTTTCCATGCTTCCATGAGAGCCGCACGGCTTGCCGAGTAGGATGCGTTGAACGATTTCATGAGAAGATCGGCAGGCACCTCCAAAGCGGCGCCGCACTGTTCACAAAGGCATTTCATGAAAGCATCGAAGCCAGCGTTCGGATGCGTAGGAGCTCCAAACTTGACGTCCTCGCCCGGTTTCATGATGTTGACCTGCCCCGGTCCCATCTCATACTCGTCATCGTCGTGAGATATCTGAGGCTGTCCGGCTTCGTTGTACGGATTCTCTGTCGGATCCGCCTGCGTAAGTACGAAAGCAGTGAAAAAGCTCTGGATGAGAGCCGCCTGCAGCTCGCTTTCGGTGTATCTGCGCATCTGGAGCATCGGTTCAATGACCTGCGCCAGGTATGAGATGCCACGGTATTGCTCAGGACGTTCCGAGTCCATGATCTGGAGCACGTTCGGGAGCCCTGTCATGGATCCATACGCCTCAACGCGGACAAACTCATTCGGCTCGCTTGTCACCTGCCCCGGGTAGTGGTTGCAGATGTGATAGGCTACAATCTGGCCGTCGTGATTAACTTCCACACCGTCAAAGATGCGGTTCCCGTTGTCCGGGTTCTTTCCATCCGTCACGCTTGGGTATGTGCTACCCTTGCCGATCGGTGTCATAACGCGATCAGCTTCGACGAGGTGGATCCTGAGCGAGTACGGATTGAGAGGTGTCGGGCTCTGCTGTTTCATAACAGCAAAAACGTCGCCGGACAAAAGCCAGGACGTGAGAGCCAGTTGCTGCAATCCGTAAAAATTATTGATGCCGGTGGCGTCGCAGGACCGCTTCTTTCGAGCCCAGAGCTCAAACTCTGCCTCTGTCCGTCGTTCCCACGCCGCCGCTTGCTCCGGCGTCAAACCTAAGAGTTCAGCGTTCGGCTTGCTTTGTAGTTTTAGGCCGCAGCCGATCACGTTTGTGCGGTTCGTTTTGACCGCTGAGGTTGCCAGTGGTGCGGCCATGTATAGCATCCTGGCTCTTTGCCTCATTGTGTAGTTGTTCCAGTCGATGTCCTCCCGGGCGGATATACTCGAAGCAATAAACGACTTGAGCGCTCGCTTTCTCCAGCTGGCACCTGCGTCGCCGTATCCGCTGTTGCTCACTCTTTTAGCTTTTCCGGTTGGCACTTCTGGACTGCGTTTTTCTTCCATCTTTGCCCTCCTTACCAGTCGCGGGGTATAACCCCGAGAGCTTTGCGTCTTGCGCCGCCTCCCTCAAGCTCTGCGAGCTCGTCCTCGAGTTCCTTGATGGCGCTGCGGATGGTCGAGAGGTCGGTATTGTATCGCGTGGCGTTTCTGGATCCGACGCCATAAGATTGAACGCCGCCGGAGAGCATCTCGGCTTCGCGTTTTTTGTAAAGGTCCAGACGTTCGCGGATGCTTTCGATCCGGACTTTCTTTTGCTGTTGCGTCATGCTTTTCCTCCTTACCACTCGTCACCGTATAGGTCACGCTTTTTCTTTTTCTTTGGAGGCGGTTGCTGTGGCTTCTGTTGTTCGTCGAGCCCTTTGAGCCGTCTCTCTATCGCATCGAGATCAGGATCCACGATGCGGAAGCCTGCCATCGCGTAGTTGCGACAGTCAAGTGCCTCGTTTCTTTCATGTCCCGGGATCTTTTCCCAGGCCCATCGCTCGCCTTGTCTGCTTCTCTTTCTGACGAGAGTCTCAGACAGCAGGCCGTTGAAGTAGTTTAGATCGTAGCCGCGTTCCTCTCCGAGAGGAAAGTGGCAGTATTTTGTCTCACCGTCTGCATCATTGACGCGGAGCGCTGACATGATGGAGCTCTTGCCAGCATCGACGCCGATGGTGTAGAGCCAGCAGGTCACTCGCTTGTTGTCGCGGATCGCAACCTTTGACGGCGGGCTGATGTATGGGATGCCCTCGCCGCCTTTACCTTTGATCGCAAAGACGCGCTTCGTGAGTCGTTTCCGGCACTCGCTGTAAACTTCCTGCGTGTAGTGTCCGCCGGAGTCCACGAAAGTGATGGAGATCCGGAGCCCTTTTCCGTTTTGGTATTTGTACGAGTGCTCAACCACATCGTCGAGACGTTGCCACACCTCTGGGTTGTCAGGCTTTCCCATGATGTAGCCTTTTTTGATGCCCCAGGTGGCGCCGCCTTTTCCATGGCCGACAACCTCGTACTCCAGACGATTGTCCTGAGTATCGACGCCGCAGGTCAGACAAAGCACGCCGTCTGGCAGTTCTGCCGGGTATTGCTCGCGCCTTGTGAGCATCGAGTCCTCGTCCTGGATGTCTCCGCGCTCCTCCCAGAGCTCACCGAGCAGGGTGTTGAGCACAACCTTGAGACGTTCCGGATCCTTTTGCGCATCCAAAAATTTCGTGGCGATCTTTTCCCACGGAGTCCATGGCGAAGCGAAAGCGGAGAGCCAGTAGCTCTTGACGCCGTTCGCAGCTGCGTCCGGATTCTGTGCCACCCACTTGGCCGGTTGCTTTCGCATCTGTTCCTCTGTGGAGATGCAGCCGCAGGCCGGGCAGCAATATGTAAGCGGGCCGACGATTTTGTTTTTCTTTTTGCCGTGGACCGTTACGATCTTGTGCTCGAAGTGGATCCGGTTGAAAGTGATTTCACTATACTCACCACACTCCGGGCACTGATGACACCAGCGCTCCTGGGTTCCCTCGTAGTAGGCCGTCTCGATGTTCGAGAAGTTCTTAATGGTAGGGGTGGAGACTTCCACCGCCTTTGCATTGTAAAAGGTCGCCTGTCTTGCTTCCGCGAGAGCCCAGGGATCACCCTCGTTACCAGCTGACACCGCCCATCGGTCACGCTCGTCGCCGATAATATACCGGCACGGTGTTGAAGCCAGGGCGCTGGCGCTGTTTGATCCGGTGATGGTCAGCATCCCACCAGGGAAAGACTTCTGCAGCACGGTGCTCGTCGCATCCTTGCCCTTGATGTCTGTCACCCTGCTTTTGAGGACTTTGCTGTCTCGGATCATGGGCGCGATCCTCAGCCTTGAAAACTTTCGCGCATCTTCCAGGGAGGGTTGCACGAAAAGGATCGAGCCGGGATCCTGGTGCATTATATAGCCGATGATGTTCAGCTCCATCTCGGACTTGCCGACCTGTGAAGCTGCCACCATGACGATCTTGTGGATTTTGGGATCCGTAAAGGCTCCCATTGGTTCTTCGAGGTAGGGCGTGCGGGATGTTCGCCACGGTCCTGCCTCTGCTGATGTTTCCGGAGACAAGCGGCGGTACTTGTCAGCCCACTCGGCCACCGTTAAATTTTCCGGAGGCTTGAAGTGTGAGAGGGCTCCGGCAATCGCGGCGTTGAGGTTTCTTACTTCCTCATTCTTCGTCACCGTCATCCGTTGCCTCTTTCCAGCCCTCGCGCTCCCTCACGCGTTTGGCGTATTCCTCGGGATCGTATTTGTAGTTGGAAAGCTCCTCCAGCACCTGATAGCACTCGCGCCGGATGATTTCCGACGCTTCTGGAGCAGTGTCAACCGCTGCCACATCGACGGCGAGCCGTCCCGGCAGTGCGATGATCATGCTGCGGATCGTATAGACCAGGTCGGTCGTGATCGCCTCAACGTCCTCGCTGCGGTGCATCTGTCCGCGCAGTTCTTTGAGCTGGAGCTCCGCCATGTCCGCCTTGGCTCTTTTCAGATCTGCCTCAGCGGCGAGCTTTTCCTCCTCGGTTTTTCTGTTTTTCTGATCGCGTCCGTTTGCTTTGTCGCTCAGGTACGTGATGTACTTGCGCACCGTCGGGAGCAGGTCGAATTGATAAACACCGTCAACCTTGCGGCCCTCGATGACGCCCTCCTTTGCCAGCTGCTGCACGCGCCTCTCGCTGAGATTAAAAAGCGATGCCACGACAGCGGTGCTTTGTAGGTTTTCCTTTGCCGCCATCCTGGCGCCTCCTTTCACTTTCTCCGGGCGGTCGCCGCCGGGCAGACGAAACGAAACGCCCGAAAAATTTTTCTCAAAAAATTTTCAGATTCTGGGCTCGCCAGCACCGCAGGCGGTTGAGAGCAGTCACAGTACCTTGCCGGACTCCGGATGGGTTCGGAGACTGGCGGGGCGGGCCGGTCGCCGTTGGGTTGGCGTCGCGCCCGGGCGTTGGCTGCATCCGCTTGGTGTGGCGGAGCGGCCTGCCTACTTGCTCATGGCCTGCTCGACGTGGTGGTTTAGTCGTGCAATCATTCCCTCCTCGATCCGCTTCTGGATGTCCTCGGCCACCTTTTCATTGGTGATCATTTGAGGGATGGAGGTGGACTTGATGGATGTGATCGGCGTGCGGCTGTCTCCAGTTCTTTGGAATGGAATGAAGCCCTCGCCTTTGTTGGTTCCCAGGAACGCTCCGCTCGGCAGGTTCTTGGCCTTGCCTTTGTGGATCTCCACGTTTATCTGGTATGCCTTTATCGGATAGACCGGAGCCACTTCGCCGGTGAAGCCCTCGACATTCTCGCCCGGGATCAGGCGCTTGTCCTTTTCCCTGGCAGCCTTTGGCTTCTTTGGTTTCATTTTGAAGTGGAGCGGAGTGAGTAGCCGTCCTTTGTATTCCAGGCCGATGTTGTCAACCATGGTACCGCTGACTTTGATGGAGCCGATCTTCTTGGCTCCAACCATGGCACCCTTGACCTCTGACTTCTTGATTGTGTACTCGTCAGAGACTGCCTGGCTGATCCATCCGGGTGCACGGCTTTTGAAGTCGGCCACGGTTCTGCTGATTGCTTTCTCCGCGTCCTTGTTCATCGCCCGGAGGTCGCTGCATAGCTTGGCGTAGTTCTTAATTGAGATCTGCATACCCTCAGCCATGGCGTGCCTCCTTTCGCAAACAAAAACAGCAGGACGGGGTTGCCTGCTGCTTTGTCCGGTTTGTTTTCCCGGTTCTTATTCAGTCTGATAATAACACGCGTTCTACTTCCGTGCGCTTCCGATTTCTACCGATTACTTCCGATTACTTCCAAAAACTCCCACATTAACCGACTAAAACCGTTGGGTTTATTGGCTTTTCTTGGGTTTGGTTTTTTCGGTTTTTTCTGTCTCGGATATATAAATCTTTGCAAGTGAGACGAGAGCAGAGCCGTGGAGCTTGTACGTGCGCTGCTGGTATGCCCTGGCCGCTGTCTTGTAGTCGGGCTCACGGTGGAAGATGGCGCGAGTGATGTCCGTCCAGCCCATGCCGTCGAAGTATTTCATGCGCACAACTGCACGCTCGTCGGCTTTCGGGATCTTCCGGATGAGATGGTCGAGAGCTCTGCGCTCGTTCTCCATGATGCGCAGGTCGTCGCCGATCTCTTTTTCCAGCTCCATGACTTCCGCCACGTAGTTGGTCATCTTGTCTTTGTCACCGCCTCCGCCTCCAGGTATCGGCTCAAAGCTCGGGCTCTTGTATTCCATGGAAGCCCTGAGCCTCTCCAGGCGCTCGAGCTGTATCTCGTGATCTCTGCGCATCTCTGCGTATGCCTGGAGGCGTTCCTTGATCGCGTCCGTTTTCTTGGTCATCAGCTACACCTCCCCGTTGTTTGTTTCCACGCCTGCTGCCCCTGCTGCCAAAATAGGAGCCCATACCTCACGGGCTTGCTCTTTTCCTTTGCGGATCAGACGCAGGTCGGTGTCACCGGTGAGCTGCACATAGCGGCGGACGATGGTGTCCGTGTAGCCCGGTGTGAGTTCCATGATGTACGCCTGCTGCCCTTGCTTCTCGGCTGCTGCAAGGCTGGTCCCGCTGCCTCCGAACGGATCATAGACGCCCAGAGCCCAGGCAGTGTTGTCGAGGATCTTCTCCAGGAGCTCCAGCGGCTTCTGGGTTGGGTGGAGTTCATTGCCGGAGCGGGTGCACTGGATGACGTTGCCGTATCCTTTGTGGTTGTCCCAGTTGGCTTTGCGCTTGATGCCAAACATACAAAGCTCGTGCTGGGCTCTCCATCCGAAGCCCATGCCTGGCGTCTGCTTATCCCATACGATCATTGACTTCACCCCCAGTCCTGAGCTCTCCACTAAGTCGTAGAGATATACCCACATTCTCCAGTCTGTAAAGATATAAGCCACCGTCGCCGGGCTGTTCGCCAGCACGTTCTTGATCAGGGACTGATAGCCCCTCGTGCTCAGCGTGTCGTTTGCTATCTTTACCTCGATTTCCTTGCCGTCCTTGTCGTATCGTTTCGTCCTGATCGAGCCCGATGACCGCCCCCCCTCCTGGAAGCCTCCGGAGCAGTACGGTGGATCTGTAAGCAGGATTTCCGGCTGTGCACCGTCCAGGAGCTCAGCGACCTGCTTCTCGTTTGTGGAGTCGCCGCACATAACACGATGACGGCCGAGGATCCACACGTCACCCACCATAGAGACCGGAGCGGCAGCAGGCTCAGGATCAAAGTCGTCACCCTTGTCGTTGTCGAGCTCCTCGTGTACGGATTCCGCCAGCTGGTTGATGATCTGTTCGATCTCTGTCTCTTTGTAGCCGGTCTGGTCCAGGTCAATCTCTCCGGTGTCAATCTCCGCGAAGATGTCGGCCAGCATCTTGTTGTCAACCTCTGCCAGCTCGGCGATGCGGTTGTCGGCTATGAGGTCGGCATATTCCTCCGCCTCTGATGCGTAGTCCTGATAGTCAACCGGCACCTGGTCGAGACCTGCCAGCTGCGCAGCCATGAGACGGCCGTGCCCCTTTACGATGTAGCCGGAGCGGTTGGAGACTGTGATCGGCTGACGCCAGCCCGATGACTTGATGATCTTGGCCAGCATCTTGATCTGGTCGTCCGGGTGCTTGTTTGGGTTTGCCGGGTTCGGTACCATCTTTACCGTGTCCACGATCTTGTCATGTGCACAATAAACCGGCACACCGGCAGCAGTCCTTTTTTGCTTTGGTTCTGCTTTGGTTTCCTTTGGTTCTTTTGACATAATATGTCCCCCGTTTCTTGTTGATTTTGGTGCTTTTTTCCTACCATTCGAGCAGCTTGCCGCACCAGTGGCAATGCTCGTTGTTTGCGCTTATCCTCCGGCAGCAGGACGGGCAGTAGAAGATCCCACCGCCTCGTCTTGTTGGCTCCGCCGCCGTTTCGTATTGATTCACCAGCCTGGCAGTCATTTCCACCGCGCCGGTGTAGTCGTATATAATATCCGCCGCCTCCTCGACCGTTTTCTGATCTTCTCCGGAGAGAGTAGAGGCGATGCGTGCAAGGTCGTCGCAGAGTTGTCGGTATTTCTTGTCCTGCTGCCCCTGCTGCATCTTTGTCCTCTTACCCATGGCCGTGCTCCTTTCGGATGCGTTTGAGATCCTCGGCGGTTCCTCCTGCTGCACCTTGAAGCGCACACTTGGTGCAGGCGTATCGTCCGCCCTCCCGGATCAGTGCCACCGCGATGGTGGAGAGCCAGATCCCGGCACCGCACTCAGGACACTCGGAGAGCTCCCAGTCGTGGTGTTTTTCCTTTACCTCGTCCCAGGTACCCACATTGGAGACCAGAGGGCAGCAGGCGACGTCTCCGGGATTCATCCGGCCGGATGGGTTCGGCGTTATTTTGAAGTAGGCTCCTTGTCTTTTCTCTTTCCCCATGGTTTGCCTCCTGATGGTTCAATGATGCACTTCTCGCCGTCCTTAGTCTCTACGACCGCGCCTTTTCTTGCGTATATGATCGCCACCGGCTCGCCGAAGTATATGCCAGCCCAGTGTTCGAGCTTCTTGGAGAGCTTGCGCATCTTCTTGTCTGCGACTTCTTTCATTGCCTTGCGGAAGCCGTCAAACTCCTCGTCTGTTATCATGTCTTTCCTCCTCTTTCTAATAACCGACCGCTTTCTTTGGGTTTTGTTCGGTTTCTTTCGGTTCAATGCTCAGGCGGATGGTCTCCGTGATGGTGAGCGTCCTGGTGATGCTCATTTCCGGCGGAAGCTGTCCGCGTTCGGGCAGGTCGCCCAGTGTGGCACGTAGCCCCGTTTGTTGCTCTGATGGACTTCGACCAGGTTGCAGGAGATCACGTCCCCGGCAGCGGTCACAATCTTTTGAGGTCCTCCCGGTGATTCGACATAGCTCTGCGGCTTGGCATCGCATGGCATCGACTTCCCGGCGCGGGTTTTGATCCATAATATCGGAGCCCCGCAGGCTCTGCAGGTTGCTTGTCCCATCAGTCGCCCTCCTTTTTGTCGTTATCCTTACGACTGCTGCCGTTGCCGCCTTTGTTGATGATGGTCAAGATCACCAGCGTGGCGCAGATGATCAATGTGATGCAGATGGCTGTTGCGTTCATGTTGTTACCTCCATTTCCTGCTCCGTCCGGAGCATCTTCTTGAATGATGTATATGCTGGCGGTGTAAAATCACCGCGCTCCTCCCATGCTTTGTATGCACCGTTGACCAGGCACTCCATGGCGTAGGTCTCAGCGCCTCCCCATGCTTTGAAGTCCCAGCCGTAGCCCTTGACGTGCTCGATGATCGCGTCGAGCAGGATCCCGTCGCCTGCTGCCTCGATGACTTTCCTGGCGATGGGCGCCCACTCATGGAGCGGCAGGAGCCCGATCTTGGTCTTGAAGTGATCCTCTCCGGCGTAGATCTTGCGCCATGAGCCGTTCGGGTTCTGGACTTGGCTCACTACGTGGGAGACATAATGCCGGACACCTGGCTTGATGTCCTCGTATGTCAGCCCGGTGGTGTCAATCGTTAGATCCTGCTGCATCCTTGTCCTCCTCTCCGTAGGTGATCTCAATGCCCTCCAGCATCTTGACCACTCCGCTCATAAAATCCACGCGACAGCTCTCAAGCTCGTCCTGGCGTATGTACTTGCGCCCGTAGATCTCTTTCATGTCTCGGAACGTCTCCCAGGGGATCCGGTAGAAGTCCTGGAGCCCGAAGCTCACCAGCACAAAGGTGGCGGCTCCGAGTTTGTGATGTCTGGCCAGTGCCTCCACCTGCTCCTCGGTGAGTCTGTCGTATGTGATCCGGTCGCCGTCTGTGTGCTTTGCCTCAAAAACGACCGAGCGGCCGCCTGTGAGGGTTCCCTTGAAGTCCGGCTGTCCCTGCTTGGTGTAGCAAGCTAAAAACTGGCCCTGTCGGTTTGGCTTCCGGAGCGGTCGCATCGGTTCCGGCGTCTTTTCAATAAATGCCACGCCCATGGATTCGTACCACGCGAGGCTTGAGCTGATCAGGTTCTCAAAGTGCTCACCTGCTGCACGTGAGCGCCTGCCCCTCATGGCTCTTTCGTATCTCTCGACACTTTCCACCGCCTCGGCAGCTGTTGGATCCGGGTATCCCTCCTGGTTCTTTCCGACTGTCATGTTGCGCTCCTCATAAAGCCCGGAGCGGCAGCAGGATCAAATTGCTTTTGAAACTGTGCCATGATCTCGTCCATTGCAGCAGGATGGGCCTCTCTTAAAAGCGGAGCGGCAGCAGGCGTGCCAGCTTCCACGGCAGCAGGCAGAAGATCAGGGAGCTCTTTGAATACCTCCGCGGCGTCCATGATCGGGATGTTGTGCTCTTTGGCATATTTCAGCTCCCTGCGCATCCCGGCGCTCGGGTTTTGCATATAAAAAACGAGCATACCGTCGCACCGGCTGAGGAGTTCGATGCCTGCATCCATGCCGAGCGTCCTCTGTGCCTCGTTTGTATCATCCAAAAACTGGGTGAAGTACACGTGCGGAGCGATCGGTATGTAGTCGGGCAGTGTCAGCATGACAAGCTGACAGTATTCCTGAGCCATCGCGATGTTGTGCTCGTAGTTTCCGTCGTTGCCTCTGCAAGGTGAGCAGATATAAAGCAGTTTTTTCATTCTGTCTTTTTCCTCCCTTTTCGTTGTTTCTTTCGCCTTTGGCCTGCTGCCGTTGTCGCGATCATCAGGTCGGCCATGGCGTTGGCCACTTCTCCGGTCTCGATGTCGCTGCCGTGTAAGTGGTGGCGATTCTTGACCGCGTGCTGTGCTTTGGTCTCCAGGAGCAGGTTGCTGATGTCATAGTTGAGAGTGTTGCCGTCTGCAAAGGTCACCATGCAGCCGTCCGGGATTGGTCCGTTGTGGCGTTCCCATTCGAGCTGATGTTTTAACCTCCAGCGGTTCGGCTCTGCAACCTTTTCCCAGTAATATGGGTGAGAGTGCGGCTTGTTCTTTGTTGCCTGCCGGAGCCGCACGGTTCCGATCGGTGTGCCTCCGTTGTGTGGTACCTGACCTTTTTGGAAGCGCGTCGCCTTGGTTCTCTCAATAGCCTCGGTGCTCATGAAGTCGGTCTGCTTGAGTCCTTTGTTCCAGGACTGCTGCCCTTTGACAAAATAACCGGTGCGACCGCTGTCGAGCTTGTTCCTTGCGTAGTATGCTTTGACCTGTTCCTTTGTGAAGCTGGTGCCGAAGTGCTCGTTCAAGAGGTCAGCCATCGCTTGGTGTCCGGTTCCTTTATAGTTGGCCAGTATGAAATCATCCTGCTCCGGTGTTGTAAGCCTTTGCGCGTCTATTTTCTTTCCGGCTCTGCCATAGTGGATCCCGTGGTTGTGAGTGTAGGCTTTCAGTTGTGCCGGTGTAATGTCTATGCCGAGATCTTCCCGGATCTTTGGCGCCAGCTGTTTGATGGTGAGAGTCTTGAAGTGTTCGCGGACGTACTCCTCAAGCTCCGGTGGGTATATTTTCCTCGCCATCTTTTCACCCCCTTGCCTTTGGCTTTTTGCCCTCCTGCATGGCATTGTCTCCGATCAGCATCTGAGCCACCGCTTCCGGCTTTGTCTCAATGCCGAGCTCCTCGGTGGCATACTTGAGAGCATCCAGCTGAGTCTTGGAGATCTCGACGATGGTCTTGGCTGTTTCCGTGACCGCCTTGCTGCGTTTGATGGCTCTTTCGAGTCCCTCGTCGTCAAGGCTGTCGTCGTTCACCCTCTCGATCTGCTCGAAAAGGTAGTTTTTCAGGTCTGTCATTGAGTTCTGCATGGTTTTCCTCCTTGTTTTTCTTGTGTGGGCTCCTGGACTGCTGCACCAGCGCACAAAATAGTGCGCCGGGCTCGTCCGTGGTTTTATTCCTTTGACTTTTCTCTGTCGAGCTGTTTCCAGCTCTTTGGCTTCGGGCACTCCTCCAGCGGATGCCCTTTGCCGTCCGTTTTATAGTTGAGAGTGCAGCCGTGAGCTTCTCCGCTCATTGGATGCCCGCCGGTTTCTGCTGCATAGCAGCCTTTGCAGGTTTTATTCATGGCCACCCTCCTTTATTCATCGTCACCGTCATCGGTGTCGTCGTCATCGTAGTCATCCTCAGGGTGATCATCCGGATCCCTTTTCTCGTAGAGTTCGTGGGTTCCGTCTGTGATCTGCCTGAGCTCGTCGTCTGACCATCCGAAGCCGTAAAGCTCAAGAGCTCCGACCATGGCCGCCATCTTTTCAATGCTTTCCTCTTTGGCGGTGCAGTCATAGTTTGCCAGCTCGATGCGTCCGAGCTCACTCTTGAACATGATCAGCATCTGCTGGTCAATAGGCAGGCCCTTGAAAAGGTCTGCAGCTGCTTTTTTCTCGTCTGCTTTGAGGTTCCACTTGTCTTTGCCGGTGATATAGCTCAAACCATCGCCCAGGCTGATGTAGGTGTCAAAGGTGACGAGAGCGGACCATACTGCCGGGACGGATTCCTCCGGCTTGATGGGATCCACGCGGCCGTCGATGATATTCTTGATAAAGTCAAGGATCTCGGCGCCTGCTGCCTTTGTTAGGCTCTTGATCTGCTTGCGCTTTTTCTCTTTTTCTTTCTGTTCTTTCTCCCAGGGCGAGAGCTCTTTCTCCACGTCCTTGGCTTTCTTCTTTACCCGGCAGATCTTGAGACCTCTCCAGCTTTCGCACCAGTAGAGCTCGTCACCGTCTGCCACGCCCTCGATCCGGAGACGCTTGCCCGGTTCTTCGTCCAGGTCGATCTCTTTCAAGGTCTCAAACTTGGTGCCGTAGTCGTTGCGGGCGTCCGGGTTTTCTGTGATACCTCTGGCGTCCAGCATTTCAAGCCATACCTTGGCGTGCTCGGCTCTTTTTTCGGCTCTTACTTCCTGTAAAGCTCTCCGGACGAGATCCTGGGAGCTTGTCGCTTCCTTGAGCACCTTGTTCCTGGTGTTCACGTTCTTGATCTTCTCCAGCTCGTAGTAGTCCTTGAGGGAAAGCTGGAAGCTGTCGTCTTTTTCCTTTTCTCTGATGACCTTGGCGTCCAGTTTTGCGATGTTGAGACGGTGCTGGATGGTTGTGTGGCCGAAGCCGGTCTTTTTCTCGATGGTCTCGATGGTTTCGCCCAGGTCGAGCATCAGCTGGAAGCCCTGCGCCTGTTCCCAGATTGTGAGATCGTTGCGCTGCATATTTTCTTCGAGCATGATGCCGAGCTGTGTCTTGAACGGGATCCGGGTGAGGATCCTGCAAGGGAGCTGCTTGATGCCTGCCATCCTTGCCGCTTCGAGTCGGCGGTTGCCGATCAGTACAAAGTAGCGGTGCTCACCCTTTGAGCCGTTCGGGTTCTCCTCAAAAGGTTCCACCGGGACGTCTGCGTTGTAGTCCTTATCCTTGCCGATCATGATGATGACGGTCAGGTTCTGCATGACGCCGTTCTTTTTCATGGATTCCACCAGCTCGGTGAGATCTCCGAGGTCTTTTCTCGGGTTCTCCGGGTGATGCTCCAGCTGGTCGGTGTTGATCATGACGATTTTGCTGCTCTGGTATTCCACCGCGGCGGTCGTTTCTTCCGCGACCGCTGCCGGTTCCTGGTTCTTCTTAGGTCTTGCCATTTTGTTTCCTCCTTGTGATTGTGTGGGCTCCTGTGATGCCGTAGGGCACTGTCGGTACAATGTCCCACGGCGGTGCTTTTCTTTTATGCGATGATTGTGATCTGCTCACGGTTCTGGATGTCTTTCAAAGCCTCCTCGAGGTAGTTCTTGACGTTGGCCACTGCCTCAGCTTTCCAGACTCCGCCGTCTGCTGCCACGAGCTTGAAAGTCGGAGCGCTTCCCTCATTCTTGCGGATGCGGAAAATGAAGTCGCTCGCAGGCTGATCCACCTCCAAAAAGGTGCGGTACGGTGTTAAGTTGACCGGGTTCGGCACGATGGCGTTGTCTTTATGAGCGACGCCGCTCTTGATCACCACCTGCTGAGTCACTCCGTCGTCACTGTATTGCTCGTTCTGCTGGTCTGTGATGTTGGCCGCCACTGTTGCGACAGCTGTGCGATCATCCGACTCCTTGAAGCAGCTCTGCAGAGAGATCAGGAAGCGCTCCTGGTCATATTCGTGACCAAAATCAAAAGAGGGCAGGAGAGCTCTGACTGTGAAAAGTGTCTCGCGCTTTCTCTCCTTTGTGAGTCCGGAAAACAGTCTCACCGTGGTCTCGTCCTCGACCTGGATGATCATGCTCTCGCGGAGCTCGTCCCTCTTTTGCTTGATGTAGTCCACCAGAGCGGTGAGGGTTGTTGCCTCGATGCTTTTCGCCATCGGCTCCTCGTCGTATCTGGTCAGGTTTTTGGTGCAGTAGGTCTTGCCGTTGATTTCTAAAACCTCGGGCTTTTCTGCTTTTGTGGCCAGCTCTGTGATATAGGCCAGTGCTTCTTTGATCATTTTGTGTCCTCCTTTGCATCCGGTCGCTCGACTGTGACCGTTTTCTCGTTATATGGGTTTGTGTTGCTCACTTTGAAGATCTGACCGCAGTCGTGGCACCGCAGGTGCTCCATGTTCGCGGTCGTTTTTGCCATTCCTCCACACTCCGGGCAGGCCGCCCGCCCGTCCGGGTGTAAAAAGACATCGTAGCGCATCAGCTCTCCGCTGCCATCTTGGCCAGTGCGTCATAGTTTGGCGGATCTAAGATCTCGCCAGTCTCAGGATCTACGTCAACGCCAGGGATGGGAGCGAGTGCAGCAGCTCCGCGGAGCCTTTTGCCTCTATTTCTCAGGTCGATGGGCGGAGTTGCCGGATCCGGTTCTTCGACCACCTGGGCGTTGATGATTCTGGCGTTATCTTCGCCGATGACTTCCGGGGCGGTCTGCGCCAGTTCCCTGATCGACATCTGTCCGGGGATGTTGCCGTCGTATTCGCTGATCATGACCTCGCCGGTGCGCATATCTGTCCCCATGAGCATCTGCGTCTCAATAGCTTCGGTGCTTGCCAGCTTGGTGGTGACCATGATCTGGGTGTCTACCACCTGGCGGTTCTTGCTTGGTGCAAAAGTCAGGGTGATGTTGATTTTTCGCTTTGTCGTGGGCTCCGTGTTTGGGTTCTGGATGTTTTCACCGACCTGCAGCAGTGCTTCGCTCACCTTTTCGCGAAAAGCACCGTCAGCGAAGTCGTTGAGGTCCATCATCCAGTCCGTGCTTCTGTGTCTCATTCGTTGGACTCCTCCTTTTCTTCGATGCGTTGGATCTCCGGATCCTCCGCGGTTAAATAGTTACCTCTAAGCAATCCGAGCTCAAGGCGCCGGAGCGTCTGCTCGCGATCCTCCCGCTCGCGTCTGGCCGCTTCGATTTTCTTGCGACCGTCGCCCGCCAGTTTCTCGGTGATGTCGTCGATGGTATTCCTCACGCTTGCCGTCACCTGCTGCCGCTGGCGTTCTCTTTCAAAGAGCGGGCGGTATATATCCATAAATGCCACGCGATCCAGTCCGGGCTTTCCTCCGGTGATAGCCTGGCGCCTCAGTTCCCTCAGGTTTGACCATCCGACCGCCTTGACGGCCGTTCTGATCAGATCCGGGAGCTTGTCGCTTTCGTCGCCGAAGTCTCCGGAGGTGTAGAGCAGGTCAGTGACTGCAATCCACGCCTCGTCGGGCTGTATCATATCCGGGCATTGTATGGTCCACATGATCTCGCGGATCTCCGCGATGCTTGGCGGCCATTTGTTGGTCTGGATGTGCTTCGCGACTGCCAGCTGCACCAGCTTCGCATCATCCTCTGCAAAGGTTGCCGCCCAGATCTTTGCCATTCCCTCGACTGCCTGCTCTGATGCAAAGCGGTCGTGGTTAGGGTAGGCCGAGGAAATTGCCGCCAGGACCTGCGCCGTTTCTTTCACTGTCATCAGCTGCATCCTCCTCTCTGTAGATGCGTTCAAGCACTCCCATGGTGTCCACCTTGCGTCCCGCTGCCGGTTTTGATGTTGCAACCGTTCCGGCAGGTGTGAGCTCGTCGTCCCAGCGTCCCTGGTTCAACCATGTGGCAGGGTGTGGTATAAACTGACCGCCATCCTTTTGCCATTGCTGGGAGTTCTTTGCAGCTTCGACAGCTGTCAGGATCTTCTCAAAGAGTTCAGCTGTTGGCTTGATCTTTTTCCAGGACTTGAGGGCTGCTGCCTTGCCGACCTTGCGAGGGTAGATCTTCCAAAACTCGTCGAAGCGTTCCGCCTGCAGGTCTTTTTTCGGTGCATCCACCGCCGCAGGTGGTGAAAGTGTTTTTATTGTCTCTGTATCTGTATCATTATCTGTATCTGTATCATTATCTGTATCTGTATCGGGTTTTTTGGGTTTTTCAAAAAACCGTTCGGTTTCTTGGCTTTCTTTCGGTTTCGGTGGTCGCCCACCTTTGAGACCGTTCTTTCGGTTGGTTTCGCACTTTTTCTCGTACTCCTCGCGGTCTCTGTCGAGCTGCGCCTTTATGAAAGAGTAAGCCATCGCCGCCGCTCCTCTCAGGTATGTGGGCTCTGGTCGCTCCGGATCCTCATGTGCGAAGATGGCCCGGAGTAGTTGTCCGCACTCTGCATCAGTCAGCTGATCGAGGTGCTCGGCGTAGTCCAGATAAAGCAGGAAGCTCTTTTTTGTGGTGTCCTGCATCTTGACCACCTCCTTGTCTTAGTTGAATGGCAGCTCCTCGTCGATGCCGTCCGGGATGTTCATGAAACCGTCGTCTGCCGGTTCTGATCCGCCTGCTGCATCCTGCGGTTTTGAGTCTGCGAAGTAGATATTTTTCGCGATGATCTCGGTCTGACGGTGTTTCTGTCCGTCCTTTTCCCAGTCGTTGTTGTGCAGGGATCCGGAGACTACCACCTGGCGTCCTTTTTTGAGGTGCTTCTCGCAAAACTCTCCGAGCTTGTCAAAAGCTACAACCGGGAAAAACTCCGCCTTGTTGTTTGGCATATTGACGGCGAGAGTGAAGCGAGAGACCGCTTTTCCCTCTGCTGAGTACCTTGTCTCGGGATCTCTCGTAAGTCTCCCGAGTTCGTTCACTTGATTCATTTTTTATCCTCCTTGTGTTATGGTGTGCCCGTTCTTGCCTCGTCCAGTTGTCGGCAGATGCTGTCATACTGGTCGCGCGTCAGATCCGCAGGATCATCGCACTGGTATAGTTGCTTGATCCGCGCCGCACATTGCTCCCGGCTCATTCCGGCGTCCTCGGCTTTTCGGTATAGCCTGCCGATCTGTGCTTCTGTGAGCTTTCGCGGAGCCTGCTGCCCTTGCTGACCGTTTTGGGTTGCGGTCTGCTGTGGTCTTGTCTGGCTCTGTGGCCGTTCGCTGATGTGTTCAGTGTTGTCAGGATCATCCGCGCCCTGATCAATGCCGAGCATCTCGAAAAGGTAGCACTTGAGGCAGTAGGTGAGGGCGCTGCCTTTTGCTTTATCCGGTCCGCCGTCGTTGGTGCCGATCGCGTGGAGCGTGACGGCTTGACGATCTTCCGGGTTGTCTGCATCCACCCAGGTGACCTCGATGTCCGATTCGTACACCCACACCTGGCGGTCGTAGCCGTTGCTGGTGTGCTGCGTATATGCGGAGTAGAAGATCTCGTCGCCGTTTTCGGCGTGCCGGGTGGCTGTTTCGCCTGTTATTTTCAAGTTGACGTGCTGCTCGTTCATGGCAGGCGTCAAAAATCTGTAAATGTCGTCGATGCGGTTGAAGCTATACTTCACGCCTTCGCTGCGCTTTTCCTTTGGCAGTGCCGGGATGGCCTTGCGGATTTCCACGAGCTTCTGCTCAAGGTTCAAAGGCTTGGCGCCTGCTGCCGGTTTTGACTCTTTTGCGTCTGGCGGCTTCTTTGCTTCTGCTTTAGTCGCTGACATCTTGGCCGTGGATTGTGCTGCCATCAGCTGAGCCCTCCTCTCTGAAAAATCTGTGGCCGCCGATCGTCACCACATAGATCTGGGACTCGTGCCAGTTGCTGGTCGTTCTGTCCGGTGCGTAGAAGTATTTGATCGGCTCCGATGCCACCGCCCAGCCTAAGTCGAAGATTGCAGAGACTGCAAGCAGCGACTCTTTTGACGGTTCCGGGCGTCTTTTTGTGTATCGATATTTCTGCACCGCTTCCGTTGGACGGATCCCGTCATCCTCGCAAGCCTGGAGGATGCACTGAGCGACCGCTTCTTTTCCTGCAAAGCACTCAGCTCCGGCCTCAGCTTCGACCACGCTGGCGATCTCCCATCGTTCAGCGTCTGTCAGCTCATAGCGGAGCGTTGTGCCATATTCTGCCGCCCAGGAGCTTGCAAGCTCTTGAAGATCCACCGCTGTTGTTTCTTCTGTGCCTGCTGCCTGGAAGTAGACCATGATGACCTCGGGCTGGATCGGTTCAGCTTCCTCCTCCAGCTCCGGAGAGCTTGAGAACGGCGCCGCGTCCGATGTGATCACAACCGGGTGCTGTTCATCCTGCGCCTCTTTCGGTCTCTGTCTTGCCACAACAACCGTCACGGCGATGATCACCAGGAGAGCAGAGGCGCCTGCTGCCATGAGCTTGCGGCGGCGGATGATTGCCTTGCGCCTGGATTGCTTTCGTGCTATGATTGTTGTGGACTTCCTCTGAGTTGTGGGCTCCGAGATGTCCTTGGAAGCGTTCGGCTGTGCAGGCCGGGCGCTTTCTTTAACTTCTAAGATCTCTATCATGCTTTCTCCCTCTTTCTTTTTTCCACTTTCTAAACTCTGACGCGATCGCAGGATCCTCGAAAGTTCTGCGCACTGCGTCAAGCAGAGTGACAGCTGCACGATCTGAGACCTGCGCGGGCAAAGCAGTCAGGTCGATATATGGGCGGCTGTGCGGTTTCGTTGTCGTCTGCATGGTTCTCCTCCTTGGTTTTCCGGTCTTTGCTTTCGGTTGCTTCCTGGCAGTCGCATGACTCTCCTGGATCTAAGGCCGCGCCGCAGAACGGGCACGAGTAGTAGTCGCTAAAGTATTTCATTTTCTCCTCCTTTTCGTTTCCGGAGACGCTTCTCAAAAGCGTGCTCCCATTTCTTCCGGACTCTGTACCGTCCGTGTGTGTATTGATGCCACTGTCTTGGTGTGGCCACTGCTTCGAGTTCTCTTTGGTGTTCTAAGCAGGCCGCCAGCTCCGGCACAATGTCGCCGACGCGTTGAGCTATTTGCTGGAGCACCGGTCCGAGCTGTTCAGCCACCTGCTGCATCGCTTTCGCAAAGTTATCCACAACAGTGTGCATAGCTTCGCCGATGTTTGCAGCTGCCTTTTGCAGACTCTCCAGTTGTTCAGGTGTCAGCTCTGGGAGCTCCGGGCTGTTGATCTGGTCGTCCATGTTATGCCTCCCTCATTGAAGTCATGCCGGGCACCGCGTTGGGTGAGTATAAGTATTCGAGTGTTGTCTGTGGAAAATATCTGTCGCGGATCACGAGCGCCTTGCCGAACGGGATCTCCGTTTTACCTCTGAGCCAGTTGCGGATAGTGTCCGGAGACTTTTCTGCGACTGCTGCCAGGTCTTTTTCAGTGATTCCGATGCGAGCCATCTCTGCCACGAGGTTTGGGTATGCCATAAATTTGCCTCCTTTCTTAGTTGATGCGGTCGCCGTATGAGTAGACGACCATGCTGACCTTGTTGGTTTTCTCGTCAAAGTATCCATAGTTTTCGATGCCATCGAAGCCGATGATCTCGCGCACGATGTAGCTGATGGTTTTCGTCTCGCTTGCTGATCCGCTCGGTCTCCATAAATCTTTGAGCAGCTGGATGATGCCCTGCCTGCCGGTTGCATAGTTGCTCAGATCAAACTGAAAAGCCTCGAGCGCTTTCATCAGCTCCGGATCTTGTCCGTTTGCTTCCTCCAGGATCGCGGTCATTTCATTCACGCCGATCATAATGTGGTAGATGGTCTTGACCTCCTGCTTTGTTACTGTTGCCATATTTCTGTTGTATGTGTTCATTTTGCGACCTCCTTGGTTTGGTTTTGTGGGCTCCGCTTTCCACTCCACTGGAAAGCCATGCCTATAATATAATCCAGCCCACTGGAATTTGCAAGGCTTTTTTATAAAAATATTCTTGCGTGGTGGAATAATTTATTGATAAACGCCCATTTTTTCTGTATAATCGGGAGGAAAAGGAGGTGATAGTATGAGGGAAAAAATAGTCCGGTACCTGGAGGAAAACAAGATCACCGCCATGGAGCTTTCACGCCGGAGTGGTGTCAAAAAATCAACCGTTTACAATTTGATCAACGGCGACGCTGATCCGATGGAGCTCGGCATTTCCAAAGTGTTGGCACTGGCCAGCGCCATGGGTATGACAGCCGAGGAGCTCTACGGTCTGCCACCTGTTGAAAACTCGGAGCCCACACCTGAGAAGATGCCCGTCAATGATTCGGAGCTTGAGCTTTTGGAATTGTATCGAAACGCCACACCGGAAGCCCGCAGCACTGTCGTCAATGTCCTGCGATGTAATCAGCGCGTGAAAAAAGAAGCGGCAATCTCTTAGTCGTGGACTTTACCATTTAGGAGGTGATTCTATGGCAAAAATTGAAACGCTGCCGAGTGTTATCGATATTATGGAGCAGGCTGATGATTCTGCTCAAAAAGCTCTGCAGACTCTTTTGAAAAATTCACTTTATAAGAAAAAACAAAAGACCGAGCCTGCTGCCGTTGAGCAGCTGGAGGATCTCGGTCTCGTTTCCATGGTTGATGGCTCCACTGTTTTTTCTCCGGAGCTTGATGCCTGCAAGAAAAAGGTCTACACCTATTTGATGCGAAAGTTTGAGGATCAGCAGTATTATGACGAGGAGATGGAGCCGCACACCATCCCGCACGGCGCTCAGATGGTGGCCAGCGTCTCGCTTTCCGGTTCTGAGCTCCGCGTTGAGTTTCCGGATGATGATGTGACCGCCCTGCTTGATGCTCACGGTGTCAACCGTTGTAGGGGGTGGAAGCCGTGAAAAAGAAAAAAGAGGTCGCTGCCGGATCCGTTCCGGCTGTAATCTATGCCAGATATTCAAGCAGCGGCCAGCGCGAGGAGTCCATTGAGGGACAGCTGAGAGACTGCCGGGAGTATGCCAAAAAGAACGGCCTGCTCGTTGTTGGTGAGTATATTGACAAAGCTCTCACCGGTAGGACAGACAAGCGCCCGGACTTCCAGAGGATGCTCAGGGATTCCGAGCGTGGAGCTTTCAAGGTCGTGATCTGCTGGAAGATGGACCGCTTTGCTCGCAACCGGTACGACTCGGCCATGTATAAATACAAGCTAAAAAAGAGCGGCGTCCGCCTGGTTTATGCCATGGAGTCCATCCCGGAGGGGCCCGAGGGGATCATCCTCGAGAGCGTCATGGAGGGATATGCTGAGTACTATTCCGAAAACTTGAGCCAGAACGTCAAGCGCGGATATTATGACAGCGCCCTGGAGCTCAAAACACTCGGGCAGACTGTCCTGGGATATAGAAAAGGCGCTGACGGTCGTTTTGAGATAGATCCGGCCACTGCTCCGGTCGTTCGGAGGATCTTCGAGGAGTATGCTGCCGGAGAGCGTGCCAAAGACATCTACGAGAGACTCAATGAGGAGGGGTATCGCACCACCCGCGGCGGAAAATTTAACAAAAACAGCATCCGGAGGATCCTGCAAAATGAAAAGTACGCGGGCGTCTATGAGTTCAAAGACATCCGCGTCGAAGATGGGATCCCGGCCATTGTAAGCCGTGAGCTGTTTGAGGAGTGCGGAAAAATGGTAGAAAAACACCACCGGGCGCCTGCTGCAAAGCGCGACGAGTCTTTCCTGCTCACCACGAAGATCTTCTGCGGAGAGTGTGGCGAGCCGATGACCGGAGACGCTGGCACCAGCAAAAGCGGCGCCGTGCATTATTACTATATTTGCAACGGCAGGCGACGCCATGCGTGCAAAAAGGAGCGCGTGCGAAAGAACGAGATCGAGGAGGCAGTGGTTTCCGAGCTTGTGCAGCTGATCCACTCCGATGATTTTATTGAAAAGGTCGCAGATCTTGCGATGGAATACCAGGAGCGAGAAAAGGACACGAGCGCACTCAAAGCACTCGAAGCCCGTCAAAAAGACATAGAAAAGAAGATCGAGAACGTCCTCAGAGCTATCGAGGACGGCATTGTGACCGCATCCACAAAGACGAGGCTCATGGAGCTGGAGGCTGAGCGGGCTGACATTGAAAAAGGGATAGCCAAAGAGCTGATAGCAACGCCGGAGCTCGACCGCGATCAGATTGTTTTCTTTTTGGAGAGGTTTCGGGATGGTGATGCAAAGGACGAGCGGTACCGGGAGTTCTTGGTTGACACGTTCCTGCAGGCCGTTTTCGTTTACGATGACCGCCTTGTGATCACGCTCAACTATTCCGGCCAAAATAACAAAGTCACGAAGTCACTCGCGGACAAAGCCGCCAGTGGTGAGGGTTCCGGGTGTTCGTGTTTGGCGCCATCCGGCGCAGTATTTTCCCCCAAAGGAAGGAATCATTGCCCTCCTGTCTGTGATACAATCTCTGTATCTGAATCCCGACACAGCCATATACGAAAGAAGGTGCCCCATGCGCAGATCCATGAAAGCCCTTTCCTCGCTGATGCTTGCCGCTGCCCTGACCCTGGCCTTCGCTGCCCCGGTCCTGGCCGATGCCGGCACGGACAGCCTTCCCGCCGAATGGAAAACGGACCGGGAAATTGTGCTCGAAGACCCGGCCCCCTGGAATCAGGCGGAGCTTATGCAGGCCGTCGATGTGACAGACCCCGGCAGCGTGGCCGCATACTGGGTCTGGTCCGTGAACCGGCTTACAGAAAACTATGATGACGGCATGGAGATGATGAAGTATCTCTTCGCGGATATCGAAGTCTTCGGCCGCGGCTTTACGGAAGGCGGACTCTCCGGCAAGGCCGGCTGGGACAGCTATTTTAATGAGCGCTTAAAGAGTCCCGATTACCGCTGGCTCCCGGGCGCCTACTTTAAGGGCACAGCCGCGGAGAACGGCTTCCGGGCTCCCCGCCCGCTGACCGCCGTGCTCCACTACAACCGGCCCAACACCGAAACCCTGAACGGCCAGACCTATGAGCAGCTGGGACGGCTGAACATCGTCTACTGGGTCATGAGCAATGCGGCGGGCAATAAGGTCAATCTGACCCTCAGCCGGTTCGATGGCAGCAACCGATGGTATGTTACCAACAGCGGCGCCTCCTCGGCCCTCTTCTATGACCAGCGAGCTGCTCTGACGAACGCGGCCCGCGGCATCCAGGCCGGGACACCGGCAGATACCAGCACAGCTGCCGAACATGCGGCCCGCTACGGCGGCCGGTAGACGTATCATGAAAATAACGGCGGAGCCGAAGGAAATACTTCCCCGGTTCCGCCGCTTTTCTTATTATGTCGTTATGATTCCGTTCTTATCCTTATGTTTTACCCGATGGCAAATGCCAGGCTCAGCATCACGTTGGAGCTGATGGCCATGTACTGGAAGGTCACGTCCCCGATGGTGGCATTCGCCGTCAGGGAATCCTCCGCGATGGAATCAATCCAGGAAAGGGCTCTCTCTTTGTCCGATCCCTCATAATCCAGCCCCGCGCAGGCCTCCAGGAACTCCTTAAGCTGCGGGTTATCCTTTGCCATATAGAAGGACACCGTGTCGACAGTCCCCTCATCCGTTTTCATAAACACGCAGGAGCATCCGCCGTCCGGCTTGCCGATGCGGCCAAGCTCGATGCCCTCATCCACTTCCTCTTCGGTGCAGCCGCCGAAACGGATCATGATGTCCCGGAGTTCATCCACATCAAAGCCGACTTTCTCCGCCTCGTGTTCTTCCGTCTCCTCCGGCACAGTCTCTGTCTCCGCCGCAGTCTCTTCTTCGGTGGTTTCTTCTGTTTCTGCTTCTGTCGTTTCCTCAGCGGCGGTCTCCTGTGCCGTTGTTTCCGGCGCCGGTGATGTGCCGCTGCCGCAGCCGGCTGCAAATACAGCTGCCGCTGCCGCTATGATCAGGAGTTTTTTTCTCATTTGTCCCGGTATCCTCCAATTCAAGTCCCGCTGATACTATTCGCGAAGTATATATCTGACAGGAGTTCTGACTCCCGCTGACATAACTATATCTTATTCCCGGATCGGTGTCAAACAAAGTATCATGTGGGAAAGAGCGGTGCGCATTTGCATTGTTTTTGCGCCTCATCTGTGTTAAAATACTTCTCCGCAGCCTGTTTCGGCCAGGAAAGCGATTACAGATTATAAAAGCAATTCAGATAGAAAAAGATAAGGAAGAATGCCATGAAACTGTTTGAGCCCGTTGACATGACCCAGGGAAATCCGGTCCGGCAGATTATCAGATTTACCATTCCCATGCTTCTGGGCAATGTGGCCCAGCAGCTCTACAATACCGTGGACTCCATTATCGTCGGCCGGTTTGTCGGAGACAATGCCCTCGCCGCCGTCGGCAGTGCCGGTCCGATCCTCAACCTTCTTCTGGTACTCTTCATGGGTGTGGCCGTCGGCGCCAGCATCATGGTTTCCCAGTATTTCGGCGCAAGACAGCGGGAAGATCTGTCAAAGGCCATCGGCAGCTGCATGATCGCCACAGGCGTCGCTTCTCTGTTTATCATGATTGCGGGACCTCTCATCAGCGGGCCGCTGCTCCGGCTCCTCGGGACGCCGGAATCCATCATCGGATGGTGTGAAGAATACCTCTTCATCATCTGCATCGGCATCGCGGGAGGCGGCTATTACAATATCATGGGCGGCGTACTCAGGGGTCTGGGGGATTCCGTCAGCGCACTCATTTACCTGCTGGTGGCAACCCTTCTGAACATCATTCTGGACTACACCTTCGTGGCAAAGTTCGGCATGGGCGTAGCCGGCGTTGCCTGGGCAACCATCATTGCCCAGTTCGTTTCCGCCTTCCTCACGGTCCGGAAGCTGACCCAGATGTCCGATGTCTTTGATATCGGGAAAGAGTACCTGAAGCCCGAGAAAAAGTACATTATGACCCTGATAAAGCTGGGACTGCCCTCCGGCATCACCCAGGCGATTTTCTCCATGTCCCTGATTGTCGTGCAGTCTCTGACCAACACCTTCGGTGAGCTCTACATCGCCGCCAATGTCATCGTCATGCGCGTGGACGGCTTTGTCATGCTTCCGGCCTTCTCCTTCGGCAGCGCCATGACCACCTATGCCGGCCAGAACATCGGCGCAGGAAAGATGGACCGGGTCCGGGAGGGTGCAAAGAACGGAACCCTGGCTGCCATGGGCATCTCCACCATCCTGACAGGGCTCATCCTCATCTTCGGCCGCTATCTGATGGGAATCTTTACCACCACGGAATCCCTCATCACGCTGAGCAACAACATGATGCGGATCCTCTCCCTGGGCTACATCGCCATGGAAGTCACCCAGTGTCTCTCCGGCATCATGCGCGGCGCGGGCGACACGGTCACTCCCATGTGGATATCGATTCTGGTCTCGGTGCTTCTCCGCGTGCCCCTGGCTTACCTCATGGTAAACCTCACCAAGACACCGGAGTTTCCCCAGGGCAACTGCTACATGATGCAGCTTTCCATGCTCATCACCTGGGTCACCGGCGCGTTCATCACCTTTCTCATGTACAAACGCGGCCGTTGGATGGGACAATCCGTCGTCTGACAGATTTTTTCTTACTATTCCTGCTTGACATTGACCGAAAGCAAGAATATAATGCATAGTAATATCGCGGAAGGGAGAAACAAAGATGAAGAATCAGCTGTTCAATCGATTTTTCAGCTTTTTCGGCGGCTTTTACTTTAGCCGTCTCTTTGGCGTGCTCCCGAATACAACACCCTTGATGGAATGATATGCCGCGATAGATACGTTCAGGAACCTGACGGCCTCGTCCATTATGGGCGGGGCCTTTTGTTATATCAGGATTCCCGCACAGGGTTTGTAAATGGAAAAGACAAACGGGGTTCGTTAAAACAAAACATGCGCAAAGCGCAGAAAAGGAAGGAGAAACCGCCATGGGCAAGTATTTCAATCAGAAGATTGAGTGTGCTTCCAGAGCAGAGATCACCAGAATCCAGGATGAGAGACTGGTAAATACCGTCAGACGGGTTTACGAGAACGTTCCCGCCTACCGCAGAAAGATGGATGAAGCCGGTATAAAACCGGAGGATATCCACGGCATCGCCGACCTTCATAAGCTGCCGTTTGTCACAAAGGCAGACCTTCGGGACGAGTACCCCTACGGTTATCTTGCCTCCCCCTTAAGCGACTGTGTCCGCATTCAGTCCACCAGCGGCACCACGGGCCGCCGGGTTGTCGCTTTCTACACCCAGAATGACATCGACATGTGGGACGAGTGCTGCGCCAGAGCCCTGGTGGCAGCGGGCGCAACCCCGGACGATGTAGTTCAGGTCTGCTACGGCTACGGCCTCTTCACCGGCGGCGCAGGTCTCCACGGCGGTTCCCACAAGCTGGGGTCTCTGACTCTTCCCATGTCTTCCGGTAATACAGACCGCCAGATCCAGTTCATGACGGATCTCGGTGCCACCATTCTCTGCTGCACCCCCAGCTACGCCGCCTACCTCGCGGAATCCATTCATGAGCGCGGTCAGCGGGATCAGATCCACCTGAAGGCCGGTATCTTCGGCGCGGAAGCCTGGACGGAGGAAATGCGCCGTGATATCGAAGACAAACTCGGTCTCAAAGCCCACGATATCTACGGACTTACGGAAATCTGCGGTCCCGGCGTCTCCTTCGAGTGCGATGAACAGAAGGGCATGCACATCAATGAAGACGACTTTATCGCCGAGATCATTGACCCGAACACCGGCGAGGTGCTCCCACCCGGCGAGAAGGGCGAGCTGGTATTCACCTGCATCAACAAGGAAGCTTTCCCGCTTATCCGCTACAGAACCCGCGATATCACCTACCTTGACTATACCCCCTGCTCCTGCGGAAGAACCCACGTCCGCATGCACAAGCCCATGGGAAGAAGTGATGACATGCTTATCGTCAAGGGCGTCAACGTATTCCCGAGCCAGATTGAGACTGTCCTCATGAACAACGGTTATCCGGCAAACTACCAGATCATCGTGACACGTGAGAACAACAGTGATAATATTGAAGTACAGGTTGAGATGACGCCGGAGATGTTCTCCGACTCCCTGAGCAAAGTATCCGCCCTCGAGAAGAAGCTGGTGGCCGATCTCAAGTCCATGCTGGGCATCGTATGCGATGTCAAGCTGGTGAACCCGAAGAGCATCACCCGGAGCGAGGGCAAGGCGCAGCGTGTCATTGACAAGAGAAATCTGTACAAGCAGTAAAGGAGGTACGTTACGATGAGAGTAAAACAGATATCCGTTTTTCTTGAAAACAAGCCCGGAAGCCTGGCAGAATTCACACACCTTCTGCAGGAGAAGCATATCGATATGGTAGCTCTCTCCGTGGCAGAAGCCGAGGACTTCGGTATCGCCCGCCTGCTGGTCAATAACGTCCTCGAATGCGTCAATACCCTGAAGGACAATGGCTATGTCTGCTCTCTCACCCCGGTTCTGGCGGTAGAGATCGAAGACAAGCCCGGCGCTCTGGTCCATGTGCTGGACCTTCTTGGCCAGAATGGCATCAACCTGGAGTATATGTACGCTTTCCTGACCAGAAAAACAGACAAGGCTTTCATGGTCCTCCGGGTTGCGGACAATGATCAGGCCATCAAGATCCTGACAGAAGCTGGTATTACCCCTCTGTGTGCGGAAGATATCGTAAAGCTGTTCTAATCTGTTTTATCACAATATCAGAAAGCCGGTGCCCCGCGGGGTACCGGCTTTCTTGGGTTTTCAGCAGCTTATGCAGTAAGACTCTGCAAAGCTCTGTGCAGTATTACTTAATCTCATAGGCGGAAATGTCAAACAGACTGTCATCCGCCTTTTCATCGATGGCATGAATGGTATAGACCGTATCTTTCCCGGCCTCGACGCACACCAGCTTTCCGTCTCCGTCAAAATACAGCACGGTCTCCGGATTCACTCCGTCTTCCGCAAATATCTCCGCGGTATAGGTTTTTCCGTCAAGTTCCCGCTCCTCCTCGGTAAACTCGGAATTCTGCGCCATGGACCACAGAAGGGAATACAGGGAATCCATCAGCAGCGGATTGGCTGTAACAATGGAAGAATCGGTCTCGGTTGCGACAACGCCGGTCTTATCCTCCGGATCCAGGTTATAGGCCTTGCCTTCCTTGAAAACGGTGATCGTCTCGTCCTCGACGCCGGACACCTTCGTTGTGCAGTCCGAATAGTAAACACCATCCTTTGCGTGCACATCGTAGATCTGATCCGAATCCATGGAATTCAGATGGACCTCATAACTGAGATGGGCTCCCGCTATGGAATCGATCCCGTTATAGAAGGCTGCCGTTTTCGTATCGGCTCCGGAGCTGCCTCCTGCCCGCTTGGCCAGAAGCTCATCCAGGGTCATTATCTCATAGGCAGAGATGTCCGCGCCCTCCTGGGCCAGGTACAGGTACATCTCCCCCGTTCCCATGATATCCAGCTTGATTATGCCGTCCTTCAGGGTGCCTCCGGCCTCTGAGCCGTCATCCATCTTGAGATAGAACTCCTCTCCTTCCAGCGTCCACTCTGTGATTCCCATGGAATCTTCACCAAAGCTCATGCTGCCTTTGCCGCCCTCTTCCAGAGTGATCACTGCCTCCATCTCCATATCCGCACTGGCGACCCGGTCTCCCTCTTCCTCGGCGGCAAAAAGAGTATACTCTCCTTCAACGGGGAATTCTTTTTTTGCTTCCGTCTCCGGCTCGGTCGCCGCTTCGGTCGTCTCGGCCGCAGTGGTCTCCTCCTTCGTCTCCGCCGCGGTGGTCTCTGCTGCTGTCGTCTCCGCCGCTGCTGTCTCCTTCGGAGCCGAAGAGCCGCAGGCGCTGAGGAATGACATAACCACGGTCATCACAAGCACTGCCGCAAGCAATCTTCTGTTTTTCATCGTATCTCCTCCTCTCTGACAAAAGAATAAAGTACTCCTGATTATATTATATCCTGCCAGCCGCCGGACAAAAGGGACATGCCCCTTTTGTCAATGACAAAACACGGACAGGCCCCGGTTTTTCCCCCGAAATAGCGGCCGGAAAGCTCTTTTTGAAAAGAATCAAATTTCAGTTGACAAACACAAAAACCCATGATAATATAGTCAAGGTTCTCGCGAGAGACCAAAGATGCTGCTGTGGCTCAGTCGGTAGAGCGTCGCATTGGTAGTGCGGAGGTCACGGGTCCGATTCCCGTCAGCAGCTCTTTTTTATACCCATTTTTCAAAAAGTGCATCCTTCGGGGTGCACTTTTTCGTTATTTCGTTCCCTAAGGTTTTCATAGCGTAATCTCGTAATACTGGCTCATTCTGCCAGCCTCAAAATTGTCATTCTCCCTGCAGACAGACAGTCCGTATTCCAGCATTTTACCTGCATATTCTTTATTCCGCTCCGATCAGCGGTCTTCTTTTCGGAATTCGTAGATCATTCTGTCGTAGGCCCGGTCACCGACAACCAGCCCCTTCTCCTCTGTCTGAAGGTGCTTCATGCCCGCCTTTTCCAGCACGCGCCGGGACCCGATGTTCTCCGCGGCACACCAGGCTGTCACCCGCGGGATTTTCTCATTGTCTGTCAGGTATTCCAGCACGCTCCGGAGCGCCGCCGTTGCGATGCCCCGTCCCTGCCAGTCCTTCACAACGCTGAAGCCCACCTCGATCTGGTTCCCCGTAAAGTCATAGGCTCCGATGGTTCCCACCAGAACATCGTCCACATCCATCACCCAGGAATAGGAATGAGGATCGTCATACCCTTCAATAAACCGCCGCACCGTTTCTTCCGCCTGTTCCGGGGTCCCGTAGGGATTCCATCCGGAATACCGGGCCATCTCCGGGTCCGTCCCCAGCCTCCGGTAAAGGGGCTCTGCATCCACCGGAACATATCTGCGGAGAATCATCTCCCCGGCCCATAATTCTGCCGTCCCGTGTACCTCGATCTCCTCGATGGATTCGATCTGCGACCGGTAAATGAGGCAGTCCTCGATGAAGATGCCGTCTTCCTCTCCCCCGTACTCGCACTCCAGGAACTCCGCGCTGCCGTATGCCGCAAGCCCCGAATAGGTTTCTCCGTAAATATCCTTTATGCGGACATGCTTCCGCTCGTATTTTTTCAGGTCCATAACAATCTCCCATGCTGCCGGATTCTCTCTGAATTCTCCCACGCATCTGTTTTTATTATAACATACGGAGATATCCCGCTCCACCGCAAATACCGAGAAACGGTGCCAGGAAGACGGCGTGGATATCGATACCTGGCTTACGGAAGAGGGATATCTGGACTATATCATTCCCCAGATCTACTGGTCCAACCAGTGGGGAGAAGACGGGGCCGTCACCATGTTTACGGACCGCCTGGACCAGTTCCTCGGAAAACGGAAAAACAGTGCCCGCTTCTATGTGGGACTGGCCCTGTACCGGACGGATATCGCCAATGCGAACAATGACCCCGGCTGGGACCGAAAACACACCAATCTGTCAGAACAGATCGCCGAGCTCACAGAAAAGGGCGCCGACGGATACGTCCTCTTTTCCGCCCAGTACCTCTACCGGAAATGTGCCGCAGAAGAGCTTAAGCTTCTCCGGAACGCACAGAATTGACCTATGTACAAAACAGGCCCATCGCCCAAAAAGGCGATGAGCCTGTCTTCTTATATCGGGTTATTTCTTACAGTCTTGTCCCCGTCCCCGCCCTCATCTGACAGCTGACAATAGGTTGTAACAGTACACGGTCGGCATACATGTGTAACATTACCGGGCGTACACTGTGAATCAGGGGATTCGAACCCCGTATGTGCCCGACATACTGCCGCATGGGACGGTTCATTCTCAACCGCGGGAGATCATGTCCACCCCGTCAGACTACCTGCAATGCTGTAATTCTATTCCGCAGCGGGGGAACATTCCCCCACTGCAGTTACATTCCGATAAGCTCCGTCGTCCAGTTCAGTCCCTGGATGGTCTCGTCCGTTTCCCGGAGCTCCTTCGAGAGCAGGTCAACTTCCTTCTGCAGTTCCCGCACCGACACCGTGCTGAGAACCTTGATCTCCGTCTTGGAGTACCGGGACACCTTCTCGCTGGCATTGTCCAGGAAGCTTCTCATGATGCTGATTTTCCCCTTCAGGCAGTCTCTCTTTGCCAGAAGGTCCGTGAGGGTATACTCCCCGCACACCGTCTGATTGTTGGTCCGGTTGATCGCTGCAATCAGCTGCTCTAAGCGCACAAAGTTCTGATTCAGCTCCTTCAGAAGCTCCTTCGGGTCCTCCGCCGGCTTATCTCCGTCCTGTACCCGGGCATTATTATTCAGTCTCGTGCCCAGCTCCGAAATTCTTCTCTGTAAATCCGCTCTCTCGGATAATGCTGTTGCCAGCTTCATCGCACATCTCCCTCTCTTCTGCTGTTCTGACTTATATCTCTGTTATCTCCGTTATCTCTTTTATCCGGAATCCATTCTCCTCATCCTGCGACAGGATATGCAGGGCAAATTTCAGTTCATCGGCACCCGGCAGAGCAAAGGGATGCTCCTCCAGCACCGTTATCTTCTCCCCGTCCTTTTCGTAGTCCGGGTAAATGCCTCCGTATCCGGCCTTCTTCAGTCGCCGGTCCGCTTCCCTGCGCATCGCCTGCTGCCTGTTTTCTTCCGCAGGCGCATATCTCCTCACCGGATAGGCTGACGATGCCTGGCAGATCCGGCCATAAAGAAGCCGAAACAATTTCCCGGAGGCAGCCATGCGGGAACGGATCCCTTCCTCCGGTCCGTTCTCCCGGATAAGCTTTGCCAGCTCCTCTTCCCCGGCGGCCTCTGCCATATCAGCCATGACGCTCCGTCCTTTCTCACTGTCCGGATACCATTCATCCAGGCTTTCTCCGATGGGAGAAAAATCCCGGAAGGGCTTATACTCAATCAGCGGAATCAGCTCCCTCTCCCGGTCATTTACTACCTCTTCTCCGAGAAAGGTCAGCTTGTCGCTGATGGTTCCCACCATATAGACCAGCATCCGCATATGCTCATATCCCGTTTTCCAACAGTGGATGATCCGGTGATACTGATACAGGGTCTGCCGGTACCGGGCCCTGCGGTACCAGATGGTGCCGCAGATCCCATCCTCTGTCCTGAGGCAGATTCCCTGCCGTCCCTCCGCGCAGAGGGCCACCGCATCGATCACATCCTCCGTGTCCTCCGGCATATCTTCGGGCACTTCGGCATCCTCCAGCACGCACCAGGCCTCTACCGCATCGCTCATCATATAGGGAATATACACCCGATTTCCTCGGAGCATCAGCTCCAGGGCCTCCGCGTCGCAGATATCACGCACATACTGTACCAGCTCCTGCGGTGTCAGCTCTTTGTCCTGCATCACCGGCATATCGGTTTCTGTTGTCCTGCGATTCATGCCGTCAGCCCCGGTCATTCCGCGATCTCATACTGGAACATCTCATATTTCAGGCGTGTTCCCTCACCGATGCTGTCCGGGAGAAGCGCTCTTGCCACCAGTTTTGTCTCGTCGGATATCTCATCCGTGCGCTGCAGATGGGCGTAATCACCGTCGATCTGCTGCACCACATAGTAGATTGTCTCCAGTTCCACAGGATCTCTCCTCTCTTATATTCGTTCAGCGCAGCTTGCACACATCCACCCATTTCAGATATTTGGAGGTCAGCTCCAGATCCGGAATGGTCTGGCGCACGGCGCTGTGGTCGTTGCCTGCTGCCGGATATACCACATCAAAGCGCTTGAGCGACTCGTCCAGGAATACTCTCACGCCCTCCTTGACCGCATAGGGGCAGACGCCGCCCGGCGCGTGGCCGATGGCTTCTTCCACGTCATCCCAGGGGATCATACGGGCCTTCTCGTGGAATTCTCCTTTATACTTGTGGTTGTCGATCTTCACATCGCCCGCCGCCAGAATGAGAATCGGGCCCTCCGCCGTGTGAAAGGCCATGGTCTTGGCAATCCGTGCGGGCTCTGTTCCTACAGCGGCCGCTGCCGCCTCCACGGTGGCGCTGGATTCCTCCACCTCGATGATGTTCTGGTCCTGTCCCAGCTCTTTCAGGTAAGCTCTGACTTTTTCAATGGACATGGGGGTTGCTCCTCTCTTATTCTTATTCCGTCTTCCCGGCCTCAACCGCAGCCCAGGTCTTCACCAGCTCCGCCGCCTCAAGCAGTGTGGGGAAGACATAATCGCAGATGGCCCGGATTTCTTCCGCAGGCTCATCCAGGTCCGGAATGTCTATGACCATGCATCCGGCCCTGTGAGCGGAGAGCAGACCGTTGGGACTGTCCTCGAAAACAACACAGTTCTCCGGGGCTTCGGACACGGCCGCCGCAGCTTTGAGAAAGGGCTCCGGATCCGGCTTGCCGATCTTCATCTCATCGCCGCAGACGGTAGCATCAAACCAGGGCAGCACCCCGGTTTTCTCCCACAGCTCTTTGGCCTGAGGTCTCGCTGTCCCCGTGGCGATGCAGGTTTTGATGCCCTTCTCCTTCAGCACCTTCAGCAGCTCAAAAAGGCCGGGCTTCAGGGGAACGCCATGCTCTGCGATATACTTTTCCACATAAAGTGTCCGATAGGACCGCACATGATGATACAGCTCTTCGCTGCCGTACCAGCCGGCGAATGCCGCCGCATTCACTTTCATCGGCCGTCCCCGGAACTCCAGGACCTGCTCTCTTGTCAGGCCGCAGCCGCACTGCGCAGCGCCCCAGACCCATCCTTCCACGGAGAGACGCTCCGTGTCAAACATGGTTCCGTCCATATCAAATAAAGCTGCCTTGATCATAGTGCCCCTTTCCTGTCCTATGAAAACCGGTTGCAATTTCCCCGTGGTATGCTATAATAATCCTTGCTGTGGGGACGTAGCTCAGCTGGGAGAGCGTTGCGTTCGCAACGCAAAGGTCGCGGGTTCGAATCCCGTCGTCTCCACTTTTTTGAATGGCAGAACCGGATTACGGTTCTGCCATTTTTCATGCCATATTATTTTGCTTTCGCCATCCGCTGTCTCACGATCTCGAAGGCCAGCACGCCTGCTGCCACGGACGCATTCAGGGAATCGATGTCACCGTGCATGGGAATGGAGGCGATGATATCGCACTTCTCCTTGACGAGGCGGCTTACGCCCTCCCCTTCATTGCCGATGACCAGTCCGATGGGGCCGGTCAGGTTCTGGCGGTACATCACGTCATCCCCCATATCGGCGCAGGCAAACCAGAGGCCTTCTTTCTTCAGATCCTCGATGGTCTGACCCAGGTTTGTGACCTTCGCCACCGGCGTGTAGTTCAGCGCTCCCGCGGAAGCCTTCGCCACCACGGAGGTCAGGCCCACTGCCCGGTGCTTCGGGATGATGACGCCGTGGGCGCCGGCCAGGTTGGCGGTTCTTATGATCGCCCCCAGATTGTGGGGATCTTCAATGCCGTCCAGAAGGATCAGGAAGGGATCCTCCCCCTTCTCTCTGGCCTTCTCCAGCATATCCGAAACCTCTGCATAGGCAAATGCCGCCGCATAGGCGATGACACCCTGATGCTTTCCGGTCTGGGACATCTGGTCCAGACGCTCGCGGCTTAAGAAGTTGATGACGGTCTCCTGCTTCCTTGCCTCCCGGAGGATGGACTTTACCGGTCCGTCCTGGCATCCGTCCAGCACAAAAAGCTTGTCGATGGTACGGCCTGCCCGGAATGCCTCCAGAACGGCATTTCTGCCCTCCAGACGGTTCTCATCGGGAATCACCGGGTCCCTGCGGAACCCTTCTTCTCTTCTGTCTTTAAAATCCTTCAAGATTTACTCCTGTTTTTCTTCAATCACTGCAAATCCCTGCCGGCAGATCTCGCCAATCCGGCCGTACTGCTCTGTTAAAAACAGCCATCCCATCAGGGCTTCAAACCCGGTGGCAATGCGGTATTCGGAGAGGCTTGCATTCTTTGCCCTGGAATAGGACTTTGCATTTCTCCCCCGGCGGAACATGCTTTTTTCTTCTTCGGAAAGCTCCTCTTCCAGCGCATGGTAGATGGCTGCCTGCGCCTGGGCCTTCACCAGCCCGGTGGTAATGCGGTGCAGCTTTTCCACCGGGGCCTGTATTCTGGAAAGAACATGGCTTCTGGCCATCAGCTCATAGACCGCGTCTCCCAGATAAGCCAGCTGCAGGGGCGAAAAGTCCGTAATATCGTGGTCCGGAAGGACCAGGGCCCGTCTCAGGCCGTCAAGACTCTTCTCCCCGGGTTCCATCAGGCTCTCTTCCATTTCACACCCTCTCTGGTATCCTCCAGGATGATGCCCTTGGCCAGAAGGTCTGCGCGGATCTGGTCAGCCTTCGCGAAGTCCTTCGCCTTTCTCGCTGCCTGACGGGCCGCGATCATCTCCTCAATCTCGGAATCCAGCACTTCTTCCTTCTTGTCCAGAATGATGCCCAGCACGTCGCAGAGTTTCCGGAAGGTATCCCGTACCAGGGTGACATATTCCTTTGTGCTCTCCGGCTTCACGGTGGAGTTGGAGAAACGTACCATCTCGAAAACAGCGGATACCGCATCGGCGGTATTGAAGTCGTCGTCCATGGCAGCCTCAAACTTCTCCACGAAGGATTTGACTTCGGAAGCATTTGCCAGCTCTTCCTCGGTCATCGGGCCTTCCTTTGCGGTCTTCAGGGCATTGTCCTGGTTCTCGGCCGCGGTGCGGATTCTCTCCAGGCTGGTCTTGGCCATCTCCATCATATCGGCGCTGAAGTTCAGCGGGCTTCTGTACTGGGCGCTCAGCATGAAGAGGCGCAGCACCTGCAGGTCATACTGCTCGCTGATCTCGCGGACGGTGCGGAAGTTGCCGAGAGACTTGGACATCTTGACGTTGTCGATGTTCAGGAATGCATTGTGCATCCAGTATCTGGCAAATGGCTCCCCGTTGGCACACTCGCTCTGGGCAATCTCATTCTCGTGGTGCGGGAATACCAGATCCTCGCCGCCGGCGTGGATGTCGATGGTGGTGCCCAGGTAATGCTTGGACATGACGGAGCATTCGATGTGCCAGCCGGGACGGCCTTCGCACCAGGGAGACTCCCAGTAGGGCTCGCCCTCTTTCTTCGGCTTCCAGAGCACGAAGTCGTTCGGGTCTTCCTTCATATCCTCGCCGGTGACCTTCAGCTCCCGGAGACCGGACATCATTTCATCCATATTCTTATGGGAAAGCTTGCCGTAGCCCGGGTCGGAGGAAACGCGGAAATACACGGTGCCGTCCTTGGCCACGTAGGCATGGCCCTTATCGATGAGGGTCTGAATCATGTCGATCATGCCGCCGATCTCCTCTGTCGCCAGGGGATGGGTGGTGGCCGGGCGCACGTTCATGCCCTCCATATCCTTCTTGCACTCTTCGATGTAGCGCTTGGAAATGGTCTCGGAATCGACGCCCTCTTCATTGGCCTTCTTGATGATCTTGTCATCCACATCCGTGAAGTTGGACACGTAGTTTACCTTGTAGCCCTTGTACTCGAAGTAGCGGCGCACCGTGTCGAAGACGATCATCGGACGGGCGTTGCCGATATGGATAAAGTTGTAGACCGTCGGTCCGCAGACATACATCCGGACCTCTCCCTCATGCAGGGGAACGAATTCTTCCTTCGTGCGGGTCAGAGTGTTGAAAATCTTCATACATTCACCTCATATATTCAGTGTATCTTTACCGTTTCTGCCGGAAAAGATAAAAGGCAGATCGGAATTTTGATCTGCCTTTTATCTTAACATATTGATTCATGAATTGCTACCGGAATCTTGCGTTAAGCGGCCCGGACAGCCGGGACAGCCGCCCATGACCGGGCCCATTCCGACAAAATCGTCAACGAACTGCAGAAGGGCGATGGCCTGCGCTGCGATACCCTCCCCGGTGCCAGTAAATCCGAGCCCTTCCTCCGTGGTTGCCTTGACGCTCACCTGGGATGTCTCAATCCCCAGGGCCTCTGCGATATTCTCCGCCATCTGCGGCCGGTAGGGCAGCAGCTTCGGCTTCTGGCAGATGATGGTGGAATCGATATTCTCCACCACATACCCGTGCTCCTCCAGCACCTCTCCCACCTTCTTCAGAAGGGCGATACTGTCGGCACCTTCGTAAGCGGGGTCACTATCCGGGAACAGCATCCCGATATCTCCCAGCGCCGCGGCGCCCAGAAGGGCGTCCATCACGGCGTGGGTCAGCACATCCGCGTCGGAGTGCCCCAGAAGCCCCTTCTCATAGGGGATCTTTACCCCGCCGAGGATGAGATCTCTCCCCTCGGTCAGTCTGTGCACATCATATCCCTGTCCGATTCTCATAGCTTCCTAACCTCTGTCTCTTACAGAATCATCCGCACCTTGCGCTCGATACAGCCGACCGACAGGTCGCAGATCCGTTCTCCGGTGCTCTCGCCGTCTGCGTGGAACATCACCGGCTCCTCCGTGTGTATCTCCAGGTCACGGCACTGATAAATGCGCAGTCCCCGCAGATAGGTTTTGCCGGCCCTTGCCGCCAGCAGCATATTTCCCACGTCTCTCCTGCTGGAGTGGCTCATCACGCAGACCTCCAGCCGTCCGTCGCTGTCCACCGCGTAGGGCGCAAACCGCAGCCCGCTGCACTCATAGGGCTGCAGCTGGGCGCTCACGAAATATATGTTGTTGAATTCGACTCTCTTTACGCCGTCCAGGATAATATACCCCCGGCAGGGCTTTGCTCTGAAAAATGCCCCCGCCTTCGCGCACAGTCCGCCCACCCGGTTCAGCCTGAGCCTGCTGAGGAGCGGCTTCAGAGCCGCGTTGTCCTCTCTCCAGGACATATCCGCGTCCAGCCCCATGCCCGCGCTGACGATAAACCGGCGGTGCTTTGAGGATTCCTGCCCGTAGGTGATGACACCGTAATCGATGGAGCGCACATTCTTTGCCCTGAAAATCCGCTTCATGCATCTCGCCGGGGAGGAAGGGAGCCGGAGACTTCTCGCCAGGTCATTGCCCACACCCACCGGCACATATCCGAGGGTCACGGCGCTGTCCAGGCAGAGGCCGTTCAGCACATCGCTGAAAGTGCCGTCCCCGCCAACCACAACGATCGTTTTGTCATCTTCCGCGCCGGCTGTCAGCTCCGCCGCAAAGTTCTTGGCTTCTCCTGCTGATCCGGTGAGAAATGCTTCGTATTCAATTCCCTTACGGGTAAGTATCTTCTCTATCTTCTGCCATGTCTTCAGGCCGCTGCCGCAGCCGGAATGGGGATTCACGATAAAATAATACATCTCGGCCTCCCTACAGTCGAGTATTGACTACGAAGCTAGTATATCACACTTCTCTATAAGGAATGATAAACAAAGTATAAAATCAGCGGAACCGGTATTTCATTTGGGAATATCGCGCCCGGATCCGTGCAGGCACGTCCGGCCATCCTGCGCGCTGCGCACATCTCGCGGCAAAGCCGCTTCGATGTACGTTGGCCTGCAGATGTCCGCCTGCTTTCGCAGCTGTCCACAGGCCTCGCGCATCGCGGCCGGATCCGTGCAGGCACGTCCGGCCCCTCTGCGCTCAGCCTGTACGCGCCGCCTCCGGCGGCCGCCTGCAGGCTCTATCGCACAAAAAAACGGAAGTTCTGCAACTTCCGTTTTCTTCGTAGCGGGAGGGGGACTTGAACCCTCGACACTGCGGGTATGAACCGCATGCTCTAGCCAGCTGAGCTACCCCGCCATATTCTGTTATATGGGGCCTACAGGGCTCGAACCTGTGACCCTCTGCTTGTAAGGCAGATGCTCTCCCAGCTGAGCTAAGACCCCAAAGTCTTCCGCGGTACCCCGCAGCGACTTTGTTAGTATAATCGCAAATGGGACAAATGTCAACCGGTTTTAAAACTTTTTTGTGAAAGAGAACGAAAGGCAACAGTCCGTCCTCCCCTTCCGTCTTCCCCGTTCCGATTAGGATTGACTACCATCATTTTCAGATGCTAGACTCTGCTTGTTTCCCGAACTTTACATCCTATGGAGAAGTTATGACACAGACACTTCTTTTCATCATAAACAGCATTCTGCTGGGAATCGGCCTTGCCATGGATGCCTTTTCCGTATCCTGCGTCAGCGGCCTCCGGGAGCCCCGGATGGCGCGCGGGCGCATGGCACTCATTGCCGGCACCTTCGCCTTTTTCCAGTTTCTCATGCCGGTGGCCGGCTGGTTCTGCGTCCACACCATCGTGGAGTATTTCCGGATCTTTGAGCGGGCCATCCCCTGGATCGCCCTGGGCCTTCTCCTCTTTATCGGCGGCAGCATGCTCCGGGAAGGGCTTGCGGAATCTGCCGCCTCCCACGATGATGCGGCAGGAGAATCCCTGCAGACCGCAGGCGAACATGGAGTCCTCACACCGACGGCCCTCTTCCTTCAGGGAATCGCCACCTCCATCGATGCCCTCTCGGTGGGCTTCACCATCGCAGACTACAGCCCCCTCCGGGCCTTTCTCTGCGCCCTTATCATCGCGGCGGTCACCTTCGTGATCTGCCTCTTCGGCATCCGCCTCGGCAAGATCTTCGGCACCCGCCTCTCCGGAAAAGCCTCCATCCTCGGCGGCATCATCCTCATCGCCATCGGCCTGGAGATCTTCCTTACCGGCACCGTGCTGAAGTAGCTGTTTCCGGGCAGTTTTGATTCTTTCTGCTGGCCGGTTGTGCCGGCCGTCCCGGAATGTCCGGGCTGTTCCGGGCTGGTCTGCTCCGCATTTTTCGGATCTCATTGTTCATTTCCTTTATTAGGATCCGACAATTTCAATCCTTTTACACTATCATTTCAGAAAAAGACCGATCTCTTCCATAGTTCTCCCCTGGCAGATCTGCTCATGAAAGCAGGATTCGTTCGGAAAAGACAGCAATCCTCATTTCTCGTCAGATCCATCATGCCTGTATTCCCATGCGGATCCGAATATTGGCAGATGCTGCCCGAATCAGATTTCAAAAAACGGATCTCTGTTCCGATTACAGGAACAGGGATCCGCTTTTTTCAAATTGCTTCTGTCGAATTACCTCCGACAAGTCACTTCAGCCAAGTCACTTCAGCCGGATTACTTCAGCACAACCTTCTTGAAGTTCTTCTTTCCTCTCTTGAACACCATGCCATCCCCGGCAAACTGGGCCTTGGTGAAGGATGCCTTGATGTCTTTGCACTGGGTGCCGTCCACGGACACGCCGCCCTGCTCCACGTTTCTTCTTGCGTCGGAGCGGGAGGTGCACAGACCGGACTTCTGCAGTACGGAGAGGATATCGATGGTATCTCCCTCAAAGTCAGCCTCGGAAAGCCCGGTGGTCGGAATCTCCGCATCGGCACCGCCGCCGAAGAGAGCCTTTGCTGCTGCCTGGGCCTTCTCCGCCTCTTCCTCGCCGTGTACCAGCTTGGTCAGCTCGTAGGCCAGAATCTCCTTGGCGGTGTTCAGCTTGCTGCCTTCCCACTTGTCCATCTCGTCGATCTGCTCGATGGGCAGGAAGGTCAGCATCCGGAGGCACTTCAGAACGTCGGCATCGCCGATGTTTCTCCAGTACTGATAGAACTCGTAAGGTGTGGTCTTGTTGGGATCCAGCCATACTGCGCCGCTGGCGGTCTTGCCCATCTTCTTGCCCTCGGAGTTGAGCAGCAGGGTGATAGTCATGGCGTGAGCGTCCTTGCCCAGCTTTCTGCGGATGAGCTCGGTACCGGCCAGCATGTTGGACCACTGGTCGTCGCCGCCGAACTGCATGTTGCAGCCGTACTTCTGGAACAGCATATAGAAGTCATAGGCCTGCATCAGCATGTAGTTGAACTCCAGGAAGGTCAGGCCCTTCTCCATTCTCTGCTTGTAGCACTCGGCGGTCAGCATGCGGTTGACGGAGAAGTGGGCGCCGATGTCTCTGAGGAATTCCACATAGTTGAGGTTCAGCAGCCAGTCTGCGTTGTTGACCATCATGGCCTTGCCCTCGCCGAACTCAATGAAGCGGGACATCTGCTGGCGGAAGCAGTCGCAGTTATGCTGGATGGTCTCCACGGTCATCATCTTCCGGAGATCTGTGCGGCCGGAGGGGTCGCCGATCATGCCGGTGCCGCCGCCCACCAGGGCGATCGGCCGGTTTCCGGCCATCTGAAGGCGCTTCATCAGGCAGAGTGCCATGAAATGGCCTACATGCAGGCTGTCTGCGGTCGGGTCGAATCCGATGTAAAAGGTTGCCTTGCCGTTGTTGACCATCTCACGGATCTGGTCCTCGTCGGTTACCTGGGCTATAAGGCCGCGGGCAATCAGTTCTTCGTAAATCTTCATTCTTCTCTTCCTCCTGAATTCATTCAAGACTCTCCCTCCGCCCGGAGGCGGGGGCTCCCAGTGGGAGATTGGACATAAATACGAAACGGGCTCTGCCCGTCCTCGCAAAAGGACGGGCAAAAGCCCGTGTTACCACCTTTTTTCACAGACAGCTCACACTGCCTGCCTCAGCGGGTTTTACACCATCCCGGAACCTCCCGGACCTTCCCGGAACATACCGGAACATCCCATACCGGACCGGAATCTCGTCAAACCCTCGCGCTGTAACGTGCGCTTTTCCGCCGCAGCCTATGTACCTGCCCTTCCGGAACAGCAGATGCTGTTCCTCTCCGACAGCAGATGCTGTCTCTTCGGCGGCACACTCGGTACGGAGCTCCGGGATGTATTCGTCCTTCTCGGTACACGCGCCTCTCACCGGCCGGCAGCTCTCTGTGTGTCCGCATAAAGGAGTACTTCTTCCCTTCAAAGCCTTTACTTTTAGCATTATATGAAGCGAATTCCGCCCTGTCAAGAATACTTTGACACCTCAACGCGCTGAATTGGCAGAATCTCACAAGCCGGCAGCACTAAGACCTGCCAGGCTTCTCTCGCCGGCATGTATCAGGCCTGCCGGGCTTCTCTCGCAGGCAACGCTCAGGCCTGCTGCGCCTCTTTCTCCAGCGCCGCTTCCACGGCACGGCTCAGCTGATCGGCGCAGGAAGTGCCTCTTCCGCCGCAGTCATTGCCCTTAAGAAGCTCCGCGATGTTCTTCGCGTCGGCGCCTTCCACCAGCTTGCCGATGGCCAGGAGGTTTCCGGGACATCCGCCCATGAAACGCACGTTGTGAAGCTTTCCGTCCTCAATGCTGAATGTAATCTGCCGGGAACATACGCCCGACGGTCTGTATGCATAATCTGCCATTATATGCCTCCTGTAATACTCTCCCGCCGGCCGTTCTGCCGCCGGGCTTTCTGTTCGTATAAAAGGGATTCTAAAACATTTTTCCGGATTTGAAAAGCACTTTTACCGCTCCGCCTCCCGGATTGCGCGGTTCAGGGTGTTGAGCACCCTCTTTTTATCCCCGCTCCAGAGAGGAGAAAGAAGGAGCTTCTTCGGACCGTCGCCGGTCAGCCGGTGCACTGTCATGTCCTCCGGCAGAATCCTGAGACAGTCCACGATGAGAGCCGCATACTCCTCCAGGGTCATCTCCGGCACCTGTCCCGCCGCATAAAGGTCCGCCAGGTCCGTGCCCCGGAGCACATAGAGAAGGGATATCTTGATGCCGTCCAGCCGGGGGACAAAATCCCCCACATACCGGACCGTCTCCAGCATCCTCTCTCTTGTCTCGCCGGGAAGGCCGAGGATGATATGAACAATCACCTCCAGACCTGCCGCTTTCAGGCGGTGTGCAGCGTCTTCAAATACCGGAAGGGCGTATCCCCGCCGGATAAACCGGGCCGTGTCTTCATGGATGGTCTGAAGCCCCAGCTCCACCCACACCGGCACCTCTTTATTCAGCTCCGAAAGACCCGAAATCATCTTTTCGGAGAGGCAGTCCGGCCGGGTTCCGATGGCCACGGCACAAATGCCGGGCTCTGCCGCCGCTTCCCGGAACATGGAAAGGAGCGCATCCTCGTCCCCGTAGGTATTGGTAAAGGACTGAAAATAGGCGATATACTTTCGCTCTTCCTCAGGTATGGAAGGGGAAAACTTGGCCGAAACCCTCTTCTTTGCCTGCCGGATCTGCTCCTTCACCGGAAGAAGGGGCGCCGCAAATTCTCCGGAGCCTCCCTCCGAGCAGAAGATGCAGCCGCCGTATCCCAGGGTCCCGTCCCGGTTGGGACAGGTGGCGCCGGTTGTGAGCGCCAGCCGGTACACCTTGGTGCCGAAGCGCTCCTTCATGGCATCTGAGAGACTGCGGTACCTCATGCGGGCACCTCCGTCTGGGTCAGCCGGATAAACTCGCCGAGAATCTCCCTTGCCTTTTTCAGCATGGGGATGCAGTCCGCATACTTTTCCCGTTTCTCCTGGTAGTAAAACATGGGCGGGTCGCCCGGGCGGAACCGGATATTTGCGCTGTACCGGTCGATAAAGGCCGGAATTCCCGCCGGGTCAAGCTTTGCCTTCCGGTACATCTTCAGAGTGATTTCCTGACGGTTCACCAGAACCTCGGTCACACCGGCCCGGTGGGCCATGGCCCGCACATCCGACACCAAGAGCAGGTTTTCCACCGGCTTCGGGATGTCGCCGAACCGGTCGGTCAGCTCGTCCTCCATGTCCATCCGGTCATCCGGATCGGTGAAGGAGGAAATCCGCTTGTAGATATCCAGCTTCTGGTACTCATTCTTGATATAGGAAGCCGGGATGAAGGCATTGATATCGCAGTTCACCTCGGTCTCGAACTCCTCGTCCTCCGGCTCCTCGCCCCGCAGCGCAAGGACTGCCTGATTCAGCAGCTTGCAGTAGAGGTCGTAGCCTACCTCCTCCATATGGCCCGACTGTCTGGCTCCCAGCACATTGCCGGCGCCGCGGATCTCCAGGTCCCGCATGGCGATGCGGATGCCGCTGCCCAGCTCCGTGAACTCGCGGATGGCCTGCAGCCGCTTTTCCGCCTCCTCCCGGAGAATCTTGTCCCGCCGGTACATAAGGAAGGCAAAGGAGGTCCGGCTGGTCCGTCCCACCCGGCCTCGGATCTGGTACAGCTGGGAGAGGCCCATCCGGTCCGCATCGTGAATGATGATGGTATTGGCGTTCGGGATATCCAGGCCGGTCTCGATGATGGTGGTGGAGACCAGCACGTCGATGTCCCCCGCCACGAAATCCATCATGATATTTTCCAGCTCTCGCTCCTTCATCTGGCCGTGGGCATACACCACCTCCGCCTCCGGCAGAAGGGCCTTCAGCCGCGCTGCCATCTCGGAGATGGTATTCACCCGGTTGTAGACATAGTACACCTGTCCGCCCCGGGCCAGCTCTCTGCGGATGGCCTCCCGGACGATCTCATCGCTGTATTCCATGACATAGGTCTGGATGGGAAGCCGGTCCACCGGCGCCTCCTCCAGCACGCTCATGTCCCGGATGCCGGAAAGACTCATGTGAAGCGTCCTGGGAATCGGCGTCGCCGTGAGCGTCAGAACGTCCACATTTTCCCGCATCTGCTTGATTTTTTCCTTGTGGGCCACGCCGAACCGCTGCTCCTCGTCGATGACCAGAAGTCCCAGGTTCTTGAACACCACGTCCTTCGAAAGCAGCCGGTGGGTGCCGATGACCACGTCCAGGCTGCCCTTCCGGAGCGCCTCGATGGTTTTTTTCTGCTCCGCCGGGGTGCGGAACCGGGACAGCACGCCGATGTTGACCGGAAAGTCCTTCATGCGCTGCAGGAAGGTCTGGTAATGCTGCTGGGCCAGAATGGTGGTGGGCACCAGGAAGGCAACCTGTTTTCCCTCCTGCACGGCCTTGAAGGCTGCCCGGAGCGCAATCTCGGTCTTGCCGAAGCCCACATCGCCGCAGATGAGGCGGTCCATGATGCGGCCGCTCTCCATATCCCGCTTGGTGTCCTCGATGGCGGCCAGCTGGTCCTCCGTCTCCTCGAAGGGGAAGGCCTCCTCGAATTCCTTCTGCCAGGCGGTGTCGGGTCCGTAGGCAAATCCCGCCGCCCGCTGCCGTTTGGCGTACAGGCGCACCAGATCCTTTGCTATTTCCTGCACCTCGCCGCGGACTCTCGTCTTGGTCTTTTTCCACTCGGTCCCGCCCAGCTTCGACAGCTTCGGGACTTTTTCCGCATTGCCGCTGGCGTACTTCTGGATCCGTTCCAGTCTTGTGGCCGGAATATAGAGCACCCCGTCGTCCCGGTATTCGATGCGGAGGTAGTCCTTCTGTCCCTCCTCGGTCATCATCTTTTCGATGCCCTTGTAGACGCCCAGGCCGTGGCTCTCATGGACCACATAGTCGCCGACGGAAAGCTCGGAAAAGCTCCGGATGCCCTTGCCCTCAAAGGCCTTGGCCCGGCGCTTCTTCTTGCGCTCCGCCTTGCCGAACATGTCGCTCTCGGCGATCATGACAAAGCGCACCATCGGATACTCAAATCCGCGGTGCAGGCCGCCGGAGGTCACCAGGATCTCCCCGGGGGCCGCTTCCTTCTTCCGCTCATCGGGGCAGAAGGCGGAGAGCTCATATTCCCTGAGGTCCGCCGCCAGACGGCTGGCACGGGCGCTGGAGCCCGCCAGCAGAAGCACCCGGTACTTCTCCTTTTTCCACCTCTTGAGGTCGGAGATCAGCATGTCGAAGTTATTCTGATAGGAACCGATGTTCCGCACGGAGATGCTGTATTTCTTTTTCGGCGCAAGACCGGGCACCCGCTGGTCCAGGGACATGAGGAGAATACTCCGCTCCCTCTGCAGCATGGCCATGGTCTCCTTCGCCGGGCAGAGGAACTCCGCCTGGCCCGGGAGGATGGCTCCATTTTCCAGACGGCCCTTCATGCTCTCGGAGAACTCCTGCTCCACGGCTTCCGCCTTCTCCTTCAGATGCTGGGGCTCGTCGAGAATGATCTGCACGTCATTTTTCGGGAAGTAGTCCAGGAAGGATACCGTCTCCCCGGAAAAATAGCGGATAAAGCTCTCGAGGCCGTGGACGCACATGCCGTCCTGCAGGCTGTCCACCACTTCCCCGACCGATGTTTCCAGGCGCCAGGCCTCCTCCGTCTTCATGGCATCCCGGAGTACCTTCACCTGCTTTTTCTGTTCCTTTGTGATCTTCTTTACGCCCGCCGTTATCTCTTCCTCGCCGAGAACCATCTCCGTGGCAGGCCACACCAGCGCCTCCTCCAGCGTCTCCACGGAGCGCTGGCTTTCCGGGTCAAAGCTGCGGATGGAATCCACCTCGTCGCCCCAGAGCTCCACACGGATGGGAAGCTCTTCCGTCAGGGGGAAGATGTCCAGGATACCGCCGCGCACGGAAAACTGGCCGGAACCGTCGACCTGTGCGGTCTTCTCGTATCCCAGCCTGGTGAGGACCTGGGCGGTCTCCCTAAGGTCCAGTTCTTCTCCGTTTTTTATGGTCAGCGTGTGCTGCAGGAGATGCTCCTGCGGAAGCAGCGATTCCATCAGGGCATCCACCGTGGTGATGACCACGCCGCCCGCATCCTCCGCCAGATGCCTCATCACGTCGATGCGCCGTCTGGTGATGAGATTGCCGTGGATATCGGAATTGTAGAACAGGAGGTCTCTGGCCGGATAGATCAGCACATTCCGGTCAAAGGTGCGGTAGTCCTCCGCCATCTCCTTTACCTTCTGCTCATCCTGGGCCACAATCAGCGTCCAGGCCGCGCAGTCCTTAAGGGATGCCGCAAAGTGCATCTTCTGGGAGCCGGTGCAGCCGTTCATCTGCAGGGGTCCGCGGCCCTTTATAAGGTCCTCCTTAAACTCCTGGTATTCGGCAAGCTCTGTAAGAGGTCTGTTAAATGTCTCAGTCATCTTCTTCCCGTTTTTCCTGTATTTCCTGCTTTTTTGGCTCTTCCTTCTTCTCGTGCTTTTCGTGCTTTCCGTTCTTGTCCGGATCCTGCTTACGGGCTTTTCCATTAAAATGGTTCATCGCCGTCTCCACGCCCTCCTGCATCAGCGTCACGCAGGCCGAAGCGCCGGCCTCATAGGCCTCCGCCATCAGCTTCTGCTCCTCGGAGGTAAAGTGGCCCAGCACGTAATCCGCCAGGTCCATCTGGGAGGGCTTCTCCCCCGTGCCGATTCTCACCCGCGGAAATTCCTGGGTTCCCAGGCGCGCGATGATATTCTTGATACCGTTATGTCCGCCGGCGCTGCCCTTGCCGCGGACCCGGATATTGCCCGGTTCCAGGGAAATGTCATCGTAGACCACGACAAAATCCTCCGGATCCACCTTATAGTACCCGAGAATGGGCTGAATGCTCTCCCCGGACAGATTCATGAAGGTCTGGGGCTTTACCAGAAGCACCTTCTCTCCCTCGATCACCCCGCGGCCCACCAGCGCCTGAAACATCTTCTCGTTCACGGAAATCCCGTACTTGTCCGCCAGACGGTCAATGACGCAGAATCCCACATTGTGTCTTGTATTCTCGTATTTTCTGCCCGGATTCCCCAGGCCCGCAATTACAAACATGCAGTTCCTCTCTGTCAGTATTCGGAGGGCCTCCGTCTTCCAAAGAAGCCGGGGGCCCTCGCACAACGTTCTTAAGTTACTTTTCCTTCAGGATTTCCATGGCCTTCTGCAGCTGATTGTCTTCCTCCTCGCTCATGGAAGACAGGGCGTAGTCATTGCCGCCCTCCAGCTCCACCGTCACATCCGGCTCGATGCCGTGTTCATGGATATCCGTGCCGTTCGGCGTGTAATACCGCTCCGTCGTAATCTTCAGAGCGCTTCCGTCATCCAGCTCAAACACCGACTGGACGATGCCCTTGCCGAAGGTGGTGGTTCCCACCACGGTGGCCCTGTTATTGTCCTTCAGCGCACCGGTGAAGATCTCCGCAGCGCTGGCGGAATTGCCGTTGACCAGTACGACCACGGGAATGTCAATCTTATGGTTATCCTCGGATTTGAATACCCGTTCTTTTCCCTGCTTGCCGGACATGCTGAAGATCACCTGGTCCTGGTCCAGCAGATAATCTGTCATGGTGATGACCGTGTTGACGTCGCCGCCGGGGTTGTTGCGCATGTCGACGATGAGCTTCTTCATGCCCCGCTCCTGCAGCGTGTCAATGGCTGTCTTAAACTGCCCCGCGCTGACCCCGTCAAACTCGGAAACACTCACATAGCCGATGTCACCGTTGATTTTGGCCTCCACGGTCTCGACCGCCACCGTCTTTCTGGTGATGGTCATATCGATGTACTCGCCGGTATCCGGCCGGTACACGGTGATGTCAACATCGGTCCCTTCTTCGCCGCGGATGTGATTCTGCACCAGCATATCCAGGTCCATGGTGGTGGCGTCCACCTCACCCACCTGCGCCAGGATATCGCCGGCCTTCATGCCGGCATCCAGCGCCGGGCTTCCGGCGAAGACCTTCATTACCGTCACCAGGCCGGTGTTCTTGTCCTGCTGGACCAGCACGCCGATGCCCACATAGGCGCCGGAGGTCTGCTCCTCCATCTCCTGCCACTCCTCTTTGGTGTAGTAGGTGGTATAGACGTCTCCCAGGGCGGCCATATAGCCCTTGTAGATATATTCTTCCTGAAGCTGCGTATCCAGCCTGTCGCCAAAGATATAATACCGGTCGACATAAGTCTGGATCCTGCCCAGCTTCCGCCGGATCTTATTCCAGTCATGCTGCCCGTCGGCCGTCTGACCGGAGGTCTGCTCCGCTTCCTTCTGCACCTCGCGGTTAAGCAGCAGGATCCCGCCCGCAAACAGAATACCGAAAAACAGTATCGCGGACAGTGCGCCGACCAGGACACCTGTCACGAATCTCCTTTTTTCTTCCCGATTCAATTCATTATCCTCCCCGTTTACGGGCTGACGTAATCCGTCGGATCCACATAGCTTCCGTTCTTGCGGACGCCAAAGTGGAGATGCGGGCCCGTGGAATATCCGGTGGATCCCACCTTCGCGATGGTCTGCCCCTTGGATACCGTATCGCCCTCCGATACCAGCAGCTTGGAACAGTGCATATACACGGTGGACAGTCCGTTTCCATGGCTGATTACCACATAGTTGCCTGCGGAGCTGCTGTAGGAAGCGGTGATCACCGTGCCGCCGTCCGCCGCCGTGATGCTGGAACCGGTGGATGCGCCGATGTCAATTCCCTGATGATTGCTGGACGCGCCGGCTGTCGGCGACTCTCTGTGGCCGAAGCCGGAGGTGACGTAGTCGCTGGCCGGCAGCGGCCAGGACAGGCTTCCCGTGGCTTTTGATCCAGAGGAGGACGACGAGGATGACTTCTTCTCCGTATCCTTCGGGGCATCGACCGCCTGGCCGCTGGCTTCGCCCGCGCCCTCTCTGGCCCGTGCGGCCTCCTCGGCCTTCCGTCTTGCCTCTTCCTCCGCCTTCCTTCGGGCCTCCTCTTCCGCCCGGCGTCGGGCCTCTTCCTCGGCCTTCCGGATCTCTTCCTCCATCTGGGCGATCCGGGCGTTCGTCTCCGCCAGGTCGGCCTCATAGCCGGCCCGCAGTTCTGCCTGGGTCTCCAGCTGGGAATTCAGATTTGCCAGTTCCTTATTCTTCTCGTCCACCAGCATCAGGACGGACTGCTGCTTCGCCTCGGTCTGGGTCTTCAGATCCTCCAGCTGCTGCAGTTCTTCCTCCAGCTTTACCTTGGTGGCCGCGATATCCGCCACAATGGCCTTGTACTTTTCCAGCATGTCCCTATCGTAAACCGAGATCTCCTGGATATACTCTGCCCGGTTTAAAAGCTCCGACATGGACCCGGAGGAAAGGAGCATGTCCAGATAGCTGGAATCTCCCTTCTCATACATATACTGGATCCGGAGCTTCATCGCCTCATACTGCTCCCGCTCCGTCTGCTCCGCCTCTGCCAGATGGGCCGTGGTCTCGTCGACCTCGGCCTGCTTGGCCGCGATATCTGTCTCCAGCTGATCCAGCTCATCCGCCAGCTGCAGAAGCTGCATATCCAGCTCCCGGATATAGGCCTGGGTGTCCCCCTTCAGCGCTTCCAGCTCGGCGATCTTCTGCTCGGTCTTCTGTTTCTCCGCCGCAATGACCTGCGCCTTGCTCTTCTCCTCCTCCACTTCCTTCTTCGTGGCGCCGTAGGCCGGCATCGTCATGAGAAGGAGGGCGAGAAACAGGCACAGAATGCGGTGAATTCCGAATTTTCTCATGTATTACACCTTCAGATGCTTTCTAATCGTGAAGAAGCTGCCGATAAATCCGATTCCCACGCCCAGGGCCAGCGCCACCGCCGCCATGGTCGGGAAGATAGCTTCCACAGGAAGAAAATCTACAATGCTGGAAAGAATATTAAACTTCTCCAGCAGAATCTGCACCGCCTGGCGGTACATGAAATAGCATATGGTCAGCGGGATCACCGCACCGGCCAGTCCGATCAGGATGCCCTCCACCACAAAGGGGGCCCGGATCATGAAATTGGTGGCGCCGATCAGCCGCATGATGCGGTTCTCGTCCTTGCGGAATGCCGCCGCCGTGGAGATGGTGTTGCTGATCAGGAATACGGAAACCGCCAGAAGGATGCCGATGATCACGGCGGAAGCCGCACTGATCAGCTTGTTGAAGCGGATCAGGCCCGCAGCCGTATCCATGGAGTAATTGACCTTCCGGACGCCCGGAACCTCCTGGAGCCACGCCACAAAGCCGCTCTGGGCCTCGATGCTGTTCAGATGAATCTCGCAGGAGGCGGAATTGGCCAAGGGGTTGTCATTGGCAAATCCCTTCGCCAGCTCTTCATTGTCCTTGAAATATTCCTTCTGGAAGTTCTCCCAGGCTGCATCCGCGGAGATATAGGTTACCTCCCGCACCTCCGGGCGCTGCTCAATCTGGCCCTTCACTGCGAGAATCTCCTCCTCCGTTGTGCCCGCATCAAAGAAGGCGGAAACGGCAACCTGCGCCTCCGCGTTCCTGACGATATACCGGACGTTGGCAATGACAGCAAAAAAAAGGCAGAAAAGAAAGATGCAGGCGGAAATGCTGGCCGTGGAGACCAGTGAAATCCAGATTTTCCTGCCGATATTCTTTATTCCCTGCCTGATACAGTACAGTAATGTTCCCATCTATCTACTCTTCCTTAATGCCATACCTCATTCAGCTCTGCCGCATCCTGGGCAACCACGCCGCGGTCAAGAACGATGACCCGCTTCTTCATATCGCGCACAATCTCATGGCTGTGCGTAACCACGATGACCGTGGTGCCTCTGCTGTTGATGTCCTCCAGAAGATGCATGATCTCCATGGAATTCCGGGAGTCCAGATTGCCCGTGGGCTCATCGGCCAGAAGAATCTCCGGCTTGTTGATGAGCGCTCTGGCGATGGCCACCCGCTGCTGTTCGCCGCCGGAAAGCTCCGCCGGCAGGGCCTTGTACTTGGAGGACAGTCCCACCATCTGCAGCATCCGCGGCACATTCTCCCGGATATTCCGGGTGGGCACGCCGATGACCCGCTGGGCAAAGGCCACATTCTCATAGACATTCCGGTCCTTCAGCAGGCGGAAATCCTGGAACACCACGCCCAGTCTTCTGCGGTACTTCGGCACATTGCGCCGGCTCATCTTCTGCAGATTGTCGTCTCCCACCAGAATATATCCGGAGGTGGGCTCCGTCTCCTTGAGGAGAAGCCTTATCAGCGTCGACTTGCCTGAGCCGCTGCGGCCCATGATAAAGACGAACTCGCCGTCCTGTATCGTAATATTAATATCCTTCAGCGCCCTGGAGCCCTGCTTATAAACCTTGTTTACATTTTCCAGTCTGATCATCAGTAATCCAGATTCTCCATATACTTCATGTACTTCACAACCATCAGCGCAATCTTGAAGGTAATGGCGTCCTCAAATACCCTGAGGTCCAGCCCCGTCGTCTTCTGCAGCTTGTCCAGCCGGTACACCAGGGTGTTCCGGTGAATATAGAGCTGCCTGGAGGTTTCCGACACGTTCAGGCTGTTCTCAAAGAACTTGTTGATGGTCGTCAGGGTCTCTTCATCGAACTCATCCGGCGACTTGCCGTCGAAAATCTCCCGGATGAACATCCGGCACAGCGGCATGGGCAGCTGATAGATCAGGCGGCCGATACCGAGGCGGCTGTAGGCCACCACGTTCTTTTCGCTGTAGAAGATCTTTCCCACGTCCAGGGCCATCTTGGCTTCCTTGTAGGAACGGGAGACATCCTTGATTTCGCCCACCACGGTGCCAAAGGCCACATTTGCCTTTGTTCCGGTCTCCGGGCTCAGCATATCCACGATGGTCTGCGCCACGCTCTCCAGGTCGTCGCAGTCTTCCTCCGGCCGCACTTCCCGCACCAGAATGATATTCTTCTCATCCACTGCCGTGATGAAATCCTGGGTCTTTGCGGTGAAAAAGCTCCGGACCGCCTCCAGTGCGTTCATGTCCCGCTCCTGGTGCGGTTCAATGATAAATACAACCCGGCGCACGTTGGTCTCGATATGGAGCTTCTTCGCCCGGTTGTAAATGTCCACCAGAAGGAGGTTGTCCAGCAGGAGATTCTTGATGAAATTATCCCGGTCGAACCGCTCCTTGTAGGCGACCAGGAGGTTCTGGAACTGGAACACCGCCATCTTGCCGATCATGTAGATATCGTCCCTCTCGCCCTTTACGAGGAGGATGTATTCCAGCTGCTGCTCGTCAAAAACCTTGAAAAACTGATATCCCTGTACGACCTGGCTGTCCGCCTCAGAATCCACAAACGCCAGGATGGCCTTCTCATACTCCTCCGTCCCGGTAAAGGTGGACGCCAGGGGTTTTCCCTCCGTATCGCAGATGCAGAAGTCCACCCGGCTGATTTCCTTTAATCCGTCCAGATTCGTCTGAAGTATCTGATTTGAAATCATTGCTCTCTCCCGTTTCTTTATGCCGATTTCTTTATGCCGATTTCCTTATCCGTTTTTCTTTCTTATGCTTGTTTCCGTAATCTCGATGCGGCCCGCCTTGAGCAGGTGGCCCACCGCCCGCTTGAATGCGTTCTTGCTGAGGTTAAACTCTCTGCGGATGACCTCCGGGCTTACCCGGTCGTTGAAGGGCAGCACGCCGGCGTATTCCTCAATCACCCGCATCACCATCTCCGCGTCGGTATCCATCTGCATCCAGGCCTTCTCCCGGGGCGAGAGGTCCAGCTTTCCGTCCTCTCTGACCCGCATGACCCTGGCGCGGATCACATCGCCCGGCGCAAAGTTCTCATAGACCTCGGACCGGGGGATCAGGCCGAAATAGCGGTCATCCACCGCCACGAACACGCCCATGTCCTCATTGACCTCATACACTCTTCCCTCGACCTTATCCTCCTTTTTATAGGGGGACTCTGCCGAAAGGTAGGGGTATACCTTCATGGTCGCCGCCAGACGGCCGCTCTTGTCAATATACAGTGCCACCAGGCATTCCTCGCCGATGCGCACCGGATGATTCTGCTCTTTGAAGGGAAGCAGGAGCTCCTTCTCCAGGCCCATATCCAGAAAGGCGCCGATCTTCGTCACATCGGAAACCTTAAGGATCGCACACTCTCCCTTCCGGATCTTCGGCGTGTTTGTCGTGGCAATCAGCCGGTCTTTGGAATCCCGGTATATGAATACGTTAATCCTGTCTCCCACGGCCGCCGTCTCGGGCACCTGCTTTGCGGGAAGGAGAACCGATTCCTCCGAATCCGCCTTCTCGGCGAGGAATACGCCGAATTCCTTCTTCCGCACAATTTCCAGTTCCTGCATTTCTCCTAATTTTATCATGTTGTACCTTCCGTTCTGAATTCAACTGTCTAATGCCCCGTGAGCATTATATTTGCATAAGCTTCTCCCGCTTCGCTCTTAAGGGACACCACATATCCGTCCCCCGTCTTTGCCGCCAGTGGAAATATAACATCCCCCAGCTTCGCAGCCTTGCGGTATTCCGCGCAGATCCGGAATATCCGGAAATCCTCCGGCAGGCATTCCCTGGCCATCTCGACGTACTGCGCATTGTTTACATGGTGATTGGTATCCAGGTGATGGGGCATGACCGTCACCGGATCACACTCTTCCCCCATATCCGGAATGCGGATTTTGCCCGGCTTCTCCGGCATGTCCAGCCGTTCCTCCAAAGACCCGTAGGGAGCGGTCTCCTCCTCCGGCGCCTTGATCGGCGCCCCGGTGTCCGTATCCACATAAAACCAGACGGACTCCGCGCGGACCAGATACTCTCCCGATTCATCCTGAATCGTAAAATTACGGTATCCGAAGATACCCCGGAACCGGTTGGGCCAGGTGGAAATCCGGATTCTCTCTCCCAGCACCGGCATCCGGTCGATGACGATATTCCAGGAGTAGACAAACCACGCCCGGTGCAGTCCGGCCAGATGGCGGACTCCCACGCCGGCGTCCTCCGACTGAAACCCCGAACAGTCCTGCAGATAGTTCATCATTCCCTGTATGGACAGGGTCCCGTCTTCTTCTGTCTCGCTGAAACGGACCCGGCTGTCAAAACTGTACATAACCACGCGTTCCTTTTCTGTTACTTTTGCAACAAAACATACCACTTTATTATAGCGGTCTTTATACACGTTGTCTATAAACGAATTGTGAAATTTGTCAAAATGTCCAAATCCGGGTTTTTTCGTGCCCGAAAAGCGTCCTTACATTCTCCGGATCAGAGAATACAGAAGCACAAAAAGAAGAATCGGGCCCGCATAGCGGATGAGCAGCGCAAAAATACCGCCCATCAGTGCAAACAGCAGCACCAGAATAAGCACAAAGGCTGCCGTGATGCCGAACCGGACATACCATTTGCTGGTATCAATATAGTGGATTTCCGGACCATTTTCCCGGGTTGTCTCTCCATAGCGGGAAGAATTTCCCTCCTCCCGGTTCTGTGTGCCCCCGTTTGTCCCCGTATTGGTATAATCGTGGCGGTATCCGCCGTCCTTTCCGCCGTGGTCCGTCGGATCGCTGTCATAGCCTTCCGGGGAAGCGTCCACGCCGGCCTCCACGCTCTGCAGAATGGTCCGGGCAATCAGCCTTGCATCTCCCAGCTCCGCCAGAACCGCATCGTCATCACGCCCCAGTGCATTCTGCTCCCTGAAATAATTCTCATAATAACGCAGGTTATCCCGGACCGCCGAGGGAGAAATCTCTCCCTCCAGCGTTTCCTGAAGCTCCTGCAGAAATTCCTGTCTGCTCACTCCCGCTCCTTACCTCATCTTTTCACTCAGCGTGCCGTTCCGGTAAGCCTCCATCAGCTCCTTCAGGTCGCTGATTTTCTGCTCCAGCTCACGCCCTTCATCGGTGTCGGATATCATTACTCTCTGCACCATCTCTTCCGTGATGGTGACCTCCGGCGTCGTTCCGCCGTTTTCATCAAACGGCTTATGCTTCGCCAGCGCCAGGTGATGGGAATTGTAGATGAGCGCATATCCCGCAAATTCCAGATCCTTTCTGTGGGCTCTGGTGAGGCCGCCGTCGATGACGTACAGCATGCCGCCGGCGCGGATCGGAAGCTCTCCGTCCTTCGGGTCTTCCAGCATATGGCCGTTGATGATATGCCGGCTCTCCCCCGGTACCTCGAATTCGTCCAGGATCTTTTTGCAGATATCCTCCCGCTCGCTCAGCGCATAATAGGGATTCCGGACCACTTCGGTCTTCTTTTTGTCATCCACAAAGCTGCACTCGAAGGTTGTGATCCTGTCGCGGCCGAACAGCGGAGACTTGGGTCCGCAGGAAAGATACCACATCAGGTCCGTCATCACCCGCTTCTCGGGCGTATCCTCTTCCATATAGCTGGCCTGCAGCACCTTTTTCTCCAGCAGATCCATCAGCTGCTTTCCGGAGGCCGGCTCGCCGGCAAAATCCACGGTCTCGAAGCTGCCGTCGGGAAGCATGGGGATACATCCGTGATAGAGAAGGTTCCCGTTGCAGGATTTATACATGCTGCCGTTGGTGTACAGGAAGTCCACCTGCCGCCGCAGCCGCTCACTGTGGGTAAAGGAAGTCTGCAGGGTGCGCAGAAGCTCTTCCTCCGCCGGGGTAAGCTTCAGCGGATCCTCCGGGTCCACCGTCGGGAAGTTTTTGTCCTGCAGCTTTCTCTTCTTGCCGTCCAGCATCACCGTTCCTGCCGCATAATCAATCTGCTCCAGGAAATTCCGGTGCTCCATGTGGTACTCCGGATGGCGGCGGATGGTCTGCCCCTCCAGCTTGAACTGCATGATGGTGACGGCCTTGTGCATCTTTGCCGCCAGCATCGGATCCACCGTATCATAGATATTCTGGGACAGGTCATGGGGCATGAAGCGCTTACAGGGATCCTTTCCGTATACCTCGGAGGCAAACATGGAAAGGGGTCTTAAGTTGATGCCGTATCCGTCCTCCAGCTGGTCAAATCCGTTGTAGCTGATGGCAATGCGGAGCACGTTGCAGATGCAGACGCGGCTGCCGGCCGCAGCTCCCATCCAGGTAATATCGTGGTTGCCCCACTGGATATCCACGTCGTGGAAATTCATCAGCTCATCCATCACCCGGTCGGCCCGCGGTCCCCGGTCGAAGATATCGCCGATGATATGCAGGCTGTCGATGGTGAGATCCCGTATCAGCTTGCAGAGGTCCTGGATAAACAGCTCTTCCACGCCGGTATCCAGGATGGTGGCCAGAATCTCATTGAAATACGCCTGTTTGTCGGGATCCGAATAGTCCATCCAGAGGGTCTCGGAGATGATGCCCGCAAAGCTCTGGGGAAGCTTTTCCCGGACCTTCGCCCTGGAGTACTTGGAAGAGATGGCCCGGCAGACGGTCACCAGCCGGTAAATTGAGGTTTTCTGCCAGTCCTCGTTATACTCTCCCGCCCGCTTCAGCTGCCGTATCGTCCGACGGGGATAATAGATCAGCTTTGCCAGGGCCTCCTCATCGGTCTCGGAAATATAATGGCCGAAGGTCTCACGGATCTTCTCGCGGATGATACCGGAGGAGCTCCGCAGAAGATAGCTGAATGCCTGGTCCTCACCGTGCAGATCGCTGAAGAAGTATTCCGTCCCCTTGGGCAGGCTGAGAATCGCCTTCAGGTCAAGAATCTCTCGCGCCGCATCCCGGAGTGTCGGATAATCCTTAGCCAGCAGTTTCAGATATTCGAGTTCTCTCATGGTACCATCCTCCCGTCAGTATTGTAATGATCGTATGTAAATCAGAGCCGGTGCAGGAAAAGGCCGCTCCGGAGCTTGGGTTCAAACCAGGTGGACTTCGGCGGCATAAGCATTCCCGCATCTGCCACGCAAAGAAGCTCCTCCATCGAGGTGGGATACATGGAAAATGCGCACGCCGCACCTTCTGAGACCTCCCGCTCCAGTTCTGCGGTGCCGTGAATTCCGCCCACAAAGCGGATTCTCGGGTCTCTCCGCGGATCGCGGATATCCAGAAGCGGTGCCAGCACATAATCCTGCAGGGTCTGCACATCCAGGGTTCCCACCGGGTCCTCCGACCGGTATTCCTCCCGCAGCCGGAAGGTATACCAGGTATCCTCCAGCAGCATGCAGAAGTCTCCCTTTTTCTCCGGGTTCTTCCCGTCCCCGGGCCTGTCGCCGGAATCCCCGCATCCATCCAGGGGCATCTCCCCAATCAGCCGGTAATGGGCCAGAATCCCGTTGATAAGGGACTCCCCGTTGTGGCGTCCCAGGTCGGTCACCACCCGGTTATAGGGCATAATCCGCAAGTCCTCCTCCGGAAAGAGAACCGAGAGGAACCAGTTAAACTCCTCATTCCCGGTGTATTCCGGATTCTTTTCCCGCCGCATCAGGGAAACCTTCACCGCAGAGGCGGCTCTGTGATGTCCGTCCGCGATATAAGTCCGAGGCACTGCGGCAAATGCCTCCGTAATCTGCCGAATCTGCTCCTCCCCGGCGATGCGGAACACTCTGTGGCGCACGCCGTCCGGAGAACAGAAATCATAGAGCGGCTTTCCCGCCTTTACCTCCGCCGTGATCGCGGCAAGGGCGGCATTCCCCCGGTACGCCAGGAAGATGGGACCGGTCTGCATGTCCGTCACATCCACATGGCGGATGCGGTCCTGCTCTTTGTCTGCCCTGGTATTCTCGTGACGTCTCACAATTCCGTTCAGATAGTCATCCACCGAGGAAAGCCCGACGATTCCGGTCTGCGTATGTCCCATCCCGGTCAGCTCATATAAATAATAACACGGTTTCTCCTCTGTG
>Ga0256407_10000550_pt1 | contig 88948 bp, 75 predicted proteins | sample RumenRJG_04DNA_FD_193489 | JGI IMG/M metagenome (GOLD analysis project Ga0256407, IMG submission 193489) | Bovine rumen microbial communities from Lethbridge, Alberta, Canada - RJG_04 | ecosystem: Host-associated > Mammals > Digestive system > Stomach > Rumen | place: Canada: Alberta... | reverse complement strand
TGAGATGATATTGAATAATTCTCTCACGTTCTTCTTTCGAATATGCCATAAGTTTTACACATTTATTTGGTCCTAAATGTGTCTACTTATTTCAGGACAAGACACGCAGCGCTCTGCCTGACGGTAGGCCTTCGTCCAGTTCTCATTTTCTTCTGATTTTTCTCCTTTCATAATCCTTTCATTTTAAACGTTTTATAAACTACATATCGGGGGCATCTCGAACTAATCTCGGAGGCATCTCGAATGCATCTCGAAGGCAATTCCTAATCCCCTAATCCCTAATCCCCTAATCCCTAATCGTTCATCGTTCAACGTTAACATACATCACCTTATTCCCCGTCGGGTTCACCATCTTCCATCCCTCCCGCTCTTCCGTCGTCCCGTAACGCTTGTAATACTCGGAGTATGAAAGTGTCTGCTTCTGCCGATTCTGTTCCCGTGCTCTAATCACCACGTCCTCTATCGCAAAATAGGGGTTCGGGTTGATCCATTCGCCGCGCTCCTTTGCCGCAACTATCGCCCCATACACGTATTGACGGGTTTCTTCATCATAGTTTCCCCACAACCGCTCGCATGCTCCTTTGCGCCGTTTGTACTCACCCTCCGGCTTGAGCAATGCCCATAATCCATAAAAACTGTGCATTTCATTCATAATTCATCATTTTAAATTATTAATTTCCCTGCCTCGCCTCGCCTTGCCTATTACTTTCTATTGCATCCTATTGCATCCTATTGCTTCCTATTGCTTCCTATATTATAGGCAAGGCATGGCAAGGCATTTTTAATTTTCTTTTTGCTTCTTTTTCTTTTGCTTTTTCAAAATCCGCTGCAAAAGTACTGCTAATTTCGTTAAGTTGTCGGAACTCAGTTCCACTTTTGCATTTTGGCGTATTATTTTCCGTATTTGTCGCTCGTCAATACCGAAAATTTCTTCCAAAAACACATAGGCTTGCATAAAACCGAAGCCTTCGTTGTTGGTCAGTTCGTAGAAAATAGTGGAAATAAGAGCATTGCGTTTCGTCAGTCGCAATGCTCTGTCTGTTGTGTCTTTTTTCATTCTTTTTGCTTGTTTTTACATCGTTAATTGTGACGGATGCTATCCGTCGTTTTCTTTGTCCATTGGTCCGGCATCATATGCCGGTTTCAAAACAAGCAAAAAAGGCGGTGCCCTCACCGCCACATATAGGCACAAAAAAAGAGACGGCTCACGCTGAACGTGAACCGCCTCTCGGAAATTAAGCAGAAATGCTATTTATTTAACTCTTGCGCCGGTGGCGTCGAAGATGGCACCATCGGGCAAGAGAATGTACAAGATATTATCTTTCATGACTTTGTGCGGAGCGTCAGAAGTGTCCATGCGGATGTCCTCGATTCCCTCCAATGCATTGCGACGATCCACTACGTTTGAACGACCTGCAATATTGGCTTTTGGTGCATGGTTAGCGTTATTGGCAGGAGTTGAAGAAACACTTGACAGCACGTATTCTAAAGCGTAGTATGGTTTTTCATCCACAGGTGCGCGGTCAGTGAACGAGACATTTGACGAGGCAACGGTAGCAATCTTCTCTAACGAGGTGGCTGTAGCACCGCGGAGGATGTTGTAGGAAACGACATCCGCACCGGCATATTCATTCCAGATGAGGTTAAAAGTACCTTCTTCAACTCCTCGATTGATAGCAAGGTGTACGGTCTTATGCACGCCGCTTGCCGGTGATTCATTTCCGTTTGCCAACACACCGGTTATACGGTAACGCTCGGCTTTCTGTGATGCGTCAGAATGGGTATCCGTGAATGATCCGACAGACGCCGTCTCACTACCGATTAACTCGTACTCGTTGAGCACCTCGCCTTCCTTATAAATGTTCACTGTAGTAAACGCGTCTGCGTTCGTCCAAGCGATGACATTGTGCCCGTCGGCATCGGTAGTGACGAGCGTGAGCGTCGGGATTGCGGTAGCCGCCATGACGGTGACCGGAGTCATAAAGAAGGCCTCGCAGCCGTTGGCGTTGGTCACACGCAAATACAGAACAACCTCTTCTAAGGTGAGGGATTGACGACCGGATATATCTTGCGCCGTAACGGTCAGACCGTTGGCTTTGAGACGGTAGTCGTAGGAAACGACCGTACTGGTTACTTCATGGTGCTCATTCATATTGAGGATGATACCATATTGATCAATGGGGTGCAAATCACCGCCGCTGATCTGTGCAAACCACTCATAGCTGACGTCACTCGGCACGGAAGCCGTTGCAGGTGTTCCAATATAAAGCACGTTCGGAAGACTGACTGCCAGTTCGCCCGGATTGTCGATGGTAATCGTCGCAGAATAAGTCTGCCCATCCAGTGTGAGGCTGATTGCCTTCTCTCCGCCTGTTTCCCAATATACTTCGTAGGGACCAAAGCCCTCTCCGTTGGCTACACCGCCGTCAAAGTTCCAGACAGGCGTGCCGGTGGTTTCCTCGCCACGGTAGGAAACGGTAATATAATCATTGGCGCAACCGAAGGTCTGCACCTCTATCGGGTTACGCATGACGGTTGCGGTGACGGTTTGTGAGAAGACAGACAGTTTGTTCTGACGGTCGAGAGCCTGCAATTGAATGTCATAGCGACCGGTTCCAAGTTCAGAGGTCGGAATGAGATAACTTGTTCCGTCCACATAGTCATATCCGGGGATATACATTGCATCTTCGTTACAGCCGTTCTGCGGACTGATGACGTATGTTGTTGCTCCTTGCTGCTTGACACTCAAATTATAACGCATGAGCGACGCAGGCGTATGGTCATCCACTGCTGCAGTCCATGTGATAAGCAAACCGTCATCGGTCATTGTTACCTGTATGTTGGTCGGGGGAGCAGGACGCGCGTCTGCCTGAGTAATAATTGGATAAAGCCCATTGAACTCGCGGGCATAATTAACTACCAAGCAATGCTCTTCCGGCGTGATGTAGCATTCCGTCACTATACTTCCGGCATTGCCGGCTGTCGGAACAAGGAAGCCTTCTGCTATCACATTTCCTCCCTCTTTATACCAAACATACAGACCATAGATATCACTACCATAGCTGTCCGTTCCGGCAAGAGGATTAAGAACAAACGCCACGGAATCCAAATAGCCGTTGTTATCCACATCGGTCAGAACGTAATGTTCCTGACCTTCATAGTTATCGGCGGGGAAGAAATCGGCTAATGCTTCATCGTCTACGCGTGCTGAGAGCGTTGTTCCCGAGGTGTGCGGAAGGTAAGCATAGTTATAGTTATAACCATAACGCTCTTTGAACAACAGATCTACATGTCCGTCTTTGTTCCAGTCGTACCAAATGAAGCTCCCGTCTTTGACATACATACCTTCTGTCAAAATATTAGTATTCCAAAGTCCTGCTGCTTTACTGAATAGGTTGTCAGCATTTCCTTTTTGTACGACCAAACCATAGTATGAACTACCACTACGATTCGTAGGTAGCACACCGTCCAAGCGACCGTCATACGTAAAATCAGCCATTGGGAAGAAGAGAATTGGTAGCTGCTCATCGCTCAATGCAACAGTTTCGCCTACACCGGCAGGCATTACCTCAACGGTCGCACTAGCAGTCAGTGTACCGCCGTTGGGAGTAGTCACCGTGTGGGTGATTGTTTTGAAACCGCCGGAAGTGAAGGAAAGGATGAGTTTAGTGTCGCCGTCAGCTACGTAATTTCCATCTTGCACGGTCCACTGATGGGTGTAACCGGCAGGCAAGGCGGTATAAGTCAGTTCGATGGTTTCGTTGAAGCCTATTTGGTTTTTATCTAATGCGAACTCTACCGGCACAAGGTCATGCACGGCAGTTGCTTCCTGTGACCATGCTGAACCGCTGTGCTGCGCATCTATCGCCTGTACTGCCACATAGATAGTAGCTGGTGCATAGGAATGCAGGTCAATAACATATTTATGCGTGCGTCCCATGTTTCCGTCCAAGAAATTACGGCGTGTACCGTCAGCGTTGGCGTGCGCCGCGAGAATCTCATTGCCGCCGGAAGTGGTACCTATCCGCAGGGCATAATTGAGGTCACAAGTCTGTGTCTGTGCGTCAGTTCCGTTACCCCATGTGACGGTCAAAATGCCGTTGTTGTAGTCCAAGGTCGGTTGGGTCGGAGCCGTCGGGCGAGTATTTGCAGTTGCACCGGTAATCGTATAAATAGACGTTGCGGTCTGACCGCTCAAACCACTTATCCAGATTTCCGCTTTGCCATCGCCATTCAAGTCTTCGGCATTGATAGTGAGGTTGGCAGGACGGTCATCGAGCTTAATGGTAAACGAGCCGAGGGATATAGGGTTTCCAAACTGCAAATTATGGTTACCCTTCAGCCAGACTATTTCGGCGTTGCCATTACCATAGTCGTCGTAACTATTAAAAGCATAATAGGCCCCTAACGTGGTGTTTCTAAACACTATGTCCCCACGCAAAGCCAGCAGGTCATAATTGCCGTCGCCGTCTATATCCTGCAAAGCAGAGAACCACAGATTATTCTCCCCGTGGTCTTGTTCTTCTTGTTGCGTGAAGACACCTTGCCCGTCATTGGTGAAGAAACAGGTGTAGGCATAGCCTGTAGAGTTCTTGGCTGCGGTGAAGGTAGCCAACAGATCAAGGTCACCGTCATGGTCGAAATCATAACAATAGACGATGTCATCCACTGCTACATTCTGATAGAGGGTAGTGATATTGAACTGTTTGGCCGTGCGATTGTAGATAGCCGTGTATAATTTGGCACCCGGGAAGATGAAATCCATGATGCCGTCGTTGTTCAGGTCAGCTGGGATGACGAGTCCGTTAGTCTGAGTCCACACCCATTTACCGTTTCCCATGTTCGTGTAGATGATACCGTCTTTCTCGTCAACAAGGTCCATCAAACCATCGCCGTTCAAGTCAACGGCTTTAGTCGGTGCGTTGATGGTATGTCCGATACCCGGTGCCTTCTTCTGCTCCGGTGCATTGCGTTTCGGTGCGCGCGCCAGCGACCAACCGCCTAAAGTGGCACTGTAGGTGTAACGTGACACTTCGCCCAATGAGTAGTTCTGTGGGTTGTTGTATTGGTCGAGTTCCTCCGGCGTCATCTGTGTGACAAACTCATCCCACGTCATCACTTGCATGGTCTCACTCTGGAAAGAACCGTCCGCCAATTGATACATGATATCACCGTAATACGCATATCGGTTGCCAGCGCTTAATTGCACGTTTCTATTTAGCACAAGGTAGTCGAGACGCCCGTCATCGTTCAAGTCCATATTCGTCACCGCAAGTGCCTGGCTTAAGATATCATAGTTTGTTGCATTACTCAACCACAACTCTTCAGAGCCGTTATAATTTCCAAAATCCGGCTTGCCGTCACGGTTCACATCTTCAATGTACGCTATCGTGATGCCCCCTGAAGGACCATCAAAACTCTCCACAGAACCAGTTCCTATCGTCTGATCCGTAGCAAACTGATTCAGGATATCCTGCGTCACTGTCAATGTAAAGTCTGTATGGTAGAGGTAACGTTCATAACCCTGCGACCAGTCGCTCTGATACGTGGAGTTCGTGGTGCATTGAACGGCTTGTTTGAGTCCGTTACCACTAAAGTCATACATCACCTCTGCTTTTGGCAGATTTACAGGAACTGTGTTTGTTTGTGCTTGCATTGCTACTGCCACCAGCAGTGTCAATGCGAAAAATAATTTGCGTCTCATATGGATAATTATCATATTTGCATATATAAACGACAAAGCGGCACGTGACATGAAGTCACACACCGCTATTACGTTGCGAATACGTTGTTTCTGCTTATCTCGCGCCCATTCGTATGGGGGGGGTAAAATTGAACATTTGATTTACAAAATTAGTTTGTGTACGCATACTACACTCAAAATCTCGCTGCAAAATTACACTTTTTTTTTGACATATGCAAATAAAAATGAAAAAAATCGCACATTTAATGAATTTTCCCAATTTTGAACCAACATAAAGAGGAAATGGGATAACATTCTTGACTATGGATAATTTTTCATTTACACAAATTTTGGGAAATTTTTGTACGATTATCACATAAAAAAAATATATGAATACAAAAAAAAATGCCTAAATGCTTGCATATATGCAATTTTTGTTGTACCTTTGCAGTCGATTTTGAAAAGAGGATGGATTTGACTGCTTGCAACCTCGTTAAAACAATGCTAAAACTTGTGCCACAAGCTTAAACAGTCGCTTGCGGTTTTTTATTACCGTTTCACCTCAAATGGTAAATGGTAAATGACTAAATAGTAAATACCTTTATGCATTATTTATTTACATCTGAATCGGTGTCGGAAGGACACCCTGACAAAGTGAGCGACCAGATCTCGGACGCTATTTTGGATAATATGTTAGCGCAGGATCCTCATGCTCATGTAGCTTGTGAGACACTGTGTACCACAGGCCAGGTAGTGATTGCCGGCGAAGTGAGCTGCAAAGGATGGGTGGATATCCAGAAAGTGGTACGCAAGACAATTGCGGAGATCGGTTACACGAAAGCGGAATATAAATTTGAGGCGGAGAGTTGCGGCATCTTGACAGCACTTCATGCACAGAGTCAGGATATTAACATGGGAGTCAGTCGTGCCAAAGAGGAGGAGCAAGGAGCCGGCGATCAGGGAATGATGTTCGGTTATGCGACCGACGAGACGGATAACTTCATGCCTCTAACACTGGATATGGCGCACACCTTAGTATATACGCTCGCGCGTATAAGAAAAGAAGGCAAACAGATGACGTATCTGCGTCCGGACAGCAAGTCGCAGGTGACTATCGAATACGACGCGGTCAGTGACCGAGACGGAAAGCCATGCGGGCAGCGCCCTGTCCGCATCGATACCATCGTGCTCTCCACCCAACACGACCCGGAGGTAACGGTGAACGGTGAGCGGTTAGCGGTTAGTGGAGATTTAATCAAGAAAGATATCATCGAGTTCCTTCTGCCGCGCGTAGCAACACGCGACTCGCGTTACAGCCATCTGCTCCATGAGTTCTTGGCTGACCCCAACGCCAAACTGTTAGTGAACCCCACCGGCAATTTCGTGATTGGTGGTCCTCACGGTGACACGGGTCTGACGGGACGTAAGATCATCGTGGACACCTATGGTGGACGCGGTGCGCACGGAGGAGGTGCATTCAGCGGCAAGGACCCTTCGAAAGTGGATCGCTCAGCAGCCTATGCAGCGCGTTGGATCGCCAAAAACCTCGTAGCAGCAGGCGTAGCACACGAAGCGTTGGTGCAAGTGTCTTATGCCATCGGCGTAGCTGAACCCGTCTCCATTTACGTCAACACATACGGCACAGCACGCGTACCGATGAGCGATGCCGAAATAACCAAGAAAGTGAGCGAGCTGTTTGACCTGCGTCCGGCTGCTATCATACGCGATTTGAAACTAACACAGCCCATGTACGAAGAGACTGCCAAATATGGTCATGTAGGACGTACGAACGAGGTAGTGACAAAAAGTTTCCTGGATGCCGACGGACACGAATATACACGCGAAGTGGAATTATTCACATGGGAGAAACTCGACCGACTAGATGCGGTCAAGTCGGCATTTGGGATTTGACATTTGACATTTGACATTTGAGATTTGACATTTATGAATACAATATTAAAACGGACGATATTAGTACTGATGATAGTGGTTGGGACAGTGGTGATTGATCAGATCATCAAACTGTATATCGCCACCCATTATGCCCTCGGTGAGAGCCATGAGATTACTTCATGGTTTTGGCTCTGTTATGTAGAAAACAACGGCATGGCTTTTGGCATCGAATGGTTTTCCAAATTAGCATTGACCTTGTTCCGGTTAGTAGCAGTAGGATTATTAGGATGGTACGCACATGTTCTGATTCGCCGTTCCAACACTCCGACAGGCTACTTGGCAACAATCGCATTTATCATCGCTGGGGCATTAGGAAATATCATTGATTGCGTGTTTTACGGCAAGCTCTTCGGTTATGCAGGATGGTTCTTGGGCAAAGTGGTGGACATGTTCTATTTTCCGCTCATTCATAACAGTTCCGGAGAGGTGATATTCTTCCGTCCGGTATTCAATTTTGCGGATAGTTGTATCACTTGTGCAGTTGGCGTGATTTTGCTCTTTTATATGAAAGAACTTAATAAAGGTGAAAATTGAAAATTGAAAATTGAAAGACAAAAGTAGAAAGTAGAAAGACAAAAGTAGAAAGTAGAAAGGAAAAGGAAAATGAAAGGAAAAAGGATATATAGTGAATGGATGAAAGGAATAATCCTTTCAATTTTCATTTTTCAATTTTCATTTTTAATGACCGGATGCAGACCAAAGGGGATTTTACATTCATGGGAATTACGTGCGTTGCTATATGATCTGCATCGCATGGACGCTCTACTACAGGTCTCCGGCAAACAATACGAGAGCGATGAAGTGCGGAACATCTACTACGCTGCAGTTCTTGAGAAACACGGTGTGACACAAGCTCAGTTCGATTCGTCGCTGGTATGGTACACGGCTCATCCGCAGCTCTTCGATAAGATTTACCCGAAAGTAATTGTCCGTCTGATGGAAGACGAGCAACAATTCGAAACAACTCACGCCGCGGAGCTGGAGGGCAATGGATTAGCGGATGAGAGGGTTAGTGGATTAGTGGATGAGGGGATGAGGGGATTAGTGGATGAGAGAACGTACACCCTCGCTCAGTTAGACAGCACGTTATGGGTAACCCGAAATGGCTATCCCACAACTTGGAACCCGTTAGTGCATAATCTTAAAAATCAACTCTTTCCACAAATCGGCGTCCTTCGCTGAGGGGTTATTGATTCCTTTTAATCGTGCGTCCATCTCCCTCAGATAACCGACGATAAGGAAAGTCTTTGCAGCAGAATACCGCTTCGCTGCCATCTCATAATCTTTTACAAAATAGGGATTTATTCCCAACTCCTTCGCCACAACAGCCGGTGTTTTGACAGGCATGTAGTGGTACATAAGGAGGTTGGAGAAGAACGTGAAGAGCGGCGCCATTTCGCGAATCATGGGATGGTCCTTACTGCCCGCGAAATACCGAGCGATGCGATTCACTTTAGCGATATCCCCCCGGATAAGGGCAGCCTGGAGTTCCATGATATTATAATCCTTGGAGATGCCGATATTACGTTCCACCAGAGCTGCATCGATCGTATTGACACCCTCCGGCCTTCCATCCATAAGTTTTCGCAGCGCCCCAACGATAGCGGATAGGTCGGTACCGATATAATCTGCCAAGAGCGGCGCTACCTTCGGGTCAATGGTGACTTTCGATTGACCGTTATTGACTTGGGCTTTATTGAAATCGACGATATAGGAGTTAATCCACCGTTCCACCTCATAATCCCGAAGCTTATCCGATTGTAACCAAACGACCTGTGGATGCTCGGCTGCTTTCTTCCAAACGCCCTGCCGCTTATCAGGTTTTCCGTTATAGCAGATGACGAGTACCGATTGGGGCATGATATTTTCGAGATAGGCATTGAGTGCTTCCCATTTCTTGATTGCCTGTGCCTCGCGCACAATGATCACTTTTCTACCTCCCATCATCGCGAAGCCTCGTGCAGCGCCGATGACGGGCGCTATATCGGCACCCTGAAGGTCGCGTCCATAGAGGATCTGTTGGTCAAACTCACGCGCCATCTCGTCCAAGGCGTTTGATGCGATGAAGTCATACACTTGGTCTGCATAATAGGGTTCGTCCCCACAGAGCACATAAATGGGAGCGTAGGTTCCCGCGCGCATTGCGCGCATAATATCATCAAATTTTGAAATCATGGTTCAATTCTCAATTATCAATTCCCGGAAGGTACAGCATATATTTATAGTTGGAGCGATCGAGAGGCTGGTACCCCTCCTCCAGTAACATCCGTTCAAAGGTACTCTCTTTGTCCTTGTAGAGCGGTTTGGTTTTGAATTGGGGCGAGAAAGAGCAGAAGACAACCGGGTGCTCGGCTCGTATGATCTCCCGATATTTAGCGGTGTACACCGAATCGAAGATATTTGACCAGAACTCATTAAACCTCGCCGCCTGACACCCCGTCACCGCCCGTATAAGATGGCACTCCTGACCGACGGACAAGATATTTACCATTTTGTCATTTACCATTTCTTTATTCACTTCGTTCATACGATCTGCTTCGCCGTATGGGTCATTTATTGAATCATTGAGCCATTGATAATCTGCCAAGTATTGGTGGAGGCGTTGCTCTTCGGCCTCGCTGATGGCGATGCCTTGATAAGGCGCTATCGAACAGGTCGTTTGCACTTTCGTCAGGTTAGTATGCCCTACACTATTGGTGGTCATACGATAGACAACCACTACGCTGAAGATTGCCATGACGGTAAAGAGATAACGCCGTACAGGGGCTTGGTAACCCGCCGCAGCGACAGACAGCAAGCAGAGCACTGCGGGAAAGAGTTTGAGCCAAGCCGTGTCGGTTCCGAGGGTAGCAATGAGAGGAATGAATAGTTGAAAGTTCTTTGCCCAAGGGCACGATCTGAAGGTATGGAGCGTTGAGAGTTGAGAGAACGCAATAACCAGCACAAACGCAGAGAGCATGTAAGTGAGGTCGGTGTTGTACCACTGGAGAGGTTTAGTGGTATAGAACGCAACCAAAGCGACCAGAACACCAACGATATAGGCAGCGTATTTCTTGTCCTTGAACGTCAAAACGCCCACAGCCATCAGTCCATAAGCGATTAAGCGTCCTGCATTTTCCCATAACTTGGTGAGCATCGCCAATAGGTCATGACTGGTCATCGCGGCATCCATGGGAGAGGGTGTAACGAACCAATAACCGAGCAGATAAATAACCCCTGCTGAGAGCGCAGCGACAGGTATTTTCCAAAGGCTTTGCTTTTTCCAAAGGGGGATAAGCAGCAATAGCGCCAATATATTCGGGAAACGGGCAGCTACCGCGAGCCCCAAGACGACAGGTGATTGTGTAACCCAAAGGGTTGATAAGAGGAGAACTGAAAGTGTACCTGGACTGAACTCTTGAAAAGCACCATATCCCATAAGCAGATAAGTCAGTGCCAACCAATGGAGGTTCTCACGTCGTTGCTCTTTCGTCAGCAGACAGCAGTAAGGCATCGCGATAGCAGCTACCACACACGCCCAGCCTGCAAGTCGCAGCGGCAGGAGTTGTGCCCCAAAAAGACGCACTATTCCACCCCCTGTCAACAAGGTACCGACAGCCATCCATCCTCCCTCCAGATGCTCGTATTTATAGAGCCAATAGAGCGGATCCTGATGATTTCCGAAGCCTAAAAAGACGAAGGAAAGGGTATAGAGCAACGCGGCTACGAGCAGGATTACTGATAATATGTGCTTATCAAATCGCATATATGATTCACTTCATCGATCGTCAGATCATAGAACAAAGGCAAACGCACCAAACAATCCGCGTAACGGTCACACTCGGGCAAAGGACGTCCGTCATGCTTATCGGCATAAAAAGCGCTGGAATGCAAGCTCAGGTAATGGAAGACCGCACAGACCCCGTTTGCTTTGAGATAGGCGATGAGGGCAGAGCGTTTCTCCAGATCCGGGAGCAAGAGATAGAACATGTGCGCGTTATTGGTGGCATAATCTGGGATGTCGGGTAAGGTGAAAGGAGCAATACCAACCTCTTTCCGTAGTTTTTCCCCTAAAAGGGACAACCTCTCATAGTATGTATTCCAAAGGTCTTTCCGTTTCTTCTGTATCTCGTCGAGGTTCTCCAGTTGTGCCCAAAGGAACGCAGCATTCACTTCGCTGGGCAGGAAAGAAGAACCCATATCCACCCATCCGTATTTATTCACTTCTCCTCGGAAGAACTCGGCACGGTTAGTGCCTTTCTCCCAGATAATCTCCGCCCTGCGTACAAACCGCTCATCATTGACCACCAGCAAACCACCCTCCCCTCCGGCAGTGATGTTTTTCGTCTCATGGAAAGAAAAAGCAGCGAGATGGCCAATACCACCAAGTGGCAATGTTTGATGTTTGATGTTTGATGTATAATAGCTGTCAATAGCTTGCGCGGCGTCCTCGACTACAAGTAGGTTGTGCTTTCGGGCTACAGACAAAATCGCATCCATATCACAAGCCACACCGGCATAATGAACGGGGACGATCACTTTAGTACGCGGTGTGATAAGGGCTTCCAAGGTAGAGGCATCCAAATTCGGGTTACGCTTCATCGAGTCCGCAAAGACCACTTTTGCTCCTTCACGGAGGAAAGCGAGTGCAGTACTGACAAAAGTATATGAAGGCACGATGACCTCATCCCCGGGTTTTAAGTCACAAAGCATAGCACACATCTCCAAAGCATCTGTGCCGGAGGTAGTGAGCAGGCATTTACGAAAACCATAATGCTGCTCAAACCAAGCCTGACAAACCTTGGTGAAACGTCCGTTACCGGATAACTTACCGGCATAAACGGCTTCGTACATGTAATGGGCCTCTTTGCCCGTCAGATGAGGTTGATTAAAATTTATCATACTATTTGATTATTTACACATTTAGACATTTATAGGAAGAAAACGATGACTCCAATGATGATGATGGTGATAGCAAGAGCTTTGCGTTTGGTGATCCGTTCGCGGAAAATGAGCCAACTCAATGCCGGTACAAAGAAGTAACTGAGACTTTCAATGATACTGAGTTCTTTGAGAAGCAGCCCTTGGTGCATACACCAGATATTTGCTACCATGGAAGCGAACATAACTGTATATCCGGCAATGACCCACCCGTTGATATATTGACGCCACCATGTGGAGTACACCTGTCGTGCCCCCTGCTTGAGTAACATCTGCGCACAAGCGGCAGTCAAAACAACTACTATAGCTATCAATGCGTATTTCATGAGCGTGCAAGAAGAGTTATTCCGAAGATGATGATGACAGAACCGATGATATTGGGTATCGTGATCGCCTCGCCGAAGATCAGCGCTGCAAAGAGCATCGTGAAGATCAGGGTGGATCCTTTGAACATATACGCCGTGCTCAATTCAATACGACGCAAGACTTGCTGCCAAAGAATCGCATAGACGCCAATAATAAGTACCGCTCCGCAAAACCACAGCAAATAGGACCATGAGCCTGTCGGCTGCAAAGCTGCCATCTTTGTACATATACCTACACAGGCATAGAGGAGATTAATGGCTATCAGGAATATGTATTTCAGGTCGTTAGTCAATTCTCAATTATCAATTTTCAATTTTCAATTTTCATTGTGCCATGCGGAGGAACTTAGCAGGATTACCCGCCCAGATCTCATTGGGTCCAATATTTTTAGTCAACACGCCTCCGGCTCCCAAGGTAGCAAAATCACCGATGGAGAGTAACTCGCGTATCGTAGCGTTCAAACCGATATGTACTCCTTTTCCTATATGGAGGTAACTACCGACGGCAGCTTGTGCTGCAATATGACAGAAATCTCCCACCACATTATCGTGTCCCATCATCGAACCCGCCATCATCAGACATCCTTTTCCCAATCGAGAAGCGGGCGACATAGAGACGTTCGGCATGATGATACATCCGGGTCCGAGTTGCACGGAAGGCGCCACATATGCCATGGGATGCACAAAAGTTGCCAAACGGTCATCAGGGATGCCGAGCGATTCGAACATAGCTATTCGCTCGTGGTTTCCATCTATTCGCAGAATCGTATTGACAAACCAATAACCCTCGCGCAAGAGACGCGTAACATCCGCCAATGAACCAATTACAGGAAAGAGATCCAGTTGTTTGCCTACCGGTTCACGGTCATTGAGGAAACCCGCCACTTGGAGATCCGTAGCTCCCATACGCCGTGCGTGCTCAATCGCCGCAGCTATCACCGTGCCGTTTCCTACTCCACCTAATATCGCTACTTTTCTGGTCATAACACTTGTTCGATTATATAGTTCGGGCGTTGTTTGGTCTCCAGGAAAATACGTCCGATATACTCTCCCAAGATACCCAAAAAGGCAAAATTGAGTCCGAAGAGGAAAAGCATGAGAACCATCATACTGGTCCAGCCTGTTACTACATTTCCCACCAGTTTATAGACAATCAGCCCACACGCTGCGAGCATACTTCCTACGCAGAGCAAAGCACCCATATAAGTCACCATCCGGATGGGGAACATAGAGAAGGAGAATATACGGGCAAAAGTGAGTGCTAACATCTTAGAGAGATTATATCCGCTTTTACCCGCAAAACGGGCATCGCGTTTGAGGGGCACCGCCACGTATTTATGCCCAATAAAATAAAGGAGGCTGACAGCAGTAGCGGTACGTTCCGGGAAATTGCGCAGCTCTTCCACGACGCTCTTTTTCATTACGCGGAAGATTCCCAGACGAGGCATTTGGTGGATATCGGTGATCTGATTGCTAACCGTTTGGAAGAGACGGGAGACGGCAACCTTCATTCGGCTGTCTTTGCGTTCTTCCCATTGTGCAATCGCCATCGTTGCTTCATGGTCCGCCAAGAGGGCATCAATCAGCACAGGTATATCTTCCGGTCGGTCCTGCAAATCGCTATCCATGAGGACGATGAGGTCCTTGGTAGTAAGGGACAAGCCTGCTGCGATGGCATTCTGCTGTCCGAAATTACGGCTTAGTCGCGCTATACGCAGATGTTCGCGCTGCACTCTTTCCGCATTCATAACCGCCCATGAGTTATCCCGACTACCGTCATCTATGAGAAGAATCTCATAATCGCTGACAATCGTCTCGAGCACTGCCGTCAAGCGACGCAGTAACTCCGCAATCACTTCTTGATCATTATAAATCGGCACTACGACCGACAGACTGTTTGTATATCTCATTGTTTCGATAAATAATATACCCTGTTCTATCTGCGCTGCAAGTCAGGTTCTCAGGTGCCTCAAAGACCACGCTGCTTTGCGCCCGTTGTTGGACTTCCACATGAATGGGTTGTCCAATCGCCACCTCAATCACTCCGCGAAGGAAATCATACCCGGTACTGAGTTGGACCAGATCGCTGCCTATAAAATCGCCCCCCATCCGTCCGGCAATCTCCATGACTACGATTCGTCCATCGGCAGTGATTTTATACTCCGAATGGCTTGCCCCGTTGGTCAACCCCAAGGCGTCCAGCGCACGACGGGTAATTGCAAAGATACGTTCCTGTATCTGAGAGGGCAAGGTGGAAGGCTGATGATGGGCGAGTTCCACAAAATGCGGTGCTCCCGTAGTAGTCTTATCCGTAATCTGCAGGGGATGATGAACTCCATTCTGCGAGATCATCTCCACGCTTATTTCTCGTCCTTCGATATATTCCTCCACAATTGCCTCACCTGCGATGGACAAGCTTTTCGCTAAATCGATAGCAGGTTGCAAGTCCTCTTCACGTTCTACTTTCTGAACGCCCAAACTGCCACTTCGGTCTGTGGGTTTAACAATGAGAGGGAAGTTAAGAGTTGAGAGTTGAGAGTTGAGAGTTGAGAGTTGGTCAATGGTCTTCGGGCAATCCACTCCGGCATCTATAAGGATTTGCTGCATCAATTTTTTGTCATGTGCACGGACTGCTGCATCGTAGGCATTTCCGGGTAATCCCATCTGCTGAGCCACATAAGCGACAGTAGGAGCCGCAACATCGCTTCCGATAGTACAGATACCAGTTATTTGTTCCTCGCGGCAGATACGCAGGATCTCTTCTTTTTCAGTAATAGAGACCGGATAAAAACGGTCACACACCTCTTTGCACACCGCCCCTTGAGGCCACGCAAAACAGATGGTCCGTAATCCCATTTCTTTGGCTCTCTCCACAACCGGTAGTTGCAGATAACTTGCTCCTATGATCGCTAAAACTTTTACCATTGGGTCATTTACCATTTATCATTTTTAGTTGTACAATCGCGTATCGACCATTACGCACTTTCCATTCGATAGAGGTAGGCACACCATAATGTTTCTCTATCTGCTCACAAACCCTTTGCAGGGCGGTATGAGGATGTGTATAGCGGACATCCGTGAAGATATACACATCATCGCGCAAGAAAGTACGATAACTGTGTCCCAAGGGCTTATTGAGGGGGATATAAGTCGTCCACCCCAAAGTGTATTTATGAAAATCATAGGGCCACATATTCCACGGATTAGTAGCTTCCATCATCATTGAGGTGCCAATAGTGGTGACGTACGCCTGTTCGGGCAGATACTCCAAAAGCGGTTGTTGCAGACGGGTCCATACATAGCGGTTATACGCTGCTGTCTCATGCTCCTCGTAAATCTGATACCCATACCAAAGGCTGAGCACAATCATTGCGAGGCCTATTCCCCATCTCCGTTTGAGACCTGTCGTATTGGGCAACAACATGAAATCGGTTGTCAGCATCGGAAGAAGCATGCAGATAAAGACACGATTTTTGAGAAATCCATCCAGACTGACATGTATCATGATACCGACCATAAAAAGGGTGTACAGGACGAGGAAAATGCCTTTGCTCCGATTACCTGTAGTCAGCATCATCAACACAAGCAAAGCCAAGAGAATGATTATTTCTACCGCATATTTATCCAAGCGGTGGAGGTTATGAATCTGCCGGCTAAAGGGCATTTCGCCCACCGAAGCACTCAAACGTCGGATAGCGGCGAGGTCGATCTGTTCGCCATCCGGTACAAAGCGTAAGAGGAGTTGATAATCCATCGGATCTGTCTCTTCGGGCAGTTGGGATGAAGTCATCTTATAGGCATTTGGATTATCATTGAGTTGTGCCCGTAATTGGTTATAATGCCAGAAATAGCGCCATTCCGAATCGCGTTCGTAAGAAGCGAGATTAACCACACGGCATCCTACCACCGCCATCAACATAACCACAATGGGGATATATTTTCTCCAATCGAGACGATATGTATAAAGAATGATGGGCATCATCAGAAGTCCCACAAGCCCTGCAGCAAAGAAACGGATCAGCGCAGCGATGATGACGAGTGCTACTCCGAACCAACGTGCTTTGATACCATGCCTCAAGAGAAGCATGCACCCCGCTACACAAACCAACCCGGCCGTAGTGGTAAACTGCAAGGCGCCAATAATGCGCACCCAGAGCACATAAAGCACTATCAACCAGAGTACTCGTTCCCACCGCGCACGGTTAGGCGTAGTCAGCACGCAGTACACCAACACCGACATAGAGAGCACATGAAGGACTGCAAAAGAGACCGTGTACCATTCGACGGCGGATGTGATACCATATAACCAAGTAAGGACAAGTCCGTAAAGGACGTTGATATAAACGAGATGATAATCCGGCACGCCGCTATACGTGCCGTTCGCAATCATGCACATCATCACATCATCGTTCTCCTCAAATCCCAAAGGCAAAACAAATGCCATCACCGCAAAAAAGATGATGTTCGCTGCTAATACTATGTATTTAAGTCCTTTCAAATCTCAAATCTCCTACTCCCAGTGTCGGTCTTTGGCAAAGAGTCGTCCGAGTCCGCTGAGCCAAATAGAAGCCGCCATATGGCGTCCATAAGAGGGGCTATACATAGCCATGCGGCGTGCGTTCGCCATACGTACCTGCATAGTATGCCATTTGCGAGCCAAACGTCCTTTTGGAGCAGGTTTGGTATCCTCGGGAGCAACCATCTTACCGGTTAACAAATCGGTCAATAAGCGTTGGGCTCTGTCCTCTACCGAGTCGGTATAAAAGAGGGCTTCGTCCTTCGGCAGTCCCAGTTGGTTAACCGCAATCCACATAAAAAGTCTCCACACATCCATCAGGTGCAAAGCACGCAGGTATTGCTTCAAACGGGGAGCGTCCAATTGTCCGGCATAATGATGCATGAGCAATGTGAAGTCACATAACTGCCGCACGCTGGCACCCTTCGTAGTCATATGTTCCCAAGAATGGAGCATAATCAGCAGTGCATTGAAGGTAGGTTCAGGAATAGTCACCTCCACCCCGCTTATGACCTTCCTTTCACCATGACTCATTCCGTACTGTTCAAAACGGGCATAGCGGCGCTCATCCAAAGGATGGGACAAAGAAACCGTGACGCGATGAATCTCTATCGAAATACCGTCGGCAATGAGGTTATAATGTTTGTAATGGTCCAACTCTTCATCAAACTTCAGTGCATCAGGGAAGGTAGCCCGCATTGCAGCGCACGCAGGATGATATTGCTGTGCCCCCACGTAGAGATCAATATCCCCCCACTGCCTCATTTGCGGTTCGGGATAGAAAACCGCCAAACCGGCTCCTTTCATGAGCACTACCTGTATATCGGCTTTCTCCATCGCGGACCATGCTACACGCAACATATGTCCCAAATGCACATGCTGCTGAATGGTGTTCATGCACACGCCTTTCATTTGAGCGCGCGCGTACAAAGGAATATCCTCTTGTGCTAAAACGGCAGGAAAAACCAATGCCCCTGTGCCTTGTTGCAAATTCAAACGGAGCAAAGTGTCTGTCTGCTCCACCGGCCACGTTGCAGGAGTACCCCACAACGCTGCTCTAACTAATTGAAGATAATTATGCACTATGTGTCTTATGCGTTAAGATTGATTTCATTGTAAGGAAGAAATACTTGATATCGGTGCGAAGAGGATGCTTCAAGTATTCCGTCAGATATTTATCCTCGCTGGCGAACAGTTCGTCAAACGTATCGGGATGATCAATATAAAAAGGCGGTATCAAGCCGGGCTTGGAAAGGGTCCGTTTGTCCTGCAACCATTTCGGATAAGTCTCAAACATGGTTCTACTCAAAGGTCGTACCCCCACTAATTTACAATCGCGTTTGAACCAGTTAATGATCATCGGCAGTTCGTCCAACCAATACTTTCGCATGAACTTACCCCACGTGGTGATACGAAAATCGTCATTGGATTTATCGGCTATATCCATACCTCCCCGAGCATCAAAAACATATTTCTGAATGTACTCGGCATAAGGGTGCATGGTACGGAACTTATAGAAATACTTGATTTCCTTATTCTTACAAACCCTCGGCAACTTAATGAGAGGACCATAGACTTTGATTTGCTCTTGCGGATAAGGCTGGGAGCGACGATGGGCAAAGACATACTCGATATGCCCCATCGGCACTATTTCGTCCACCTCAAAGCCGCAATAATAGAGACGTCCAAGGACTTCTGTCTTGGAGAGCATCCTCTTGCGTCCTTTGTTGATGTCATAATAAAGACGACTCGTGAGCATCAAACGAGGCAGGACACGTTTGTTAAAGAAATAGAGCGTGTAAATGAGCCAGTTCAGCCCCCAAGGATAGCGTTTGAGGATTTTTGACTTGATATATTCCTGGGGACGATAACAACAGACATAACGTCCTTCATCCGGCAATTTCTGATTCACAATACAGAAACGTCGATTGATACCTTTTGCATCATTAAGGAGGGTCAAGTCCACCAATGTTTGATACTGATAATCAGGTATTTGCAGGAAAGCAAAGCGATTACGGTCACAGATGACCTTTGTTTGGCGGTTATCCAATCGTGCTTTCTTTCGGAGCATGTAATAATCAGCCTCCGTAGTAACGGAGAGAACCGATTGATGGATAGATTCGATACTGCTCTTCTGCCGTTTTTCATCGGGTCGTGTCACTACCGCGTTCTTGCGCTGCTCGATGTTCATTACCGGCACAGTCATGTTCGTCGCATACTTCCAGTAATGTTCCATCAAGATAACAACCGTCTCAAAAGCGCCGACCAAGAGGATGGTCCACATTGCCACCCGTGGGGAAAGTCCCCAAGGCATCTTCGGCAGAATCCACCAACACAAACCGATCAATATACCCGCATTCAGGACAAGCGACACATATGATTGCCAAAACCAAGTTTCTTTAAAAGAGCGGTAGAGTTGCACGATACACCCCATTACGACCCATAACACAAAAAGCCCCCCGAAAAGCGCCCAGTAACCGGCGATAGTGTCTTTATCCGATCCCCAACGCCATAAAACACATAATGCTGCCGCCAATACCCACACAATGAGGTCAATCAGCACTCTTTTAAACCATCCTTCACGTATCATTGCAGGTTGTTAGTCGTTTGTTGTTGTTCGTTTCCTGTTTATCGGGTGCAAAGGTACTACTTTTTTTGCAAATATGCAAATATTTGAAGGATTTTTTACAATGAAGAATAATATTTAGCGATTATAAAAAGCCAAAGAGCCATACGGATAGCATAAAATCCGAAGATTTACGGATAGAAAAGTGTGCCAAAATACCAAGCGCCTATTCGTGAGCGAACTCGCGATAGACACTTGGTGCCCTTTAAGACGCGATAAATGGCTCTTTTTCTCAAAAAAATCCACGAACGCTTGCATATATGCAAAATTTGTAGTATCTTTGCAGCCAATTAAAGCAAATACTATGACAGACGAGCGCTATTTACGGTTATTGAGCGAGAAGTTTCCTAATTCGCAGTCAGTTGTTACGGAGCTGATTAATCTGCGAGCCATCCTCTCGTTACCGAAAGGTACGGAGCATTTTGTGTCCGACTTGCACGGCGAGTCGATGGCTTTCATTCATATGATCAAAAACGCGTCCGGCGTGGTGAGAAAGAAAGTGGATGAGGTGTATGGCAATACGCTTAGCGAGGAAGAGAAACGGGCCTTATGCGCGCTGATCTATTATCCGGACGAACGGATTGAGTTGATCAAGAAATACTATAAAAGGAAGAAAGAAGCGATTGAAAAGACGAAGGAAGAAGGGGATGGGTATATTGATCTTTTTTCGCTGAATGCACAGATATCAAACTTGCCGACATTAGAAGAATGGTACAGGACAAGGCTGCATCAAGTGGTGAATATAGCTCGGGCTGTAACCATCAAATACAGCCGCTCCAAAGTACATCGGTTGTTGCCGAAAGGTTATGCGTATGTTATTGCGGAGTTACTGCACGAGTCGAACATAGAGCAACACGACCGACAGACCTATTACAACGCCATCATCGACGCCATCATCGAAACGGGTTGCGCAGATCAGTTAATCATCGCCATTTCGTATCTGATACACGGACTGACCATCGACACGCTGCATATTGTAGGAGACATCTTCGACCGAGGACCGGGAGCAGCGAAGATTATGGATGTTCTTTCTACCGTCCGTGACTACGACATCCAATGGGGAAACCACGATATCGAGTGGATGGGAGCGATGGCTGGAAATATGGCACTATTAGCGACCGTTTTGCGGGTGAGTATCCGTTACGCGAACATCGAGACGCTGGAAGAAGGATACGGAATCAACCTCCTGCCGTTAGCAAATTTTGCGATGGAGACTTACGGCGATGATCCCTGCCGGATCTGGCAGACCAAAGATTTTGAGAACAACCCTCGTTTGACACGCTCCGCCCAGTTGATGGCGAAGATGCACAAGGCAATCTCTATCATCCAATTCAAGCTGGAAGGACAGACCGTACTCCGACACCCGGAATGGCATATGGACCATCGGGCGGCGTTAGGACAAATAGCGATGCTCGATGGACAACTCAGCTATCACGGTCAAGCGCTGTTGGACCAGAACCTGCCAACCATAGACCCCGCGAATCCCTATGCGCTGAGTCAGGAAGAACAGGACCTGATGGACCAATTATGGAGATCCTTCCGCAAGTCAGAGAAGATGCAAAAACATCTTCAAATGCTCTACGAACACGGATCACTATACCTTGTGCGTAATGGCTTCCTCCTCTACCACGCCGCTATTCCTCTTAACGCAGACGGATCGTTCACCGAAGCGGACGTATGCGGCAAACGTGTGTCCGGCAAAGCTCTCATGGACCGCACTGACGAAGTGATACGAATGGCGTATTACGGGGAGGGAAAAGAGAAAGAGAATGCTCTCGATTATATGCTTTATCTCTGGGAAGGAGAGTTCTCTCCCCTCTACAACAAAGACAAAATGACTACTTTTGAGCGGTATTTCCTCCCAAAAAGCGAAGCATGGGACGAACACAAAGGAGCCTATTTCACCCTTGCCGACAAGGAAGAGATATGCGATCGTATTCTCAACGAGTTCGGTTTGGATCCCTCAACCGGACGTATTATCAACGGGCATGTTCCCGTGCGCACAATCAAAGGAGAGACCCCTATTCGTGCCAATGGTAAGCGATTCGTCATCGACGGAGGATTCTCCAAACCCTACCAAGAGAAAACAGGCATCGCCGGATACACCCTAATTTACAACAGTCACGGAATCCAACTCGTTGAACATGAGTCGTTTGAGAGCCGCGAACAAGCTGTTCTTTCCGGCAGCGACATACATAATCGCACGCTCCTTCAGGATTGCTCGGACCACCGGATTCGTATCAAAGATACAGACAAAGGGAAACAACTGCTCGACCAAATAACATGGCTCGAACAACTGCTCGAAGCCTACCGTTCCGGTAAGATGCAAGAGAGACGATAACAACAAAAAATATATACATCCATGAAAAAGAAATTCGTATTTATTCTTTCTATCCTCGTTTGTCTGACGAGCTGTCGTCAACAGACCATCAATGCGGACTTCATCGCCCGTTCGACCCCGATTATGCCCGTTCGCATGAATGCGGACACGATGACGATCCTCCTGACCGACTACGTGCCTGCCTTCTTCGGAGGGAAACAGGACAAATGGGTATCGGAGATGGAAGTGATTAACGACGGGTCCATCAGTTCCATCCCTTACAGCGACAAGAGCGGCAGTTTCGCCATCCCTGTGCTGCCGAACAAACCCGTTCGTCCGGCATTTGTTTCGCTCGGTTATAGCGACAACCATTTGCGCGTAGGCTTCTACGATAAAACGGAGAACCCAACGCTCGTTGCATATGTCCAGAACAAACCGGTGGATGCCAAGGCGTGGACGGAGAATGAAGACGGTACGTGGACACTGGATTTGTCGGGATTAGCCCTTGATGGTCGCTCGTATCTGCGCGTGTTCGCAGCCGATGACAGTTGTCTCTATAATGACCTGCTTCTCCCAATGCAGGATGGACAAATCATCACCGACGCTTCGCAACTGAACCGCCACGATCCGCAAGCACAAGTGCTCTACTCCTTGCTCATCGACCGTTTCAACAACGGAAACCCCAACAACGACTGGAAAATGAACAGCCCCGAGGTGTTGGATATAGTAGATTACCAAGGTGGTGACCTTGCCGGCATCACGGCAAAGATAGAAGATGGTTATTTCGATCGTCTGGGCGTTAACACGCTGTGGATCAGTCCAATCACCCAGAACCCTTGGGACGCGTGGGGCTGCTATACTTTTAAGAACGGAAACAAATACGACCCCACCAAGACCTACACCAAGTTCAGCGGTTATCATGGTTATTGGCCTATTTATGCCACATCGCTTGACAGCCGATTTGGTACGCCGGAAGAGCTTCACACCTTATTAACTACCGCGCACGCGCACGGGATAAACGTGGTTTTGGATTATGTAGCGAACCATATGCATATCAATTCGCCTACCCTGCAAGAACACCCCGATTGGCATACCGACTCCATTCTGCCGGATGGACGTCGAAATTTCGAGTTATGGGACGAAGCGCGTTTGACAACCTGGTTCGACAGACATATCCCGACCCTTGATTTGGAGCGTCCGGAAGTGTGCGAAGCCATGACCGATAGCGCATTGTACTGGCTTGCCAACTACGACTTTGACGGTTTCCGTCATGATGCATGCAAACATATCCCCGAAGGATATTGGCGCATGTTGGGGCAGAAAATTGCCCAAAGATGGCCGGGCAGACCGATTTGGATGATCGGCGAGACATATGGCAGTCCGGAACTGATCGGCAGTTACGTCAAATCGGGCATGCTCAATGCACAATTCGATTTCAACGTGTATTTCACCACGCGAGAGGCACTCATGGGACTTACCGGCATGGACGCAATCATCACAAATGAACTCACCTCTCTCGCCACCTACGGAGCCCACCACACAATGGGAAACATTTCCGGCAACCACGACCAGATCCGCTTCGCTTCGATTGCCGGCGGCGCTATCGATATTCATAGCCAAGGCAAAGAAGAAGGCTGGACCAGCGAGATTGGTATCGGCGATGCAGAGAAAGCATACAAGCGCGCGCTGCTGCTGGAGGTAATCAACATGACCCTGCCCGGTGTACCATGTATTTATCAGGGAGACGAGTACGGCGAAGTAGGGGGAAACGACCCCGACAACCGTCTCCCGATGCGATTCGAGACACTCAATTTAGAGGAAAGGAACATGCGCAACCAAGTAGCCGAACTCATCGCGATGCGTCGTCACTCCATGCCGCTCCTTTATGGCGATTTCATTCCTCTCATCGACAGACCGGAAGAGATTGTATATCAGCGCGTTTACTTAGGTGAAAAAGTGACGGTTATCATCAATCGCAATGACCTGAGTTATCAGATTATTGCCGACGAATGTGAACTTTGCAAATAATATCAAATACATTCCATCAATGAAAAAAGCACTCTATTTAGCGCTGACGCTTCTCACATTAGTCAGCTGCACTACCTCCAAAGAGTTACGTCATCCCCAATGGGCCTATGACGCAACAATCTATGAACTCAACACGCGTCAGGCGACCCCGGAAGGCACGTTTGCTGCCGCCGAGGCATTGCTCCCTACCCTCAAAGCCAATGGAATTGACATCATTTGGGTAATGCCCTGTCAACCAATCGGCGTCATTACCCGCAAAGGGACGCTCGGCAGTTACTATTCCATCATCGATTACTGCGCAATCAACCCCGAGTTCGGTACTCGCGCGGACTTCGAGCATTTCCTCGCCGCCGCACACAAACAAGGGTTCAAAGTTATACTCGATTGGGTAGCAAATCACACTGCGCCCGATAGCGAATGGACCAAGAACGAGGGTTGGCATTACCGTGACAGCCTCGGAAATCTCATGGTTCAATACGACTGGACAGACATCAGCAAACTCAATTATGAGAACCAAGACATGCGTGACGCGATGCTCAAAGCCATGCATTGGTGGATGGATTCAATCGGAATCGATGGTTTCCGCTGCGACGTAGCCGGAGAAGTGCCGACTGATTTTTGGAACTGGGCAATGGGAGATCTACGCCTCACTCATCCGGATATGTTTACCCTTGCCGAGGATGAGGACAAAGCAGACGAACTGACCGAAACGGCTTTCGACATGTATTATGGCTGGACGCTGCATCATATCATGAACGAGGTAGCGCAAGGCAAGCAAGGTGTAGAGGATCTCTGGAATTACTTTGCGAAAGCGGACACTACTATCCGCCCCGAAGCAATTCGCATGAATTTTATCACCAATCACGATGAGAACAGCTGGAACGGTACCGAGTTCGAGCGAATGGGCGATGCAGTAGATCTGTTTGCTGCCTTCTGCTATGTTGTACCGGGCATGCCAATGATGTACACAGGTCAGATCAGCGGTAATAAGCATCGTCTGGAGTTCTTTGAGAAAGACCTGATTGATAGCGATGAGGCGTACGCAAAAGCGGACTTATACAAAAGCCTGAACGCTATGCGCGAACGGAACAAAGCGCTCTTCAGCCCTGAGGTAGGTGCACCGATGACCCGCATCGCTTGCAATAACGAAGCAATCTTTGCATGCCAACGCACCAAAGAAGGAAGATGGCATACAAACACCGTCATCGCCGTGATGAATATGTCCGATAAAGAACAAAACGTCACGTTGGAAACCGGCGAGACGTTTACACTGAAACCTTGGGGATATGAGATCATTGAGAAATAAACCTCATCTCATAATCCCGTAAAAATAAAAAATCCCGAACGATTTGTTCGGGATTTTCTTTTAACGGGCGTTGTTATGCCATCGCTCCGTTGACTTGAATCACTTGCCCTGAGACATACGAACTGAGGTCGCTCGCCAGGAAAAGAGCTACTTTAGCTACTTCTTCCGGCTCACCTCCTCTACGCATCGGGATCATCGCCACAAACTGCTTGAGCGTCTCTTCGCTCAGCGCTTTGGTCATATCGGTCAGGATGAATCCCGGAGCGATAGCGTTCGCACGCACTCCGCGAGAGCCTAACTCTTTTGCCACCGATTTCGTCAGGGCAATGATGCCAGCCTTCGAAGCTGCATAGTTTGCCTGACCTGCATTACCATTGATGCCAACCACCGAACTGAGGCTGATAATCGAACCGCAGCGCTGACGCATCATAATCGGCGTAACGGCATGTGTGAAGTTAAACGCAGATTTGAGGTTCACCTCAATCACCTGGTCCCATTGCTGCTCGGTCATACGCATCAACAGCGTGTCACGCGTGATGCCGGCATTATTGACCAGCACATCCAACCTGCCGAAATCCGCAACCACTTGCTCCACTACCGAGTGTGCCGCTTCAAAACTCGCAGCGTTCGAAGCGTAGAATTGTACCTTCACGCCCAACGCCGCTATCTCATCCTTCGTAGCTTGCGCTGCTTCATTCAATTCCAAATCCGTGAAAGCAATATTTGCGCCCTCACGCGCAAAAGCCAAAGCTATCTGCTTGCCTATTCCACGGGCTGCACCCGTAATCAAAGCGGTTTTATTGTCCAATAACATTTTCTTTAAACTTTAAACATTCAACTTTCAACTTTATTCCTCCTCGTCAATGGGGAAAACTCCTGTAGGATGTAAAATCGTGTACTTGGTCATCTCCTCGTTGGAGTCAAAGCCCACTCCTTCGATGATACTCTTCTCACGCGTAATAAGGATGGAGGAGTCCGAATAAATCCGTTTTCCTTGCTGACTCCAGTTCAGTTCAGGCGTATCAAACTGCTCTCCTTCCCTATTGAGGGCATGCACATGGCCTCGCAAAGTCCACACCTGCGCTTGCTCATCATAAAAAGCGTAATCGGCTTTCATCGAAGCCTGCACTTTCAGTTGCTGGTCAAATTGCTCCAAATAGATGCCGTGTGGAAACTCCTGATACGGTTTCTCGGTCTTATCAAAGACGAGCCATTCGGGCGCCTCTATGCGGTAACGCGTCACGCCGGAATCAGAGATGAGCGTCTTCACGCTATCCGTGACCAGCACCGGCATCTCATTCCGTGCCGCGGTGATATCGCTCTGCTCCACCCGCTCCGGCCGATTGGCACACGCGCCGAAAAAGATAGCGAGCACGATACACATGCCCGCTATGCTTTGTCGCTTATCGAATATTCGTATTCTCACCAATCCAGCCTCCTACATAGTAGGTCGAACCCGAGAACTCGTTCGGCAAATCGAAACGCTCCTCTTTGGTCGGATAATACTTGCTATACGAATTGATGAACTCGGTCGCCTGTGCCTCAACGGTCGGATCGACTTGTTTCGCCTTCACGAACTTATCTACGGCTACCCAGTAAACGGTCTTGTTCAGGATACGACCCTTTGCGTCTTGCGGATAAAGTTGCGTAGCGGCGTAGCACATACCGATGATGATGTAGCAGCGACCCTGCCCCTTGTTCATTCCGAGGCTGTTGAGCGTAGCAATCGAAGCCAATGCATACTTACGTGCCTCTTGATATTTCTTGAGGTTATTGTAGCAATAGAATGCTGCATTATACTGATAATCAGCAACATCCTCTAATTCATCTTCAATCATTGCCAACTTGATTGCCTCGTCATAGTAAGCCACAGCTTGCTCGTAGTCACCTTTCTTAGCGGCCATCGAGGCGCAACCAGCTGCGGACTCATCCGTCGGTTGGAGCTTATGCGCTGCCTCGCACGCTGCGAAATAGACATCGCTCTCCGTGCAACGAACACGTTTGTAGAGTTTGGCGATCTTCTGCAGCATATCCAAGTTGGTCAGGTTATCCTGTACTGCAGCAGCATAGATCTCATCCAGTTTCGAGCAGTCAGCTGCACCCGAGATCGCGAAAATATTATCCACATAGTCTTTCTGCTTACCTGCAATCTCTGCGTTCTTATTCGAATTATCGCCGGCCTGCTCAGCCAAGGCATTGCTGGCCAACTCATAGTCTGCGATGAACTGCTCTGCCTTGTTATTCGGATCTTGTTTGTACAATGCGTACGATACATCCACCAGCTTCACCAGCACCATCACTTTGCTCTTGGCGCCCATAGCCTCGGCCGACTCACGCAAGCAAGCGCGAGCCTCTGCCAGTTTCGCATCACCGAAGAAATCGATATACGCCAGACCCTTCTCGCCAAGGATATATGCCTTCGGATATTTGGGATCGTTACCGAAGAAGCGGATACGTTTGTCCTGCAGTTCTACCGCCAGTTTGGCCAGACGCTCTTTCTCTGCCGGATCAGCCGTAGCCTGGAACAGCGCCTCTACGATCTTCGCACCATCGGTATAGATGGACTTGTTCGCGTTCGGGCAGGTGGTATAGGTCTCCCACCAAGGACCGTACGCGTCGGCGTACATCTTGTTCTTAACGGACTCGTGGAAGAGCGATACGTTGATCACGCATTCCTCGGTGATAGTCGGTTCTTCCTCTTCTACAACTGCTGCCGCCTGAACAGGAGCCTCTTCGGCTGCTTTCTTCGGCTTCTTGGCACATGCCAGTGCAGGAACACTCGCTGCCAATGCTACTACTAACAAAGTTTTCAGCTTCATAATCATTATTATTAAAATTATCAATTATCAATTTTCAACTCTCAACTATCAATTATCGTGCCAAACTACAACTTCCTCTTGAAGAACCAAGTCTCCGCCACGGATATGCCCAAGGTAAAACGCAATGAATGTTCCTCCAATGACGACTTGCTTCCGCGGTGCGTGTACTCTATCGTCGTGTTCAGCATCGTACCCGAACCATGCATCGGGAAACCGATACCTACGCTCGCAGTGTAACGCTTGGCACCTATCGTTACGAGGTACTCATCCTGAATGCTCGCACCTAAACGCCACATCATCCTGTCACCATAACGACGACCTACCGGATTATTGCGAAACTCCAAACCTAAAGCATAGCGACTTCGGTTCTGCAAACCGCTATAATGACCTGCCATACCGTTGAACAAGGCTGTTGCCATATGCTGACGCTCATAATCGAACGCTACCGTCAAGCGGTTGTTCCATGTATAACTTGCACCTAAACCCCATACCGTCGGTAACTGCCAACCGCCTTCGTAAATAGGAATGGAATCTGCTGATTGCGTTTCAATCAGTATATAATCGCTGTGCAAACGCATCTTGTGCTCCATAATCATGCCGGCTACCACCGCGTGTTTACCCCAAGTATGGAAAAACTGCGCTCCATAGCGCACACGCACATTGCTCACGCTCAGAATCTCATCCTGCAAAGTCGGGTTCAGCCCCGCTTGGTCAAAAACCAACGCACGCGCACGGTATAAATCACCCCACATGTAATACACGTTAGCACCTACCGCCACCCAGTTGAACAGGTTAAAACTCAAACCTCCGTACACCTCACTGATATTTCCTCTACCCTGATAAGCTGACGTGTAGGAATATGTATTACCTTGCGTTTTGCCCGCCAGGGTGATGTCATACCCCACCGAACTATACGGCAACAATCCCACAGACATCGCTATCCAGCGTTTCCATATAGGAAACTGCATCGTCACATACTCAAGGCTACCATTGGCTTTGTTGCGCTGACCAGATGCATCTTGATACCTACTCCAACTGGCACTCGCCGCTAAGTCAAACATGAACGTCAATGTGTCGCAAGATGTGTAGGATGCCGGCTGAGAAGGGTTGATAGCGCGGTTACTCCGCATTGCAAATCCTACACCACCCATCGCTCGATAAGCAGTCGGGACATTCTCATTCAAATCACCATACGCATACCGAGAGTACGGCGAACTCGTCAGGTTCTGAGCCCCTGCTCCCATGCCCAGCAGCATCGCCGCTAAAATCACTATTAATTTTTCAATCTTCAATTTTCTATCTTCAATTTGTTGTAACAAAGTATCTCATTCAATCCGATCAAAACCAGATGTTTCTCGTAATGCAGTTCGCGTTTCTCCGTGCGCGACGCGCGCACGTTATTAAGGATATAGGGCGCATTGCCCCCCGTTATATACGTCTCAAATGTATTTTTCTCCGCTGATGCCAGTTTCTCTCGAAGCGTCCGCATGTAGCCTTTCACCTCATACGCCACTCCCCTTATCACACCAGCAGCTATAGCGTCCCGTGTGTTCTTTCCAAAGAGAGGAATCAACTCGTTCTCATCCACTTCCACCAAGGGCAACTTCTTCGTCATTCGGTGAAGCATCGTCAAACGCATCTTCAATCCCGGAGCTATATTACCGCCCAAGTACTCACCTTGCGCCGACACAAAATCGTAAGTCAATGCCGACCCTGCATCAATAATCAGCAGGTTCTCCTCCGGACATAAACTCTTAGCCCCTACTGCTGCCGCCAAACGATCCTGGCCTAAGGTCTGAGGGCTGTCATAACAATTGATAATTGGTACCGGAGTCATATGATCAAAGAGCACGAAATGCTGCGAACGCCTACTTAGCACATTAACTATAGCCGCCTCGATATTCACCACCGAACTAATAATAGAATCAGTGATATCGTACAGGTCGAATAATCGCTCCACGTCCGCGGAACTAAAGGACTTATAGATGAAATGATTCACCATCTTCCCTTCGTCCGTCATCAGCGCCACTTTCGTCCGGCTATTTCCTTGATCAATACAGAGATTCATCTATCAATAATCAACTGTTCCTTACACCATATTCGTGTACAAGAACCTCTTAATCGATTTCTTCGGAGTCTTCTCGAACTCATGCGGATATAACTTCACGATAGCTATCTGCTCATATGCTGCCAACTCCGAGTTAACCTGCTTGCGTGCCTCTTCCATCTGATCCGCCAATTGCTCGCGAGTTAGGCCACTCGCATCCACTTCATTATAATCCGGACAGATCAGCGCTACCAGACGGTTATCTTCCTGCTGCAGCACAAGCGATTCCAAAACATAAGGCATATTGTTCAACTTCGCCTCTATCTCCTCCGGATAGATATTCTGTCCGCTCGGTCCCAAGAGCATCGTCTTGCAACGACCCTTGATATAGAGATATCCTTCTTCGTCCAACATACCCAAGTCGCCGGTACGCAACCATCCGTCTGAAGTAAAACTCTCTTTCGTCGCTTGCGGGTTCTTATAATAGCCCTGCATCGTGTTCTCACCACGAACCACAACCTCACCTATTCCCTCTCCGTTCGGTTCAAGAATCTTCACCTCCATGATACCCGGTAAGGGACGGCCGCACGAGTACATCTTCGGACCTTCGTTTATCGGAGTATAACAAATCAGCGGAGCACATTCCGTCATACCATATCCCACAGAAACAGGGAACTTGATACGACGCAGGAAAGCCTCTACCTCCGGGTTCAACGGAGCACCGCCGATGATCATTTGACTGAACTCGCCTCCGAAAGCCTGAATCAACTGCTCGCGAATCTTACTACATACCACTTCGTCCAAAAATGGCACTTTGAGCACCCAGCTTACAGGTGGTTTCTGGATCTGCGGAACAATCATCTTCTTGTATATCTTCTCCAAAATAAGAGGAACGGACAGAATAACGGTCGGTTTAACCTCCGCAAAAGCTTTCAGCAAGATTTTCGGACTCGGTGTACGACCTACCAACCATGTATGTCCTCCAGCCGCCAAACACGACAGGAAATCGAAAGCACATCCGTACGCATGAGCCAACGGCAAGAATGTCACAAAACGCGAACCTTGGAAAGCTATTCCGCTCTCTAATCCGTATCGCACATTTCCAGCCAAGGCATTCAGAGGAGTGATTACGCCTTTACTGAAACCAGTCGTGCCGCTCGTGTAGTTGATAGATGCTATCTGGTCATTACCGCGCTCGTCGTAATGAACGTCCTTTGCCCAAAAACCATCCGGATACTTCTCCTTGAATTTCTGCGCAATCGCTTCATAATTGATCTTCTTCGGATCTAACGCCAACGAGATTGGATGCCAATCATTCAGACTGACCGAAGCCAACACCTTCGGGATCTGATCCAACTCTATTCCCTCCCAGTTGATGTCGCTGATGAACAGCAATTTCGAACCCGAGTGGTTGATGATATGAATAGCATCGTTCGCACGGAAATCCTGCAGTATCGGAACAATGATAGCCCCGTATGTAATCGTTGCCAGATACACTGCCACCCAGTTGCTGTTATTGCGACCCATCACCGCAATCTTATCATCTTTCTTGATGCCACATTCTTTGAATAAGATATGCAACTTCTCAATGTTTATGGCCAACTGACCATATGTCAAACTCACGTCTGTTCCGTAATCCGTCACTGCTTCCAGCTCCCAGTTCTCACGAAACGAACGCTCGTACATCTTGACAAAATTATATTTCTCTTCCGTCATCATAACGATAAACGATTTAACGGTTTAACATTTAACGTTGTGTAGCAACATACACACTATCCACGATATACTCACTGTTTCCACGCCATGGCAACGTACCCAGATATCGTTTCCAATGTAATTTCACACCGGTATTCACCCCTTCATTGAGTTGGCGTGCCACATCCTCGGATACTACTGAAAACTTAAACTCGTTCGATTGGATCGAACCTTGCACTTTGGTGTTTTTCAATCCAGTCTGGATCATTTTGCCTTCGTACGTTTTGAAGATAAATCCTTCGCGCTGGAAATAATTGATATCTCCTTCGTTCACACCTTCGCTATAGACGAAGAAGAACTTAATAAATACGAACGCAACTATCGCTATTATAGCAACAACTGACGTCCATGTAACCACTTTTGCTGAAGTACTCATATCTGTTATTTTTTTATTTCATAAAAATCGCTGCAAATTTACAACAAATTATTCACATATGCAAGATTTAGACGAAAAAAATCAAAAAAGTGCGCATAATTTACGATTATACCACGGATGTGCTATGACTTTATTTAGTATCCACTCTTAACTCTTCATCATCTTAACCGCCAGCGTTCCTATCTTATATAGTATATGTTCGCGCACGCATACGAACCGACCGTGTTCCACCAATTGTCCTCCGAACTCAGCCTTAAAATCCCGCACGCCATACGGCACGCCCGGCTCTCCGGCACCCATGACATCAAATCGCGCTATTGCATGCGTATTCGCATACTCCATCGCCGCCCAAGTTGCCATCACAGAGGGATGGCTCTCTTTATATTCTGCATCCATGCCGCATATATACCATTCGTAGATGCATCTGTTTTCGAAGATCGGGCACATGATACCGCCTATAACTTTGCCATTGTGTTTCTGGAGTAGATATACCCCTCTTTTTTGCCGGTAAAACTCCAAAAAGAACTCCACCGGCAAAAGCGGCGTCTTCACTTTCTTCCTGTACAACTCACTCAAAATTTCATACCATTCTCGCACATCTTGCTCGGTTACGGATAAATTATCAAATCTTAAATTTGAAGTAATCGTTCCGAATGGAAAAGAAATCTTAAATTTGAAATCGCCATTCACATGGCGCACCTGCCTTTTCCGATTCTCACTCAGCCGCTCCCACATCTTTTCCTTATCCGTGCAATCCACATGGAAGTTCAGATGCTTTTTGTACTCAAATCCCGCCTTCTCAAAAGCCCCTTTCCATTTGGAGTAATCATTAAAATTCCGCGTCTCAATATAAATCGGCTCGTAACAATAAAAAATGTTTTGGGTGTTTTTTGTGAGCGCAGCGTGTTTTTGTGAGGCATTCTGATGAGTTGTCTCATGCAAGTCGCTGTTTAGCGACTGCAGATGCCGTGTTTTTGTTTTAACAGCTTCTAACAACGCCACCACTTCCTCATCCGTCGCATCATCCGCCAATGCCGGTCCGCCAATAATAATCGCCCTTCGCGTAAAATATTGTTTAATCGGATTCTTCTCCTTCGTCACATACCCCACACATACCCCTCGAAGTGTCCGTTCATTCGTTAAATCGTTCACTCGTTCAACGGCTATTCCTATGACGAAAGGCCTGAATAGTTCAGGCATGCTTTCGAAGAACTCAAAAGCCTCCGGTGTCTGAAACCACGTTCCGGTAGCACTTGTCTGCACAAGCCTACTCCATTCCGCACGATCAATCTCGTTATATGTGACTACACGTACCAAAATCCTAAATCACAAATCGGAAAGTATCTTGATTATTCTTTCTGCCGCGTGTCCGTCCCACAACTCCGGTATCGCACCTTTCTTCCACTCTCCGGCAAAGAGTTTGTCCAGCGCAGGCTTGATAGCTTCGGGCTTCGTGCCGATCAACTCGTTTGTCCCCACTGTACAGGTCTCCGGCCGCTCGGTATTATCTCGCAGCGTGATGCAAGGCACACCCATGACGGTAGTTTCTTCGGTAATGCCTCCAGAATCGGTAACAACCGCTTTAGCGCGTTCCACCAAATAATTGAACTCCAGATACCCCATCGGCTCCACGATATGCAGATTCGGGAAACGCTTTGCTAACTCTGCCTCATTGCCCCACAAGCCGTAGAATAGCTTAGCCGTACGAGGATGAATCGGGAAAATCACCGGCAGTCCGTGTACATTATCAATAATCTGCTCCATCATAGCACGCAGATGGTTCTCTTCATCCACGTTAGCCGGACGGTGCATGGTCATCACCACAAACTCCTTCTCTTTCAGCCCCAACTCATCCCACACTTCGGGTTTCCTAAACCGTGTTCTGTTCGCCAACAGCGTATCAATCATCACATTACCCACATGCCAAACTTTCTGTGGCACGCGTTCAAAAGCATACTTATCCTCAGGCAATACACCATTCGCATCATTGAGAGGCTTTGCCTCGCTCATTCCATCATTCATCAGAGAGGCTCCCATCCGTACCAAATTCCTGTTCGCCACCTCGCTCGTTGTGAACATATAATCCGCCAAACTGTCCGTCACCATGCGGTTGATCTCCTCAGGCATGGTCAGATCCCATGACCTGATTCCTGCCTCCACATGGCACACTTTGGTGTTCAGTTTCTTTGCTACAATCGAACAAGCCATAGTGCTCGTCACATCGCCCACGACCAGTACCACATCCGTCGGATGCTCTAACAGTTCTTTCTCAAACGCCACCATGATATGTGCCGTCTGTTCAGCCTGTGTACCGCCACCGCAACCGAGGTTCACATCCGGAGCCGGAATGCCCAACTCCTCAAAGAACGTGTCACTCATGTTCTTGTCATAGTGCTGTCCCGTATGCACTAGCCGATAGGAGATTTTCTCCCCTAATCCACTAATCCTCTCATCCACTAATCCATTATGCGCCTGAATGGCATGTATCAGCGCCGCGATCTTCATAAAATTGGGCCTCGCCCCTGCAATCAAAGTTATCTTCATATGCAATTTAATTATCTTCTTATTCTCGTTAAACTATTAGAAAAATTCAAATGGTTGCCTACCTTCATTTGAACTCTCCGGATATTCCGGATGGTTACTCCCTCTCCGTCACAATCAGCCGCGCATTCTCCGGCTCCTCATACGCATTGCACGCCAATAGATACCGATTTATCGCCTCATAATCAAAGCCGTAAAGGTTCTGACTGAAAGCATGCAGTTTCTGCATTACCTGGATATACGCCTCGGGATTCTTCTGCCTACTCAACTTACGCAGCGTCAGCAGATAATCCAACCTGAACACTGTCGGCACGATGATCCGGCACTGGTCAGCATGCACCAGTTCCGCATTCATCATCACTCGCGCCATTCGTCCATTCCCGTCGTTGAACGGATGCACCTCGCTGATCATGAACATCATGAATATCGCCCTGGCCACCGGATCCTGCAACGCCTCATATCGTTGAAAACCCTTTGCCAATGTCCCTTGCACCAACCGCGCATCTACAAACACCGTGTCTCCGGCTCGGTTATTCTGCTGCTTGAACATCCCCGGCTGCATACTCGGACGACCCTGTAACAGCACCGCATGACGATGACGCAACAGATCAAACAGTTCCTGCTTGCTGTGCGGTACACGACTCATCTCCTCACGGTTGCTCACCACCCGATACGTACCTAATATATCATGCGAATCCTCATCGCGTCGCGGCTTCGGCAGTCCCGAATCGATGATCTCTTTCGCCTCATCCACAATAAACTCCGTTCCCTCGATGTAGTTCGAGAAATAACTCTCAAAGAACGCAAACATCCGAAAACTCTCCTCGTCCGGATAACGCACCGGCAGACTCGTGAAGAACCGATTGTTCAGTTGCTCAAACAGCACGTCAAACAGCTCCAATCGTGACGCGTCATACGGATCTCCGGCTGCCGTAGCCACTGCCGATGCCGATTGCAGCACGTCTGCTTGATGCGTCGATAGCAAGGCCGATATGATCTTGTTCAACTTCTCAAACTCCTTCGTCAACCCCAACTCTTGCGCCACTTCACGCGTCTGATCACGGAATGCATTCAGCTTCGCTTCACCTTGCTGCAGCAGCATCTTCTCCAGCCGTTCCTCGACAAATGTCTGCGGCAGACTCTTACTCTCGTCCCCACTCTTACGCGACGACTCCAGCACCTCCAGTATCCATCGGCTCTCCGACGAGATGTATATGCCCATGTAGGGAATGTCGCTCTTCAGTGCCGCATGCCCTTTGATCAGGTTCACGCCCAATCCCGGCAAGTCGGTTATGCGTCTGTTCTGCGTCGTTGTCAGGAATAGCTCACCGGCACCGGTAGGACGCATCTCGTACGCACTGCGGTGACTGATTATTGCATTCGGGAAACGCCATACCAATATCTCTATCAGGTTACGTCGCACAATCGCCTCCGGACTATCTTTCATGTTGGTAGTGTACAGACGTGGAGCAATCTTCCGCAATTTACCTTGCTTCTCCAGGTCTGATATCCGTTGAGCCGTTGTCGAGTCAGCCGATCCGAACACGATCTCCTTATATAAATCTATCCCTGCCATAATTTTTATCCTAAAAATCGTTTAGCGTTTAGGGGTTAGGGGGACTTTTTCATCGTTTAGGGTTTAGGGGTTAGGGTTTAGGGGGGCAATCCGTTCCACTAATCCACTAACCACTAACCACTAACCACTAACCACTAATCCACTAACCACTAACCACTAACCACTAACCACTAACCACTAATCCACTAACCGTTAACCCTCCTACTCCTCAGTCCGGCAATGATTGCTGATACTTTCTCTATCTGCTCAACCACAGTCTTAGTCTCACCAGCGGTTACATAACCTAAATCGTAAGCAATATCTATCTGACAATCCACTTCACGCAAAGATCCGTATGCTATCTCCAAGAAGTGCACTTGTTCCTTTACGGAATATCTGCCTAAGCCTTCAGCGATATTCGATGGAACGGATATAACTGCTCTACGCAGTTGGTCACATAACGCGTACTGCTCCTCTTTCGGGAACTTACGAAGTAGTTCGTATACTTTCTTAACGAGTATCTTAGACTCGATGTATACGTCTAATTGTTTATAATCGTATTTCGTTGCCATATTCTTTTTCATCGTTTAGGGTTTAGGGGTTAGGGTTTAGGGGGGCAATTCATTCCACTAATCCACTAACCACTAATCCACTAATCCACTAACCACTAACCACTAATCCACTAACCACTAATCCACTAATCCACTAACCACTAACCACTTACCACTAACCGAAATCTCAAATCCGCTGCAAAGGTACAGAAATTTTTGCGAATAAACAAATAGAATCGCTACTTTTACTAAAATTTTCGCGAATATTTCTAATTTTTACTAAATTTTCTGCGATTATCTTATCTCTTTGGATCATTGTTAGCCATTTTTCTTTAACACTCCCTCCGGCAAGTCACAAATCACAAGTGGCTTCATTGTTCTTCAATAATATCCTTCCGCTCAAATAATATTCGAATTTCTTCTCAATCAGTTCCATGACTCTTGCTCTCAATTTATACCTTCTTTAGAATAATTTCTATTCCGTTCTTCAAAGCATCCATCGCCTTTTCAAATGACACATTATCCAACCCAAAATCCACCAACGTATCTCCATGCGATGCTTCCGAAAAATGCTCATACTGAGAGAAATACTTATAATATGCAAATAATTGTTTGACTACGACATTCATTTCAGCATTTTTCCGTAGCGCTTGCACCATATGTTGCAACGTGATGTGTTTTCCTGTCTTTTCAACCTTCCATATTGTGCACAAACGCCTATTCTTCTCATCCGGATTTGGCACAAGATAGTTCAAATAATGATCTTCTATTTGCATCGTATACCACCCTTCTAACAGATCATCATCGTACGGCAACACATCTCTTACTTTATCTTTATAAACCTCTGCACGTGAAAAAAGCGATGCCACATACTCTTCATTTAGAGTTTGTGCTAGTTTCTCTATTTCTTCATCCGACAAAATAGACACATATAGTCCCATGATACAATCTGCAAAGCAACTCCTCAACAACAATCCCACCGGCAATTTCAAATAGGTAGTCCCATTTTTCAGCGATGCTTTTATCAATGTTAATACCGCAAATAGGTTACACTCATTTCTCCTCACCAAATCCATCATCAGCAAATCGCGCTTCTGCTTATCCTCCACCTTGCAATACGCCAACAACGTCCCCCGCAGATCATAGCACAACTGTGCAATCGCCTTCCCCATGGCTTTCCATGTCTTCATATTTCGCTCCTTGTCTGCCATTGCCAAATATATCCTATCCACTAGTTACTATTCATATATCTTTCTCTATCTTCCTCTTCCTTCTTAATCAATGGTTCATACCATTCCCACATCTCATCAAACGTATGTATCTCGCTTTGTGGAATAGGCACCGCTTCCACGAATGCCTCTTCTGGCGTGCAGGGAAAACATTGCATCATATATGCTTCAAACGAGCGTCTTGGGTATAATGCCAAACTTGACTGAAAGAAATCCGTGCAATAATCATAGTGATGACTATGAATAAATCCATCCCATGATGCTTTCACCTCATTCTCTTCACGTATATCAATCAACTCAAACTGCTCCAAGTTTCTTTGCTCAGGAGTTCCCCATGCCTTCAGCATCGCGGATATCGCTTCTACATCTGACTTGGGTGCACTATAGCCGAACACAGTCACTCGCTTTGAGTCTTGCAAACATTTCTCGAACCGTTTCCATTGCTCTTTGATGAACACATCATCCGTATAATTCTTGTGTTTTACAGGATACATCAATTTAGTCGGCTCAAAATATTTGTGCGTTCTTTTACCGATTGTACCAGCCCAACCGATTCCCTCTATTTCTTCGTTATATCCAATAGCCACATTCCCATGCAAAAACAACAATCCGGGACTTGATCCATGCAGATAATTGCGCCACCATGCTTGGAACAGGAATGGATCCCAATTAAAGGTTGCTATCACATCCTTATCGCGCAGCGACATCACCAGATAGTCATATATCGTGGGCTCCATCGGCAACTCTAATGCCGCAAAGTATCTATAGATTCTATTATTAATCTCTTCTAAGAATCTTGAATTAGCATCCCATTCGTATATATTGCCATACAGCTCCTCGAAATTGTCACATAGTATCTCTTCCGGCAGTTGACTCAATATATCCGACATATCTACTACCTTCGGTAAATCGTTCATGGAAGGCAGGCAAAATCCATTTGCCTCCGCATTGCGTCTATGAGATGCAATACTCGCTCCTGCACCCAGAATTACCAAGTGCCGTCCTCCCATAATATGTGAATCCCGTATCGTCATTCTTATTCCGTTCTCCTATTCCTTGCCTTCCAAATACTCCTTCAACATCCTACCATTCGGGAATACATGTATATGCTCTTTATATTTCTCCCAAAACGCATCCGGAATGAATCGAACCAGTTCCTCCCTCGTACACTTCCCCGCTTTGATATAGGTATTCATCTTGTCGTCCGGCTCTCCAGTCACTATCAGACTCCATCCCTCCGTGATTCCTTTGTAATAAAGCGGATTACTCTCTTTATATTCCGCTAATTCCGCTTTCTCATTTTTTAATAGTTCGCGCGGGGCTATATATGCGGTAATAGCCAAACGGTATTTACTGTTTTCCGCATGTTCCCCATTCGGCAATCTCATCTCAAAAAATCCTAAGGGACTTCGTCTGGTCTTGAATGTACGAAGATGTTTCTCTTTCCGCCTGAATCCATCATTTTCCTCTAAATACATTCCTAACTCTTCATTTATTTCCGTTGGATTCTGATCATAGAATGCACATATACCATTAGAAAAGTTCTGTACTTTTTTAAAGTGATCATTCCGTATTTTTAAACCTCCGTGCATCTCTATGAGATCGAACAGATAATCCGGAATGATAGGATACAAATCGGATATTATGTCATAGTCCGCAAATGTGCTTCCATACTTGCTCGTTCTGGCAAAGTACTTTGCTCTTTCTATTTCATCCTCAACATTATATCCGACCACATCCCCCTCGAAATTTTTACGCGATCGTATACAAACCGTCTTCTCATTCACTTCTATTTCCGATGCGTTATACAATTTATTTAATAGGATAAGCCGCGATACACGATCCAATTTTCGATAATCATAATTATTTATCGTCATTTCGTCCTTTGTGATGAATTCACCTATTGTCATATCCAATCCGGCAAATGACGACAGATTATCCCATTCTATGTTGTTATACTGACTCTTGGATAGTTCGTCTATCAGTATGCTGGATGAATAGCTGAAATTGCCGAACACACATTCCCATACCATATCGTACAACTCACTCCCCTTTGCAATGGCATACTTCTGAATATGCTCATGCGCAGTACTGATGGCACAATCCATCACTTTCCGAACTATCTCCTTTGTTATCCAATCATACGTCTCTTCCATCTCCTTAATAATAGAGGTTCGATCTACACTCAATTGGGGACGATTCTCTCCATAGAAATTTATTATTCCGTAACGGGTTAGAGTCTCCGTAAACGAATATAATCCGAAACTCCCATTTGCCGCTATTCCATCTACGCATATACCGCTCGCATAATGAACCGGTATATGTTTCATCACATCGCAACCTATCTTCTCCAATCCGGGTTTGGGTAATTTCATGATTGCCTTATATTGGATGCCCTCGTGTGATATCTCCAGTATGCGGCATTCAACAAGGTCAATAAAATCTCGTAACGGATACTCACATACTGTCCCGAACATATTTATCTGTTGGTCTATAATATCCATATCCTGAATCTGCAATGCATCCGGACCGTAAATATAGGGCTTGCTATAAAGTTGCTGCTTCTTACCGTTATTCCATCTCACACTCACCTCTATTTGCTCAGGCACCATCATTATATACTTATCTATGATGTTATAGAGGCTATTTTGCCAATTTACAAAATCTTCTTCTAAGTCAGGACGGAACCGTTGTAACCGCCCTCGAAAATCGTAAGAGGCAATACCTATATTTTTTATCTCCTTCGTATTAATTTTTTCGTAGCATTCCTTCTTTAGATATACTTTGACTAAAGTACCGGAATCGCCTACCTCCTCTTTATCTTCCTTAGCAGGATTCTTATAATAGAAGTATTCACACACGCCATCTATCGAACAAGCTATATGCTCACCCTTCTCTTCTTTCGTAACAATCTCTATTCTGTCACCAATGATGTAGCACGACAGTATCCCTATTCCGAATTGCGATGTGGGAGTAAACTGAAAACCGGTCTCTGCTTGACTTTGATAAAATTCCGGAGACCGATAATACGAGTTCCCTATTTTTAGCAAATAGTTCTCAATAATAGCTTTGGACATTCCTTTACCATTGTCCAAGCAATACATATACCTTCCGCCTTCGTCCTCGCCCAATCCGAATTCTATTACGCCCTTGGATTGTTTTCCATTTATTTTATCTTTGGCTATTTGACACCTACAAGCATCAAGCGAATTCTGATATAATTCACGTATACATGCTGTCATCTCCTTATACAAACCTACACCTTTCAGCAGATCAAGAATTCTCTTCTGGTTCAATGTGAATTTTAAACCCATGGCAGGGGTAAATACCGTTTCGTCGTATGCTACGTTGGTCCGATCCACCTTTTCTGCCATCGGCAACTGATAGTCCTTTTCCCATTTTGATCTCAGTTGCCGGAATAGGTACAACTCATTATCTATCCAATCGATATATTTTGATAACTCGTAATAATCAACTGGATCGGATATGAATGCCCTAAATGCTATCCCCTTTTTTGAAACTTTCTGGTTGACGCCTCCGGACTTCATTCTCCATTGCCGATGACTATATTTAGACTCAAATTGATGCAGTGATCGCAGTTCTACCGGTGCCCTACTATAATCAAAATGAACAATATCGCCGATACGTAGCATCATCGCCACGAATTGGAGATTCGTACAGTATTCGCCGTAATAAGCTACTTGTGTGCCCAATCCTCCTATATAATCCGGATTTTCACCATGCGCTTCACAGATACCTGCCAAATCATTTGCTATTCGTTGACCTATTCCATTAACAGGAAAGGTCGCGAAACGAGTCTTGCCCCATCTGCGTATATATTCTGCTACGCGTTTATGATGCGTGCTTCGGATATATTCTACACGGAGTGATTGGTTGGTTGATGCGAAATCCTTACATTTATTTATTGTCGAATAGTTTTGATTCCTGAATTCTTGATATTCTACTAATAATGAAGTTAAATAGTGTATCAGTTCCTTCTCTGTCGCTGGAACAAACATCCAGTTCTGTATCTCTCCTTCGAAATTTTGATATATCTTATCCTTGTTTTTTCGTATAACTTCTGCCGCCTGAGCATAGGTAAAACAACGCTTCCCATCATTCTTAAACGACTCTTCGTTCACATATTTCTTGTCCGTCCCTTCTGTCAACTCCAGAACCCTAATCTCATAATCCGATATAGCCATTCCGCAGTCGTGTAGATAAGCGGATGCTATGATATAGAATATATCGAACGATGGTAACTTCTTGGCAGAAGTACCTATTAAGCCCTCAATGATTTTAAGAACAGCTTCGCTATGTGATGCATCATGTATATCAAACTCTGGCATCACCCGCGTTACATACTTAAGGTGATTCGTCATCTGTCTGATAATTGACTGCATCTCATTGAACAGCCAACCACTGACACAATCATCAGTGTCGATCCTGTTCTTTAATATTTCAATTAGTCTCTCTCTCATTTATATGGTCTACAATTTTTAATCAAAAAAATCCTATCTCCTATAACTATCTCCCGCTTCGTCCATTTCGTCGAATAATATCCAACATACTCTTCACTATCTATTTCTCCTCAAACGGCAACTCCTTCAGATCCTGCTCCAACTCTCGCAGACTCTCCAGATGCTCCTCTTCCCGCAGCGCCATCTGATACTTCCGGTACTCCTCATTCGCCTTCTGCATCGCCAACTCATGCGAAATCCGTCCCGCATCTTCCAGTATCGAACGCTGGTTCATCGTCAGCACCATCCGCAGCCGCTCTACCCAATCAGCCATGTACATCGGTACATGTGCCATCGCTTGCGCTTCCGCAAAAGCCAGGTATTGCTCAACGATCAACTTTAGCAGCCCCACTTCCTCTTCCGTCAGGTAGTTCTTACCTATCTCAATGTCCGATTTCAGAACCTTGCCTTGCTTCTCCGTCGATGTCAATCCCATCTGCGGCAACGCGGCATTAGCACGATAGTACACCAACTCCGCGGCTGTCTTACCACTCACAGCCCATAGCAACTTGTTCTGCACTTCCTTGAAAAAACGCAACGTCATCTCGTCTGACGGATCATAATCGATGCTCGTCTTGTAGATGTCTTTTATCTGCTGGTAGAACACACGTTCAGAGAGTCGTATCTCGCGTATCCGCTCCAACAAGTCCTTGAAGTAGTTCATCGAGTTACCTCGTTTGAACCGCTCATCGTTCAGCGCCACACCTTTTATTATATAGTCCCGCAACCGCTGTGTCGCCCAAATTCTGAACTGCGTACCTTGATGCGAGTGTACGCGATACCCCACAGAAATAATCACGTCCAAGCTATAGAACTTTACTGGTTTATCCGAAAAAGGAAAGTGCAAAAAATGCACATTGCTTTTTTCATCCAGTTCACCTTCAGAGAAAATATTACTGATGTGACGCGTTATCACCGTTCTATCTTTCTGAAACAGCATACTCATCTGTTGCTGCGTCAGCCATACTGTCTCGTTCTCGAACAGCACGTCCACCTTCACCTGTCCGTCCTCAGACTGGTAAATCACTATCTCGTCATGTCTCTCCGGCATTACCGGCTTCAGTTCTTTTCCGTTCTGTTCCATGTTTACCTTGCTTTGTATTTTGTGTTACGCAAAGTTACAAAAAAATATTTAAACGAACAAGCAAAATGAGGAAATTTTGCGTTTTTTTCCTAATTTTTCCAAATTTCGATTATCTTATTTATTCTCATTGCTCGCATATTTGCAGTTCTTGATCCCATCTCTACGCCCCCACACATGCCTTTATAAAATCCCTTCCCAGTTCTGTAATTTGGAATATGGACGGAGAACTATATACTTTCGCATATTTCCCCGGCACATGCTGAGCCTGAAGATTTCTCAAATCATGAAACTCTTCTACGGCTTGATACTCTTCTTCGTTTTTCTCAACTTTCATATCTACCATATCCACTATTATTCCGCAACTGATCAAGTTCGCCCAATAGATATGCATCTTCTCCGGAAAATCCAATGCAACTTCCTTTGGAATTATCGTCAACCAATCTTGCAATTCTTCGAATGTAAATAATTCTGCCAGTTGATTATCCAGATCCGCAAAACTACCTTTTGGTGCTTCTTTTTTATCTGACAGTGGCGTCGCTCTAAATTTTAGATATGGGATATACTGCTGCCCTACGGATATGTACCGCTGCTGTATGAATAGTAGTATCCTCGCCTCGTCCGGTGACAACCTGTCTATGATCGATATAAATGATGGATGTGCATTGCTTAATGTCTCTATGTTGCTTGCACTTGTCAATAGCGAAATGAACATATCCGCAATCTCATCATTGGTCGTATACGATAACCGCTGAATGATAGGTACGCCTAACTCCGGATGCACTTCCACTCTCTGCTCTGCGGGAATAGCCTTCAGTCTTTCTTCATATTGCTGCAGCTTGTGGCGCAGATTGGCTTTCACCACATCATTCACATACTGCAAAGCCGTGAATGGAGTACACACAAACTGCATGGTCGTCGCCAATGCTTTTCCTGCTTCTTGCATCGATGGCTGTAGTAGATCTTGATATCCTGTTACTACCAAACCTTTTGCTTCTCCTGCCAATGCGTTTATTAATTCTCCCATAATATGATTGTTATTTACCTAACACATTATTATATATATCCACAATCCGCTTCGCCACTTGCTCGTTCGTCAGCTGCAAGGCTTCGATCCGCTCCCGGACATGAGTGCGACCGGAGAAGGACAATCAAAAATCATTTAAATTTCTCCCAAAACTCTTTATCAGCCATCTTTGTTTTCTCTACCGATTGCGGATAGTTTTCTATAAAATAGGTTAGGAAAGCAGTATAATCAATCTTTTCCGATAGCAACACTGCACGTCTCTTTGCCCACTCCACTTTCAATGTTGCAGTACCCATCGCGAGGAGTTCGTTAACACGCGAGAACATCGCCTCGCTATTCTCTGGACGGAAGCCATACGTCAAACGATAACGATGCTCCTCTTCCTCCAGATAATGGATCCTCCCCACGAACGTGTTGCACCGTATCGACGGTGTTCCAAGCACTGCAGCCTCCGATGTCATCGTTTGGCTATCTCCCACAAACATAGTCGCGTAATAAAGCAAGCTATGCACTTTATCTTGCGGTACTCGCAACTGATATGGCATAAACTCTTCGTCAATGTTCCGCTCTGTAGTGATGAACACTTTTCCGTGTTGACTCAGCAGTTGCACCATTCGACGTTTATTCTCAATAGTCAGTCCCACCACTCCTACATCATGATGTGCCTTGAAAGCATTGAATCGCATCACAAAATACGGCTCAACGTTCGCCACATTGCCTCTGGCATCCCGCTCATAATAAATACCGGCATCATCTAACACCGACGGATCCGGAGTAAAACGATTGGGGTGCAAGTAAGCCAACTCGTGATACGCGGGATAATAGATTACTTTCTGTGTAACACGCGGCGTGTCTTGAGGCGACAACACCACATCCGCAAACGGGTGACCATATTTAGCATATAGCGGTTCCACCTCATCATCGTCATCATCCAGCAGAATAGCGTTTATCCGCTTTCTGAACAGCGACCATTTCGACAGCGCTGCTATATGTGCTAAAGTAATAGAGGAGCCCACAGCAATAGTACATTTTTCACGTCGGGCGATGCGTAGTAATTTCATATTATACCACACTTGCTCTAACGCTTTGAGCACAATATTATCCTTCTTTTCTCCAAGATAAATATATGGTATCCCATACATATCCAACAACTGCATAGCTGACGGAATATGCTTGCATGTCACAACCACTTTGTGACCTTTACCCGTCATTTCATGGTAAAAATTGCGCAACAAATGCACATGTGCAGGATGAACAATGTCGATTAAAATATTCATAGCAATATTTATTTTTTCAAATTTAAGATTTAAATTGCATTATGAAACCATAAATCATTTTAAGCGTTTAAGTAGTTTTACACCTAATGCTCCGATTTTATATAATATCGGTTTCGTGACGCACAGGAACCGTCCATGCTCCACTTCCTTACCACCAAATCGTGCTTTAAAATCCCGCACGCCGTAGGCCTCATTGGGAGTACCTGCTCCCATCATATCAAAACGCGACATGCCGTGATCAGCTGCATACATGATTCCGGCATAGGTTGCAAACGAAGATGGAAAAATCGATTTCCATTCTCCATCCCGTCCACAAACAAACCACTCGTAGAGACATTTACCCTCTTGCGCCACGCAAACGGTACCTCCTATAATCTCGGTGGTGCCATCTTCCTTAGGCAAAGCCACCAACAGGAAACGTCCATCGGGATGTTTGGCTAATGCTTGAAAGAAAGATTCTAGGAAAAGGGGTGTCTTCACTTTTGTTTTGTATAGATTGCTAAGTATCTCGTAATACTCATGCACCATTTTCTCTCTCTCAAATTCGCTATTTATATCATTCGCCAAATCTATTATTTGCGCCCCATCACGAATTGATGTCTTGACATCTCGCTTCCGGCTCTTTCCAAGATTTGCCTCTACTGTTTCAACTGACGATGTATCCACATGAAAATTGAGATGTGGCACATATTCGAACCCCGCTTTTCTGAACACCTCTTTCCATTGGCTGTAATTATTGAAATTGCGTGTCTCGATATATATCGGAGCATTTAAAATCTTCAATCTAAAATCTAAAATCTTAAATTGATCGCGAACAGCCATCATAAGAGTTTCAACCTCTTCTGATGTAGCGTCGTTCACAATCACCGGTCCACCAATAACAATTGCTCTCCGGGTAAAGTACTGCTTAATAGGATTCCGTTCCACAGTCACATAACCAACGCAAACGGCACGTAAATGGGTTTGAGTCCCAGCGGGGTCACATGTAACACCTATAACAAACGGCTTAAACAACTCCGGTTGTGAGGCATAGAAATCATATGCCTCTGGTGTTTGAAACCATGTGCTGGTAGAGGAAGAAGCGGCAAGCCTACTCCACTCGTTTCTATCTATTTGTTCGTATGTTAATACATTACACATCATACATTATACATTCAAAATCTGTTCGTAAATTTTGATGATTCGTTTCGCGACTTGTTCGTTAGCTAACCTCATTTCAATAATCCGCTCACGACCTTTAGTCCTTCCTTTAAACGCAATCGCTTTCTTTAAAGCCTCTGCGATGTCATTTGGTTCACGAGAAGGAACGACGAAACACCCTTCTACTCCTTCTGTCCGTTCCGCGACATCCCCTACATCTACGCTAACAATAGGGCATCCGCATGTCATTGCTTCTTTGATCACCTGTGGTGAACCTTCTGTTTTGGATGTCAACAAGAACGCATCACAATTATACATCAACGCATTCACTTGATCGCGATTATAACCCTTGAGCTCAATCAACTCTAATTCTTCACTACTATCTCTTAACTTTTCACTATTAACTGCTGCGACAGCAGCCGTCGCAAGCTCCGGATCTTTCACATCATTATCAAACGCCCCGGCAAAAAGCACGTGTTTCTTCCCTTTCGGCAGGACTGTCTCGACCCACTGATTAAGAGTCAGTTGCTCTACTTTCTGATTTTGCAATTCGCTCCATAACATTGGCAGATTGATTCCACAAGGAATGAGTGAGCATTTCTTACCCTCTACAGCTCCCACTAAAACCATATTACGCTTACTTACGAATATATTCCATGCCGAGAGCCACATAGCTACTTTCGAGAACGGGAGCACTTTAGGTTTATTAATATCAGAACCATGATACGTACTAACCACCGGCACTCGTCTTGTTGCCAGATTCGCCACTAAGCACGTCAACCCATAATGTGCATGGATTACATCCGGCTTATATTCCCGTATCTTCTTCCGCAATGCCGGTATCTCCTTTAAATATCCCTTTATCCCCTTCCCATGCAACAGATAATACTCACACTTCACTTCATAGTTCTCGGCTCTTCGCTCTCGACTCTTACCTCTTAGATCTTCGCTCTTCGCTGTCAACGCACACAACGCGTTGACTTGCTCTTTAATAAACGGAGCAATCCCATCCTTTATATAATCCCTATAACTGCAAACAACCAATACTCGCATATCTCAATCATCTCAATTTAATTTTCTCATTCGTATAACCTTAGCAGGATTGCCACCTACAATTGCATAATCCGGTACATCATGGGTCACTACAGAGCCTGCCCCAATGATAGAATGTGCACCAATACGCTTACAACCGGGCAGAACGATAGCACGTGCACCAATCCATACATCTTCCATAATCTCTAATGGTGTATCCGGTATAGGTTCTCCGCTTCCTATGGGCAAATCGGGATTATCAAAACGATGTCCACCTCCTTGAAACAGCACGTTTTCTCCCATTAGTAAACCACCTTGGATAGTCACAATACGGCAATGATTAATAAAATCTTTACCGATACCAGCTCCTCCTAACACATGGAAGTTTTTCCCATTACCTATATATGCGCCTTGCTCCAAATTCACATACCCCTTACACTCCGCAAACAGATGTTTAGCACATTGATAACGCAGCCAGCCGCCAAGTTTTCCCAACAATGGTCGGTTCGACTTTGGCAAATGCCGAGCAAAACCATAATACACTATTAACCAAAATGTTCTCATATCTCTTCATTCTTAGTTCTTATCTTTTCACTCATGACTCTGTCAAGTCAGTCCCCGTCCTGCCATCTTAAACCAGTTCCATACGATGGTTGCCACAAACATCAAGCCACACCAATAGGTAAACCAGCGCTTGTATTTCTTCTGCGTTACTGCTATTGATAATCCATACGCCGCAAACATGAACTCAAACGGCATAGCCGGTTGGTGGAATCGCTCGGATTGCGCAAACGTACTCATGGTCAGCACCACCAGATAGCCAAGCAAAAACGAAAGCGGCAATAGATGTTCTCGCCATTTGCCGGAAATAAGCAACATCACCATAGCAAAGATGGTAAACCCGGAAAGAATATTTTTCACAAAGTTACCTCCATTCAATAATTGCTGAACATCCTGTCCATCCCATGGACGTACCATTGAGGGAAATGGGATTGAGAAGATTAACGGTGCGAACACTGATTTACCAGCATATTTAGCGAATGCATTTCCATTGTCTCGTCTCGCACGCCACTCCATATTCGTTCTTTGTTGGCCCGATTGTGCTTGTTCTAACAAGTCTTGAGCTTTCTCCTCTAATTGATTACCGATACCGACACCTAACAATAAAACGGCTAAACCTCCAACAACAATTCGCTTGCCCCAGTTCACAACCCGAGAAGAAGACATGACAACCGAAAAAATGAGTGACAAGAACGCCACTAAAGCCAAAGGAGTACGGAAGGTTAGAATTGTTGCAGCAATTAGCAAAACCGGTACTACTTTCCATGCCGTAAACTGCCGCGAGCAAAGCATCTGATCTGCTTGTTCGACAAATAAAACAGAAAGAAACACCATCTCCGTTTCCTTAAGGTGCGCACCGCAATAATACCAAAAATTCGGCCATAAAGCACAGAAGATTGCTGCGACACGAGCTGTCTGCATATCAAAATTACGTTTCGCTAAACGATAGATTAGAACCACAGTTAGCGATGACCAAAGGCATTTCATAAGACGTAAGGTTATAATAGCTGTAGAGGTTCCGCCCAATCCAATTCCTGTTTTGACACCTTCACTACCAGATATAAGATATATTAAACCAACATATATACCATACCCCATATCGGACAGTTCGTCACTACCTGACCATTTAGATATCTCATTATAAAAATGGAAGTTACCATTTTTAATCAACCCAGCCACGAACTGACCTAATATATCATAATATGTAGCATCTGCACTCTCGAAACCAAAAGCATCGCCATAGGTCTGCATGAAGATGGTATAGATAAGGAACATCCAAATAACACGAGGAACAAAAGCAATAAGAAAGATTCGTTTCTCAAATCGGCTCTCTTTTCGTATCTTATCGAGCGAGGTATCCTTAATAGCCGTACTGCCATAGAGAAAAAAGACCAATACGGCTACTACACCGGATAGCATATAATACCACGGTAGACTATATGCCGAATACATAAAGGACACCACCGCCAACGCCAAGAAATACGTTATCAGCGCATTCCTACTGAGCCATTTCGGGAAGATGGCTTTCGCAGCCGCATTGGGTCTCCTTTGCCTTTGAGCACCGTACACCCTACCCGGCATCCCCATCTGCGGTGGCATAGGCTTCTGTGGTATTTGTTGATTATATGTATATTGATTATTGTTCATCTTCATTTTTGTTTTCCTTATTCCATTAACCAATCATACATATTTCCATTCATCTGCAATCTCACATGATAATACAACAAGGACATATATTTCTTTGCCTTATTTACGATTTCATTTTCCAATTGTGCTAAACCCTTCTCAAAAAACTTTTGCAGATCATAAAAGTCTTCCTTCCTCGTATCAATTCTCCATCGCCAATAAATCTGCACAAAGTCATCGAATATCCAATCAAACGAATTTTTATACAACAACCTATTCTCTGTCTGAATCCTATTCAACAACAAGCATATTAGCATAAATGCCTCCGGTGTTGTTGTGTGTGGATCCAATAATTGAAGTGCAAATATCACCTGATTGACTGGATATGTATTTATATACTTATTCTGCTTCAATTTTTGATAATCAATCTCATCTACTGGTACCGACAGTATTGCTTTGGATTCTTCCAACGCATCCTCATGCTCAATATCGTCCAAATCATTAAACAACTGCTGTATTTGGTCGTACAAGGACTTGTCTTTCTCTGTCAATTTCTTAGATATCGCAAGAAGCAATAATGGAATTACTTGAGCTACTAACACCCAATGAGAAATACCTTGTTTATTTTGCACTTTTTCAAGCGCAATTTTCATGGAGTGGTTCGACACTTTTGCAACATACAGAGCATTCTGGACATCACCTTTCTTTAAAAGATATGGATATAAATTCTCTAACAAGCCCCCCTCTACATCTATGCTTTCTAGCTGTTTGCTAATTTCGATAGCCTTATACCCCCACTTTTCCATCATATCCTGCATATTCAATGCCTCACACAACCTGTACATTTTAATGATTGTAATTAATACGCTCCGCTCTTCAAACACCGCATCGTATGCATCATAAGCAATATGCTTAAACATACCCTGCGTGGGCGGTACGTGTTTACCATCATCTGGTTCGCCGCTGACTTCACAACAGTAATGGTATACCATGCTTCCGCATTTGCAGAAATATGTTTTTGCGTATTCGGAATTCGCTTGTAGTTCCTCTAAAGCAAATTCTATACATCCCGATAATTCTTTCACCGCACCATCTTTATTTCCTGCAGCCCATTTGGCTTGTGCTAATTCTCCCTTCACGAAATAACATTCCTGTCTTTGTATATGACGATCTGGATTATTTGCATAGTCTACAGCCTCTTGTAGGGTCTCTACTGCTCGCGGTTTATCCTTCTCTGCTTGTAGAAATGCTATCCGTTCCAAGTTATAGAGTTGCAATTCCGGTAGGATGCCTTGCTGGACTACCGATCTAGCTTTAATTAAATACTCAAGACTAATGGATTTATCTGCCACTTTTTCATTCTCGCTTAAAGCAGCACCCATTGCATCATTCAGTACGAATATAGCTAACGGATTCGTTTCAAACCTTGGCATATAAGTTTGATACAACGATTCTACATCCTCGTATCCTTTAACTGATAGATAAGAGATCATCTTTTGATAGACAATCAAAATGATTAAATCATCCACTTTATACGCTTCAGCCTTTTCTAATAACTCATCCAACAACTTGATTTTATCGGGAATAGGTTTTCCGTTTCCATGTATCTGTATGTATTGTCCAACAAAAAGGAAACATCCTGCATAATCTATCATCGACATTGGATGTCCTTTCAACGCAGATCCGTCATACACCTGCAACCATTGTTCGTATTCGCCAATATTGCTAATGCGACTTAAATGAACCCAAAGTCCAGATTGATAATTATCTCCGATCACCGCTATAAGTTGCTCATTCCCTTCTTCTATAGAATCTCCTGACGCTATACTTTTCATACGATAACGCAAAGCATTGGTCACATCGCCTCTCATTACGCAGATGTTAGACATATAGGCATAGGCTACGGATTCATTGCGTAACTGATTGCCTTCCGTATCTAACAATCGTTGTAGGTCTTGATATACGAAATCTTTCCAGTCATTAGACATATTCTCAAGTTGCATCACCTGCGTCAAACGTATGATATACCTCATCCCGAGTGACATTTCTGCTGGTAATGGAACTCCCACCCACATGCTACATAATATACTCTTTTCAGATAGCTGCTTTCCGTATTTGGATATTATCTGAGCATATAACTCACCGGCATACTCATAATTCCCTGCTTCTGCATAATAGGTGATTGCCAAAGCAGCATCCCATTCACTGATATTCTTTTTGGCAATAATACTATCCCCCAGATATTGATTACATGCCTTTTTTTCATTCTCCAACAAATCCGGTTTGAAAACCGACTTTAGTATCGGAGTAACATGATAGCGTCCATCAGTATTCTGGTACAACCATATCGGCTTTAGTTGATTGAATTTCTGCCTTGGCTGTAATATTTGCGGCTCTATCTGAGCCAATTTATAAACTTCTTCTTCTGTGAACAAAAATGACGCTACCAATATTCTGTTCAGCAAATGACGTGTTTCTTCATCAGGAATCTCTCGCTGTAGTGTTTCTGTCACAAACTCCTCCAAGTTTTCCATGGGTGAACCTTTCAACATAGCTGATATGGTTGCCAAATCAATCTCCCAATTTTTCGCTTGCAAATACTTACATACAGATTGAACCAGTATAGGATGCTGCTTAGAACATATAGACACAATCTCTGAAATATCATCTGCCGGATGATACGTAGCTATAATCTCCTCTATCTCTTCTTGAAGCAAGAATGGGATTTCAAATTGAAATACATCTGGACAATTGTATGTTAGGACCTCATTATGGAATCTTTCAATCGATGTAATAATGTATTTCGTATTACTCGTATCTTGCGATAGTTCTCGCATTACATCGTCCATATATTCAGGAGCCAGGTTATCTAAAATAACCAATTCTCGATTTGCATTGACATGATTGTGATTCAACAACGTAAATCTTATCGATTGAAATGCAGCCGCTTCCTTACAATCAATATATGTGTAGCTGTATGGCTGAGCCATTAATTTAGCTAATGTAGATTTGCCGCTTAACTTGGTTCCGTGAATCAGAAGAATTTTATGATTTTCAAAAATTCCCGACAATGGTTTCACTATACTTTCGCGTCTGGACAAATGTTCCGGCATCCACATCTTCTCCTCTTTATCATGAATCGAGAATGATGGTAAAGATACATAATCAACAAACTGTTTAATCACATCCAAAGTTTCCTTCTGCTTTTGCATCAACTTATTGGAATTAGCATTAATCAACGCCTTCAATTCTTGCTGATTCTGTCGTTGTATCTTTATTCCGAGACGAACATATGCAAATAGGCACTCCACCCATAAATACGGAGATCTATATATTTCTCGTCTGAAATAATCATATAACTTCTTATATTTCTCCGACTCATATGCATCTACCTCTCCCGCTAATTCTTGTTTAAACCGTTCGATATACTTTTCTTTCTCTCGATAATATACCGTTTCTTGTTGCAACTCATCATGAAAATATCTCCGCAAGGCACGATGAAACGCGTCTTCCAATTTTTCCTCAAAAGACTTACGCTGTTGTATATAATCGTACACCATCGATCCTGCTTTAAACAGAACGGAAGCAACCAAACTTGTAAATATCGAACCTAACATACCTTCTGTATTTATATCTCCTTTTCTCTTCATTTGTAACTATTCTTCCTATCAACACTGCAAATAGCGTGCAAAATTACAAAAAAAAATCCATATACACAAGTATATGGACTAAAAACTATGTTTTTTCTTGATTTTGCAGCACTTTTGCTATATTTTTAAGTAACATATCACCTAATAATCCAGATTATTCATCTGTCCTTCAAAATCATTTCGCTTAGCCGCTCGTTCAAAATCCTCTATTGTTGAATCCAATATCTTCACAAATCGTGGTGAACGCAACACCGCTCTCTCTCGATATTTTTGCAATGTCTCAATATGAAACCGCTCCACCGTGCCTCCGTCAAACGGTGAACGCGTTGAAAAACTTCTTCTATTATGAATCGCCACACTTATATCACTATCAATTCTATCATCATTATATTCTTCCACCAAATCACATAGCAATTGGCTTGGATATTCTTCATCTTCTGGGAAATTACCCAATATTTTACCGATTACAAAAGGCATTTTTGTCTCAATATGACACTCAATCGCCAACTCTTGCAAACGTTGGAGAAAAGCTTTCAGTTTATCTCCATCTATACTACCATCTGCATTAGTGCATGGGACGTCCGCATAGTTATACCAGTAATGAAATGCCACAGTACTGACTATCTGTTTGTTCGATGCCTCATCTTCAGATAAATCCGAGTTATCTCTCTCATAGGCTCTATAATATAGAGTTAAGATTTCCATCATCATTTCTGGCTTGGAATTAACAGCTATCTCAAAGTGGTTATGCTCCTTGTCTAAATAATGCTTCAGATGTTCATATAAATAAAATTCAATTTGCACAACCTTGTGTTCTATATTTCCATCTCCATCCGGCTCTATGGTACCAAGTATTTTGGCTACATAATATGGTTCCTTCACCATCTCATTTATACCTTCCGAATTGAAGACTGAATATAACACATCTGCCTTTTGCTTGCTTGTCATCACAGCCAGTGACTCCTTTTCGGCCAAGAAAGACAGCAAGTCCTCATAGCGCATATATTGGAGTAATCTGTCAATGATATATGGTACATCTTCATTCTGGCATGTTCCACTCCGTTGCACATTATGCCAATATTCTTCCTTTACATTTTCTGTCTGAGTCTCGGCTATTTCAGTTAAGTCTCTATAAAATCCAGGTGCGTATAGTACAACTGCTATCTTATCCGTATTATACGCTTGCATTTCAGATATATATTGCACATATTTTCCCCCGTCCTCGCGATGGCGGTAATACAAATTCGAGAAATAACGTCTAACAAACGGTTCACATAGTTCTCCCTTGCAATAGCGTTCATATACCAACATACGATATTGATCTCCTGTCAGTTCCTCGAAACCGCCAGCTACTGCTTCAGGTGATTTAGCAACTGCAACCAAGTTCCAGATTCCCTTCAACCCTTTTTCTTTAATAATCTGATCCTCTATCTTTGCTCGTATCTTCATTGCCTCATCCACTGGATTCTCCGTTTTGTGTGTTATACCCATCTCCGGATTATACATGAACACACTATCAAAGAGATGTTTATTGGCATTTACCACATCTGACAATGTTAAATCGCGTAGCAAATCTCTATACATTTCCAATTCTTCCCCTTTTACGCTCCACCATGTGTCTTGGCACTCCATATGACGATAGATATCCTTTCGCAAGACTTCACATATTTTATCATTTCCTCTCAATTCGTCTGTATGAGAACGTACCTTGTCTAAAATATCCCTTCGAAGCCCTATCATATACCTTTGCATGGATAGTTCTAATAACTCTATAACCTTATCTTCCGTCCATGCAAAATCATGCATCATCAGGTCGTACATTTTGCACATTTCACTCTCTTTCGGATAACGCGCTGCCCCTTTAGGTAATTCCGGTTTCTCCTCTGCCCAACGCCAACGGAAATACTGATTAGGATGATATACCGATGCCTTTAGTCCTTTCATCCATGAAAAGCATAAATTATGAACTGCTTGCGGATATCGTTTTTGCAAACTCTTTAGAATCTTTATCCGTTTATCCAAGGATGCGAAAGTACATGGTAATACATATCTATAGATATTCTCAAGCGAATATGATGGACGGTTCACCCAATTGCTATCATTCGGATAAGAGCACAAGTGAAGTAATATTCGCGTAACCTGCGGCAAATACTCTTCTTTCCATGCGATACACTCCAAACTTCCCAATAGTTCGGTGTAATAGATATTAGTACCAGTTAACCCATACTGATCGGAACGAATGATAAATATCTCATTCATAATAGGCGAACCATGTTGCAAATCATTCTCTATAAATTGCAAAAAAGCTTTTGGTGATGCCTCTGCCATCCAGGACAAATTGTATTTATGACTCAAGTACTTTTGCAAATCAAAAGCTTTCAACTCCGCCGCTATCCATTTCTCCACGATATTGTCTTGTCCAAGTTCCTCTTGCATCAAAGCAATCAACGTTAAGCCTTCGGCTATGCCTTTGCGAAGATTTGACGAGAACACTCTATTGGTTTTCCAAAACCGCAGTTCTTGCGATTCCATCTTCTCTATAGCCTCCAGATCTACATCCTCAAACACGATAGTTACATATTCAAGAAAATGGGCCATGTCAGGTTCTGTTACATACTTGAAATAGCATTTAAACATCGCATATGGAGATTTCAACGCATAAACAGAACCGATTTTCTTCAAAGGAGACTCATCTGCAATAATAATCGAATTAAAATCGTTCAAAAAAGATTCATAGGATTCACTTCTGGTTAATTCCTTTAGTAGTTGTTTGTCATCTTCCCGCGACTCATCCCATCTTCCTATTAATAGGATTGGTATAAACTTCTGAATATTTTCACGTGTTTCCCATACTGGTGGCGTTTGAACGATATGCAAAAGTCTCCATAAGATATTTACATCTTTAGCGGAATCAAGGGCTAGTCTTCGCGCTACATTATCACCAACTCCTGTTGATTCCAATGATTGAAGATAAACTTCTCGATCTATCTCCGGTAATGCCATATGTGTATCAGCATAGTTATCTTGTGGACCCACACAATAAATCACACTATGTCCATTAGCTACAGCCACCTGATGATTCGCTGCAATGCTCGTGATTATCACATATCGAGTTTCCTCATTGACCAATTGGTCATATAATTCTCTATTCTCAACTACTATCGCTGCATCTGTATTACCTCCGTTATCCAAAATGGCTGCCGTTGTAAACGCTTTCGCTTCTAATCGACTCTGAGCTTCTATTACCACCAATTCTGGACTTTCTATCGCCTTCCTTACAACTTCTGCTTCTGATACACGTCCTCCCATAATTGTCAAATAAGACAATTGTTTCCTTCCTCTGTCAAAGATAGACACCTCGTCCCAGAATTGTTTTACAGTCTTTCCGCCTCTACGCCATAAATCATTTATCTTATGGTTGGCTTCGTTCTGTTCTTGCATCATTTTCTCCAAATGTTCCAACACATTTTGGAATCCATCCTTCTGAATTGCAAGAATCAAGTCCTCCTTTATTGATAGAATATACGCACAGCAATTTCCATCGGCCATAATAGCATTCACCCACAATCGCATCAGTTCCTTGTCCTTGGAATGCATTCCTTTTTCAGGATGCTCAATATAGTCTTTCAATTTGCTCGTAAAACGAACAGGATCCAATAGAGTACTTTGCTTTAATTCCTTTGGTGCGTTCCACCTATCCACTGCCTTTTCGAAGCAATCATCTAGTCTCTGTTGTAACGTCTTATTTCGCTCCACTAGTTCACGTATCGTCGGCAAATTATTCGCCAACACAGATGCCAAAATACCTAAAGTAAAATTCATCATAGTCATTTTTTCTATTACTTTTATCTTTATATTTTTCCTAATCTACTATCTATAAGTTTTCGCCACAAAGGTACAAAAAAATTCCCACATATGCAAGAAAAAAGCCCAATATTCGATAAAAAACTTAGATTTTTAATCTAAAAACGAAGATTGGGCTGTTTTCAATTGGTAATTGGTTATTTTTTGCAGTCTCAATGCATGCAGTAATGAAGATTAAAATAATTATAAATAGATTATATTAATTTTTAAGAGGTAAACAAAAAAAATGCGCTGCGCTTTCTAAAAAATATTATTTCCTTTGGGGAATACTACTCATGTATGGGAGATATTTTTTCATTCCATTTCTCTTAATCTTTCTATCGTCTCTGCAAACACTTCATTGAGTTTTTTCCGCCCCATGTATATACATCAACCATTGCAGCCTAATCATTACACTTATTTGCTTTATTCAAACAGGACTGTATAGATGCTACCGTACTAATCTTGGGGTCCATGGCTTCCAGATAATCGTAAAAAACTACGATTATTATTAAAGATTTTTACGAAGCTCTTTTAAAATAGCTGTGTATTCATTCACTTTCTTCAAATCAGAGTTTTCTATACTTTCTACATCTTCACCATGGACAATAGCATTTCTTAAACGATTAAGTCTGTACAAGTCAGCTATTGCTTGCCGGCTTACCCATTCTTTGTACTTTAATTCACGAAGCATGTCTGATACGCTGGCTCTTCTTTGCGTTTTCTGAGCCTCCTGAACAACATAGAGTGGCAATTCACGTAAGGCCTTTTCCATTTCAATAAATGCCTCAATGAAATCCTTGGACGAAACCGTGTCACCATGGATTACTCCTAACATATGTTTTGCGGTTTTCTTGAAATAATTTGGATTAGCAATTTGTACAATAAACCACAAAGAGAATCCTATTGTGACCAGATTCAACAAGAGCATCATTCCACCAACAAGCAAATACCAGTCGAAAGAACCATTTATACTAAAAGTTTTGTCCTTTTCTATTGGGTTTAGTACAAGAATTACTAAGTCGAGTAGTATAGAAACACCTGCCAACCAATAAATCCATTGCATCTTAATATGGATGTCTTTCTTCATTTCGTCACATATATCTCCTTTTGTATCATCACGCAACACCTCTTTATCAAGAGAGTCTGTAAAGAAAGTCACTCCCATAAAAATCAATCCCACTAGCGCTGCTATTGCTTGTGATGCCGTGGAGAATAACCAATCTAAAGCAATTCTATCCATAGATTATATCCCTTTTTATATCCTATTAAACATCAAAAATATGCATTAAAACTTTGCTGCTTTGTTTGCGTATGTTTTTGATTTGTCTTTTGTTTGTTTCTTTGTATATAATTTATATTTCTATATTGTTCTTAATGTTATACTTATACTTTAGATAGTTTCGTTCGCTTCTTTCTGTGCGATGCCTAATTTATGGATAAAGTCGGCTTTGCTTTCGGCATCGCATGCTTCGCTATAGTTGGCGCCAATACTGGTTCCGCTACGCTGAATCTGGTCTGAGTTATTATATTCATGTTGTTCTTCTCGAAGGTACTTACGGAGTTTGTTAATCTTTACCGAGAAGGCGATGCATTTGTCAAGAAATTCATCTTTCATCATAATTTCTTTCAATTGGTCATTTGACTGTTGTTATTGGTCATTGGTAATTGGAGATTTTATATCCGTAGATCAAATGCCACGTATTTACTTGCTTATTTATACTACAGTTTAATATATTCATAATCCCTACTATCCTATTGATTATACCATTCTTCCGGAATCAGCTTATCTCCATTATTCCACCTTTCTATGACGTTATTTTGGAATTCTGCTTCTGGAAGATCTGCATGCTCTGTTAATATCACTTGGATACCAATCTCATTTGCTTTCTCTATAATGAAATGGAACATTCTCTTAGCTGCCTCGATATCTTTGCAAGCTCCACCTTCTGACGGGAAATAAATCTGACTGGGCTGGTCCAACATCAAGAACCGCGGTACAGGTCGATTATTTTTAACAAAGAACTTATGTAATGCAAAGTGAATCAGGAGGTGATATCCCACCCAATTGGCTCCGCTGCCCATCTGGTTCAGCGGTACATATCTTTCATCGTGTGATATTGAATAAATCTGCAAACGTTTTGGATCAAAGCATATTATAGCTTCCTCATCTTCCAAATCCAAAGAATGTTTCCAATCCAGATTCATAAAGGAATTAATAACTGCTGTCTTGGAAGTCATCAGTTCCTCTTTAGTGCTTTTACTAATTTTTGCTTGTAGCGATTCTATTTGCTCTTCTAAATCTCTTATCCTGCTATCTAATTGATTATTATCATTTAGTTGAAGTTTCTCTAAAAACATCGAAATTCGCCCTATTACTTTGCCTCGTTGTACGTTCAAATCTCTCAATTTTCGGGCATCATCAATTCTTTGATAAAGGGCATGAATAGAGGATTCCACCTCTGCTATTTTTGCCTTAATACTCGATTCTTCTGCTATTAGATTTGCTATATATTTTTGGTTTCTCAAAGTTTGCTGCTGTGATTCTTCAAGAGCTGCGGAAATCTTTTCAAAAGAAAAATATATCTCTCTAACTTTTGGCACATCATCTGTAAGGACTTGATGACATAGCGGACAATTGCGATGAGCTTCGTTCGGAAGTAACTCTATACTCTTAAGCCGTATATGCTGTTCCTTTAACTCAGTCGAATATAATTTCCCTTCATCGCCATAACGCTTAGCCATCGATAGCTTTTCTTGAACGTCACCAAGTTGATCCATGTATTGTAACCTATTACTTACCAGTTGCTGAAGTTCGCTATCAATATTTGTTATATACTGTGCTTTTATTGGAGCAGGCTCCCAATTCACTACATCTTGTAAAAGTTCTAAAGGATTTGATATAGTACTCAAACGATTCGATGGAACCAAACCTACTGCCTTTGCTTCTTCAATTAACGATTTGGATAGTGAGTTTTGCCCACGTAACATTTCTTCCTGTTCGTTCTTAGCGGCTTTCAGTCTCCTATGTTCTTTTTGAAGTTCCTTAATTTGATGTTCAATTAGTAGTACATCTTCTCTAACTGCTCCAAATAAATAAGGAATTGCATCTTTTAGTGCCTGAAGTGCAAATGTATTATATGTATGATAGAAAATCAGGTCTTTATCGGCAATTAAAGACTGAGGCTGATAACAAAACTGCCTACTATGCATAAACGTAACCGGTAGTGGCTTGCGGGTTCCACCATCATCTACAATCTGTGTATTCTCCGGCAAACCTATTTTTGCTGCAAGGAACTGTCTAACTGTATCTACATTGGTATTGGCATAAATATCATCAAACGATGGGAGACTATTATCATCCACCTTAGTAAGATACATCTCAGAGATTGTTGATACGTTTCTGCAATCAGGATTCATTCGGGCTAACATGTATTTGTCGTTCCCGAAATCCACAACGATAGCAAACCAATACACATTCTCGCGAATAACTCCGGCTGCCACATCACATTCGTCGCTTGCCAGACAATAATCTACAATAGCAATCAAAGCACTTTTACCTGTCTTGCTATCGCCTACTATAATATTCACGCCCCCTATACGGAAGGGAATTTCGCGCACATGCCGACTATCCTTATATAAAACTAACTTTGCTATTTGCATATCACACTGTTATTCCAATTAGTGAAAATATTGTTACTACATCACCGGCTTCGTTTAGCCACGAACCTACAAACTCTGCTCGTCTAACCATATCATCTATTCCATCTCTTATGAAATTTCGTTTTTTATTCATTTTTGCCGAGCCGAGTTCAAGCTCACTTTGGTCATTAATCTTCAACATGTCCATACTAAGATATAGAAGTAGAGCTTCGTCGGTATATGCTTTCATGTCAATTGTTTTATCTGCGATTATTGGAGCCAAGTACCTATTTTCATATAACCACATGATAAATTTTGTCCTTTTTGTCCTCGGCAGAGAATCGTATAATTCAGCATTCAACAAAAATGGCAGTATCACATAGGATAAAGCATATGGGAATTTCCCTTTTTTCGCGTTATTATTATATGCCGACACTGCATGCAGAATCAGTTCTCCACAAAATGCTGGGTTAAAAAGTGCTGCCTCTATGTCCGAACGTTTATTCCACGGTTTCATCTTCACTCAGTTTTTCTTTATAATCAGGATGCCATCCCACCACTTTCTTGTCAGACAGCATCTGATAACTTCCTTTTGAGATATTCGATCCCTTATTTTTGAAGCTGGGCATAGTATGCCTAGGATTAACATAAAAATCTCGATAAAACTCATGCCCGGCCTGTATGCGTTCGTCCTCTGATTTATTTTCTGTTATATCTTGCATTAATTCAAAACGACTCTTCCAATCATAATGTAACTCGGCATCAAATTTATCATAATCAGCTTGAGTAACGCGACCATCTCTAAACCATTTTGATCGTTGCCCGTATGCTTTTTGATAATCAATGATTGCCGCACGTTTCTCTCTATCGGTAGCATTTACGAGGCCCAATTGTTTGACATATGTTTCTGATAGACATTTCTTAAGCTCTGAATCGCTCACATTCTCTTCACAAAAGAAATCATCGGGAAGAGCATCCTCTCGTAATTGGTCTCGAAGTGTATTTATTAGGTTCTTTACTGATTCACGCGATAGAGGATGGTTAGTTTTACTCGCAAGCATTTTAACGGATTCTATGAACCACCACCCCATTACTCCATCTACAAATTGATCCAAAAACTTACTTTGAACAAATAACTCCAATCGTTTGCGAAGAGCTATCATGGTTTCCTCTATCGATAAATCTGCATCAGCTATCCTTATGTTCTTTATCAATTTCGTTTTCTGGTCTTCACTAAGAGACCTAAAAGCATTATATCCCTTCTCGTTTGTTGAATTGTCTGTTTCGAGAGAGATAGTTTCCATGGATGTTAGTATGGTCTCTAAATCTTTCTTGTCATTGCTTCCAAATTTGTTGATAAAAGTATCCGCTGATAGACGTGCTGTGGTAATGAGTGTAAAAATCGTCCTTTCAGGTATATATGTACCATCCACAATACCCTCGCTCCATACCCTTATTGTTTTCCAAAAATCAGCAGAACGATCTGTCAGCTGAGCAGTCGACACATGAAGTTTTAATTGATAAAGATCCGTCTCTTCTTCATTCTCTATGCTTATATCGTCCAAACATTCAAAGGACAAGGACGGGGATTCCATCCTATCTTCGTCCAACAGCAACACAAGCCCACGTATTATTTGATAATAGTATCCTAATGCCGGTTCCTTTGCTGAAAATGTTGTAGACATAAATTTGATTTATATTAATTGATTTTTATACCGGATCTATCTGCCCCGCATTTCTATATACCGGTTCATAATGGTTGCTGGCATCGAAGCACTCTACAGCCGTTCCGGGGAACTGCTCTATCAAAGCCTTTCGCACCTCATCCTCTCCGGCAAATACAGTGAACCATATCGACCAACCACCGCGAGCTTTTACTAAGTCAATTATTGTATCAACCCCTGCCTCGTTTGCTTTATACTTAACTAAATATCGCTTTGCCAAATCCCATGACACAGAACGCACCATCCAACGATTGTCCGCATCTGTTGACGACGCTATATCTTTATTCAATCCCACTAAACTCAATAAAATCTCGGCATGTCTATAAGAATCTCCCGTCAACGCAGGATTAACAATCACCACGCCTCCGGCTTTGTATAATAGACTCATGAAGGTATTATTACGATGCGGCAGATGGATTTCATCAAGCACCACATTCTTGTCTCCCTTATTACCTTTTCCATTGCAGGTAGAACAAGCTAATAGGAAATTACTCCATTCTTTTTCCAAATGTGCGTATTGGGGTAAACTTTTCGGTTGTACATGTTCCACTTGTAAATCAGCAGAGTGACGGTAAGCCTCTTCACAATAGGAGCAATAGCTACCCAAATTGGCTATCAAATAGGGCTTGGCATCTTTATAGTCCTGATATGTGCCCGGAATCATGTGCGGTTGCCCATCCGGCAACATCACGAAATCTCCGGGATGCATTTTCACCACCGGTCTCATTTGGACTTCCTTTCTGCTCTTAACAAAGCTACGTATGCCGGATCGTCCGAATACTCGGCTTCCATTTCATCCAACCGAGCCTTCAACTCAGGATCGACTTCCTCATCATTCTTTATCAACTCATAGTATTGCGATGCCAAATCAAGCATATCCATATAACGCTTAGCTCGCAAATCCTGCTTCATTCCCATACGAGTCTCAGCCACATCTTCGATACTTTCTTTACAGGGTTCACCGGATGTATTCACACCTTCATCAAAACTAATCAATTGATTCGCTTTCAAACTTTGAACAATGAAAGGACTATGAGTAGATACAATAAATTGAATCTGCGGGAATGCATTTTGAAAATCCTGCAAAATATGTTTCTGCCAATGCGGATGCAGATACAAATCCATCTCATCAATCAGAACTACCCCGGGAGTCTTCCTTACAGCCTCCTCGCCTAAGAATCCATTTAACTCTATGCAGCGATGCGCAATCTCCGATACAATATTGATAACCGATTGTAAACCATCACTCATATACGAGAAATGGTGACGTTCAGGAGTGCGCCCTGTTACCGACACAACAGCCTCTATCTCATCTTGATCAAAATCCATCTCCGACAATGCAGGTATTGCCGTTTGTAAAGCATTGTAAAACGCCTCGCGTGTTCCCTCAAACTCCTTTCCGTCCTTGATATTTTTGTCGTATCGACGCAGCCACTCCCTAGCACCCTTAAAATCGACCTTTTCGTGAAGTGCCATCATATAGGCTCTCTCCTCACGCGTCATACGCTCGTTTACTTTTACCGTCTTCTTAGCTTGCGCATCATCTGTACGTTGCGCGCCAAATGAAAGGACCAATGGTAATACCACATTAGAGTGCGATTCCGTACGATAACGACACAACTCATCTGCATAATCCATAATTTGCCATGCTAAAGGTTTAGTATGTGCAGTATATGATTCATTCACAAACTCACGAGCCCAATTTATGGTACGCACGCTCTCTTCCATATAACCGTTATACAAACGATTCAATGAACAATCCGCGATAATCTCTATTCTTGGATTCTCGGGATTAGGAATATAGTTGCGTTTTTCAGGATCAAAAGGTTTATATCGATCCTTTCTCGAGAAATTACACCTATATGGTTTACCTCCGGGGATGATAGAAAGAGATTGAAGATAAGCACCCAATCCTACTTGAAGCGCTTTCAATAAAGTCGTCTTTCCCGCTGTATTATCACCGATAATCACAGACAACATTCCATTAAATTCTACTTCCTTTTCGGCAAATCCGCGGAAGTTACGAATCTTAATTTTTTGTATTCTCATAATACCTTCGTTTACGTGTGTACATATGCGATTCGCATGCGCACAACAAATTTGGGCGCAAAGATACAAAAAAAAAATGACATATACAAATGTATATGCCACTTTTTGCAAAATATATTCATTTTGTCAGGAATTTCATCCATTTTAATGTTTTCTACCACCCTTATCCCCATTTAAATCTCACCATTCTCCCCCAACGAATCGCCCCATTTTGTATATGCGTATGATAACATTGTTTCTATCTCTTCTTTTGTATAGCCCGTTTTTTCTGCAACAATGGACAATCCCTCCTCCCCACTCTCTTTGCCCTCTTTGATAGCATTCATTATTCGCGCAATAGCGAAGGGGATAGTAATCATCCCAGGCTGATTAAGCATCAAGCCCTGCAGAGGATTCATATGCTTGGGAGCACCCATATCTTTCATCCATCTGGATAGGAACACATCATCATAATTCCGCATTTGAGCCAAATCTTGAACCGATTTTCCATCATAAGCACTCGGGTGTTGATAAACATCATCAAATACCGCACGTTTGGTCATCCAGAAATCTATAAACGGCAATTCAGTTATTACCTCTGGTTTTCGACCGTCATTAATAGTCTCCACATCAATCCCACTTCTTCGGGCGTTGGCATATGCAGCATTCCTCGATGGGAAGAAGCACAATACATAATCGCCGATCAACGCAGTATAGGGAACAGAAGCTCGATGCATACCCACAATACTAGGAGTCTCTCCTTTTAAGTCTACAGCATGTCCCAAACGATAGGCAAAATATCCTATTGACTCACCTTTTATTAATGACTTATCCGTATCTAACGCCTTGTCTAGCACCTTCCTTACATGCTGCTCATGCTCGGGCAACATATGTATTGCTAAACGCCCTATGGACATCCGCCAGATCACTGATAACCAAAATAAATACGGCACGTACGAGGGATAGTCTTTTAGTGTTCCTTTTTGAATGTTCGAATACAACTCTTCGATTACAGAAAAACGCTTTTCACAGTCGGGGCAGAAGAAATAATCCCTCATGAGCAGATTTTGCTTCTTGCTTTCCCGAACCACTTCTTCGTCTGATAAAGGATGCCCAATCACATTATCTATCACATCCGGTTTAACTTCATGTCCAAGAAAGGTACGATTATCGCCATTAGTCAAACTGTAACTTTCCACCATTTCTTTATCACGCTTGGTTGATCCGTCATAAGCAAAAAAACGCTGTATGAAGAAGTGTGGTATCAAATGAGAACCTGTTTTGGTGGCTGCTTTTTTCCTACATAACAAACACTTATGTTCCGGTGTCCTCGTATATTGGATTTCATTATGCGGATTGGCTTGGTTGTATAAAAAAGTACGTCCCTGAAATAATACCGGCATGACAAAATTGGATATCTCATTCTTTTGCTCCTCTGCAAAAGGTGCCTTTTTCTTAAAATCACCGTACATCTTTGCCACCTCCATCAGGCGATATCCAACATTACAGACATCTCCACGGCGAATATGATTTTCTAATATCGTGACTAAAGCATAGAAGGTGACATATATATCCTCATATCGTGATTGCTCTTGAGACAGGTACACCGAATGCTCATCCAGAAAAGACAAAAAAGCAGCTTCTATCTCCTCATTGTTCTTTTCCGTTCGCATTAAGGTTTTCAGATGCTCACAAGCATCTAATATCGCTTGTTGTTTTTCATTTAGATGCATACAGCCATTGGATTAACTTTTACGTTCGTGCAAAATTACAAAAAAAATCTCATATATACAAACAAAAAGCAAATAATCGCTCATTTTTCTTAGATTTTAATCTAAAATGGCAATTATTCGCTAATTGGAGATTGGAAATTGAAGATTGGAGATTGCAGATTGAAGATTTAAGATTTGAGTTTCTCTTTCGCAGTTTTTACACTTGAGAATAGAATCTTATAAATCTCATCTAGATCGTTCATTAAGTCATCATACTGATTCTTTGATATAAACTCGGAGCCATATAGAACTTTGAGCCAGTACATTGTCTCATTTGCCTCTTTGAGTGCAATATGCAACTTATGCACAAAATCCGCTTTGCTTTCGGCATCGCAGGCTTCACTGTAGTTAGCACCGATACTAGTTCCGCTACGCTGAATCTGATCAGAGTTATTGTATTCGTGTTGTTCTTCTCGGAGGTACTTTCTGAGTTTGTTAATCTTTACCGAGAAGGCGATGCATTTGTCAAGAAATTCTTCTTTCATCATAATTTCTTTCAATTGGTCATTTGTCATTGGTGATTTGAAGACGAGGTACGAACTTATACAAAATTTTTATCTATCATAATGGTTGATTATACCTCATGTTTTTTAACTATTTGTCTTTTAAACTTATACCATATTGAGAACTTCTCATTTCGCTCTTTACAATCTATTTCCCCACACAAGCCTCCATATTTTATACAGTTGTACGACTTGACAAATGTAAACAATTCATTAGAGATATCCTCGGATTCCTTAACGTATGCCAATAATTCCCTTTGAAAATCATAAATTTCATTCAATAATAGCGAAAAAGTATCCTTTGCCTCGGGAGCCACATCGAACTGTAATACTTCTTTAATTCGTTTACCTAAGCCATCTACTACATCTATATAATTCTTCGCCTTGGTAGAATCATTGTCGATATAATCCAAATAAGTATAGCTTTCATCGAAATTCAACTTTCCTTCGTTAATCATCGTTCTATATTCTTCGTGCTTTTTCTTGAGAGACTCTAACTGCCCACGTATTGGCTTTACTTTTGCATATTCAGAACCGATAATAAAAATCACATCATACCCATGATTATAGGACTGCAAACAGAAAAACGCCACTTCTTTGCTCAGCGAACCATACACATATTGATCTATCAAATCATCGATCGAATCGCTTTTTTGCTCATGAATTCGATTATGCGTAATCCAACATATAGCTACAATGATTGTCAACACGCACCCCATCTCGAATTCTTTCACATGCATTGTATATTGAGTACCCCAAGTAAATATAGCCCAACTTATAATCCACCAACATAGCATTATCTCTACGAATCGATATGTCTTCTCCAACTTGTTTTTCGGAAACACAAAACCCCATGGCTCTACTTTTACCAATTTCTTGCCGTTGATTGTCGAATATATCTGAATGGCTAGATTCAGTACAAATATAACTAAAAACATCCAGGTAATTGGACCGTAATCTTTCAAGCATTGCGCTAAAGCCAGAAATGAAGCTGCCGAAATCATATACTTCCCATAAATCTCATCTTTGGGAAAATTCTTTGATACCGTCGTTACACAATAATCCTTCTTCCATCTACTATTATGCAGGAAAGGAGCAATCATAGTTCCCGCAGACAATAACAAAGCACCTAACGTTACGGAGTAATATGTTAGCAATCGCCAATCGAACTCCTCATAGTTATCTGATATACGACTATATGCATACCCCAGCAAACCAAGAATAGCAGCAGCAACTACCCAATAGTTGATACCCCACGCCGCCGACATCGCATTCTCCCGATCCCTCTCAGCATAGAGAAAACTCAAAAACTCGCTATCACTACTATCCCATATTTTATGGTCTTTATCCATTCGCGCGCATACACACTAAATCGACCGCAAAGTTACAAAAAAAAATCCATATACACAAATATATGGACTTAAAAATGATTTTTTCTTCTTTTTGCTGCCTATTCAGCTCATTCCGGATCCAATAACGGCTTCAAATCATCACCATCTTCCGCATCGGCGGTTGATTTTATGTATATTGATTATTTACCATACTTTTCTCTCTCTTCTCACTGTTTCTCTATACATGTATCTATCCGCATCAAATGTCTCCTCACGCATAAACGCGTACGGGAAACGTTGTTTGATAAAAGACAATTTGCATTGGCAGTTAATTCTTGCAGATAGGATTCCTACTACCGTTGTCTGATTCGAATCCGTTCCATTATTAACTCCTATGGGATTTCCATCATTATGATACGTATCATACATACTGCCTAACTCATTAAAATCCACATTGCTTGCCATTGAATCCTGCACTATCAATATCTCGTTGGCTTGTGTGACAAGCATCTTGTTCAACTCATTCACATCATCGGTATTGGAAATCCTTACAAAATCCATCAACATCGACCCCACTTTATACACCTTCGGATCATAGTAAAATAATGCCACTGCCGGTGATATCGGCATGTATAATTGCAATCCTCTCTGCCCTAACCCGCCATTATTGACGCCCATCCTTTCAAGAAACTGATTATACATGCATACCGGATTATCGCTTGTTACAAATGGCACATTCGTCTCATTTATCAGTACACGATACTCTAAGTCTCTGCATAACGGCAGTAGTTTTATAAAATTTGCCGTCACAAACGCCCCCGGTTCATTAAGTTTAATCTTTGTACTATCAATCGCTTCTTGCGGTATATCGGCATATTCACCTCTTCCGCTCTCTTTATCCGCTTGTATTACAACTTCTAAGAGTTGCTTCCCCATTGCCGTTATGGCTGCTTCTTGCTTTTTTGCTTGAAATAGGGTTCTCCCCATCTGTAAGATAGTATTGCAATATATCGCCTCTTGCTGTTTTTTATTAAGTCTTCTTCTCGGATTTGCTATCAGCGCATCAAACACTTCCTTTACCATTCCTTCGGCTATACTCAAACCCTTTTCAATTATCAGATCTTTCGAGTAGAAATAATCCGCACTGGCTTGATGCTTTATTGCCGAATTTGGCAAATATTTCTTAGCCTTCAATATGTACACACCCGTATTTGCTTCATCATCGGAGAAATACCGCTGATAAAACTGGGGCACATAATGTTGATTCTTATTCTGTGGCATGACTATCTTCTAGTTTAATCCCACGGCTTGGGAAATTTCATCATATACTTATTAAATTCCTCTGCTGTGATCTTCTCCTCTAACATCTTGTCAAACATCTCATCTGATGTCATTTCGAAATCTTGATTGTAGTATGCCGATTTCTTAGCTGATATAATAAAATTATACGGCTTCAAATATCGGATTCTCAACTCGCTATTGCGACCTAAAGAAATAGTCCTCCCAAATATCACTTTATGTCCATCATCGAACTCGTTGCGAGTTACCTTTATTGGGATAATACCCCACAACTTAAACACACCATATTCCTCATCCCATCTACGCAAATTCTTACTGTATTCTTTTTCATCATCTGTGTATTTGTATAGTCCCGTTGGCGTATCCGGATAAGTCTCAATATACACATATTCGCTATAATATTTGGAATAATTTGTGTATGCAACAATCCTCTTTATTTTCACTTCTTCCCATCCAATCAGATATCGTCGATACCCCAGCCTTTTGAATTGACTAATATCCAAAGCATCACTTCCTCTACTCCACCATATAGGGTCTGTCATCGCACCATATCCTACTGCTTTGTCATACTTTAAGGGCTCTGCTAAAAGATGTTTGAGACATCTGTTGATTTTAAAATCTGAAGTATATTCCACTAAGCCTCTTTCTCCAGGGAATGCCTTGGCCATACGATGCGCAAAAAAGGAAGTTGAGGTTTCATGGATCTTTGTTGGCTTATGCTCCTTAACAAATACATCCTTGAATTTATCGCAATATCGTTTAGCCGTATATATCAAAAATGGATCTTCCTTATGACGGTGTCTCCCGTTATTCCGAATATACTCAACTACCCCTCGTATAGCATCTTTCAAGTCACATGTGTCTTGCGTAAATTTGACTATTCGGTTATGATTAATATCAAAAGGCATCTCTGTGTCCAACCAGTCTCCTCTATGTGCTAATGGTATAATATACTCCACGCCTAACGAACTCATCGCATATCCCAATTCCACCAGCACATTCGAATTCGGTAACTGTTTAACTATTTGCCTTCCTCCCTCTACATCTTTTACGAATCTATGTACTGGTGTTAAATCGCAAAGGAATAGATCACAATTATCTATCTTACGTAGGATCGTTTGTGTAATATTTGGCATACCCGAATCACCCAATGTAGAATGATCCACGAGTATCTTGTACCCATATTCATGCTCGAGATATTGAGTTGCTTCGTTTATTGCTCGCTCAATAATTTCTCGTTCATGCCGCCTGGTATCTGACTGCCATGAGAAGAATAGTGTATATGTTTTTTTCTTTCGCATCAGATTCTACGCTTCGAGACCAACCTCCAATAATATTTTCCAATTGCCGTTAAACGACATGCCTTTTGATTCATCGCAGCAAAATACATATGATCCTCATCCACGGGTTCAACAAAACCAATACTGGTCAATTTCTGCAGAGTCTGGAATATCTTTACGTGCTCTTCATCAGCGTAAGGAGCTATCGCATCCGTTTTATCCATGGTGTTCGTAAATTCATATGACGGATCTAATGGATAGTCCATATTCATATCTACAAATATCTCCGTTAATTTTCGAATTTCCTCTGCCTTGACTTTCGGTGTAACTTTGCGCAACGGGGAAAACTCTTGTACATTGGTCTTAAACATGGGACGTTGCTGCCACGCCCCAAACGCACGATCAATATATGCATAGATACCACCAAGAGTAATGTTTCCTAAAAAATCAGCTGCCCCACCACGCAGAGCATCGCATAGTAGTTCGGTAAATAAACCATGTCCTCCTAATTCTCCTGCGGTTTCATCATCTCTACACGCAGTAAGAACAGTTACACCATTATTCAATACACTTGTGGTCGTAGTTGGGGCATATTTCCCCATATTGCCAGAATAGCAGCAATCTAAAATAATCACCTTGTTGTGAAATCTCGACTGATTGGCTATCGTTAATATATTGGACATCTGGAGCCCTGTGTAATAATTTGCAGCACTAAGGATATTGTTTGGAAATACAATTTCAGCTCCAGTTGTATTAACATAGCCGTGTCCAGAAAAATACAACAGAGCTATCTCGCCATCTCCATTAAAGAGCTGTTCTATATGTGACATCGCATTACTAGATGATTGCTCATCTGATAACATCAGCACATCGAAGTCTTTGGTACCATCTCCATTTCGTTCCAGTAATGGTCTAAGAGCTTTAATATCTTCTAAACAACCGGTAAGATTATTTACAGGATCTCCATAATTATTTATCCCTATCAATAAAGCTTTTCTCATAGATTACACCCATTGATAAATTGCATATTTACGAACCGCGTCAGCCACAGACTTCGCTTGCCATTTTACAGTCGTTGTCGCCGCCCTCTTTACAACGGTGGACGTCCGCTCAGATCCCCAATACTCCACAGCAATAATGGGTTTATTGTACTGCTGCGCAATTTCAATCTCAATATTTATCCATTTACTATAGGTTGCATATACCCCTGCTAAAATAATGACACAACTACAACCCTTTATCTTCGCCTCAATTGCAGCACGTAGTTCTTTGTCTGATTTGCAGTGAACAGGATCATTCTTTGGAACCGAATGATTATAGTACGAAACTCCCTCCCGATCCAAGAACTCTTCTACCTTGTCATATTGCTCCGAATATGCCCAAGAATGTGAAATAAAAATTCTATACATAACACTTGTTTTTTATCACTTGCATATAGTATACTTGAAAGCATACATTTCAGCGTGCAAAGGTACAAAAAAATATGACATATACAAATGTATATGCCACTTTTTATAATATTTCTAATTTTTTTCGAGCATTTTGCTTTATTTAGAGTATTTTTCGGTCATAAATATCCCTACATTCCAACAGAATCGATTCAATTGCATAAACTTCATATTCGTATACTCTCGTACCCTATCTAAATCATCTTCCGCTGTATCCAAACATTTTCCGGGTGCAGATAGGATGGTTGGCCCAACATCAACATAATGATAGACAACATGTTTAGAATAATGCTCTATGCTCAAACTATCTACAATTTCCCTTATTACTTGTTCTAGCCCTTCATCTGCTACCATCGTGCCAAGTAATGTTTCGAACGTTTTCTTGTCTAACATATAATCCGGTAATTTTCCAGTATTGTAAAAATCATTGATGATCTTTATCAAATTGCCACATGTTTTCTTCAAAGAATCGCCCAAGTCGAACTCCGGTTGCATAGCATTGCCATTTTCATCCTGTCTTGCTATAATACGCTGCGTATAGTCATTTGAAACTTCCGGCCCATCATAATTCTCATTCAATACGATATAATACCGAAACGTGCTAAACAAGTCCACATAACATACAAGCATTCTATAATCCTCCCCCTCATCTACAAATAGACACAAAGTATGACATGGATAATTGGCATCTACCATATCCTCTGCCAACGCAACTAATATATCAGCCGAAGAATGTGGTGTGTATGGTATTGTAGCCGCATTGGTCGGGTCAAACACACAAGTCCCGTCTTTTTGAACTCTCAGTATCTCTGGTATGTCCGCTCTATCCACTCCGGAATGCAATGCAAACTCTATCGCAATCTTTGCTATTCCTTCTTTGAATATTTTATTGAAGTCCGGATTTTGTTCAGAGAAGAACAAACCTATTTGCGCTCCGTCTGTCACATCATCCTTGTGTATTATCGTATAATCCTCATATTCTGGATGTTCCTTTAGAACTACTTTTTCGAAGTCCTTCAATCGATGCTTATTGGCACACAATGTCACTTCTTTCTTCACATCGTCTACAATGGTATATGGCACCTTCGGATACGTTTTTCCGGCATGATACTCCACTTCCGTCTTTTCACCTTCGATTGGATACAGATATGCCTTTATACGTTTCCTCTCTTCAGAACCATGATCCTTGCCGTAGAGAAATGGGCTCATCAAATCAATAAAGCCTTTGAATAGCTCTACAAATTTGGCATCAGATCCACTGCACTTACCTCCGCATGTTTCACATAATATAGCGGACGATTTCAATCTTCCGTATATTCCATTGTGAATAATGTGTTCTTTATGCCTCTTTACGGTCGTTCCGCTTCCATCATCCGACAATTCCTTGCCGCACATATAACAATAATTCATCGTCTTATCTCCTTATAAGTTTCTAATCGTATATATTTTCCACAAGTCTTATCATCCCAAAACATTACCACATTCTCTTTCCCCTCGTTCTTACAACTTTTGTATCGGATTCCCTGTACTTCCGGAAAGTTCTGTTCAAACACATCACGCATAATTTGTGTCGGCACATACTTGTAATTCTCATCCTCATCAACTGGTTGCGCGATATAATCCGCAAACTGAATCAAAAAACACCATGAAAAGAAATCTTTTACATCCAAGTACGAACGAGGTGGAATTTTGCTCAAATCCAATACTTGCACCCGATCTTTCAATATAAATCTACCCAACAAACCTATCTTTCCATCCGCATTCGTAGCTTCCAATAAAGGAGTCTTCTTATCAAAAGATGCATAAAAGCGCGACTGTCCTTCCCTACTCATCCGTTGCGAACTCGCTTTCTCTTTCGGTGGTGCCCATAGATGATGCGCCTCGACTTCTACCGGCAGAGGATTGTAGTATACACATCGAAAAAAAGGCATTCCTTCCGGCACCGAAATGATAAGATCCTTCATATTAGTTCGCACCACTCCCACTATCTCCTCAAGCCGCTTTGCATATTGCGCCCATATTTTTTCATCCGCTAAGCCCTTTTGCTTCAATCGACACACGCCATCATTGAACTGCCACCACGTCTGCTGCAGTTCTTCATCTTCAGTTGGTCCGTATGGGTCTATGAGTATCCAAGAATCATTGTTGAAGCATGCTGCAATATCCGTTAACAATTCTTCATTGTCCAAATCAAAACCGAGATTATATAATGCTTCACGCGTATCGCAAATCGAATGCCCGTCGCGCACCACATAGCCTCCATTCTCTAAATGAAATCCACTCCCTTTATATTCTTCCGGGTCATCCCCAAATGGCCTATAGGAACACTCCTCCACCGGTTGTTCGTAATACTTTTTAAACTCCGAAACCACAATGCTTACCACATCTTCGAGTGGAACAACCCGTGTTCTTCTTTTAGAATAATCACATACTCCTTCTATTCCATGTGCCTTGATATAATCGGTTATCATTCGATGTCCTTCAAACTCCTCCGCACAGACATACACATTTGGAACGTCGCCATATCCGCGTTCCTCCATTTCAATCATCCAGTTTTTAGCTTGTCCCATAACTAATCTATATTATATCAATGCCGAATTTATGTTTGTCCGAAAATCGCTTAATGCTGCTTCTGACTTTGTAAAAACCACAACACTCTTCAACTTTTCCGACTGAAGCATAAAACGCAAGCTATCGAACAAATAAACAAAGGAGCCCTTACGGAACTCCTTTGGCGAACGAAGCAGGAGTCGAACCTGCTCAGCATATATAGTGATTCGGTATGTATATCTCAGTTGAGACGAACTGCAGGAAATCCAAATGAAGGCTCAAGCAAAACTCTTTCGTTCATATTGCTGAAGTTTATCCGATCCAACTCTTGCCTGTCACTTAAATTTTCTCTGTTTATTATCATAGCTATTCCCTTTCTTATTTTATTAATCGTTTCAATAAAGAACGAGCGAAAAGTATTCACGATGACCCAAAGATTTGGAACTGCGAACAATGCACAACCTGGCATATACTTGCCACCCACAATCATCACAACCGCCACTATACCAAAGAGCACCCAGAATCAATCTATAAATAAACTAACAAAAATCATGCCAGACACAATCATTTTGTCAATATGGCAGATTTTAATATATACTATATCACAAAAAATATTCATGTACACAAGTACACGCGATACTTTGTGCAAATTTTCTTCATTTTGCGCCCGATATCGCCACATACTCATCGCATTTGCGTTAAAATCATCCATTTCGCACACAATTTCAAAGACTTATTAGGTCGTTTGAATAGATAATTGTAATTTTGTAAGATTTTATTAGCGGGTCGGCAATGCCGGCCTTTTTTGTTTAATTTTTTAACTTTCAAAACAAATGGAAAAACTATCTGAGGCCGAATTGGCTATTCTTAGATTCTGGCGTGGTTTCATCCGCACCAAGTGTGACAAATCCGTACGACCGGTTATGCTCTATTACCTCATGGCAGAAATGCTCGTTGAGTACACCGGCAATCTTCCGGAAAAGGAACGTCCCAAGCGTCCAGTCGAATATGCCCTCAACAGTATCGGATGCTACGAGGGCACGCTATCCAAGTGGCGCAAGAAATGGTTCAACGTATGGATTGGGTATAAAGAAAATTAACACCCAAAGCACAACAATTCCAACGGAATTTTTATTCCAAAAAGATTTGCGTACCTTTGCAGCGCCTTTCGGAATGAAGGGCGTTGCATTGATAGTAATTATAAGTAAACCAAAAACACGGAATCTACAGATATTTATTAGTAATCAAAAAAGTAAAGAAAAATCAATCGAATAGCAGAACGCTAACCGCGTCATGAGAATAATTGCTTATTAGCTTACTTGTGAGCAAGCTCCCAGATAATCTACTAACCACTCATCCTCACATCCAATTGATGTAACTGCTATTCAATTGTCAAAAAATCGCTATTGCTTCAAAAAAAATACCGAAAATATGGTAACAACTGCTGTAGAAAAAATCGGGTTTTACAAACCCTTTCAAAAACAAAATTACCATCGGACGAATGTAATGAATGCTACACTCCGCAGGCTTTTTTGAAAGTGATTTTTAATCACGCTTTTTTGTAAGCGAAATAATCGTACCCTTGCGGTTAAGAAGCGAGTTTTTTAACAAGGCAGCAGTATGATGTTTTCATCAGACTGAGAAGGTAAGCAAGTAAGCATACGTCTGAGAGTTTACTATCAAGCGGATGATTAGTTGATTACATTCAGACTTGCAAAGTCTAACTGCCGTTTTTTGATTACTCTAAAAAAAATAAAAATTATTAACCCGCGGAAGTTTTGAGGGGTTTGGATCCAGAGAGTGCGCACTCACCATCAAAGCCAAGCACAAAACTTTTCGCACAAATGAGAAAAAAAGAAACAAATCACCAATCGAAAATCTCTAATCACCATTGGACGAGACCTTTGCCGTACAAAGTTGACCCCACCGATTCGTTGGTTCTCATTCTCCGTGATGGTACGCGGATCAAGCAGAAGGAAGGCCTTGACGTCTTCCTGTCCAAAGACAAATGCGCCTATTCGCTCACGCGGTATGGCTTGCGTCGCATACGCATCAACTACACCCGCAAGCGTCGCTACGGCAAGAAGGAGTTTCCGTACAACGGCTGTTATTATCAGCTGCGAATAGAGGAGTCCGTGGATCTAAGTACGCGCAGCGGTGAGGAAGCTGACGCATGGAGAGCAAACAAGAAGAAAGCAGAGGAAATGGAGTCGCAGATCGCAGACTTACGTGCTAGACTTAGCAATGTCAAGGATGCTATCGCCGGTGCCGAGAAACGCTATATAGCCAAGCATCCGTCGTGCAAAAAGACGGTGAAGCAAACGCTGGTTGTTCTTTGATTCCATAACCTTTGCGATTAACAAAAGCATACAGCGAAGCAGATCGTTTGAGAGCTTTGCTCGAAAAAAGAAAAGAAGCAAAAGAAAAATTAAAAATGTCCTGTCCTATAGTCCTATTCTATAGCGACGGACGGGACTTAGGACAGGACAATTTTAATTTGAGATTTGAAATTTGAGATTTGAAATTTGATATTTGATATTTGAAATTATGGATTATGAAATAATAGAACAATTCAACCGTTTCTGGCAGTCCTATCAGGTGGACGAGGTTCGTTTCCCGCATCGCCGAGCAGCTACGCTCAAACTGTGGATTGACAAGCATCCCTTGGCGCGCGAATCGATGCTCGCAGAAGTCGAAGCGAATGGTGGCCCTAAGGGCAAAAACCCCTACTTCTACGTCCAGGAATTCCCCGAACCGGAACCCACCAACTACAACGGCCGTCGGCTAAAGCCCGGAGTGACGTACGTCATCGCCAAATATAAAGGCGCATACGGCACCTACACTCTCGCCGAAGCCGAACAATTCGGCATGGAAATTAAGTACGGGATGAATTTTGATTACGAACAATATCTTAAAGAAAAGAACTATGAGCAAAAAATGTGAAGAAGCTCTGAATGCGCTGATAAAGCCGATACGGAAGTGGCTGAAGGTAAATCCGAAACGGAATGCGTTGGTGATTCTGAGTGAGCCGCGGGGTACGACGCACTTGGTATTGGCGACGAGCACCACTGGCAATGACATGATTCCAGACATGGGAATGATTGTCGGCATGGAACCTCAATTGCAAGATGTGCTGCTGATGATCCATGACTTTGTGATGGACATCGAACCGCTTCAAGAACCGGTGGCAGACTGGGATGATACGATTGATTTTACTGCGTCTTCATCGGGAAGGCCGGAAGAGTAAAAGTAAAATCGAGGTTCCGATATTGGACCGATAATGGTCCGATATTACCTCGATAATGAATCGACTTTGTCGAATCATTATATTAGAAAATTATAATAAAAATAACACTACGTGGAAATTATAGAGATTATAGATTTTAGTTAACCAAAAAACTTAAAGAAAAATCATTAAATAAGATTAGTACTTGCAGTACTCTAAATCTTCATTCTGAATAGCCTACTTGATAGTAAACTCTCAGATAGCCTATCCACAATGAATCTTTACATCCAAGATGTCAATCTTATTTAATGTCAAAAAATATCAAAAAATGACAAAAATGTTTTATCGATTATGGAGATATTATTAGCAAGAACGTGCAAATCTATTACCGGTAGCCTTGGGAAGAGTTACGGTTATTCAATCACGAAACGTGACGGGAAGTTCTATTCCATCCGTAGCCCCAAGGGTCCACGGATACGGGATGGCCATCTCCGCTTCATCTTCACGTGTGCTGACTTGGCACAATATAACTTCATAATCGCTAACATCGATGTCGAAGGTGAAGAACTCCTTGAAGCCGCTCGCGAAGCACATGTGGAGTTGGATTCAATCGTACCGGATGAGCATTACGATGCGCATGACATACGGAGGATTAAAACGTATTATGGCCTTTAGGATTTGATTAAAAGAAACCGAGGCAGTGTTTTATCAGATAAAGGAAAACGAGGAATCCCAAGTTGTTCATCACAACTCCTGTCTAATTGCCAATCCATTTGCTTGTGAGCAAGACTCCCAGACAACTGAATTGCCAATTATTCATCCAGATTACTCTGTCGGATTCCTTAAGAAAACCTGATAAGAAAACTTGCCGAAAACTTTTTATGAACAAACAATAATGCCTATGAAAGAAGAAAAGAATAAGAAACCAAAACGTTATAGCAAAGGCAAACTCCGTGCGACGCTAGAACGAAACATGCGGGAGCGGAGGAAGGAGCCGGAGTTGAAAGTAACTCCTATGGAGTTTTCACGATGGTTGCAGTATTTCGTGGAGCGGTTTGATCTTGATCCACGTATCTGCCAAACAAAAACGCTCGAAGAACCCATCGTCGATGCATTCGGAGAATGGTTAGGCGACCCTCTCCGCTAATAGAAAATGACGCGTTCTTATCCGTTCGCGTCATTTTTCGTCTATATTCCACCATCGTTGCCCACTACATTAAGATATGTTTTCGGTATGTTTTCTTCCCTTGTTTTCTTATAAGGAATCCGGCAAAGTATTTGCTATAGCATTATGCAACAGACTGTCCGGGAAACTTGTTCACGAGCAGTCTGCTGATTAATGATATAAAAGTTGCTGTTTAGCAACTTGGATTCCGCGTTTTCGATTATAATATCTTAAAAGGAAAACAATTTTAAGGAAAACACGGCAGCATGGTCTTAACGACAACATATCTAAGCATCCGATTATCCGCTTGTGAGTAAATTCACAGACGTATACTCGGGTGCTTATCTATCTCTGGTGTGCAACACCATTCTGCTGCCTTTTCCGAAAACAAATCCGAAAACGAATCGAAAACCCATGCGGCGTGTAAGTGTTAACAAATAATGTTTTCTTACAGGTTTTCTTACCCTGTTTTCTTAGAAAGCAGTATAATGATGTAATCATAGTGATAGCGGATGATATGGTTATGGAAGCTCGCTTACGATAAACATACCATACGGTAGCACTAAGCCTATCTATAGGCTATACTGCTTTGTTTTCCTTTTAATCCCTAAGAAAAGCGTTGTCAATTGTTTTGAAAATTGTTTTCTTACTGGTTTATCGATTATAATATCTTTATAAAGGAAAACTCGCTGCGCTCTATGGAAAACAGTTTTAAAGGAAAACAATGCGAAAGGATGTAAACATACATCTATGAGTCAATACCGGAGAACGTTCGTAAGTAAACTTCCAACGCTTCTTCGGTATTCTCTCATTCGACTGTTTTACAAACCAGTCCATTTCGCATTCTAAGAAAACGGATTCCGAAAATTGCAACGCAATAATCGTGCCCACGGCTAAGAAAACGTACCGAAAACTATTCATAGTAATCGTGAGAACGCAGTGAACTAAGAAAACGACTATGCAGCGTGTAGAGATATTATTGTTTTCGGTATGTTTTCGATTTTTGTTTTCTTATAAGGCAGCACGTACGGCTCGTCGAAACCGGACGGGAAGGTAAATAGGTAGATATACGTCTATAAGTCTCGCTTATAAGCGGATAGATAGCTGTTTACATTCAGGCCATGTGGGCCGCGCTGCCGCGTTTTCCTTATGAGGCCAAAGAAAAAGCGTTGCCATTCGCGTAAAAATAATGTTTTCGGTATGTTTTCGAATTTTGTTTTCTTATAGTAGCCGTATTGAGATCTATTAGTAGATGTCAATGAAGCGGAAATGGCTATTAAGGGCGATGGGAGCTCGCTCACAATCGCATTAAGAGGCAATTACGCTCAGGCCGCGTGGGCCAACAGACCAACGGACGAGAGGCTACGCGTTTTCCTTTAATTAGAATACAAAAAGCTTCCCTTCACAGAAATGATACCGTTCGATTTGGGCACGTCGTTCTGTGCCAAAGTTTACGAGGATGGCAATCGGGAATTTGGTAGCACGGAGATAACCAAAGGTTTGGTAGTGTTCCCGTTCAGACAGTTGAGTTATAGCCTTACATTCCACTATGATATTGCCAACTGGTGACTCAACGACAAGATCCATCTTGAGGTAGGCTTCGAGGGGTTCACCATTGAAGGTAGGATGGAACTGATACTCCTTGTGCACCTTCAATCCTTGTTTCACCATCTGCTTCGCCAAAGCCTCTTGATAGATATACTCCGGCAGCCCGGGGCCAAGTTGTTTGTACACTTCATGCAAACAACCTATCAAATCATATGTTGCTTTCACTAACTCCTGCCTCTTGGATTCCTCTACTGTTTCCAGCCGTTCCGGCTTAAGAGGGAGCATATCTTTTACTTCGTCTATCTTCATATCGCATTGGTTTTTAATTTCATCTATATCCCTTTATCTTCGATAATGTCACCGGACATTCCCCATCCTCTTCAATCTGCTGCAATGCCTTGAAGTACTTTATCTGCGCGGCATTCGTTGCCGCTTCTGGGAACTTTGGCCCCAAAATAATCTCCGATAGCACTAACGGAAACTCATTCTTCCCCTTCTCTATTCCAAACTCGATCACCGGTGCCAAGATTTGTGAATCTCCGGTCTTGATCCATTTATACTCATCCGTATCCTTCTTGAAATAAAGCAATCTTACCTCATGCTCATCCCAATAATGCACCGGTTTGAAGAAGTGCTTCCAGATATGCCACATCTTGAAATCAAACGTAAAGCCTTTCACACGTAACTTTTTCAAATCCGATACAGAGTCTAATTCGTAATGCTCCCCACTTAACATATAAGGGTAACTCATACGATACAGGAAAAAACCTTTCTTCGCCAAAATCTCCTTTTCAATCTTGAACTTCAAGCAAACGCCCTTTGCGTCATCCCCATATAGTCTCCACAACGACAACTTATCTGCAGACTTGACATCCGTACAAGATGCTATCTGACACTTGTTCAATTCAACATAATTGGATTCTAACGTATCTACCTCTTTTGCTCCTCCTCGTTCCTTCAGATACTCATCTGTATAGTAGCACTCCGTCTCATCATTCATACATACCACGCTGCATACGCTTTGTTTTCTCGTTCTTAGAATCCGTTCCAGGGTCTCAAAAGTCGTATATCTACAAATATAATCATCTTTGTACGAATAGAATAGTTTTCCAAAGAACCCTCGCTCATCGTCCGGAGTTAAGTAACATTGCTTTGTTGCAGCATCAAATTGCACACGCACCTTCAACAAATACTCAAATGCGTCCTTGTTATGCCAATGCTCCTTGTTGGGATTATTCAATAATTTCCAAATTCCCATCTTCCAATCCAATTGGGATGGTACATCTTCCGGTTCATCAAACAAAATATACATCAATTCATCAAATGTGCATACCGGCACAAAATGACTATTAGACAAGCTCTTCCGTAAATCTCGAATCAAGAATTCCTCCTTATCTCCATCTTCGCGATATATGATAGCATACGCAAATCCGGCATCTTTGGCTCGCTTCGACACATGAGGATACGCTTTCTCAGCTTTCTCTCCGTAAAAATACACTGAACGCAATTCAACTTTGAAGAAAGCATAGTTCTCCCCATCTTTTGTGATAATCGCATCCAAATCTGCATCATTCGTCTCGACGAGCGGAATTTCTTCACTAATCGGTAGCCGATACCCTATCCTCAACTTATACGGCTCTGGTATTCGTGCCAAAAGCCGTTCCCTAATCCTTGTTCCTATTTCTCGTTGCTGATCTGTCATAATATTCTATCCTATAGCAATAGCCTCGTTAATTGTAATGAATAATCGGTAGCTCTCTAATACTATGAATCCCAATACGTCGACAAACTTCATTCTCATCGGTTGGCATTCTAGCTATCAAGTGCCCATTTTTATCATAGCCTTTATCAATAAGCATCAGGCCCTGATCTTTATTTTTATAATAACTACAATGAAGCACTCTGTAAAGTTCTAGTTTATCATCAACGCTAGTTGGCTTTATCATTACATTTATCCCAAATCGTCCTTCCATATGCACCGGAGCATATACGATAGCATCCAAATCATATTGGCTATCATACAGCATATCATGAGTTAATATTGCCGTTCGCTTATATTCCCACTCATCCTTCGCTACCTTACAAAAATCCTCGTCAATAATTCGTATCACCTCCTTTTGCACATCGGTTAGAGTATGATAGGTTTCTTTAAATGCATCGCTTAATACACAGATATGCTTGCTTCGCTGTTCTACTGTAGCAAACGTTTTGTCCGTCACAAACGAAATCACATGAAGCGGTTTCTTAATATGCCATTGAGAGATTGTTAGATGTTCTCTTCCTACAGACAATATACCTTCTCGCGCGAGAGTCGAACATTCACTCAGTCCTATTGCTCGCTCATGTTCCAGATGTTGTTGGCTATCCGATAAACAAGCGTAAAAAGCGGATTCGCCAGGAAGAGATGCTCTTTGTATCTTTCTGCATAATGATACAGGAGGATATTTCAATTCATTTTTTTGCAAATGATATCCCATACGAACTCGCGAAATAATCGTATCTGCTTGTATGGTTGCAGTAATTGCCGGCAAATCTTCTATAATTTCAAACATCCGTCGGATGTCGAATACCGAAACTTGCTTTAAATCCATCTCTACTAAATGTCTTACTGCTTCTATTGGAGTCATAATCGTTTCATATATAAACACAAACGCGGCCATATAGGGTCGCATCTGTTGAATTATTAAGGGGTTGGCGTTCTATATTTTGCTTTCATTATATCATAAAAAACATCGTATAACATCAATGTCTCCCAATAGTCCTGTTTCTTAAATTTTGCTACAATTCTTGCCGTTTCGATTGGTTTTGTCAAAGCTAACGTATTGCTGAACGCATTATTAAGAATCGCTTCTCTTTTATCTTCCGTATCGCATTGCATAATCTCACGCTTGTCAATCGCACTCAATTCATACCATATACGCCGTATATCCTTCAAGGAGTCACATCCTAAAGCAGTTTTCTGAATAACCTCATCTATCTCATTACATTGTAGAGACGATGGATTTGCTTGCACATCACCAGTCTTTAAATAATCTACATTATCCGCGATGTCATGCAAAAAATACACCGGTAGTGCTCTCTCCACACCTCGTTTATGATTACAACATATCTGAGTATTTGCATGCCCTCCTTCTCGAATTGCAGGAAATGTTCCATTACAAGACACCACCATATTGTCATATGCAACAGAATGGGGATATGGAGGCATAGACTGGGCTCCTGATTTAGATTCGAACACATCCGTTAACTCAACATTCTGCATATTTCCCACAAAGTTTCTATACTCATCTGCATCTGCTTGCCTATTGTGATCAAAACTACATGGAATAATATGTTCTATCGTTATCTTTGCATCAGCATTTGATGGTGGAGTTCCGGTCTGCAATCGACGTAAGCAATAGCAACATCTTCCATTTTGATCCGTCATTAACACATCAACCATCCGATTATAATAAGAAGGAGTACCACTCGCTATAAAACTCGGAAGGGATGAATCGTCAGATCTATATTGAATATTGCTGTAATGGCCACTTGCATCCTTACAATGGGTATTCAAATAATCAAGAGTAACTTGGTTACCGGCAGCCTTATTGGTATGTTTGTCAATGTATAGCATCTTACATCAAATCCCTCATAGCTTTCTCTATTCGCTGTTCTAATGCTGCTTGGCTCAGTAATCCTCGCTCTATCATTTGTTGTTTTAATGCATTTCCTTGCTCCACAAAATTATTCTTATATAAATATGCACAGCGAGAAATCAAATGTTGTAATTCCGGATCACTAGCCCCTACATTCATAATCTCTTGTACTACAGAGTTATAGTCCAATCCGTACACATCAGGACATTTGTAAGGCATCGGCTGATTCGAAACTAATTGTAGAATAACATTTTCTCCATTCGACGTATTCAGTCCGGACAAAACCATAGGAGAGTGCGTAGATACGATGAATTGTAAATTAGGGAAAGTCTCTACTAAACGAGTCAAAGCCACCTTTTCTAATTCCGGATGGAGATGCAAATCTATCTCATCTATAATAGCAACACCTTTAGAATCAGTACCTGATTGAGGATTCAGCAAATAGGAGCGAAATGCCAACTCTAAAACGATACAGAACAATCTTTTATAACCTGCAGGTAAATTACGGAAGCGCTTCACCTCCCCCTTAGTGGTATTCACACACAATTTATCATCTTCCGGATGTAAACCTAAAGATGCCACTTCTAAATATTGTCCGCCTTCCACTAACAACTGGCGAGTAAATCGACGCAATACGTTCTCAATAATTGTTATCTCAGCTTCATATACCTTGATTTTCTCTTTTTCTACCTCTATTCCTCTCATCAAATCCTTATATGCGTCATTATCCGATTCTCCGTGAACAGAGAGATTACGAGCCATATGCTCTAAAATCCTTATTTTTCGCTCAATACGATCAGCCTCACGCATCTCATTCTCCAAACGTCCTACCCACTCTTTCGTATTACCAGACTCGCCATTCCAATTATAATAGCCAAAACTACGATAATCAGAAATCTTCTGCTTTAACAACCTATGTTGCAAATCTTCTTTGTGAGGGAACGAATCTGAGATAAAACACAATAATGGTAATTCATCCGTTTCTTGATGCCATTGATAAAATTCTCGGAATGCTTCTCTAAATTCGCTATAACGCAACACTAATTTATCAGAATATGCACTGATTGCCCAAAATAAAGGTGGTATAGTATTATCTAATTGAGCGACTGCATCTATTTCGACTAACGGATCATTGATATCATACACATCTCCCTGCTTCGTATATCCTTCCACATGAAGATATGGATTTCCCTTTACCACGCTATGAGAACCAACAACTTTCATTTTACCCGTCTCCGGATCTTTCTCTTTGATACGCTCTGAATACATCATAAAGCTGAGTGCCTTATGAATCGCATGTATCAATGTTGTTTTACCCGTTCCATTCTTTCCAAACAAAACAGTCACACGTGGTGCTAATTCCACTTCGTATTGAGGGAAACACCGAAAATTCCGTATTTTCAATTTCTTTAAATACATACCGCTTAAAAAAATCAAATATGCACAATACTCCAAAATCGGTCGCAAAGATACAAAAAATTTTTGACATGTACAAAATTTTAGCGAAAAATAGTTGTTTTTTCTTGAAAAATCTTATTTTTTGCAAAATAATCGTTCGAGTTTTACGAGATAAGACATTTATTTGTTATTATCATTGAATGTTTTCGGCATGTTTTCTTAATTGTTTTCTTTAAACTCACAAGCAAAGACTTGGATGATTAGATACAGGGCGTAAGACCATGCTGCCACGTTTTCTTAGCTGAAGCACGATTACTGCGAAGCAGTTTTCCTTTTAATCAACGTTTTCCATTATATCTGATCAAAAACAAGGCAAAAACGCCTATGTAACACTAAAACCGGCAGTACGTAACACTTCCACCCTAAAACATTTGCAAAAGTGCCCAAATCTGGTATATCTTTGCACAAAATTTCACGAACATGGCACCAAACACCCAACTAATCACTGCTTCTGTTCTCTCGATTGGAGGACTGATTTTGCTCTTTTGCGGAATTTTTATTGATCCGCAGGGGCAGATCCACGAGACGCTGCTTGTGGCATTTGGCGAGACAGCCACTTTTTCCGGAGCGCTCTTTGGCATCGACTACACCTATCGTCACAAGAATAAGTAAGCAAACCGAAAACGGGATTTAACCGAAAACGCGGAATCTATGAGCCCACACGGCTCCGGAGTGTAGTCTTCTAAATGCGATTGTGAGCGAGTTCCCATCGCCCTTACAAGCCAACCCTCCCATAGCAATCACGAGTGATTTCTATAGATTCCTTTTAAGAAAACTGCGCAGTGCAACGAAGCAGTAATCGTGCCCTTGCGGCTAAGAAAACGACCTTTGGTCAAAGAAAACCAATTTTTCTGCGAACTTCGCTAACCCGCGAGTTACTATTGCAGAAAAAGCCATGCGGAGTGTATGCGGTGAATCTTTCGCGCGATAAAAAATACGATGGTTGTCGTATTTGCGCGAAAGAATGTTTTCTTCAATTGTTTTCTTGAGAGGCAGCAGTATGACATCCTAATGTCAGACTGGAAGATAAGCGGCAAATATACATCTGGGAGTTTACTCACAAGTGGATATTCTGGCGATTAGATTAAGACTCTTGTAGAGTCAAGCTGCCGAGGTTTTCGGTTTACTAAAAAATTGTGCTACGTGTTTTTGGTAATCATCTAAACTCATTAAACGTTAAACATTCAACATTAAACATTATTAGGATATGTATTACAAACTTATTCGCCAACCGGCAGACGGGAAAGCCGTCAGAGGAACGCTCTACCAAACAGAGCACCGATACTCAGGCTCCGCAGGAGAGTACAAAGAGTATCTGACACCTGTCTGTGACACACTTGAGAACACAGACTACCTCGTACCTGCGTTAATATATAAGGTGCAAGTATCGCACTCACCGAAATTTCAGCGGTTGTTGCCGCTGTTGGAGCAGGTACCGGGTAGATCAGGAATACGATTTCATCGCGGTTCGAAACCCGAGCACAGTAAAGGCTGCATCCTTATCAGCGCAGCTGACGAGCAATCCCTCACCGCTCGTTGGCTCGCCGAACAATCCTCCCGTGAAGAGATCCGCTTGGAAATCTGCAACTATACCAATCTCAATTTAAAGGAATAAAAGGAAAACGCGCATCTTTGATGCTTTTAGGAAAACATCTTCTATAGCCCCCATTCGATATTCCTGGGCTACACGCCCCTGAGTGTAATTGCTTATTAGTTCGCTTGTGAGCGAGACTCCCAGACGATCTACTAACCAATCCAACTCGCAGAGTACCTGCTAAATACCAGCAATGGCGCCTATAGAAGAGCCGAAAACGGATTCCGAAAACGGCAATGCAGGATGTAGCAAATCAAAAAAAAATAAAGACATGTCTTGTCCTGAAATAAGTAGACACATTTAGGACCAAATAAATGTGTAAAACTTATGGCATATTCGAAAGAAGAACGTGAGAGAATTATTCAATATCATCTCACAAGTGGAAACTCGTTATC